>Ga0209804_1000209_pt1 | contig 50719 bp, 30 predicted proteins | sample GraSoiAngelo_139_FD_185896 | JGI IMG/M metagenome (GOLD analysis project Ga0209804, IMG submission 185896) | Grasslands soil microbial communities from the Angelo Coastal Reserve, California, USA - 14_0929_12_20cm (SPAdes) (version 2) | ecosystem: Environmental > Terrestrial > Soil > Grasslands ... | reverse complement strand
CCGTGTGTGAAAATCACATCCTATAATCAACATAGTCGCTCGGCTCCTTTCCTCCGAGCCTTGGTCGAAGAAACCGCTACCAAGTCTACTCGCCCGGAGGGAGCCGACGACGTTATCCAATCAATTAGTCGCGTTCTCGCCCATGTGACCCGCCAGCTTTCGCGACGGATTTCAAGTCTACGAGAAGCGTTAATCAGGCAGTGGCCCCCCCAAAGCCCAAAGAAATTTTTGCAATGGCAGTTTCAGCGCAGGGTTAGCTATGATTGACTTCACTGGAGGTTTATATGAAGAGAATTTGTCCTGCTCTGCTTTGCGGTTTTCTGGGAATCCTTGTGACAGCAGTAGCGATTCCTTCTCAGGTGACCGGGCAAGCCGAAATCTCAACTGGAAAGCTGGTGAACACTCTACGCCTCCTAAATACCGAAGAGTACTCGTATCGTCACGAAACCGGTCGGTTCGCTTCTCGGGAGGAGTTGCTCACCTTTCTCCGAACGAAGGGCTTGTTGAGCCAATCACCAACTGACCTTGCGAAACCGGCACCGCGATTCGTTTCTCAGGAGGAGACGTCCACGTCCCTCCATACGAAGAGGCCCTTGAGCGAGTCACCGATTGACCTTGAGAATCCGAAGCCGTATGAACTGACGATCACAACTAGCTCAGACGGAATGCACTACCAGATCACGCTTAAGCGACCATCCGACATGAACGACAAGAGCACTTGGTGCAGAACTGCTGCTTTCAGTGACGACGCAGGCGTGATTTTCCTTGGCGCGGCTATCGACTGCAAAACGTCAACCCCATAAGCAGGCGTTTCGCGTTACCGGCGAAGTTCCGCTAGTTCCCTGAGCCAAATCTACGGTTACCGGGACTCGACCAGCATGTTTCGTTATCGTCAGGATTAGGTCCGAGTTGCGACAACCCTGGCATTGCAATCCTCTGGAGACGATCGCTCGTAAGGGCGAGGTTTACCGGGTTCTCCTTCTTCATGAATGCCGCCGCAATATGTCGAGGATAGTCTCATGCTCCATTTTCGCAGCCCAGGCTTTAGGTGTTGCCCACGGTTCTGCGTCCGGCTCGTCAACCGGTGCGCCACGTTGGATAAACAATTCGACCAGTTTTCTGCGTCCCCAGCGGCACGCCCATCCCAGCGGTGTTGACTTGAGCAGGTCATCTCGCAGATCCAATCTGGCTCCGTGAACGTGCGTCTTCCCCAGTATGCCCGGTGTCAGCCGCTCCTCTGAAGTCGGCTGCAAATTCGACTGCTCCAAGAAGGTGCCAGGCAACTTCCAGGAGGTTGATCCGTTCTCTTCCGGCATTCGGATGAGGCGCTTACTGAGGGCCCTGCAAATCCATTTCGTCGGCGCATGGGAAGAGAAGGTTGCAATCTATGCAACCAAGTACCGCGGTAACGTTGAGTCCCTACCGGCCCTCATCTACGATAAACAAGTATCTTTGACCCTTCGGAAGGCGTTGTGAAAGAAGAGAAGCGTCACCCCTTTGAAGGCGGATTGTCCAGAACCGCCGGGCTCACCCAGCCGCAGGCTCGACAAAGCAACAGCGAAGCATCATCCCATGCTGCTTGGGGATCGGAAGCTGGTTTCGGGAGAGCCTTCGACCAAGCCGCGATCGGAATGGCACTCGTCGGATTGGACGGTGCCTGGCTTCGCGTGAACGAGGTGCTGTGCCAAATCGTTGGTTATTCTGGGCAGGAGCTCCTGGCCACCAATTTTCAACAGATTACTCATCCGCAAGATCTGGAAGCGGATCTCAGCTATGTCGACCAAATGCTGCGGCGCGAGATTCGCTCCTACCAGATGGAAAAAAGATATATCCACAAGAAGGGACATGCTGTCTGGATTCTATTGAGTGTGTCGTTGGTGTACGGCCGCGAGAGCCAGCCTCTTTTCTTCTTTTCACAAATTCAGGATATCACTGACCGCAAGCGAGCGGAGGAGGCACTGCGGGAAAGCGATAAGCGGTTCCAAGCTCTCTTGGATAACAGCCCGAATCTAATTTTCGTCAAGGATACGGAAGGGCGTTATCTGCTTATCAACAAGGAGTTCGAGAGTACGCTTGGGGTCGGCCAGGAACAGATCAGAGGCAAGAAGGACGAGGAAGTATTCCCGAGAGAACAGGGTCTCGCGTTTCGAACCAACGACCTCCGAGTGCTCCATGCGGGCGTTCCGATGGAATTTGAGGAGACTGCGTTACAAGAAGGCGGTCTGCATACCAGCATTGTCCACAAATTTCCTCTGTTCGACGCGAATGGAAAGATATACGCGACCGGGGGGATCGCTACGGACATCACCAAGCGCAAGCGAGCCGAGGAAGAACTTTGCCATCGGGAGGAGGAGTATCGTCGGCTGATCGAGAACACTCCTGAGGTCGTCTGGAAGGCTGACGAACGCGGAAGAGTATTTTTCATTAGCGAGAAAATAGAGAAGGTGTTTGGCTACGCCCGCGCGGAGATTTACAGCGAGGGTGAACGGCTCAGGTTCGGGCGGATGCACCCCGACGACCGTGAACGAGTGCGAGACGCATACACGAAACTGTTCCATGAGAATCGGCCGTTCGACGTCGAGTACCGGATACAACACGGCGACGGTCGTTGGATGTGGTGGCACGACCGCGCTGCCTTAATCGCAGGGAGGCCTGAAGAAAGATACGCCGAGGGTCTGCTCTCCGACGTCACGGAACGCAGACAAATGGAGCAACAACTTCGCCAGAAACACAAAATGGAAGCGATTGGTCAACTGGCCGGGGGCCTTGCGCATGACTTCAACAATCTGCTCACCGTAATCAAGGGCAATAACGACATATTGTCGGACGCCACGGCGCAGAGCGCCGCACAACAACGGAGTGTCGAGCAGATCCACAAGGCGGCGGACCGAGCTGCTTCGTTGACGCGGCAGCTTCTGGCCTTTACACGGATGCAAGTGTTGCAACCGACAGTGCTTGATCTCAACGCCGTTGTTGCTGAGCTGAGCAAGATGCTGCCACGGCTGATTGGCGAGAACATCGAATTCCTCCTCGTACCGGATTGGACGCTGGGACGCGTGAAAGCGGATCGGGGGCAGCTCGAGCAGATCATCATGAACCTGGCGGTGAATGCCCGGGACGCGATGCCACGTGGTGGAAAACTAGTCGTCGAGACCAAGAATTTCGTCATGGACAAGGCGTATGCCCGCAAACATCCCCCAGCGAAGCCCGGCCAATATGTCCTGCTTGCCGTAAGCGATACCGGCCACGGGATGGACGCGGAAACGCAGAGCCACATCTTCGAGCCGTTCTTCACGACCAAAGAACAGGGCAAAGGTACGGGGCTGGGGTTGGCGACGGTATACGGAATTGTGAAGCAGAGTAGCGGCTTTATCTGGGTATACAGCGAACCTGGCCGAGGCACGACATTCGAGGTCTATCTGCCGCGCGTTGACGAATCGTTCATGTTGATGCAGCCGAGCAAACGTGCGGTCGCGGCGACTCGCGGAACGGAGACGCTCTTGCTGGCCGAAGATGAGGAAGCTGTTCGCGAGCTCGTAGCGGGGTTTCTCAGGCAGAACGGCTACACTGTGCTCGAGGCCAAGGATGGCGTCGAGGCTTTGCTGCTTGCGGAACAGCAGGACAGCACGATCCACATGCTTTTGACCGACCTGATGATGCCGAAGATGGGAGGCTGGGAATTAGCCGAGCGGCTACTCGCTCAACGCCCGGGACTCAAGGTGCTCTACGTTTCCGGGTATTCGGAATATACTGCTGATCAACGCGCCACTAAAGACTGGCGCGGAGCTTTTGTTCAGAAACCTTTCTCCATGGACATGCTTGGTCAGAAAGTCCGCGAGGTTTTGGAGAAGCGAGAATAGAAGCAGGCTTGGCGAGGTTTTGCCCGTTGGCCTGGCGCGTGCTTAGAGGTGCCGTTCGCTCGGCACATTCCGGGCGGATGGTCGCTATACGGAAGCTATCCAGACGGGGTTCGAGGAGCTCGGGGCGCGACAGTCACTCAGCCGCCGAGTTGGGCCCGGGAGGCGCAAAGTGGAACGAAAGAAAGGGCAGCGTTATAGCAACGAGTTTCGGCGGCAGGCTGTTGAACGGATGAACTCGTGCGGCAATATCGTCGGGCTCGCACGAGAGCTCGGGATCTGTCGCAGAATCCTTTACAACTGGCGCGACCGCCTCGACGAGACCAACCCTCCTCCGCCTGTGCGATCCCGCGAGCTGATCTTGCGCAAGCAAATCATCAAACTAAAGCGACTGTTAGCGAATAAGACTATGGAGGTAGATTTTTTCAGACATGCCTTGCAAAGAGTAGGAGCTCGACGTCGGCAGAGGGATATTCCTGGCGACAAGGCATCTACGACGAAATAAGAACAAGGATGCCGTTGCAAGGTGGTTTGGGTGTCGAGCGACTGTGCCAATTGGGGCAGGTGAGCCGGGCTGGATTTTATCGGTACTTGCGGCGTGGATGGCAAGATGAAGAGGAAGTGACCCTGCGATCCGCTGTCCAGAACCTTGTTATCAAGCATCGCTGGCGCTACGGCTACAGGGGCGTCACCGTAGAGCTACGCTCGCATGGGATGATTGCGAATCACAAGCGGATAGCGCGAATCATGCGAGAGGACAATCTACTTGCGCTTCGACAGGAATGGTTCCGACCTGATGATCATTCTCTCCGCGCGGTACAGATTTATCTTAATCTGGCAAACCGAATGACACTGTCGGGCCCAAACCAACTCTGGGCCGCCGACATAACCTACATCCGTCTCAGCTGCGAATTTGTCTATCTCGCAATCGCGCTGGATGTCTTTTCTCGGAAGGTCATTGGCTGGGCGCTCGGACCAAGTCTGAAAGCTCAGCTTCCGCTTTGCGCTTTGGAGCGAGCCATTGCCAATCGGAGACCGCCACCGGGAGTCGTACACCATTCAGATCAGGGGGTGCAGTACGGTTGTCGCGAATACGTGCAAAAACTCCGGCATCAAGGGATGTTGCCGAGCATGAGCCGACCAGCGAATCCATATGATAGTGCCACGTGCGAGAGCTTTCTGAAGACTCTCAAACGGGAAGAAATTTACGCTGGTGAGTACCGCAACTTCGAAGTCTTGCGTCAAAATATCGAGGAATTTATGGACCGATATTACAACCAGTGTCGGTTACATTCGGCGCTAGGCTATTGTTCGCCCGAAGAATTTGAAAACAACACCCAGGCGCAATCCAGAGACTCTGCGGGGGCGATGATGACGTTCTTTGGTAGATAGATGCATGGAATGCGGAAGAGCCACGCCCTTCGAACTAGGCTGTGATGCACACCTTTGTCTCAACGAAGGGTTCAGTCTGCTGTGCACGACCTGTGCACGAATGGCATGTTTTCATTCCATTGGGGTTAGCTTCGAGCGAAAAGCACATTCCCCGAATTGTTGAAAACATTGGAAACCAAGAGAGAGGAAGGAGCTATTAGAGAGGACTCCCGTGCTTTGCAAGCAGGGGGTCGCGGGTTCGAGTCCCGCCACGTCCACCAAAACTACCCTGCCTTCAAGCACTTACAGCCATTTCTTCAGGGTCACGGAATTGAGTTTCGGTCCATTCGGTCCAATAACGCGGATTTCGGACGGAAGTTCGAAGCCCAAGCCCGCTCTTTCGGCCCACTCCTTGCGCAACGCACGTTCGTGTTCCCATCAAATTTGTTCGCGATGAGCTTCCGATACCAACCCAGAATCGTTTCGGGCTTGGCCGTTGCCGCCACGTCCGCCAGTGCCTTTCGAACTCGGCCAGTGTTGCTTTTTCTCCTTCCGAAAGCAGCAGCCGATCCTTGATCCGCCCTCTCAGGATCCGGTTCTCCGCCGCCAGATATTCGTTTCGCAACAGGATCCTTGATCGACTGTTCCGGTGACATAGGCGAGCAGCCGCGCCCAAAGCATTCCGGAGCCTCCCTAAACTTGATCGTCGAACTCGGATTGTACATGCTCTGTGTGGACGCCTTGGTTTCGTTTCTGCGTCGCGCTCAGGCCCAGGCATCGGCGTAGCGAGAACCAGCAGGTGTGTTACGCCTGCCTCAAGGCCGTGCTTTTTCTTGCTTTTCTTGCACAGATTTTCCACTTTCCGATCTTTCGGGCCGGGTAGTCAATTGATCCTCGTCGAGCTAAGATGGCGGCGTGCGTCTCATTCTGTGGGGGGATGGTCGTGCAAAAAGATACGCTCGAAGGTCTCCAGCGGTTCCTCAATTCGATGGGCTTCCAATCCCTCGACCGCGGCCGGCGTTATTTCTCCCTCGGCAGCGTGCTCGAGCTTGACTGCGTCGAACCCGATCATCTCTACTTCGCGAGCGTGCGCGGCGAGCGGGTTTATGAAGTGCAGCTCGAGTTTGCGAACGGCAAGTGGGAGGCGGATTGCTCTTGTCCCGTCGGCGTGCGTTGCAAGCACATTGCCGCCGCGATGCTGGCATTAGAGGAGCTCGAGTCGGAGTCGGACAACAGCGGGCCCCCCGTCTGGGACAGAAAACGCATCGCCGCGCTTATGAAGAAGCGCTGGCAAAAGGCGCAGGCGGCCGCGGTAAAACCGCCGCCCTCGCCGCTGCTCAACAAAAATGTTGCCCATCTCGGACGCGACCTCCGGCCGCGCGAAGCGGCCTTCCTGCGTGCCGTGCAAAGCTCGTTCGCCAAAGGTGCTCGCCCGTTCACGGAAGCGGATCTGCGCGCCATGGCCGGACCTGGCACGGCGTTCAATTCTTTCAACTCCTGGAACGTCGTCGATCTCTGGCCCGCTTTTCCGGCCGACGATTTTTACTTCTGGCTTTTCGTGGCGCGGGAATTCCGGCGGCGCAACTGGAGCTACCCGCGATTCATGCAGGGCGTCACCGATTTCAGCCTCATCGAGCCGACCATGAAGACCTGGGAGCGCCAGAAGGAAATCGAGCGGTGGAAGAATTGGTTCCAGCGATTCGAGAGCTCCCGGCCGGATCCAGAACCAGGTGTTTTGCAATTGCGCTTGGCTGTCGGTGCCGAGGAAGCCCGGCTGCAATGGCGCAGTGAGCCGACCGCACCGTTCGCAGACCTTAAGCCGGCGCAGGCCGGGAAATGGGCCGATCTATTCCGCCAAGGTGCCTTGGCCGTGGAGCCCGATTCCTTCCCGCTTTGGAGCGCCGTTTGCGGGACCTGGTCTTACGACAACTGGTGGTTGTTCCGCTACACGAACGGAACCGCGCTCCAGACACTGAACCGCCTGCTGCGCATGCCTCTCGCGCCGGACCGCGTCGTGACCGCCGACGGTCGGCCGCTCGCGCGCTCGGCCGAGCCCCTGCGCATCGATTTGCGCCCGCCGAAAGACTCGGACGGCGACTATGAGATCGCGCTCGTGACTGCCCGCGGAGCACCGCCGCCGAAAATCCTTTGCAGGCTGCCCGGCCGACCCACGCTTTACCTGACCGAGGAAGGTTTGTTTGCCGGTCCGCCCGCCGATATGTTCGACGCGGACACGCGCAGAACGATACCGGCGCCTGCGCTCGAGACCGCGGGAGGCCTGAGCGCCTTGCATGCCGCCGCGGTTCCCCTCCCCGAACATCTCGCGCGACGCGTCCGCACCGTGCCTGTGGGTGTCACGATTTCCTGCGAGCTGAAATCGTTTTCTCACGGCCGGCAAAAAGAGGAGATCTTCCTAAGCGTGGACGCCCAAGCGCCCGGGATGAACCTGGAAACGTTCACCGCTAGCGGCTGGAGAGAAAAGCGAATAAATGGCGCGAAAAAGACGCCCGCCTCGGGCAATGGTAACGTGGTCCTCTATGACCGCACGGCGCAAAAACATTTCCCGCGCGTGCTCGAATCTCTCGCCGATTTGAAATGGCAAGACTATCCGACCGGTTGGAGGTTGCGACTCGCCAAGAAAACGCCGGAACTTCTCGCCGCCTGGCTCCGTTCCCTTCCACCGGATATCGAAGTGCGGCTCGATCGTGAACTCTCCACACTGCGCGACGAGCCGGTGAGCGGCACCGTGTCACTCGAGGTGGACGAGGCGAGCATAGACTGGTTTGACCTGAAAGTCGCGCTCGACGTGAGCGACTCGACGCTAACGGAGGAAGAATTAAAGCTGCTGCTCAAAGCTCGCGGCGGCTACGTCCGCCTCGGCGGGAAAGGCTGGCGGCGGCTCGCATTCAATGTCACGCCCGAGGACGATGAGCAGCTGGCCCGCCTCGGACTCAGCCCGCATGATTTTTCCGCCGAGCCACAACGTTTTCATGTCTTGCAGCTGGCCGATGAAGCGACGAAGAAGTTCCTCGCGCCCGAACACCTCGAAAAAATCCATCGGCGCGTGAGCGAACTGAAGACGCGCGTCATGCCCTCGCTGCCGGCGTCGATTCGTGCCGAAATGCGGCCGTATCAGACCGAGGGCTTTCATTTTCTGGCTTATCTCACTTCGAACCGCTTCGGGGGCGTGCTGGCCGATGACATGGGGCTCGGCAAAACGCTGCAAACCCTGGCGTGGCTGGCCTGGCTGCGGGAAAATCTTCCCCGTCCTGGGCCCGAGACGGTGGGCGCGTCGCTGGTGGTCTGTCCCAAATCGGTGATGGACAACTGGCGCGTCGAAGCGGAGCGATTTTATCCGGGCCTGCGGGTCCGGCTCTGGCGCGGCGAACCAAGCCTAGAGCTTTCCGCCGCGCGCCAGACCGCCGACCTGCTAATCATCAATTACGCGCAGTTGCGCTTGCTTTCGCCGAATCTTGCCGACCTGCCCTGGCTTGCGGTGATTTTGGACGAGGCGCAATACATCAAGAATCCCGACTCGCAAACTGCACAGGCCGCCCGCGCGCTACAGGGGGAGCACCGCCTGACGCTGACCGGAACGCCGATTGAGAACCGGCTGCTGGACTTGTGGAGCATTCTCAGTTTCGCCATGCCCGGCGCACTCGGCACTCGCTCGCACTTTCTGCGCCGCTTCAGCGCCAAGAATGATCCGCTTGCGCGTCGGCGGGTTGCGGCGCGCGTGAGGCCCTTCCTGCTGCGACGCACCAAGGCGCAAGTGGCCAAAGACCTGCCCGACCGCGTGGAAGAGGATTTATTCTGCGAAATAGACGGCCAGCAGGAAACGCTCTATCGCGCCGAACTCAAGCGCGCCCGCCAGCTCCTTCTGCAACTGAAAACCAACGCGGAACTTAACAAGGAACGCTTCCACGTCCTGACCTCGCTGCTGCGGCTGCGCCAGATTTGTTGCCACCCGGCGCTGGTCGACCCAAAGTTGCGCCTGGCCGAGGCCGCCAAGGTTTCCGCGCTCGAAGATCTGCTTGAACCGCTTATGGAGGAAGGCCACAAAGTTCTGGTGTTTTCGCAGTTCGTCACCATGCTCGATTTGCTGCGCGAGATCGTCAACAAACACGAGTGGCCGCATTTTTATCTGGCGGGCTCGACGGAAAATCGCGGCGAACTCGTGGAAAAGTTCCAGTCGGCGGAGGGCCAGGCCGTGTTCTTGATTTCACTCAAGGCCGGCGGATTCGGGTTGAACCTTACGGCCGCTTCCTACGTCGTGTTGTTTGATCCTTGGTGGAATCCGGCGGTGGAGAAGCAGGCCATTGACCGCACCCACCGCATCGGTCAGGCGAGCAAGGTGATGGCCTATCGCTTATTGATCCGCGGGAGCATTGAAGAAAAAATGCGCGAGCTGCAGCGCCAGAAGGCCCAGCTGGCGGACGACGTGCTAGGGGAGGAGCGTTTCTCCGAGAGCCTGACGCTTGAAGATTTGCAGTTTCTGTTTGCGGAGTGACTAGCTCCCTGGACTTTCTTGCCTGCCAAAATACGCTCGGATTGTTCGAGCGTCAGTTGCCTTGTCAGCGCCGCTGTGATGGCGTGTGTAATCGTGAATCGCAGTGCGAAGCTCATGGGGCAGTTCAATTACCGGCAACCGCATCGCGCTTATTGTGGTAGATGTCTTCGGGGAAGACATTCTTTCAAGAGTGAGTGCGAGTCAAGAAAGCAGCTTATGGCGAGTCCCTAAAATGATGAAATAGGACCAGGAAACTACGCGCGAACAGGAGGTCACGCGCGAGATAAATTCGGGAAAAACTTCGGAACAAAAGCTGCCAAACACCGTCAAAAACCGTGTGCCACGACATAGGTAAAGGCAAGAAAAGACAACCACACAGCATTCTTAAATCTCATTTGCAAGCAAGGGGGCTGCAGGCTCGAGTCCCGCCAGTCCACCAAACGCTTTCATTGCACAAGACTTATTGGATTCGCCTTTAACTTGTTCTCCTCCATCGGCATGCGCTCGAGCTGTGCAAAATAGAGCCGATTGCAGCAACTGTTCACTAATCCTTATAATAGAGGCCCTGCTGGTTGCAAATCAACATTTGACGGTTATCCCCAGATTAGTTCCCTTATCGGAAAAATGGCGTCTAGTATCTTGCGGGAAAAGGAGGTCGGCGAGCTTTTCACGGAAACGAGGCGGGCTGGACCAACTCGACAAATCTCTGACCCACGGGGAAGTGGGTGCTCGGAGAAGATGTTCCGCCGGTAAATGCCAGATTCGTTGGTCACTCGCCGCCGCGCCATGCCAACCGCCAGAGCAAGACGCGATTGCGAAATCAACTCGCTGCGGCGGCCGCTAGGGATTCTTGCTCAAACGCCGGTAGTAATCGGCGACGGATTCCTGGTATTCCGTCGGGACGGCGGAGGCCTTTCCAGCGCGGGCTCCGCTCGAGGAGACCTCGCGACGTAGCACAAGTTCCAACTTGTCCACCGAGCTGAGCAATCCGCGTTGCATGCGCTCCACCATCGCCGGGTTGCCCGGGAAACGGCTCGGATCGAGCTGCTGCATTCGCCGCACCAAGGCGGCCACTTCTTGCGCGGCCTGCGGATCGTTTTGGACCATGTGGCGCAACTCGTTCAGGTCTCGCATCCCCTGCTGAAAAGTACGCTCCGAGTCGTCCAGATTGCTCGGTTCCACGGGCGCAGGCCGCTCCCCCGGGCGTCCGTACCGGTTATTGCCGGTATTGATGTGGCCCCATCGGGGGCCATTTACAGCGCCCCCGTAACGAATATCGCCGCTTAGGTCGCCGGAATCATCGTTGCGGCGGAGACTATCTCCGGTAAGCTGGCCTGTGCGTCCCTGCTTTCCGTCCTGCTGATTGCTCCCCCCATTCTGTTGTCGGGAGTTCTGCCCGCTCGTGGAACTGCCGCGCGAACCCGCCATAGCTTCGAGTTGGCTGCGAAGCCGCTGCAACTGATCGAGTGCCACCGTCGCGTTGGGCTGGTTTGAGCCGGGTTGTCCCGGCTTACCTTGCCCGACTTCTTTCTGCGCGTCCTGAAGCTGCTGGTTCAGTTTCTCGAGACCCTGCGCGATCTCGGTTTCGGTGCCATTCGAATTTGGATCGATTCCGCGCCGCAACCAGTCCGCAGTTCTTTGCACATGGTTATCGAGATCGAACTCATCCATCTCCGTCAGTGCATCGCGCAATTTCCGGGCAACCTCCGGTTGGGTGTGAGCCATTTCGCGTGCCGTATCTCGAATTCCTCTCTGCAATCTCGAGAGGTCGTCCGAGAGCTTCTGCCGCTCCTGCGCCAAGCGGACGCGCTCCTGAACTCGCATCTTCATACGGTCCAGATCCGTCGGGCTGGCATCACGCTGCTGGGTGACGAATTTGCCGATCTGTTGAGCTTGTGCGCGCTCCTGTTGCGTCAATCGACTGGCCTCGCGCGCGAGAGAGTCCACCTTATTCGAGGCAAGCTGCCGCTGCGTGCCCGCGAGCAAGTTCGACGCTTGACGAAGCTGATCGGCGGCCTCTTGCCCTGCAGCGCCTGCGTCCTGTTGCGACCGGTCCGCGCGTTTCATCGCGTCGGTCGCCTGTCTCAAACGCTCGAGTGCTTGCTCTGTTCGCGGATCTCCGGACTTGCCTGCCTGCGAGCCGCTCGCCGCTGAGGTACCCTGCTGCTGCGAACCCTGGTCTGACCCCTTCGCACTCTGCTCGCCCCGCGCCATTTGTTCGATCTGCCGCTGCAATTGTTCCGCTTCGCGTCGCAGCATTTCCTGTTCCCAACGTTGCTGGAAACTCTGCTGCGGATTACGTCGCTGGTTCGCCAAATCTTCCTGGCGCTTGGCCAGCGCGTCCAGTTTCTTCAGGGCGTCCTCTACATCCTTTTCTCGCTGCTCCGCCGGAGACGCTTTCTGCGCAGTTTCATACTGATTCTTTTCCGTGTCCAATTCCAGATCGAACAAACTGGCCAGATCGCGACCGGCGTTGCCAGCACCGGCCCCGGCGCTGCCGCGCTGTCCGAAGGCAACTTCGATTTTTCGGAACGTGGCCTCGGCGCGCAGCAATGCTTGCAGCGCTTTCTGTTCCCATTGCAGCGCATCCTTCCACTGCATCTGTCCGAGCTTTTCCGCCGATGGCAGCATGGCCTTAGCCGCATCCTGCATGTCATTGTCGAAATCGGAGAACTCTTGGTTGGCCTGGGAAAGATCACGGCTCTGCATGCGAACCGAAAGGGCCATGACCTGATCGCGAAGTTTGCGCTGCGCATCAGACAGGAACTGGCCTGCCGCAGATGCCTCCTTGGGACTCGACATCTTGTCGTTCTGCTGCTTCCAGGTGGCCGCGATCAACTCTTTCTGCCGTCTGGAAATTTCCATCTGGTTGTTGCCACCGCTCCCGCCGCCGTTGCCTTCGATCTGTTGCGATTGCGAAAACTCGCGCTCAAAAGGTTCGACCTGAACAAAGCTGATGTCCGTGCGAGCCTCGCTATGACCATCTCGTGCAGTCGCGTATAAGCTCACCAAGTCGCCCGGCACCAGCTTGAATTCTTCCAGCGGCAGCAGGTAGGAACCATTGGCGCTCTTCGTGCCGGCGGATTCAAGCAGGTTCGCGTCCTGAGTCGGCCCGCCATTCACGGAGTAGTGCAGGCGCACGTCATGGAGACCGAACTGGTCCCGCGCCGTCACGCCGACGGTCACTTCCTCGATTGGGCTGGCGCGGTAATCGCCGGCGGGTCGATCGATCGAGATTTCCGGCGGCATTGCCTTATCCGTCGCGATGAAGTAGTCCTCCGATAAGCGCACCTCTTGGCCGCCATCGAGGTCCGCCAGATGATACGCGCCATCCTTTTCCAAACGAATCGCGCCTCGGTACCTGTTTCCCTCGCTGCCCGCAAGTTGAATCATCTGGCCGTTGTCGAGCGTCAACCGGCCATTCTTTAAAGGACGATCCATCTCCACTTCAATGGCGGCTTCCGTTCCTTCGATTGCTCGCAGGTCGCCGGACTGTTCCTCGGTCACCGGCTTCATTCCCGTCCATGCCGGATAATGGTAAGTAACTTTGATTTGTTTCACCGAAGGCAGGTCCAGCACGCGCAATTTGTAGTGCGTGGAGACAAGCGGCCCTGCAGCCACATAATATTCAACAGTCTCCGGCAGCCCGGCAAAAACGAACTGATAGGTTGCGCCACCGCCCGTGTCGTGCTCGTCCTGCATGGCCACAGGTTCCCATCCGGAGGCGCTCGCGTAATGCGCGAACAGCCGCGCTTGGTCGGGACGCATCCCGGTCACGTGCGCGGTGATCAGTTGATCGCTGTTTCGTCGCACCGTGACATTCCCCGGAGTCACCCGAATGGCATAGAGCGGAGCGGCGCTGCTGTCCGTCCAGAGCATGGCAGCCCCATAGCCCAGGTACCCAGGTCCGTAAGCGATCATCCATACCAGCACGGCCAGGCAAGCCACTCCCGCGCCGCCGAGAGCGAACAGACGGTTGTCTGGAACCAACGAGTGCGGCTCCGTTTGCTTGGTGTGCGCCAGCGTGTCCGCAGCCAGCAGCTCCAGAAACGGATCGTTGCTCTTGCGCACTTGCTCCTCAAAGGTCGTAAGGCGCTGTTCCAGGCCGGGATTTGCAGCTTCCGCTTTGCCTACAGCCCACTTGCGAGTCACGCCAATCACCGGCAACACGATACCGACTACCGCCGCCAAGGCGAGCGCAACGAAGATAGTTAATCGCCCGGCAGTGACGCCATGCGCCGGGAACGCGAAGCGGTTGAGCAGGAGCACGAGCGCGACGGTAATGGCAAGCGCCGTGGCTGTAAATATGGCTGCGCCGCGCAACCAAACACCGGCCCGCAGCCGCTGCTGCAGGCGCGTAATATAACGGTTGAGCTCGCTGCGGTTGTTCATGCTTCCTCCCGTTGCGTGCCCAAGTAGCCGCTGGCCAGAGCGGTCTCTGCCAATGCGACCACCAATGCAAGCAGCATAACGTGCCACCAAAGGCTTACGGGACGCGCTTTCACTTGAACCGCTGCGGAGCCCGCTGGCTGGGGCCCGCTGCTTCCAGAGCCTCCGCTCCACAGGTCTTGCACATCTTTGCTCAGCGGCTCCAGATTCGATTCGCGCCGGTCAGGGTTGACGCCGATGACCGCATCTCGTCCGTTAGCAAAACGAATCTGATAGAATCCCGAGCGTTCTAACCGAACAGATTGCATCGTTCGCGCTTCATTTAGCGACAAGGGCCGACGCCCGTCCGGATCAATCACCTCGACGCTCGCCGCCACCCCTGCCGGTTCAGCCGCGCCGCGCAACTGCACAAAGGAATCCACCACCTTCGAGCCACTCAGACGCTCGTCACCCGAGAGATACCGAGCCATGCGATCAACGAAAACCACAAAGATGGGATGGAGAGGCAGGTCATTGGTCAGGTTTTCGAGTCCCGAAGCGAGCAGCACGATGTGTCCTTCGCCCACTTGCTTGTCGAGCAGCAGTGGTGTCGAGTCCGAGAGGCGTGCTGCCACGCGCGCTTGCCCCTGTTCCGGTACTGCGGCGTAGAAAACCTTCACCTCCGCCCAACCGCCGTTATCGGCCCCGGGCCGCGCCTGATCCAGCGCCGGATAGCTGAAGTCCACCTGCCCTACGGCAGCCGCGCCTCCTTCGCGCGCGTAATCATGTGTGTCCTTCACATCACCGCCCCACAGCGGAATCTGCGCATGGTGGCCGGCGGAGGTGCCTAGTGCCATCAGGACGCGGCCGCCCTTCGCAAGATACTGCCCGAGCGTGTGCTTAAAAATCCCAGGCAGCGTCACTGTGTCCGATAGGACCACGAAGGCGTATTTCGATGGGTCGAGATCGGTTGCCTGCTCCGCGGCTACCGACTGCAGCACAAACGAACCTTGGGTTGCCGCGGACAACGCCGATCCAAAATAAAGCGCTGACCGCGTATCATCGGCTGCGTGCACGAATAACACGCGTTCGGGATCGGACCGTCGTACGGCAAACACGCTTGTATCGTCTGCCGGAAATGCATCTTGGCCTTCGACTCGCACTTCGCAGCGGTTGAAACCATATCCCACGTCGAGAGGGGCAAATTCCACTGTCGCGCGACCGCTGGCCGGCACGTCGATCTTCCGCGCCGCAATAGTCTTACCGTTCACCAAGAGCGATACCGCTTTCGTGGCGGCCGGAGTGCCGAAACCAGCGATTACCGCCTGTACGCGAGAGTGCTTTGGATCTTTCGGATCGGAGAGCGTAGCCGGGGCCTCTACGCTCTCCACTGTCCAGTTCGCTGATGCGGGGCCGTCGGCGACCGGATGCAACTTTAGCTCCACGTTGTTCGGCAGAACTGCTTCAGAAAAGTTCGATGGCATTGCGGTGCGCTGCATATCGCTGAAGAGGTGAAGCTCAATTGGCCCAGGCTCCGATTCGGCGAGCGAGCGCATTGCCTGGCCCAGTTCGCCGAAGTTCGCGTGTCCGTCGCCCGGCTGAATGTTTTCCAGTGCTGCCCGCGACTGAGCGTCATCCGTGATCGCCGCCGTTCGCACCTCGAGCTGTCCGCCGAGGCTCATGATTTGCGTCTTCTGCCCATGTGGTTTTCCGGCCAGTAGCGCGAGGGCCTTTTGCTTCGCGTCGCCGAAGCGTGTTCCGGCGCGCATGCTAAAGGAATGGTCCAGCACAATCAGAAGCAGTCGGAAGTTTGCATCCGCCGTAGCCTTCCGGTCATACGGATTTGCGAACGCAAGTACCACCAGCAGCACCAATGCACATCGCAGCGCGAACAGCACGAGATACCTCAGCCTCCGGTGGCGCGTGGAGCTTTGTGTGCCTCGTTCGAAGAACATCAGAGAACTTACCGGCCGCGGTGTGGCTTTGTGCCGCCGCAGCAGATGTACAAACACCGGCACGCCCAGCGCCGCCAGCCCACCCAGAAACCATGGTGCGAGAAAACCCATCAGTTACCCGCCTGCCGCAACGAGAGATATCCGCGCAACGCCCGATCGAGCGGCTCACTCGTAACCAGTAATTGATAATCCATCCCCGCACCCTGTGCGCGCGAACGAAGCTCCTCGATATGCGTATCGATCTTCGCGCGATAAGTAGTTCTCGCATATTCGGGGATTACCTCAATTCGCCGGTCCGTTTCGAGGTCGACAAGGAGCGCCGATCCCCGCAGCTCCGGGCGAATCTCCTGCGGATCGAGAATATGAAGCAGCACGATCTCGTTGCCATCAAACCGCAACGGCGCGCTGGCGCGTGCGATCTTTTCAGGCTCTTCGTAAAAATCCGAGATCAGGATGACGATTCCGCGCCGGCGTAGAAAATTCTGAAAATGCCGGAGCGGCTTGGCGAAATCGGTTGTCGCCCGCGGCTCGGCCCGTTCAAGTCCGGCGAAAAGGCGCGCGAGTTGGCCGGGGCGCGTCGACGGCCTGATGTAGTCCCGCACGTCTTCGTCGAAAACGATCAGCCCTGCCGCATCGCGTTGATTGTGGATCGCCAGATAGAAAAGCGAGGCTGCGATGAAGCGAGCGTAGTCCATCTTGGTTGGCGGACCCGAGGTGTACCGCATGGAGTTACTCGCGTCCAGAAGCACGGTCACCTGCGTGTTGGTCTCGCCCCGGTAGCGCTTCAAGTAGCATCGTTCCGTGCGTGCAAACAGGTTCCAGTCCACGTGGCGCAAGTCATCCCCCGGGACGTACGCCCGGTATTCGGCAAACTCCTGACTAAAGCCGAAATCCGGCGAACGATGCAAACCGGCCACGAAGCCGTCCACCACGGTCTTCGCCAACAGGTCCAGCGAAGAAATGCCGGCGAGCACGTTGGGATCGAGGAAACGTTGCATCAATTCTCCTTGGGCCACTCCACCTGCGAGACCACTTGCTTCAGGATCTCGTCCGCGCCAACTTGGTCGGATTCCGCGTGAAAGTTCAGCAGGATTCGGTGCCTCAGCACCGGCACAACCACAGAAGTTATGTCCTCGTAGCTGACGTGATATCGCTTGTTTGAAAGCGCCCGGGCCTTTGCCGCCAACACAATGAATTGCGCCGCGCGCACGCTGGCGCCGTAGTTGACATATCTCTTCACCAGCTCGTGGGGTTTTTCACTTTTGGGCCGCGTGGCCCGCACCAGGGCCACGATGTAGCGCGAAAGTGTTTCCGCAATGGGCACCATGCGCACAAGCTGCTGAACCTCGAGCAGCTCTTCGGCCGAAGTTACCGCCTCCACCTGCGGTACCCGCGTCGCGGTGGTCAGGTCGATCACCTTCAGTTCGTCTTCGGCGCTCAGATCGTCGAGGATCGCGTTAAACATGAAGCGGTCCAATTGCGCCTCTGGCAGCGGATAGGTTCCTTCCAGCTCGATCGGATTCTGCGTCGCCAACACGAAAAATGGCGACGGAAGCTGGTGCAGATTTCCGCGCACGGTGCAGGAGTGCTCTTGCATCGCTTCGAGGAGCGCGGATTGCGTCTTTGGAGGCGTGCGGTTGATCTCGTCGGCCAGCAACACGTTCCCAAATATCGGTCCTTCGACGAAGGTCCACTTGCGATGGCCGGTGGTCAGGTCCTCTTCGATGATGTCCGTGCCCGTGATGTCCGACGGCATTAAGTCCGGTGTGAACTGGATACGCCGGAACTTCAATCCGAGCGCCTCCGCGATCGTACGCACCATTAATGTTTTCGCCGTGCCTGGCAACCCGGTCATGAGGCAGTGACCACCAACAAAAATGGCGATCAATATCTGGTCCAGCACCTCTTGCTGGCCAACAATGACTTCGCGCACTTGTCGAAGGATTTGCTCGCGCACCTTCTGAAAGCGCTCGATTCGTTTCTGGAGGTCCGCGGCTTCTTGATTCATTCCGACACTAGCGACCATCGATTTTCATTCCCTTCAGTCCGGTTTTGCGGGCGACCGCTGCAATGCAAGCAATAATTTCTGTGCCGGGCGGTAGCCGGGAGCAATTTCGAGCGCCGCCAGCACGGTTTCCTCCGCTTTGTCCTTCTGTCCCGCGGCAAAATACGATTGTGCCAGGTTGAACTCCGCTCCCGCCTTGTCCACCGGATTTGACGCGACGCAAGCGGCGTATTCGCGGATGGCACCGTCGTACCGTTTCTGCGCATACAGCAGGTCGCCCAGGCGCCGATGCAGATCCTCGTCTTTGACTGGATAAATGTAGTTCACGCGCTCCAGTGTCGCGGCTGCCTCGGCAGGTTTTCTCGCGCGCTCCTCTAACGTGGCCAGGCGTTTTAGCGCGTTAGGCATCTGACCTCCCTTGTGTTCATATTCCGTGAGGATCGCAGCTTCAGCGTTGTCATCGTTTCGCGCCTTATCCGCGGCAGCCATCAACAGGTAGACGTTGGCATCGCCGACGTATTCGGGATACAACCCCAGCACCCCGGGTCCCTGCTGCAGCACGGTGTCGTACCGCTCCTGTTGCGCAGCAACGACGAGCGCCTTCAGTTTTTCCCGCCAGGCGTCGAAATGCGCTGCCTCCGCCCCATATTTCTTCCCGATCCACCCGAAAAACTCTTTGTCGAACTCTTCGGGCGCAACCCCGAAATCCTGCTGGATTACCTGTGACGTCGTCTGCAACCTGGCGAACGAGTGCACCATGTCGAGCAGTTTGTCCTCACCCCACTTCTCCTTTACGAAGTCACAGATGCTGCCAGCCTGGAAATAGGACACGATCACCTGGGATGGATATTGAGGATAGACAAAGCCACGATCGAGAGCCGCCACCGGCAAGAACTTCTTGTCGCGAAGGGCCACGAGTATTTCCGGAGTCAAACGATCTCTCCACTCCGGCGAACGCTCGCCTTCCTCATGCACCGCGAGACCTTCGGTGAACCACCTAGGCACGCGATGATTCGTCGCGGTCAAGATAAATACGTGGCTCATCTCGTGCCATAACGTGGAGCCCCAATTGAGCCCTCCCGGCTGGTACGCCGATGGGCTATCCATCGCCACGACCTGCCCAAACGTAACGCCAAACGCGCCCAGGCCTGGCATCCCCGTCGTGCGTACGGCAAAGTCCTCATGATCCGGATAGACTTCCACCTGCACCGGACCGGGCAGCTTCGTGCGGTATTTCTTCTCATATGTTGCGAGAATCGTACGCAGCTCTGCCTGCAGGTAAGGGCGCAGCAGCGCCGCTTCGGTTTTGTGCAGCTTCAGAATCGTTGTGCTGTCGCGAAACGTTTCAAAGTTCTTGTAGCTGTCCAGCAGCCGCAAGCTGTTCACGGTTGCCTTATCGCGATATCCGTTGTTGTAGCACAGCTCAAGTTCCCGGAACGGCTCGTCTTCCATGCCCAATCGCATCAGAGCGATTCCGAGCGCGGAATGCGCGGCCCACAGCCGTGGCTCAAGCTCGACCGCTTTGCGGTAGTACGTGACTGCGTCCTCATACCGGTAGTGCAATTCGAGTTGACGCCCGACCCGAGCGCACGCCTCGCCGTAGTGCGGATTAATTGCGCGAATCTTCGCGAACCATGCTTCGGGAGAACGGCTCGCGATCAGTTCGATCGCCGCATGAACCGCCATCGCGTCCACCGCGTCGTTTTCTAGCGCCATGGCCTTGTCTGCTTCGGCCACGGCAACATCCGTATCGTCATTGCTCAGCGCGATGTCAGCCATTAGTTCGTGCGCTTCAGCCAGTTTCGGATCGAGCTCGATCGCCTTGGCCAGATACTCGGCGGCCTGGCCTTCGAAACCATCCGCGGAAACCGTTGCAAGCCCGAGATAAGCTTCGGCGCTCGAGGGGTTCTTCTCGAGCGCTTCGCGGAACAACCCGCTGGCATCGTTGTCATTGAAGCGCTCGTGCAACAACATTCCCCATCGCACCTTGTACAGATCTTTGCTGCCCGCCGGCTGCGTCACCACGCGGAACTGTTCATTCGCGCGCTCCCATTCCTCGAGCCCCCAGAAGCCTTCGGCGCGGAAGTAGGCGTCGCCGCTGTGGGTCAGCGTCTCGAAGCAGCCCTTCGCCTCCGCCGAATGTCCATGCTTGCGCAGCGCCCAGCAGTCTGCTGGAGCCGCAGCACGGACGGATACAGCCCATGCCAGCGCGAAAATCGGAATGACCGCGGCGAACCTCATTTATCCAGTTGCTCCTGCACTTTCGCGAGTTCCACCAACGCCTCGGTCAATTGTTTCTTGTAATCGTGCGGATCCATTGCGGCTTTCTGGTACTTCAGCGTGTCAATCTTTTGCTCCAGTTGATCTTTTTTCTCGAGCAGCGCGCGTTTGGCTGGATCGTTCCCCGCTTGCTGGCTCGTGCCAAGACGCAGCAAGGTGAAACTCGACATCAGCAGACCTTGTCCGTTTCCCGCTTCGCGCACCGCTTCTCCTCGGCCGGTATCGTTAAACACGGCATGTTCCGTTGCGAGTCGTTTCTGTGAATCGTAAAAAGCAGCGGTCTTCTTCGTGGCGTAGCGGAAGGCTTCCATAGCGCTGATGGAGTCGCTCCTGTCTGTGTCGGCGCCAGGATCTTCGAGCGCCTCCACCCAATACCGCGCGAACACCGTCGCGTTCTTCTCCGTTCCCGATTTTGTCGCCGCGATTACCGCGCGCCCGGGCCGCCCGAGAATTTGCACCGCGCCTCCGCTGGCACTTGTGGTGTCAACGATCAGCTGCCGCCCTGCCGCGACATGGTCACACATCTTTGCGATCTCCCCTGCGGTCACATCCGGCCCGACGAGATTGAACTTGTACTCCACACCGTCGAAGGAACCGTGGCCGATCAGGATGAGTGCGAAGTCGTCGTCCGTCTTGGCACTGCGGGCCACCTCGCCGATCGTTTCGGCCAGATGCGCGCCAGTAGCCTGCTCGCCAGCGAGCAGGTAGACGTGCGCCGCCGGTCCCGCCGCTGTGAAGATCCGATAAAGATCTTTGGCCGCGGCCGTAAAGCGCTGCTGGTAATCCGGCTCGCCGCCTAGCCCCGCTACCACCACGTAATACGTTGCCCCATGCGCCTGAAGCGCGGTCGCACCGGTGAGCAGCAGCACTAGCAGCGCGCGCTTCATATCACGCCCCACTTCCGACGCAACAACCACTCCGTGATCGGCAAGCCGAGCAGGAGCAGAAAAACCACCGGCATATTCCACAGCTCTTTGGTATTGCGAACGGAAATCCCGGCCTCCGAGTACGACACGTCTCCGGGCAGGTTCTTCAGCTCGGACGGCGTCCAGTATCGTCCGCCCGTGTCGGACGCAAGTTGCTCCAACAGACGCCGATTCTGCTCCGTGTGAAAGTTCTCCGCCACCCCGTCTTCGCGCTGGAACGTCACCACGTCGCGACCGAGTTCCTGTGGTCGACCGCCCGCAGATTCCGCTGTGACTTCGGCGAGATAGGTACCCGCCTTCTCCGCAGTCCATGCGGTTTCATACAGCCCGGGGGTGCTTCCCGAGGGCGTCAGATCAATGAAGGCATCGGTCTCTTGCGGTCCGACAATGTGCGCCGTGACATGCGCATTGGTGGCCGGCTGAAACTGCTTGTCGCGCACTTGTGCCTGCAACGATACCCGCCCTTCATCCATCAGCAGCCGCTCCGGCATCGAAGCGACAACCGGACCCGGCGACTCGGCCACCAGCCAGCGCAACAACTGCCGCCAGAACAGATCGTGCGATGGGTCGCCGAGAGCCTCGCTCATCTGCCAGCGCCATGTGCCGCCCGTTGCCAGAATCGCCGTGCGGCCGTGGCCGTAGCTCTCGGTAATCAGCAGCGGCAGTTTCTGCCGGCCCGCGTGCAGGTCGGCAAGCACGGTTGCTCCAGGTTTCGGCGCACCGGCATCTTCATAGTCTGCAAGATAGGTCAGCTTCTTCCAGCGCTGCGCATTCTTCGCCGGATCATCAAGTAATTGGGTAATGGGCGAGTTCAGACCCTGCGTCGTCAACTCGACCGTCGCCGCGTTGCGGTGAAAGTTGCCTCTTCCTTGCGGAAGAATGGTCGGTAGCAGATCGTTTAGGCTCGAGGCCCCCCATCCGCCGTCGCTCAACGAGAACCGGCCTCCCAGAAACAGGATCCCCCCGCCGCGGCGGTCGACATACTCACGAAGCAGCTCCTGCTGAAGCGGTGTGAAATAATCGGCGTCAACCGATCCGATGATGATGCCCGCATAGCCAAACAGGTTCTCGGGCCGGGCCGGAAACCCGCTGGCTAGCTCGCTCGAATCGCTGATCCCCTGCCGATAGATCTTGTTTTCGCTGGTGCGTAGCATGGACACGAGCTGCACCGTGGGATCTTCCGCTTCGGCTCGTCGTATGAATTTGTATTCCCAACGCGGCTCACCCTCGACATACAAAATCCTTCGCTTCGCGTCGCTCACAAGAATGGGGCGCGTCATTGTATTGTTCGCGAGGTTTTCTTCGCCAGACAGCGTCTCCATGCTAAAGGTCAAGCTTTTTGCGCCCGCGGCACCAGCAGGGAAGAAAACAGGTTCGGCTTGCATGCGCCCATCGGCCGCCAAGGTGATCTCACGGCCGGCGATCTGTTTAGCCCCATCGCGAACCGCGAGTTTCGCCTTCTTACCTGCGTATCCTCGCTGTGTCAGGCTGACCGTCGCCGAAATCCTGCCCTCCGCGATCGCGCTCGCGGCGATGCTCACGTCTTCGATCTCCACATCATGCGCGCTCTCCTCCTTTCCAAATCCCACGGTGTGCACCGGGAGCCGCCGATTACGTAGCGCTTGAAGAACATCGCGGCTGATCCCCCAGCCGCCTCCTGCGCCATTCTGGCCGCCATCGCTGAGCAGCACGATCGCTCCGACGGGCAAGTCCGACGTTTCTGTGGCGAGCCGCTTCAGATTGTCGCCAATGCGCGTGGCCGGCGCTACAGGCATAATCTCTCGCGGCCCGTCCGCGGGCGTCAATTCAAGGCCGAGCCGGTAGAGCCGCGTTTGAAAACGTTGCCGCAGGCCTGTGAGAACACCTCCCTCGAGCGCCGCCACGGCTGCCGCCTCTCGTGTCTTTCCCTCGCTATCCGCAATGCTCATGCTCCGCGAATCGTCCACGACAACGGCAATAATGTTCTGCTGTGAGCTGAGCTCGGCCACAAGGATTGCGGGTTGCCACAACAAAAACAGGACCAGAGCTACCAATGCAGACTGTATTCCCCAAATCACCCAGGCTCGCCAATTTCGCACCTCAGGCGCAGCGTTCCGGAGTTTCCAACGAATCAGCAGGGCAAGCCCAATAGCGGCTGCGACCATGGCCACGACCAGCAGCCACCCAGGCAACTTCCCTAGCAGCACGAATTGCCCTTTCCGGAATACCGCGCTCGGGTATTTGAACAGAAACTGAAACATGCACCCTTCGCGTCCTTAGTACTACAGCAAGAATCCAGCGCTTGGCCGTCGATCTGTCACTCCATCCGCTCCCGGCAAAACGAATCGCGCCGTACCACTCCTAATGAGTCATCCCATACAGGATGTAGTCTAGCCCCACGCGAAAGGCCATGGACGCAAATGTTTCCGGGTAATTGGGATCATCGGCCCACTCCCACGCATCGCCGAGGTGCATATTGTGGCAGATAGCGACGATAATTCGGCCCTTGCTATCGCGGATGGCCCGCCATTTGGGCTGATAACCGTCCTTCTCATACGTCCGGCCGGTCCAAACATATTGCTCGCCGGGTATCTGCATTTTGTCGTCGATGTCGTAGAGCGTGTGGAAGATCTCATCGCCGCTCTGCAGGTCCTCGACCTCAGCGTCAGGCAGCACCAGACGCATTCCGTTCATGAAGTTCTCCCAGTCCTCCGTACCATGGAAGTCATCCACCATCAGGAACCCACCCTTGAGCAGGTACTCGCGCAGTCGTTTGGCTTCCTTCTCGCTGAATGTCCAGCTCTCCACCTGAACCGCGTAAATCCAGGGATAGTTGAAGATCTCGTCGGAATCGAGGGTAACCACCTGCTCGGTTGGCCGCCCGTCGATGCGCGTCAACCGGTGCATGGCGATTAGAAACTGCCGGTCCGCTTTGGGATAGTCGCGCGACCACGAACTCCGCCACCGGTGGCCGTAACCACCGAAATTACTCGCTATGTTCGTGGAATAGGCCAGGCGCGACCAGTAGAACTCCGCCTTGACGTTGGTCGGGGAGTCGTCATTTCCGAAGCCGAAATCCCCCGTCCGCTGTGCCCACAACGCCGCGCACCCGGCCGAGGCTGCCAGAATCGCCAATGCGATGTGCGTGCACTTCATAGTGAAGCGCGCGAAGGGGAATGCGCGAGAATCATTTAGACGGCGAAAGTGCTCACTTGGTTGCAGTTAGCCCGGCCTCCGCCTGGCTTGTCCGGCCCGCGCTCCGCGTGAGACGATCGAGGCAGGTCGCGATTTGCAGGGAGCGGCATTACTTTGGATAGGCGCGGTCTCCTCCAACTCGGCAGCATGGCTCTGGCTCACGCCGCAGTGCCGCGGCTGCCGATCGCCGAATGGGCCGGCACCCGGCGGTTGTCCACAGGCCATCCCCCCGAAGACAACCCCGATTACCTGCTGCGCATTGCGCCCGTCACGGTGGAACTCGACCGCTCACATATTCTCTCCACCATCGGGTATAACGGTGCCGCACCCGGCCCCCTGCTTCGCATGCGGGCCGGGAGACGGGTGAGGATTGACGTTGTCAACGACACGGATACACCGGAGCTTGTTCATTGGCATGGCATGCTCATCCCACCCGAGGTCGACGGCACCCAGGAAGAGGGCTCGCCGGTCGTACCGCCGCGTGGACGCCGGCAGTTCGAACTCACACCTGGTCCAGCCGGAAGCCGGTGGTATCACTCGCATGCCATGGCCATGGATGACTTGCACAAGGGCGCGTACACGGGCCAGTTCGGCTTCGTCTACGTCGAGGACGGCAACAACCCGGGCCGGTACGACCAGGAACTCTTCCTCGCCCTGCGCGATTGGGAGCCCTTCTTTACAACGACCATGGACGATGAGGACGATGACACCCATCATGGCCCGTTGCCCGAAAAGCCAGCCACGCTGAACAGCGACCCGGATGGCCTCGAGGTCGGCTCGAACACCTACTCGATCAACGACAAGGCGCTTGGGGCCGGCGACCCGATCCGTGTTCGTGAGGGTCAACGGCTGCTCATTCACTTCCTGAACGCCAGCGCCATCGAAAACCGCCGGGTTGCGCTCGCGGGTCACAAGATGAAGGTCATCGCACTCGATGGCAACCCGGTGCCGACTCCGCAGACACTCGATTCGATCTTTGTCGGTGGAGGTGAGCGCATCGATGTGGTCGTCGAGATGAACAATCCGGGAGTTTGGATCCTCGGCTCAACAGAGAAGGCCATCCGCGAATCGGGCCTCGGCGTGATCGTGGAATACGCTGGCCAGCACCGTCAGCCGCAATGGATCGATCCGCCTCTAGCGCCTTGGGACTATACAATCTTCGGAACCGCCAACTCCTCCTCGCTCGCTCCGCAGAAGACCATTGAACTGATTTTCGAGAAGATGCCCGGCGCGGTTGGCAAGTTCAATCTTTGGCTCGTCAATGGCAAGCCTTACCCCCATGAACGCGAATTCGTGCTCGAACAGGGCACGCGCTACCGCCTCGTTATGCGCAACCGCACCGACGATGCTCACCCCATGCACTTCCATCGCCACCTTTGGGAGTTGGCAGAGATCAACGGCAAGAAGACCGCAGGCATTATCAAAGATACCGTTGTAGTCCCATATTTTGGCCGGGTTATGGTTGATTTCACTGCCGATCAGCCGGGACTGGCGCTTTTTCACTGCCACATCCAACAGCACATGGACTACGGTTTTAAGGCTCTCTTTCGCTATGGCTGAGGCGCTTGATCGCTTCATCAGGTTCGCGATGGACGAGTGTCACCTGGCGGATAGAACACCGCTAAGCCAATTCACCGGCATCTCATTACAATAGAGATTCGCCCGGTGGGCAACGCGCGAGTGGCAAGACAGAAGGGAAACTCGCATGAAGGAGTCCTATCGAGAGTTGCTGAAAATTGTTTTCCCCTTTTGTTGCGCTTTCGCCTTTGTTCGCGTGATGTTTGCCCAACGTCCTTTCCGCGAATACCCTTCTGTCGAATACGGCGAATCGACTCCCCTGCCGCCAGACTGGCAGCGTTCGGGTGAATGGGCTTTCGCTCGCCTCATGTACCCGCCCGGCCCCAATGACGGTTACCGTGGGCGTTTCGATGGCGATTGGCGTCAAGGCTTGTCGCTGTGGACCCAGGATGGACCGCCCGCTGACCGCAATTTTGCCGCGGCTGTCCGGCGACTCACTCGCATCGACGCGCGATCCGTGGAACAGGACGTGAATCTCGACGATGGCGAGGAGGTCTACAACTGGCCCTGGCTTTATGCCGTCCAGGTCGGTGAGTGGGGGATCACTCAACATCACGCCGACATCCTGCGCGATTACCTCTTACGCGGCGGCTTCCTCATGGCCGACGATTTTCACGGCGCCTACGAGTGGCAAATGTTCGAAAAGCGCATCCGTATGGTTTTTCCCGATCGCCCCATCGTTGATATCCCGGATGACGATCCAATCTTCCACACCCTCTACGATCTCGACGAGCGATATCAAATCCCCGGGGCCGCGCATTTGCGGCTCGGCTACAAAGTTCCGGATTATCCGCAAGGGCCGGGCGATGGCAAGGGCGCTCACTGGCGTGCGATCTATGATGACAAGGGTCGCATCATGGTCGCCATCTGTTTCAACTCCGATATCGGAGATTCCTGGGAATGGGCGAATCACCCCGCCTATCCCCAGCGTTACTCCGATCTCGGCTTCCGCGTCGGGATCAATTACCTTCTCTACGCCATGACCCACTGACCTGATCGGTCTCATGGTATTTTCCGCGGAGAGTGAAAATGAGGAAAGGGGAACAGACGCGGCAGGAAATCATCCGCAAGGCGGCGCCCATCTTCAATCAGCGAGGTTATGAGCGAGCTGCCCTATCCGACCTGATGAAGGCCACCGGTCTGGAAAAGGGCGGAATCTACCGGCATTTCGAAAGCAAGCAACAACTTGCCGCGGAGGCTTTCGACCACGCGTGGAAGTTGGCGATGGACACGCGTTTCGAAGCCACGGAGGGAATCTCCGACAGCGTCAACCGTTTGAAGCAGATCGTGCGGAACTTTCGGGATCGGCGGGCCGGGCTTGTGGCTGGAGGATGTCCACTACTGAATACAGGTGTGGATTCCGACGATGGGAATCCGCAGTTACGGGAGAAAGCCCGGAGAGCTCTCAGCTCCTGGCTTGAACGACTTCAAACCATTATCGAAGAAGGACAGCGACGAGGTGAAATTCCCGGGGATGTTGACGCCTCGGAATTGGCGACTTTAATCGTAAGCACGCTGGAGGGGAGCCTAATGGTGAGCCGTCTCCAGCGCAAGGACGACCCGCGCAATTCGGCCTGCCATCATCTTGAAGAGTATCTCGAAACCAAAGTTCGCGCGAAGGAATCGAAGAGAAGGGCGGAAAAGTCATGAGCACTCCGGAGTCTCCTGTAGAAGCGGGGTATAAGACGAGAGCGAAAGCAAATGACGTCCCGGTGGCGCGTCTGATCGGGTTTGAAGCCAAACAGATCGCTGACGGGCGCGCGTCGGTCACGCTGGCCGCAGGACCTCAGCACGCAAACCCTATGGGTACGCTCCACGGAGGAATTCTTTGCGATATTGCGGACGCTGCGATGGGCATGGCCTTCGCGAGCACACTCGCGCCGGGCGAGACATTTACAACCGTGGAATTGAAAATTAATTTCTTTCGGCCTGTTTGGGAGGCCCGTCTCAAAGCCGAGGGCAAAGTTGTGAGGCGCGGACGGAGTCTGGGTTACGTCGAGTGCGAAGTAACAGACGAGTGTGGTCGGCTAGTGGCTAAGGCAGCGTCGACCTGTCTGGCATTGAAAGGAGAGGACGCAAAGGGACGTTAAGCCAATGGGCCGGCGCAATTGGAATTGGAGGAGCGTCTTCAATCCGAAAAAAGAGAAGCAGCCAGCCGACGCATCGAAGAGTTGCAAAGCGTGGTTGGCTCGCACGCTCGCGTCAGCATCGCCATTGGCCCCACAAAGGACATGCTAGTCGAGCAGGCGCGCAGATTGCAGGCCCATGTGCTGGTGGGAAGGAGTCCGCAGTCCGGCATGCTGGGCCGCTTGCGGGATCTTAGCTACGCCGTAGTCCGACGCTCCTTGTCCGGTCCTAAGTGTCTGATCGGCGCCTACCGGTCCATAAGCACTCGTTCGAAGTGTCTAAACTAAAAGCGGCCAACTCTGTCTCGCGATGACGAAGGCCATTCAGATTGTGGCAGTACGTTCGACTGGGGTATAAGTAGCCCGGTATGACTCGCCGTGAATTCCTTGCCATCCTCGCTGCCGGAGCTGCAGAAGTACGCGTATCCCGGGCCCAGCAGTCGGGGGGCATGGCTTCGCGCGGGGTCCGGCCGCAACCCCGCGGTAAACCGTCGGGTTTGCCTTTTCCTGCGCACTTCACAGACGTTGCCGCCCATGCAGGTCTGCGCGCTCCGGTTATCTACGGTCCCCCGGACCGCATGGATTACATCCTGGAATCGATGGGCTGCGGGGTCGCTTTCCTCGACTATGACAACGACGGCTGGCTGGACATTTTTCTGCTATCGGGGACGCGCCGGGAAGGACCCGTCGAAGGAGCAACCAACCGGCTTTACAAGAATAACCGCGACGGTACTTTCACCGACGTGACCACCAAAGCGAGGCTGGTGCGTCAGGGCTGGGCATGCGGCGTGACTGTCGGCGACTATAACAATGACAGTTTCGAGGACCTCTTTATCACCGCCTGGCCTCAGAACATCCTGTACCGCAACAACGGCGACGGCACTTTCACTGATGTGACGGAGGTGGCGGGTTTGTTGCATCCCGGCAAGCGCTGGGGCAGTGGTTGCACATGGGTGGACTACGATCGCGACGGCCGCTTGGATTTGTTCGTCTCCAACTATTTGGTTTTCGACTTCGACAAAATCCCACCCACGGGTAAGAATCCAAACTGTAGCTTCAAAGGCGTCCCAGTGAATTGCGGCCCGCGCGGACTTATTCCCGAACGCCCGATGCTCTACCACAATAACGGAGACGGGACTTTTACGGACGTCACCGCGCCCTCCGGCATAGGTGCGGTGAAGCCGGGGTTCGGGCTTACCGCGGTGGCGGCGGATTTGGACGGCGACGGCTGGCAGGATATCTATGTGGCTTGCGACTCGACCCCCAGCCTGCTATTCCACAACCGTGGAGACGGCACTTTTGCGGAACAGGGGCTACTATCGGGCTTGGCCGTGAACGAGGACGGTAACGAGCAGGCTGGCATGGGCGTCGCCATCGGCGATTTTGATACCGACGGCCGGCTGGACGCGCTGAAGACCCATTTTGCCGAAGACACGGTGGCTCTGTACCGCAATACGGGCCATCTCGTGTTCGAGGATGTGACGCTGCGCTCCGGCTTGGGTGTCGAGACGCGGTACGTCGGTTGGGGCGACGGCATCGCCGATCTGGACAATGACGGCCTGCCGGACCTGTTCTGGGTAACCGGAAGCACCTTCCCCGAGGTGGAGCAGAAGCATCCCGAGTTTCCGCACAAGACCCCGCGGGTGCTGTTCCGCAACCTGGGCGGCGGCCGATTCGAAGAGCTTCTAGACACTGCCGGTCCGGCGATCGCTGAAGCCCATTCCAGCCGCGGCGTGGCTTGCGGCGACTTTGACAACGATGGCGACCTCGACATTCTGATCATGAACATCAATGAACCTCCATCGCTGCTGCGCAACGATGTCCGTGGCGGGGGGCGCTGGCTGAAGGTGAAGCTCGTAGGAACGCGCTCGAACACCAGCGCTGTCGGTTCTGTGGTCACAGCCGTGTACGGCGAACGCCGGCAGGCGCAGGCGGTGCTGGCGTCATCCGGATATCTCTCCTGCGGGGACCGGCGCTTGCACTTCGGTCTGGGAACGGCCGCCATGGCAGACCTGGAAATCGCCTGGCCCAGCGGCGCCCACGAATCGGTGAAAGGCCTCCGCGCCAACCAGCTCGTCACGGTGAAGGAGGGCGTTGGAGTGGTCGAGCGGGAGCGATTTGGCTCGTGATACGGATCGCGGCAGCGTTATTGGCGATCGCGGCAGGAATGTCCCAGGCGCAGGTTCCTCCGCCGCAGGTTCAGCAATCCGGCGGCGAGGCCCACTTGAGCCGGGGTGTACAACTCATGCAGGAGCAGTTGTTCGAGGCGGCAGCAAGAGAATTCGAACAAGCGCTGGCGCTGAATGCGGCGGCTCCGAAGGTACACTTCGAGTTCGCAGTCTGCCTCATGTCACTTGGCCGCGATGACGAAGCACGCCGCCAGTTCGAGCAGGTGCGCAAGCTGACCGGCGAATCGCGCTACGTCACATACTACCTCGGGCGGCTCGACCTGCTGTCCAACGATTATACGTCTGCCATCAAGAGGCTTGGTTCGGTGGCCGAAGACCCGCCGTTTCCAGACACGGCCTTCCATCTCGGACTGGCGTACATTTCCTCTGGCGACGTGGACGCAGGAACCAAGTGTCTCGAGCGCGCAGCCAAGCTCTTGCCGCGCGACTATCGCGTCCATTACCGGCTGGCGCGGGCCTACTCGAGCGCCGGGCGCGAACAGGAAGCAGGCCGCGAGTACGGCCTCTACAGCCAGCTGCGCGATGAACACAAGAATACAGAAAAGGACGTGCGCGAGTGCACCAGCGCACTCGAGACCGAGCCACTGGCCACCGCACGTGAGGTCTGCCATCGCATTTACGACCCCAACGACGCGGACAAGCTCACCTTGCTGGGGCAGTTGTTCGGCGATGCGCACGCGTTTGCGGAGGCACTCGATCCCCTGAAGCGGGCGGTGCAGCTCGATCCGAACTCATTCGAAGCTTGGCACAACCTGGGAGTCAGCTACTTCCGCTTGAGTCGATACGAAGAAGCGCGCCCTCCCCTGGAGAAAGCGGTGGCGTTGCGTCCGGAATTCTACGGTTCGGTAGTGCTTTTGGGCGCGACGCTCTACATGTTGGGTGAAGACGAGGCGGCGTTGCCCGTGCTGGAACACGCCCACCGCCTCAATCCGGCCGATACGCAGACCGCCACCGTGCTGGAAAAGCTTCGCACAAGGAAGAAAGAATAAGCAGCGATGCGACGCGCCAGAACAGTTCGTCGTAAGGGGAAACGACTGCCTACTCCAAAAGAAAGGACGGCTTATGGCGCCCTTTTGTTGATCATCCTCGACAGAACTGAACCTGTAGCTCTGTCTACCAGGAGAATTTGACCATTCCCTGGATAATGCGATGGCCAATCGTGTTTGTGGCGTAGCCGAAGTTCGGGTTCAGGACACCAGCTGAGTTGAAAGTAAGATTCAAGGCGGAATCGTTTGAAATGAACGTACGATTCGGATGGTTCACGAAGTTGTAACCCGAGAAGCGGAACTGGAGCTTTCTGTTCTCGGATTGCCCAAAAGTGAAATTTTTGAACAGCGACATGTCGGTGTTGAAGAATCCGGGACCGGTCAAGGTCGGGAAGATAATGTTGCCCTGCTTGCCCGGCGTAACAAGCGATGAGAAACAGGCCCCGTTGATGTACTGGTTGGCCTTGAGCCCCTGTCGCGGATCGCAAGTCAGCGTAGGCATCAGCTGGATATCCGTGGTGCCAAGGACATTCTGATTGCTCGCCTGGACCGCGGAGGTGAGTGTCTGACCCATAAATGTTGTGCCCGCTGGGATATAGCCCGAGTAGTTAAAATTCCCATTCGCGGCGACAGCGGCTTGCAGGTCGGCGCCGGTCTGGTATTGCGTAATGCCTGAGATTTGCCAGCCGTTCGCTGCTCCTTTCACGAACCGGTTGGCATTGTGTACTGTCGGGAATTCATAGACGTAGGCAAGGTTGAAGATGTGCGTGCGATTGTTGGGCAGCGTTCCGTAGTTGCTCCTAAGTACGGTGGGATCGGCTCCTTGATTGCCGTCACCATTCTCGGAGCGAATACCGAGCGCCTTGCCGAAAGTGTAGTTTGTCAGGAAGGTTAAATGCCCCGCCTGCTTGTTCCAAGTCACCTGAAGGCTGTTGTAGTTGGAATACATCTTGTGGTCAATAATTTTCAGGGTGCCGAGGCAATTGGGGTTGGGGTTTGCGGCGGTGCCGGTGCCGATGGTGCAAGGACCAGCCCAGAGTGGGCGGGCATGAGCTACCGCTGTTGAGTCGTAGCCGCCGGTCTTCCAGCCACATGGCTGATTGTAGTTCGGCGGTTTTGACGAGTCGGGACAGGTATTGGCATTAAACATCGTTCCGATACCGATATCGTTGATTTGGTCGAAGTTGTTGTTGTAATTGCTTAGGTAATCCGACTTGCTACCAACGTATGCGACTTCCAACACGCTCTTCCACGGCGTTCGCTCGGCCACGGTGAAGCTGTAGCTTTGCGTTCGCGGCTCCTGGTCATCTTTGGGATCCAAGGCTGTGACTCCACTTGGTATCTTTACAGAAGCGAGGCTGGGACCGAGCGAGGCGATAGTCTGGTTGTTCAACGTTGGAGATGCGAAAGATCCCCTGACAATACCGTAAGCACCATTTTGGACGTTCTGCTCGTCATGGAAGTGGTACATCCCGTAGCCGCCGCGCAACACCGTCCGGCCCGTGCCAAAGAGGTCCCACGCAAAGCCTACGCGCGGATTATAGAAAAATAGTCGACTACCCGAACCCGAGAGCGGCGTCGAAGAGTTCGCTTTGTTCCATTCGATGCCGGGGAAGAGCGCCCCACCGACGGAACCGCCCTGGTCCGCACTGTAGAGGCTTGGGTTCCAAGCCGCGAAGCCGTATCCCGTGGTATCCACCCAAGGGCCTAGATGGGAGAATCGCATGCCGTAATCGAGAGTGAAGCGGCGCGAGATCTTCCAGGAATCGGTTGCGTAAAAATCGGCCGTGATGTAGCGGAAGGCGGGAACCACGTCGAAATTCAGTTCTGAGTACTGAGCGGTCTGGCCAATGAGCATATCTGCGTACGCATTGCCCGAGGAACCGCCGGCCCAACTGGCGAAAGCAATCGAACCGTTGACGGACCCGTTGCCGGGCTGCTCGTTCCAGGTGCGCTCCCAGTAGAATCCGAATTTCGTGGTGTGAGTTCTCCAGACCTTGATCAAGTTGTCCGCCACAGACGGCAGAGTCTTCTTGGCATAAACGGTGCCGTTCAGCTCGAATCCCGTATTGAGCATGTTGGAGATGCCGTCGCCCCAGCCCGTCATCTCGGGGAAGATCAGGTTTTGCTGATTCGGATGGGTGAAGAGCAGCTTGTAGTTGAGGCCCAGGGAGCCCCGTTGCACCTTGGCCGGATCCTTAAAACTGTTGGGGAGGTTCAGGTAGGTGTAGCTAAAAATCACTTCGTTCGTAAGACTGGGGTTGATGACCCTGGTCAAATTCGCAGTGACAACATCGGATTGCGAGGATTCGACGATAGGCGTCGGATAGGGCGTCGTAGGCGCAGCCCAGCTATTCGTGCCACCCGGGCCCCAGAGAACGTCAAGGCTGTTTAAAGCGTTATCGTGCTGATGATTGTACGATACGTATAGCTTCGTTGATTGACTTATGTTGTAGTCCACGCGCCCGCGGAACTGCAACATGTTCGAGTACCGCGTTTCGCCATTCGCGTAGTTAAAGCCCTGCAGTTTGGTTGGATCCTCGTTGGGCACGGGGTAGATATTCGCCAAAATACTGCCGTTCGGGTCGGCGGCGCCTGGAATAATTACGCCCGTTGTGTAGTTTTTTGTCGGGTTCTTTGGGTCGCCCGGTGTTGGAAGGGTTATCGTTTGGAAGCTGGGGCCGCCCGGTATCCCAGTGACGGCGTATCCGTTGAAGGACCTGATATAACAGTTCTCGGTGTGCTGAATCCAGTCCGTTTGAGTAGCATTTTGCGTGTAGTAAGGGCATCCAAGACCGTTGGGCGGGTTCGCTTTGAGCTCAGCGAAGTTACCCTGCCGCATTGCTGCAGTCGGAACCACCGCGTGGTACACGCCGTTATCCACGTTCTGCTTGTAGTACTCGGTTCCGAAGAAAAAGAACACTTTGTCGCGATTGTGGTTAAAGTTCGTGCCCGGGATGATGAGCGGGCCGCCAATATTGAAGCCAGGGTAGAAGTACTTTGATTCGGGACGCGCAAATCCAGCATCCTTGTTTTGCGGGTCGTTGGCATTGAGATGCCAACTGCGGCCATAAACGTAAGCCTCGCCGTGGAACTGCTGGCCACCCGACTTGCCGATGGCGCTGATGACGACTGGTCCCTTGGCCTCATCCGCGCCGAAGTTCGAGGTCATGACTTTCAGTTCCGCGGTCATGTCCGCATTGGTGTTCATGGCCTGGCCGCAGTTGCAGCCGGGGTCAATGATGTGGGCGCCGTCCGAAGTGATATCGAGAGCGCCGGTGCGGGTGCCGTTGGCCGAGAAGCTCCCAACGGGACCCGTGTCGGTGCGTTCATCCTGAGCTGCGTAAGAACTTTGATTCGACACCGAGCCTGTAAATGCCATGCCAGGCATGATCTTGATAAATTCGGCGGCATTCTGGCCCACAATGGCGACATTCTGCAGGATGTGCTCGTTGATGAGGGTGGATTTCTCGCCGGACTCTGTCGGAGTGATCTGGACGTCAGCGCCTTCGACAACCACAGTCTCCTTGGCCATGCCAGGTTCCAGTTTGATTCCCGTCACGTTCCGCTTGTCGTCGGAGTTGAGAACAATGGACTTCGCCTGCCAGGTCTTAAAATTCTCCTTTTCGACGACAATCGTGTAAGTGGCGGGCGGTACGGCCGCGAAAGTAAAGTAACCTTCTGCGTTGCTCTTCGTGGTCCGCAGATCGCCGCTCGCTTCGTTTTTCAGGGTCACCGTAGCATCGGGAACGACCGCACCTGAAGCGTCAAACACAGTCCCGGTCAGCGTCGCACTGGTGGTCTGCGCCTGCGCCGGCGGTTGACACAGGAAGGCAAAAGTGAAAAGGGCGGTGGCCAAGAACCACACAGCCACCATCGAACTTTTACGCAGAAAATCGATATTGGAAATGGAGAATCGTGCGATGCGAGTCATCGATGTCACCCCAGCTTAACTGAACCTCAGAACCACCACGGTACCCTGAACCCAGCGCAGCGCTCTCCCGGGGAAGGAAAGCGCCACCGTAATCGTTTACGTTGCTGCGTTTTTACTTCTCCGCTTTGGGGATGTCAAGTATTTTTTTGTCTTTTTTATGCTGCATATCGATTTTCTAGCTTGTTTCCGTGTCATCGAGATTCAAGAAAGCCGCAGGGAGGGAAGTCAGCAATTAGGCGAGCGCGGGAAATCTTCTCTTGAACCGAGAGACGCGGCAGACTCCATGACTTTGCGACTTGGGTTTCCGAAAGTGTGCTAAAGGCCGTCCAGACTGACACTTACGAGGGAGTTTAGGGCCAGTTCGCCTGCTCGGCCTTAAGGCGATCGTACTCGGCCATTTCCTTGCGCATATCTTCAAGACGGTCGAGGGAGCGGTAAGCGTTCACAAGATACAGGCGAATAGCAGGACTGACCGGATCGAGCCGCTCCGCCGCAAGGTAAGCTGCAAGAGCACCGTGATCGTCACCTTGGCTTCGCAGCGTCTTCGCGAGCGCCAACTGGGCTCCCACAGAATCAGGACTCAGCGCCACCGCCTCACGAGCTAATTTCAGAGCCACGTCCAGCTTGCCGTCAAGAATGTACCGCAGCGTTAACTGAACTCGAGCCGGCACGCTATCCGGAGTGATCTTCAACTCCTGAAGGAACTCGGACGCGCACAGTTCCGGATGACGGGCCGCCAAGTATGTGCCATAAAAATAGCGGACGTTAGGGAACTTCGGGTACTTGGAGACAAGGGCGGTGAAGTCCGCTTCCGCTACCTCAGGTTGCTGAGTAGCCAGATCCCAGAAGGCTTTGCCCGCCATGCTCACAACGTCCCGCTGGTCCGCCGCAACATCTGAAGGGAGGATGGGCATGCGAAGCGATGGCAAGCCGGCGGCAAACATCATGTCAGGATTAGTGTGAACCTTGCGCGCAACATGCATCAGAAGTTCTTGCGCCACTTCGAATGCGCCTTGCTGAGTCAGCAGCAAAGCTAAATGATAGTCGGCCATATCCAGCAATTGTCCGCCGGGCTGCGTTACCGGCACTAACATGTGCGCTTTTTTCAGATGCTGGAAAGAAGCGTCGTATTGCTTGGTGCGAAACTCGCACAACCCTAGAAGCGCCCAACCCGGTGCCGCCGAGGCATCCAGTGCCACCATGCGCGTCAACGCGTCGCGGCACTCGGGATATCGGTCGCGCTCGTATTCGATCATTCCGAGCCCCCACCAGCCCTGGGCCCAATCGGGACGCAGCCTGACCGCGCGTCCGTAAAGGTCGGCGGCCTGTTCGGGATGATTGGCCTCGTAGGCTTGTTGCGCTCTGGCGGAAAGTTCATCGAAGGTCTGAGGCGGGCTTTGTGCAGCGGATGCCGCTGCGAGCAACAGGAGAAGGCCTATTGGTCGCACTTCCGCAGCCTCCTTCCACGCTCCTGATCCCGAGCTTGAATCGCGGCGTCCATCTCTTCTGCGATTTTCCGTTCTTGCCGGCCCTCTGCCGCACGTCCCAGACGAAAGTAAATCGTCGATAGACTGCGATGCGCCTCGGTGTACTCCGGAGCGTCCTTGATGAGTGCCTCCAACAGCGCCGCTGCGCGCTGGTCGTCTCCTTCGGCCGAACGCAAGAGAGCGAGCTGATAGCGGACGCGGATTTCCTGCGGCCGCAACTGATTGGCTTGCTCCAAGCGGGAGCGCGCTTCGGGCAGCTTGCTTTCCTCCCGGAGCAGCGTTCCCAGCCAGAGAAGCGGCTCAAAGGCGGTCGGATCCAGAGCCAGAGCCTTGCGGAACGCCGCTTCGGCTCCATCCAGGTCAGCCGCGAGATAAGCCAGTCTCCCGCGCAGGCTATATGCCTCCGGCAGCTTTGGATTCAGAGCGAGAGCGCGGTCCACTTCCTCTGTAGCACCCTTCTTGTCGTTCGCTTTCATGCGAGTGAAAGCCATCAGCATGTGCGCCTCGGCGGTGTCGCCGTTTCGCAGGATGCGCTCGATCATAAGCGCGCCGCGCTCGTCCTGACCCTGGTGCAGCAGGGCGGTGCCCAACAGGTAAGCGAGAGCGAGGTCGTTTGGATCGCTGGCGGACAGAGGGTCGAGCAGGGAGATCACTTTCGTATCTTGGCCACGGCGAAGGTAACATTCCGATAACAACAGCAAGAGCCGCCGGCGATCGGGGGCGTCGACGGGCTGAATTGCGTAAACCGCTTCGAATTCCTTGACGGCTTGTTCGATCTCGCTCATCTTGTAGTAAGCGAGGGCTAGGTTAAAGCGGATTCCGTAATTGGTTGGCTGTGCCGTGAGTGCCTGTGTGTATTCCTGAATCGCTTCGGAGTAACGGCCTTCGTGAGCCAACGCCGCACCCAAATTCGAGCGGACCATCACGGCTTCCGGATGGGCTTTCAAATAGGACTGATACTCGCTGATCGCCTCGACGTAGTGACCCGACTGGTGCAGCTCTACCGCCCGTCTCAGTGTCTGCTCCGCGGACTCATCTTGTGCTGACACGAAGCCTGCGCAGAGCAAGCACAGCGTCATCCACCACCACATCGCTATCGCCCCTGAGGCAGTATAAGTGCGGTATAGCCCAATGCCCTTCATTTCCATTCCTTCATCGCGCGGCCCGCGTCTCCACGTAGTTTGCATAAGCGGTCGCCTCGCAAGGAATCCGGCGATATTTTCCTTCACCATTTAGACCAACCACGATTGGGCACCACGCCTACTCCTTCGCGAATTGTGAGTAGTCGATTAGCCTGCATGCCTTTATAGGTTTCACACAGTCCGCTCGGCCAAAATATCTCGAGATCTGCTGCGACTGACGTCCCTAATCCGAAATGCAAGCGAGGGTCATTACAGGAAAAAAAGCTAGACTGACTGAGCACCGCTTGTGCTTGCGTCTTCCCGCCGTAACGTGCCAGGGCGCGAGCTCCTATGGCACTGCGATTGGATTGTGTGCCTTCGAGCTTAACCTTAATCCAGTTCGCCTTGCCGGCGAGGTCGTTTCGTAAAAGCGACGGTGGTTCGTTCAGGTTGACGATGACCATGTCAATGTCGCCATCGTTATCGAAATCTCCAAACGCGCAGCCGCGGCTGCAATGCGGGGCTCGAATGCCAGGACCTGCTTGTTCGACGAGCTCTTCAAAAACGCCCTGTCCCAAGTTTCGGAAAACCGCGCGCGGAGTCTTGCTGGGATATCGCGGAAGTTTTTTTTCAATCTTCGGGTCAACGTGACCCGTCGTCATGAACAGATCCGGATAGCCGTCGTTGTCCAGATCAACAATCCCAGCGCCCCAGCACACGTAACGGGTCTCGACTCCCAGCCGCGAGGATGCGGTGGCGTCAAAAAAGTACGCCTTTCCATCGTTGCGATAGAGAATGTTCCGGTCATCGGCGAAGTGGGTTTTGAAGATATCGAGGTGGCCGTCCAAATTATAATCGCCGACTCCGACGCCCATACCCGCCTGTGCCATGCCATCGTCGTTCAGAGCGACCCCTCGCAGGACGCCCTCTTCGCGAAAGGTTCCATCGTGGTTGTTCATGAAAAGCAGGCTCGGAGTGGCGTCACAGGCGACGTAGATGTCAGGCCAGCCATCTTCGTCAAAATCCGTTGCCGCAACGGTCATCCCGTAACTCGAACTCGCTCGCGCTATGCCTGCGCGCTCACTCACGTCAGTGAACGTGCCGTCGCCGTTGTTTCGATAGAGCCAATGTCTGCCGGTGGGCCATCCGCGCGGCCCGCACGCAACAGGAATCCCCAGCCAGATGCAGCTGCTGTTTTGCCCCGGGATCGGGGCTTGGTCAAAAGAAAACCGCACGTAGTTGGAGACAAACAGGTCGAGGTGCCCATCGCGATCGTAGTCCAGGAAGCTGCAGCCGGCGCCCCAGTGCTGGTCCTCGCTCCGAAGCCCAGCCTCCTTGGTCACGTCCGTGAAGGTGCCATCGCCATTATTGCGATAGAGAATGTTGTGCCCAAAGCGGGCGCAGAAAATGTCGTCAAAGCCGTCGTTGTTATAATCACCGACGCAAACCCCGCAAGCCCAACCAACCGAGTGCAATCCTGCCTTTTCCGTAACGTCGGTAAAAGTGCCATCGCGATTGTTTTTGTAAAGACGATTGGTGGTGCCCTCGGGCGCACCTTCAAGACGCGTGCCCGACAAAATGAAAATGTCCATCCACCCGTCGTTGTCGTAATCAATGAATGCGCAGCCGCAACCGGTCGCCTCGACGATATATTTCTTTCCTTCGACCCCACCGTAGATGACCGGCGCACCGAGACCCGCGCGGTGCCCGATATCTAGGAAACGAGCATTGAAAGGACGACCCGAGGGAGTCGGTCTCGGCAATGGTTTAGCGCTGTGTGTGGATAACCCTTGCGCCGGGAGCGACTCCGCACTGAGACACCAGGCAGCACCCATCCCCAGCTGCGCAAATCTGCGGCGAGAGATAGTATTTTGCACGCATTCTCCCCGGAAATTTATCCGCGGGCTGCCCGTCTTCATCCGCGCCATTGCCGGTCCCTTGCACGACAATCCCCGGCGAGGACCGCCACTGCGTATTCTTTGCAACCGAGGCGTGATAAGAGCCCGCACGCTTCACTTAGGGCGCATTAATCCACCTGAAACGCCACCTTCTGCTCCGCCCTGGAGCTACCTTGGGTGACGTCGACGTGGATCTCATATGCGCCTGGCGTGAACTTATCCGCGGGCAAGTTTGCGATGTAGGGAATTCGGCCGTCTCGTTGCGCATCCGGCAGCGGCGCTTCCGCCGCACCGAGATACTGTCCATCTTTGTAGAAGGACATGGTGAGCTTAGGAGCGTCCTTGACGGCGCGGTCCGGATACACAGCAAAGTAGAAAGGCAAGACATTGCCCGGACCACCCTTGAGCGTGCGAGAGAGGGAGGGTACGACTTTGCCTCCAGGAAAATAAAAAGCATCAAGGATCTGACTGTCTTTTAGCGCTTCGGTGCGACGCACTACGACCACGTCACTCATAGACAGCTTGCTGGAGGGTTCCGGGACGGTGAGCGAGGTTTTCTCCACTCCCGTCTTGTTGTCGTAGCGGTCCATGACCACTGCTTCCAAGGTGTACGCACCGGGAGGTAACTCGGCTCGGAAGGTTTGAACCAGGTTGCCTTCCTTGTATGCATTCACCTTATCGAGGGCGACCTGCACAGCGAAGTCCTTGCTAAACTTCTCAACGATTTCACCGTTGGAATTCTTCAAGATAGCGAGCAGCGCTGCGTCGACCGCGCTGTTCTTTTGATCGGGCTGCGATAGGAAAGTGAATCCCCTGAGGGGGGCCTCCAGCGTCACCATGTACTCGACTTTCGGTCCGCGATCATTGAACCGCTCTGCCGCGACTTGAAAGGTAACCTCGGCAGGGACCGACGAGGTATTCAAGGCATTCAGCAGCGGCATCTCGTAGGCGAACAACGGTTTTCCGCCCTTGACCTGTGGAAGAGCAAAGTAGCCGCTGCGAGCGTGGACAACGACATCTGGACGATCCACGCGGACGGCAATTTTGCGGAACTTACCGTCATAAGCCGCAATATGCGGGGCGTAAGAAGCCTCGTAGTAGGTGCGCACTTCTTCCATGGCTGTTCTGAGCGGCGCTCTATAGTCGTTGGTTTCGGCGATGGTCGCACCGCCTGTCTGCTGTGCCAGGTCGCGCAGCCAGAGCAGCGGATTGGCGCGCAGCGCGCCTTCAGCCGTCTCTGCAGCACGGGCCTGCCCGGTCGACACCTCCCCGACCCCTCCTCTCATTTGCTGCGATCGGGTTTCCGCGGCAGCCCCGCTCAGCCATTCGCGGCCGTTGTTGTTCTGACTCCAAGTAACCAACCCCTTCGGATCGACCGTATAGAAACTGACATTACCGCGGTTGGCGATGCTGACCAAGTTGTTGTATTGCTCTTGGACGGCCTCCGGTATGAACAACCAGGGGTTGAAATACAACACCGCTTTGCGGCCCGGCAGCTCCGACTGTGCCCGGACTAGCGCCAGCAGTCCGTCTATCGTCGCGCGGGCGTTGTAAGCGCGGTCAGCACCCTCGGCTTCCTGAAGCATATCGTACTGCATCTTGGCCATCCGATAGTTGACCACACTCTGAACCTGGGCCTGGCTTGCGCCCCCGGACGGGCTGCTTTGCAGCTGGGGCTCGTCCCCGGCCAGAACCTGCTTGAGTTCCTGTTTCACTTCAGCGGATTGGTTCTCGTACTGCGTAAACGACCACATCATCGAGCGATCCCAACTCCTCAGCAACGCGGCGTGATCGGAGGTGAGAGGTTGAATGACGTGCAACCCGTGGTCCACAGTCAGGATCGAGAAGTACAGGTTCTGCTCCGGCGACATGTCGAGAATATCCTTTAGCGACTGCCGAAAGAATCGCTTCCCCTCTTGGTCCATGTTCTCGAAGACCAGCGTGACCAGCCGCACCTCTCGCATCGGGTCCAATGCCAGTGACCCGCTTTCCGATGATTTGGGCGCAATCGATAACTCGGCAGTCTTGCCCTCCACGAGCCGGAAGGACGTCACCTTTTGCTCGACACCGTCTTCCAAGACATGGATTTCCTCTGGTCGAATATCATGAATCGTTTTGCCCTTCTTGTCGCGGAAGACCATATCGAGCACTACTTCCTGCGCAGTCGAACGCATGGTGGGAGGGGCAGCCTGTGCCGACGTGTTTTGCTCGGACTGCTGCTGGGCCGCCAAGCTGAATGCACCGAACAGAGATGCGCCGAGAAGAAGGATGAGCCGCTGGTTCATGGCTTGGACCTCCCGCGTGAACGTTTACGGACTACTTTAGCGCTAAATGTAATACCCGCAAGAACGATTTTCCAACTTTTCCAGGGATTTCTTCCCCCACCAGTTCTCCAGTTGAGTTGCTTCCAGGCAAATAGTTGCTCTTTGTCAGTCTCTTCAGAGCCGTCTTGAAGTAGCTCGCCGATTGTTGGATGTTAGAACAGAGGTCCTGTTCCGGGTAAAGGCCCAACGAAGGCCGGACAGTCTGCGAAAATGAAGATCGCGAATCAAAGAGTAGTCTTCGTTCTCATCTTTGCGTTTTACGGGCCCGCGACGCGCGGGATGCCGCTTCCTTTAAATGCCGCATTACCACACTTGACCGCGGAGCGAGGGGAACGCCTCGCTTATCTTCCCGGCCTCCCCGGAACAACCGATAACCAGCGGGCAGAGGGAAATGCGAATCCTGAGTCGTTTGAGAAGCTGGCGGAGCGCGCCCGGGCGGCAATGGATGCCGACCGCGTCCCGGAGGCCATCCAGCTGTATAGGCGTGCTACCACGCTCCAGCCTAAATGGTCGGAGGGCTGGTGGCATCTCGGAACGCTCTTTTTCGATGCCCGACGTTTTGCGGAGGCCCGCGATGCCTTCGCGCACTTCGTCACGGTCGAACGGAGGCAGCCGGGTCCCGGGTTCGGCATGCTCGGCCTAAGCGAATTTCAATTAAAGCATTACGTTAAAGCACTTCGAGCGCTAGAACGAGGCAGAGAGCTAGGTTTAGGGACCGACCAAGCTTTCAACACGGCTGTGTTATTTCACGATGGCGTCTTGAACGCTCTGCTGGGCAAGCCCGAAGTCGCGCTCCAGCGCTTGACCTTAGCCGCCAACGAGATCGCCGCCGAGCACTCAGAAGCTCCCAAAGATGCGGTGTTCGCGGATCTCCAACTGCTTGACGCTTTTGGAATCGCCGGGCTGCGTATCCCGAAACTCCCTCCCAGCCTCACGGCAGCACAAATACCACTTGTTCGCCAAGCGGGCCGCGCTCAGGCGTTGATCGCCTTGCAGGACCGCGTGGCCGCCGAAACAGAGTTCAAACAATTGCTGGCCCTCTACCCCTCCGAACCGGGCGTGCACTACCTGTACGGTGTGTTTCTCCTTAAGGAGCACCCCCCGCTCGCCATTGACGAATTCCGCCGGGAAATCGAAATCTCTCCCTCTCACTACGCGGCGCGGATCCAGCTCGCTCTGGAATTCCTGCGCACCGCCGAATACGAACAGGGCCTGAAGTATGCCAGAGAGGCGGTCGCGCTGGCGCCGGGGAACTTTGTGGCGCATGTAGCATGCGGCAGGCTATGGCTGGCCGTCGGAAAAAATGATCGTGCTCTCGACGAGCTGCGCACGGCAGTTAAGCTTGCGCCTGGTAGCCCCGACGCCCACTTCGCGTTTTCCCAAGCATTGTCCGAGGCAGGACGGAACCACGAGGCTGCGCATGAGCGAGCAGAGTTCGAACGCCTGAAAGCGTTGGTGGACGCGGCGGATCGATAGTCGAGAGCAGACGGGCTCGATGGTAGTCTTGCTGTGCTAGACTGAATTCCAGCAATGTTTCGGTTCTCCCTTGCCCTGGCGGTGATTTCTGCGCTCGTAGTAACGATGGCGGTTCAAACGGACCGCGGCGGTAGCATCCGTTTTGAAGACATCACCAGCCGGTCGGGCGTGGATTTTGTAGCCGACAGCAGTCCAACTCCAAACAAGAACCAGCCGGAAACGATGATCTCGGGCGTTGGTCTAATCGATTACGACAACGATGGATACCTGGACATCTTCTTCATTAACGGGGCGGCAATTCCTTCCCTAAAGAAAGAATCCCCGAAGTACTACAATCGCTTGTTCCACAACGACCATGACGGAACATTCACCGACGTCACGGAGAAGGCCGGACTTGCCGGCGATGGCTACGACATGGGAGTCGCCATCGGCGATTTCGACAACGACGGCTGGCAGGACATTTATGTAGCCAGCGTGACGAAGAATCATCTGTATCGAAATAATGGCGACGGCACTTTCACCGATGTGACGGACAAAGCTGGGGTTGGCTCACCGACTTTCAAAGGCCAGAAGATGTGGAGCGCGGCTGCCGGCTGGTTGGACTACAACAACGATGGCAAGCTGGATCTGTTCGTCTCGAACTACTGCCGCTGGGAAGTCAACAAGGACCCCGTATGTCTAAGCGGGGGTCGCTTGCGCGCCTACTGCCACCCTAAGTTTTACGAGCCACTCCCGTCCACGTTGTATCGCAATAACGGGGATGGCGCCTTCACCGACGTTTCCGACGAGACCGGCATCTCCAAGAAATTTGGCAAGGGAATGGGAGTCGGTTTCAATGATTACGACGGCGACGGCTTCGTTGACATTTTCGTGGCCAACGACAACATGCCGAACGCGCTCTTCCACAACCTCAAGGGAAAAACTTTTGAAGAGGTGGCGATGGATGTCGGTGTAGCTTATTCCGAAAACGGCAAGGCCGTCTCAGGGATGGGAGCCGAGTTCCGCGATCTGGACAATGACGGCCTGCCTGACATTTGGCACACCGCCACGGAACTGGAAACCTTTCCCCTCTTTCGTAATCGTGGCAAGGGCATCTTTATTGATGTCACAGGCCGCAGTGGGCTGGCACGGCCTACCTTAGAAATGTCCGGCTGGTCCAACGGTGTGGCTGATTTTGATAACGATGGCCTGAAAGACCTGTTCGTAGCTCGCGGCAACGTGCTTGACAACGTCGCTGAGTTTTCCAACCGCACCTACGCCGAGCCCAACTCAATCTTCCGCAATCTGGGCAAGATGACCTTTGCCGATGTGACCGCGCAAGCAGGTCCCGACGCGCAGGTCGCCGAACCGTATCGCGGCGCAGTGATTGGTGATCTTTTCAACGATGGCCAGATGGACGTCGTGGTTACCGTTTTGAATGGAAAAGCAAGGATTCTCCGCAATGTGACGTCGAACCCCAATAACTGGGTGGCCTTTCAATTGACAGGCACCAAGACCAACCGCATGGGAATCGGAGCCCAACTGAAGGTAACGACCGAGGACGGCAACAGCCAGTACGATATTGTTTCGACCAGTGCGGGCTACGGAGCTTCTCGCGACCCGCGCCCGCACTTCGGTCTGGGCCCATGCAAGACGGTAAAGCAGCTCGAAGTGCGCTGGCCGAGCGGCACACGCCAAGTGCTGAGAGATCTGTCCGCGAATCGGTTCCATCGTATTGTGGAGCCGTAACGTTTCCCGACACTCCACCGCCAGATCGCCGACTAGCCGCGAGTTATTTCGCCACGAGAATCTTGGAACAGGAGATGCATGGCGCAGGAAAAGCGCTTTAGTCGTCGTTGTTGTAGGTAAGGTCGGAAGGCAAGTCGCTTGCGGCGCTCACGTTTGAGCTGTCGGAAGCCTGCTTCTCAAGAAAGAAATCAAGATTGCCGGCCATGACCAAGTGCGGAGCAAGTTTGACAGGCAAGGCGGGATACCGGCCATTGACCAGGAATTCTTGCAGAACTCGAAACGCCAGCCTGCCCTGGGTGCGGGGACGCTGGTAGATCGTGGCGCTCACTTTGCCGGCGCGAATTTGTTCGATGAGCGCGGGAAACAGATCTGTAGCGATGATGGTAAGACGCTCCAGGAGCTGAGCGTCCTTGGCAGCCTGAATAACGGGCATCGAGGCCTCGGTGGTCACATAGATTCCCGCCAAGTCGGGATGTGCGGCAAATAGCTCCCGGCACTTGTCGTAGGCCTCTGATTCGACGTCATGATCCTCGATCGGATCAAGAAGAGTTATCTCGGGATGCAAGGTCCGCACAGTCTTCTCAAAAGCAGTCAACTTTTCCGCGTGCTCGGAAATCGCCAACACGCTCAGAGTAACCGCGACTTTGCCCCTGCGATTCAGGAATCTTCCCATCAGGTCAGCTGCTAGAGAGCCGCTCGCCATCGTGTCCACGGAAACAGCGGCGAGCCGATTGGAGTGCGGCGCGTCAGTCGAGACGCAAACGATGGGAATTTTTGATCGCGATGCCCGCCGCATCCAGGTGCGCATGCTCCCCGGACGACTGGGGAACAGGATAATTCCATCCGACTCCGCAGCAATTGTGGCCTCAAAGGCTTCTTCCTCGCCTTCCCCCAGACCTGGGAAGGTGCGGAATTCAATGTCCGCCTCGTGCGTTCCGCGGGCCTGGGCTTCTTCTAGAATTCCCCCGCGGACTTCGTCCCAGAACGAGGTGGTTCCCTTCAGGGTGTTGACGGAAACCCGGAACTGCTTGTTTTGCGAAAGGAGGCGGGCCGCTACGTTAGGGCGATAACCCATGTTCTTCGACACTTGCAGAACACGCATCCGGGTCATGGGGTTTACGCCGGGATGGTCGTGCAACGCCCGGTGCACCGTGCCGGTAGATATCCCGAGGGCGTCGGCTATGTCGAAAAGTGTGACACGGCGGCTGGTGCTCATCGTTTCGCTGAGGAATCAACTTAGGGGCCAAAGGTGCGGGCTTACCCACACCGAACCTGCATCCACGTTTTACCGAGTGAGCCTGTGGTTGCCTGCAAGGGCTCCGTAAACGATTCCGATCCGCATTTACTTTAGGCTTACAAGAACAAAACGAGCAAGGAATTTCTCCTGGCGGAGCGAAGCGGGACCTTCCGCTTTGCAAGGGCTTGCAGATCCAGGCCTTCTGAAAAGCCCGAAAGGCGCTCCTCGCGGGATCCCTGGCACCCCCGGCACCAAAAAAAACTCAACACTTTGTAAGCGCCTACAATCCCGGCCTCCTGCCAACTTCTGGATCCTTGGAGGACGCCCGCGACATGGCATTGGCGCTCCGCGCCATTTCGAGTCCCTCCGCACAACACCGCTCCATGGTTCTTGAAGTCGCCTTGGCTCGACAGATTGTAAAAAAAACAGCTGGAACTAAAGAGGCAGGAATAAGAGTGGTGCGACCCGAGTCAGTTTTTACACAATGGCCAATTTTTGTAGAGGCAAGGGTTGAGTCGCGGGAGAGATTAGAAAAGAAGACGCCCAACTCACTGAACCCCAGAGTGCCATCTCGAATAATCGGTTTGCATGAAGCCCGGAATCGTCGCCACCAACTGATAGAAAAAAAATACTTTAGCATGTACCTGCATTATATACTTGCGTTTATGCGGCACAATTTACTTGTATAAATGCGCCACAATATACTTGTATTTACACAGCACTATTGACTTGTATCCGAACAGCATCATATACTTGTATTTCCTCACCAGAATAGATTTGTAAATAAATTTGTAATCCTCTGCTCCGGGATAGGAGGCGCCATGCCTACGCCAAACGAAAAACTGGCTGAATCCCTGGACGAACTCAAGGCGCTTCAGCAGGGCAACCGGCGGGTGTTCCGTTCCGAGGACCTGAGCCGAGTCCATCGCGAGCGCCTGGTAGAGAACGGCTTCCTGCAAGAAGTCATGAAGGGCTGGCTGATTTCTTCAAGCCCTGACGCACAGGCTGGCGAGAGCACGCCTTGGCATGCCTCGTTCTGGGAATTCTGCGCGCGCTACTGCGATGAGCGCTTTGGCGATCAATGGCATCTGTCGCCCGAGCAATCGCTCTTCTTGCATGGCGAGAGAACGGTGATCCCGGATCAACTGGTTGTGCACAGTCCGAAAGCAACGAACAACGATATCCAGCTTCTGTTCGGCACAACCCTTTACGACCTGAAAGTTGCGGAGATGCCCCAGCCCGGGGTTCTCACGGTGAGGGAGGGATTGCGCCTGTTTACGCCCGCGGCGGCGTTGGTACGCGTGCCGGAATCATTTTTTCAGATGTATCCTCTTGAGGCGCAAGTCGTGATGGCAAGCCTCGGTGACGCCTCCGACCTGCTTCGGCTTCTCCTGAACGGGGGGCATTCCGCGAAAGCCGGTTATCTCGCCAAAGCCTTCCGCCAAACCGGACGCGGCGAACTCGCGGAGGAGATTCTCCGCGCGATGAAGGGCGCCGGATACGATGTGCGAGAGAGCAGTCCCTTTGAAGCCGGACAGATATTCCACAAGCCGAGCCGTCCCACTGCTCCAATCGTGAGCCGCGTCGAGATGCTTTGGGAATCGATGCGCGGAAAGGTCCTGGCGGCGTTCCCGAAAGCGCCGGGACTTCCGACAGACAAGGAAGCGTATCTTCGCTTCGTCGACGAAATTTATCGCACCGACGCCTACCACTCGTTGTCCATCGAAGGCTACTCCGTCACGCCCGCCCTGGTTGAGAGAGTGCGGCAGGGCGGTTGGGACCCGCAGAATGACCCCGGTGATCGCAGAAATCGCGACGCCCTAGCGGCGCGGGGATACTGGCAAGCATTTCAGCGCGTGAAAAAAGAAGTAGAGAAAGTGATCGCCGGTGAGAACCCGGCCACGCTTGCGCGCGCTGCGCACAACGACTGGTATCGCGAACTGTTCCAGCCCTGTGTTTCCGCCGGCTTGCTGGAACCGGGAGCATTGGCCGGATACAGGAACGTACCCGTGTTTCTGCGCGGGTCGCGCTACGTTCCGCCGCGGTGGGAGGCGGTGCGGGATGCCATGCCTGAGTTCTTCGACGTTCTGGAGAAGGAGCCCGAGCCTTCGGTGCGCGCAGTGTTGGGACACTGGCTTTTCGGTTATGTTCACCCGTACCCCGACGGGAACGGCCGCATGGCGCGCTTTCTGATGAATGTCATGCTGGCTTCGGGCGGCTTTCCTTGGACCGTGATTCGCGTTGTGGATCGCAAGGCTTATCTGAACGCGCTGGACCGCGCCAGCATCGAGATGGACATCCATCCGTTCACAACCTTCCTCGTCCGCCGCGTGGAATGGCGCCTGGAGCGCCACGACGTGACATTTCCCGCGCCCATGGAGAGTTTGGTTCTCGGGCGAGACATGGTCCTTTTCTACGGGCAAGATGGCGAAGCGGTGGTGCGGTGCCTTATCACCGGGGAAGCTCTGGACAATCACTTTCATGGAGATGGCAAAGACAGACTCGAAGTTTTCCGAGCGAACCGCCAGCCCATCGAGCAAGAGGTGCGGCGTAGATATCTTGCCGGTGACACAGAACTGGATGGGTCCATTCTCATTCGGGCGGGCGACCTGCCGAATTGACGGGTTGCATCTCCAGAAAGCCTGAACCTTGATGTTCTGCATTCTCGCCAGGGCCTTCTAAACAACAAGCGGGCCCATTGCGGACCACTGCACGGCGAGGCGCGAGCAACTACTTGAAAGTGTCAGCTTGATGACGCGGCCGTGAAAAACGCAGGGGCGGAGATTCTCTCTCCGCCCTTCCTCTACAGTTACCTCAAGATTGGTAAGCCCGGTGTCCCGACCGAATCCCCGGTTGATCGGGGCAGGCGGGGCAAGCCGCCGGGCGCGGGGAGGCTTAGAACGAGAACCGCAAAGCAAGCGACATGATGCGCGAAGTTGGGGCCCCGAGCACGCTTCCGCCGGTGTTTTGCGCCAGACACAGCGCTTTGCCGAAGGTGGCGCTGTTCAGGCTCGAATTAATGCAGTCAAAACTGGGATGATTGAGAACGTTCTGGGCGTTGGCTTGGAAACGGAGTTTCATGGCCTCCGTCAGCTTGAAGTTCTTGCTGAGAGATACGTCTAGCTGGTTAAATCGCGGGCCGACGAAAACGTCACGGCCGAGATTTCCAAAGCGCATATACGGCGTAGCCCCACTTAGATATGCTGGGTTGGCAAAGAGCGAGTTTGTTCCAACTCCTCCTGGAGGGCAGCTACCGCCGGTCAGATTGCTGACAGGAATGCCTGTTGGGAGGCCCGCCTCACCGCATGCGAGCCGGTGGTTGTCAGTAAAGATCCCGTCCGCCGGACTACCCCCGCTGTAGACCGAGCCGAGACTGGACCCAACAAAATTGGGGTGGTCGTTAAGGACACCATCCAAGTTGTAATCTCCGCCAATGTCAAAGGGAACGCCATTCTGGTCCAGAAGCAGTGCGTTACAACTCGTCGCGGGCGCCGTAGGAGTGCAAATTGAACCATTCGGTTCTATCCCACCTGCAGGCACGCGAGTTCTCGCTGCAACTCGTGTTCGGGCAGTAGTGACATCGATGGGGTGGCCGGAGTAGAACTGGAAAAGACTCCCAATCTGCCACCCGCCAATCGCATGTCCTACGAAGCCCTTTTCGCTTTTCATAAAAGGCAGGTCGTAGGTCACGTTGAACTTGAAGGCATGGCGATGGTCAAACCCGGCTCGACCATAGGAAAGGCGCGGCAAAGTATTCGAGATGTAATAATAAGGCGCCGTATTCCCAGTCAAGCTAGTCGCCGTGCAGCCCGCGAAAAGTTCGGAGTTGACGTCCAGCAATTTTGAGAAGGTGTATCCCGCTTGGAACTGCAAGCCGCCGCTGAAGCGCTTCTGCACTTCCGCAACGAGAGAGTTGTAGTTGGAGCTAACGCTATCCGACCGGTAGTTGAAGCCGGTATAAAGAGGGTTCGGACGCACGGGGGTCAAACTGGTCCGAGACGCCACGCCGTACCCGATTCCATCCACGCGGTTGTAGTTCTCGAGCATGGGCAAATGCCGGCCCATGGACCCCTGGTAATTCACCCGCAACAAGAAGTTGTTCAAGAATTGGTGCTCCACACCAAAGTAGTAGTTTTGCGTAGAGGCATCCTTCATGTTCACATCCATGGTACGGACAGAGACGCGGTGC
>Ga0209804_1000208_pt1 | contig 50848 bp, 50 predicted proteins | sample GraSoiAngelo_139_FD_185896 | JGI IMG/M metagenome (GOLD analysis project Ga0209804, IMG submission 185896) | Grasslands soil microbial communities from the Angelo Coastal Reserve, California, USA - 14_0929_12_20cm (SPAdes) (version 2) | ecosystem: Environmental > Terrestrial > Soil > Grasslands ... | reverse complement strand
GAAAGAGTTCTGAAATCGTCTCTCAGGGCGCGCCAGTTCTCTTCGGGTCGCTCATTCCTGGCGTATTTACCGACCCGCGCCCCAGTGGTATCGTTTCACGATGCCAAATGCGCAACGCGCGCTGAGCGGATTCGCGGCGGTGCGAAGCTGCGCAAGTAGGGCGCGCCAGACTCCTTTGTACTCAACAAACACCGCGAGCAATCATCCGTCCTATTCGCTCCATTCCTTCAGTGCACATTGGCAAAGGGATTCTCAATCAGGATGCCAGCGATCCGCTGGCCGGCGTTTAAATCCTCCGAGAGAATCCGGCTCGCGCCGCCCTTGACAGCTGATGAAATGATTAGGGCATCCCAGAAGCCGATTCGCGCCTCATCCTCGATTCGAAACGCGGCAGAGATTTCGACTAGGGTGGTCTCAACACACCAGATGGCATAGCTGTCTACGACAAGCCGGGCCGAATTCTTTGAAAGCGGCATCGGAATCTTCCGCGTGACGTTGACATAGAATTCCTGGAGCACCTGGATGCTAAGAACTCCGATTCGCTCGCTCCAAAGCTCACGGAGAACGGCATTTGCGATCTCATGCTTGCTACCCGCATCCAGGTTGTGCGCATAGATCAAAACATTCGTATCGACGAATGTCCTACCGCTCGTGAAGTTCATCTCGGCTGACTCGAACAACCGTACCCAAGTGAAACCCTTGATCAAGCAAGGTCAATGCTTGCCGTTCCGCGCGTTCGTAAGCCTCTTCGTCGCCGACCAGGATCTCAATCTGATGAGCCAGAAGGCCGCTGATGGACGTCGAGCGTCGAGCAGCGATAATCTTCGCCTTTCGAATGGTTTGCTTATCGAGACTAATCGTGACGTTTTGCTTTCCGTTGCTCTTTGTAGCCGACATAGCCCTCTGTAGCCGACATAGCCCTCTATAGTGCACGTAATTTACGTGTATCACGCTTCTTACGTGCAGTCAAGCCAAAAGCACCGACAATTCTCTAAGTGTCAAGTACAGGGAGCGCCCGATTCCCCACTGCTGTCGGCAAGTCCAACGTTTCAAAAGTTCTGAATCGTCCCCTAGGGCGCGCCATCTTCGTAGCAGCTCTCTTGTCAATGGCTTACAAGCATACCCTTCTCGCGGTCTAGAACTCTCCAAGTGCTCCCCTGTCTTGAAGATGGCGGGGGACGAACCAAGCAGGTTGGAACCGCATTGCCCGCCCAGCTAAAATGATGTAGCAATGAAGGCGGAACCCGTGGGCCAAGTCATCGTTAAAAACCCGTCTGTCCTGAGTGGTGAACCGGTGTTTCGCGGAACCCGTGTTCCCTTTAAAGCTTTGATCGACTATCTGGAAGGCGGCGAGACTCTGGACCAGTTTTTGGAGCAATATCCCAGCGTCACACGCGAGGCCGCGATTGCTGCCATCGAAGAAGCTCGGTGCAGTTTGGTGGTGCATCTGGAATGAAAATCCTGATCGACTTGCAGTTCGAAAGCACCATTTTGAGCAATTTCACCTGTTCCGCCCCATTCTGCCTAACGTATAGACCATAGAGCGCCTGCAACTCTGGCGTTCTTACTGAGCGAGGTCACGTGCTCCTCCTGACGAGGAGTTTAGTCGGAGCTACGGGCGAACCGGTAAAACGTTCCGATCCTGCAAGGTTCAGGATGCTCCCTGGGGCGCTTCAATTGGAAGCCGCAGTTTGAGGCTCGAAGTGCGGAAGATGTTCTTGCCCGGCCCGGACACCATTTTCATACCCGCCGGAATGAACGCAGTCCAGAACCAAAGTTCTGAAATCGTCTCTCAGGACGCGCCAGTTCTTTTCTCTCTTCCCTTCAGGCATTTGCAACTGAGGGCGTCCTGGCATTTTCAAACCTTGCAATTACCTTCATATTCTGTCATAAAATGAAACCATGGCAATGACATCACTGAACATCTCGCTTCCGGAGAATCTCAAGGCCTATGTTGAAGGCCAAGTGTCTTCGGGTGATTGGGGCACTCCCAGTGAATACATTCGGGAGCTGATCCGTCAGGACAAAGAACGCCGGATGGCCAATCTCGAACAGGAACTGCTCGCGGCGGCGAAAGGGCCAAAGATCGAGCTTTCGATCTCCGAGATCCGCAAGAAAGGTCTAGTCACAGCGCTACGCGAACGGGCTCGGCGCGCGTGAGAGCGCATCGGATTGTCTTCAGCGACGCGGAGCAGTCTGATCGGTACGCTGAGAAAGCAGGTCGCAGTTTGGCGAAACGTTGGGAAGCAGGCGTCACTTCAACACTGCTGCAAATCCCAAGCGACCGGGAGCGGGCTCACCCTGCGAGTTCGGCGCAGAAGAGCTTGGCGGCACGCATCGCATATCCGTCGCCGGATTTCCCAAATATCTGATCTTTTACCAAGCGCGCGAAGGCGAGATTCTCATCCTGCGCGTTGTTCACGGCGCTCGTGACCTTGAGAGCTTGTTTTCCGAAGGCGGGTCGCCCAAGTCATACTTGCACAAAGGAAGCCGGGTCGGGGCCAATCAGCGTTCTGAAATCCGTCTCTCAGGGCGCGCCAGTTTTCATTTATGCGTTCCCGCAAAGATCAGGTCTAAGGCTTTCCGTGATATTTGGCTGCATTTTTGCCTATTCACGGCTCACCATAAACTCCCAGTGATCGGGCAACTGTTGCGAGGTGCCGGTCGGCAGTCCAGAGCAGTACATTTTCCAATCTTGCCGACGCCAGCAGATGTACATCGACCCAGCCGACGCCCCGACCCATGAGGCGATGTCGCTCGACGAATGTCATCACTTCCTCATTGTCCACGACCGGAACAGTTGGCAATCTTCGGAGCAACTGCAAGATCTCAGAGCGGCGGCTTATCGAACCACATGCCAATTCGCCGATGACAAAGGGATGGCACTGGACTTGGGCACGATGGAGAAGCGAGACGAGCCCGAGCTGGCCATGGCGCAAATGCTCCACCCAGATCGACGTGTCAACGAGCATCAGCGGTTGGCGATAGGCACGTGAGGACGACGTCGCCGGATTTTCCTCAGACGCGGCTCACTGCCGCCTAGCGCCGCCAGCCTCTTAGCACTCTCACGGGCGATAAGGGCTTCCAGTCCGGCGTGAACGACAGCCGTTTTCTCCGTGATACCGCTGAGCCGTGCCGCTTGCTTCAGCAGGTCATCGTTGATGTTGAGAGTCGTACGCATATGCATCAGTATGCATAAATCAGGCATACGATTTCAAGGGGGGACAATGGCGGACCAAGCGTAGGCTGCGCCACTTTCCTCCGCAAGCTCTCCAAGCTGGGGCTGTGTCAGTCGCAAATTCACTCACTCCTGACGCCGCCAAGGCGCTGCCGGGCGACCTAGCTCACTTTTGCTTGAACGGAATCACGGCGCTCGGACGGGCGCCTTCCTGTGTTCTTGCTGTTTCATGGCCTGATTCAGCCAGTCGCAAGAAGCGCGGAGACACGTTCCAGCGATGACCGTCGTCTGTGATGACGGTGACCGACTTTTTGTTATAGCGAGTCAGGATTCCGAACACAGGAAGTCCACCCTGAGGCTCGAACGTAACGCGATCTCCGATCCGGAATTGCAGCATGGCTTTGTGGGCCTGCACTTGACTTAATAGTCTGAGGCGCTGCACGATGCGATGATTCAAGTCTATGAGTTCAGCTTCGGACAGATGATCTATGCTGATGCGATTCATGTTCCTTTGCCGGAGGCGAAAACTTTTGCGCTGGCCGCATAATTCTGCACGGTTCTCTTGGACAAGCTGGATCATAAGCCAGAATCGAGATGGTCGAAACCGGCGAAATTTCCTCCAACGCGAGGGTTCTAAAATCGTCCTCTAGGGCGCGCCATTCCTACATTTTTCACTCGCTCAAAGATCACGTCGTAGGGCTTTCTGCAAGTAGGCGTGATATTTACGGCGTTGATCTTGCAGTTCGAAAAAGCACTCGTTTGAGCAATTTCGCCTGTCAGCAGGAGTTTGCTTAACATAAGAAAAATACGCCTTATTCGCGAGTTCTAAAATCCGAAAGGCCGTGAGCGTGGTGATCGCGGGGTTGGTCCCGTTTATGGGCATGATACTGGTGCTTCTCCTGGTCCGAAATACTCATGCGACCGACGAAGGGGCGTTTCGGAGAACTCGAGGAGTTGGCAGGCCCGGCCATCTTCCCTTGCCTCCGACGCCGCCAGTTTCGTGACCGGAACGTTTTATGGGTGGGGCATGTTTCTCAACTCCGGTGCAATGGCGAACGCCCGCTCGAACTCCGCGCGTGACTCCGCCTCCTCTCCTTGCTGATGGAGAACCAATGCAAGATTGTAGTGCGCTTCCGCGTAGCTCGGCTTGAGGTGCAAAGCCTGGACAAACTCCGCTTGGGCCTTGCGGAGTTCGCCCGCCTGCAACAGGACTAGCCCGAGATTGTTGTGACCTTCCGCGAAATTCGGATCGCGGCGGACGAGATCCTGCAAGACATTGGCCGCACCAGCATTATCAGAGTTTCGGCTAAGGACCAATCCCAATTGGATCCGGGCATCGGTGTAATTAGGATCGAGACTGATGGCTTCCTGTAGCTCGCGCGCGGCCTCGTCCAGGCGCTCCGATTGCGCCAGCGCGAGGCCTAGGTTGTAATGCGCCTCCGCCAGATCAGGATCGGACATCACCGCCTGGCGGAACTCCTCGACTGCGCGGGTGCGGTCGTTTTGGTTCCAATAGAGCAGGCCGAGACCGGAGTGGGCCGGTGCGTAGTCGGGTTTGAGTTCGAGCGCTCTTTCAAAGGCCGCCAGAGAGCGCGCATCATCATGTTTGCGCCCCCAGGTGACGCCCAGATAGTAATGGCCAGTGGGCAATTCGGGAGCTTGGTCGATAGCCCTTTGAAAAAACACCAGCGCATCGTCGAGCTTTTGCCGCTTGAGTGCGTCGACTCCCTGCAAGGTAAGAGATTTTGCTTGTGCCAGATGAAAACGGAACTCATGCAGTTGATTCTGCTCGTTGATCTCTTTTCCCCCGACGCTAATTTGGCCCTGAGCACGCAGGGCAAGGCCCAAGTTGTAGTGCGCCTTTTCGAAATCGGGTTTGAGATCGATCGCGCGGCGGAAGGCAGCAATCGCGCCCGGCAAATCGCCCGTAGCCTTGAGTTCCATGCCGAGATTAAATTGCGCCTCGGAATCTTTGGAATTGATTTCGACGGCTTTGCGGAACTCAGTAAGCGCCTCAGCGCGATGGCCCTGGCGGCGCAGCGCCACTCCCAGCATCAAATGTGCCGACTCAGACTGTGGGTTGACCCGCAGAACGTGGCGAAACTCGGCGGCGGCGCCATCCAGGTTCCCGAGCTGCCCTTCGACTAACCCCAGCTCAAAATGCATCGCCGCCGAGGACTTTAACTCGAGAGCCCGCCGTAATTCTCGCTCCGCGGCCGAGAAATCGTTCTGTTCCGAATAAACACGAGCCAGGAAGCGACGCGCCGCGGCATGGTTGGGATCTAGCTCTACCGCAGTGCGCAGCTCCTTCAAAGCGGCGGCCTGGTCATGCAGATCGTAGCGGGTTGCGCCTAAACCATAGTGCGCGTCGGCCCATTTAGGTTTGAGCCGCAGGCTGGCCTCGAACTCTTCGGCGGCTTGCCGCGCGTCGCCCTTGTACTTCAGTGCGAGCGCCAGATTGTAATGCGCGAGCGCATCGTTGGGTACGAGGGCCAGCGCCTTGTGGTAATTGGCGATCGCCTCGTCCCATGATTTTTTGCGGGAGAGTTCGATCGCCCGTTGCCGATAACTCTCAGCAGTCTGCCCCGAAGAAGGCGCTGCAAAAAGGAGAGCCAGAACCAGCAGAAACATGATTATGCACAGCTTACCAGAGTGAAGGTGCGCCTCTACTGCCAAGGCCTTGAACTCCCACTCGGAGCAAGCGCGCTGGCTTTCCAAAGAGGACAGGCATGTTCACCTGTCCTACTTGAAGCCATGCACTTTAAAAGTAGAATTTCGCGCTGATCTGCCCGATGCGGGGATCGCGCGCCGAGGTCACGACACCAAATTGGTCGCTGCTGAAATTACCGTTTGGGTTGTAGAACTGAGCATGATTGAAAATATTGAAGAATTCAACGCGCAGCTCAAAGCCGGTTGACTCGGTAATAGCCGTCCTCTTAATCAGACCCACATCGAAGTTGTTGATTCCGGGACCGTGGAAGAACTGGCGATTGGCATTGCCGAAGCCCCCCAAGGGACCTGAATCGAACGCATCTGGGAGGAAGAATGTGTTGGGGCCATTGGGTCCCGGTTTGCGCGGGTCCTGGATGTGGACCGGCCCCACGACGTCGGGCACGTCAGTGTTGGAGCTACCGGTTAGCGAATAATCTCCGCTTTGCCTGAGCCCAACCGGCAAGCCACCGGTAAAACGGGTAATGCCGGTGAGGTTCCAGCCCTGGGTGAGACGCTTGGGCAGGCTGGCGAAGGCCCGGTCGAACGGAATGGCCCAGTTGTAACTGAACACGAAGTTGTGGGTAACATCGAACGACGACAGCGAGCGAGTGAGCCGTGGATTAGAGAAGTTGACCCATTGCCCGAAGCCGGAAGAATTGTCGATTGCCTTGGCGAAGGTATAGGCCGCGAGGAACGTCAAATTCGCCGCCTTACGCTCCAGTGTTACCTGGGCAGCGTTGTAATTCGAATTGGCGATATTAGCGGTGAAGCTGTTGTTCTGGCTGAAGATGAGGCTCTGGTACTGCTGGCTGTAGTTGTCGCCGAGATGGTCGCGCGTCCCGTGGACTAGGGTGCCGTCCGGCAAGACATAGTCCGCGTTCTCGCCATTGCGATCGCAGGCAGGTGTGGCGCTCATTTGGTCGAGCCGCCGAGCCCCCATTTGGTTGAGCCGCAGACAGAGCGCCGGGTCACCCGGATTGGCATCGTACTGCGAAATCAAACGGTGGCCTTGGGTTCCTACATAAGCCAAGGTCAACACGGTGGACTTGGTCAGCTCCCGCTCGATGGAGAAATCATAGTGTTCCGCATAGGGAAGCCGGTTGTGAATGTCGTACCCTGGCGAATATGAGATAGGCAAATAGACACCGTAGTTAAGGGTCTTGTTCGCCGGGCTGCCGGGCGTTGGGAAAGTAAAGGGGAAACGCTGCCCCTGCGGGCTTCCGTCGGAACGGTTCCGGTAGGGTTCGTCGAACATGGTCGGGTTGGGCGCCTGCCAATAGAGGCCAAAAGGTGCATCGCCGACCTCATAGAAAAGGTTCAGGTCCTCGATCGAGGTGTAGTAAACACCGTAGGCAGCCCGAATGCTGCTCTTGCCATGGCCGCCAAACACCTTGCCCAATACTCCATCGCTAAAGCTCGGCGAATAAGCGATTCCCACACGCGGAGCAAAGTTGTTATAGCGAGTCGGCGCCAAGGTGCTGGGAATGCCGGGATCTCCCGGAACCACCCAACTTGGCGGAGCGGTCGGGAACTGCGTTGATTGCAGACCCGGCACAATGGTTTCAATCTTGCCCTGGGTGTCATACCACGGCATGCTGACTTCCCAGCGCAAGCCCAGGTTCAAAGTGACATTCGGCCTGACCTTATAGGTGTCCTCGACGTACGCGCCACCATAACGGGTGCGGGAATCCAGGAATTGCTGGCTGCACTGGTTGAAGCCGACGGGCGCACCGATCAAGAAATCGGCGAAGTCGGTACCAGTCTCGCTGCCGTCAAAGGTGAAGTCGCCATTGGGGGCGCAGGTATTGCGCTCATTGATTTGCAGGTAGCGAAACTCACCGCCGATCTTAAGGGTATGCAAGCCGACTACCTTCGAGAGACCTTCGGAGAAGTGCCAGGTATTGTTTGGCTGAAAAGTCGTGAGGGTGGGAACGCCGACGCTGAACGTATTGAAATAGACTGGTGGCACGGTTTCTGGGAATCCCGTCGGTCCGGACGCGTTAATGCCCAGAGTCGCTGCGCCCGTAACGAAACCAAGGTCGGACAGTTTGGCGAAGCTGCTTGCTGGCTTGTTCGTCACAGTGGCAGTGCGGAAGAAGCTCACGCGCAGTTGGTTGACGGCGGTCGGGCCAAACGTCTTCGTATTGTTCATCACGAACTGCTGAGCGCGAGAGGGAGTGACGCTGGCAAAGCCTGACACGGGGTTGGATACGGTGGTATTCAGCGCACTCAGTACCGTGGAGTCGTCGTAGTGATAATAAAATGACCAGTTGCCGGTCTTCTGGTTGATTAAGTCGATGCGTTGTCCGGCTTTGTCATCACGCACTCTGTTCCGTTGCGAGGCGTCCGCGTAAAGACCGTTAACCTTATCCAGATTGGGCAGCGGAATGTACGGCAGTATTGCGATGGCCGGCTTGGCAAAAGCCGCGGTTGGGATCACGCCCCCCGGAAACACGCATTGGGCCGTGGTGGTGCAAGGCCCCCCGTCCCGGGCGAATGCATATAATTCCCCATCGCTGCTGACCGGATAGCCCAGCCGGTTTGTCAATACTTGTGCCCAATAGGGTCCTTTGACCGCCAAAGGTGTGCCTTTGGCATCAAGAAAGGCATCCGTGCCGAATATACCGTGTCGTTGGGCATCTGTGGGGAGTTGCAGTTGCCCCGTACCCGCGCCGACAACTTCGCGAGTGCCTTGATAGTCTGTGAACCAGAAGATGTGGTTCTTCCAGAGCGGGCCGCCCACCGCATAGCCGAACTGGTTGCGGCGCAATTCTGCCTTGAGGGGATCGAAATAATTGCGGGAGTCGAATTTGTCGTTGCGGATGAACTCGAACCCATCCCCGTGAATGCGGTTGGTGCCGGACTTGGTGATCGCGTTCATCACAGAACCGCTGAATTTTCCGTATTCGGCATCAAAGCTGTTGGTGATCAGCCGGAATTCTTCGATGGAGTCGAGGTTGGGGATCAACCCGGCGCCCAGGTTGCGTCCCTCGCTGACATCGCCGCCATTCACCAGGAAGGCATTTGAGGTCTCCCTCTGGCCATTTACGGAAAGATTGCCGGCTGACAACGTCCCCGAGACCGGACGGTCCTGCTGCATAGAACTGGACGTGACCGGGACAACTCCCGCCTGCAGCCCCAGAAGGTCGATGTAGCTCCGACCGTTCAGCGGGAGCGAAAGCATTTTTTTCGAGTCGACCACATCGCCTAACTGGGTGCTCTCCGCCTCCACCTGGACGGCGTTGGCGGAAACGCTCACCTGCTCCTGCACACTGCCAACCTGCAGGCTCACGTCAAAGCGCAATTGGTCATTTACTTTTAAATCGATATCAGTTGCGGTGAACACAGCGAATCCAGGCGCCGTGGCGGTCAGCTTATAGTTCCCGACCGGCAACGCCAGGATGCGGTAAGAACCGTCGGGCGCCGAAGTGGCTTCCTGTCTGAGATTGGTTTGGACGTTCGTGACTACGACGTGTGCGCCGCCAACCACAGCCCCCGATCGGTCCCGAACTACGCCGAGAATCGAGCCCGTTACGTCGGCGCGCAGGATGCTTGCGCTCAAGAGAGTTACAAACAGCAGCAGAAGAGTGGACGTTACATGTTTATAGCGGTCCATGGCGCCCCCCACCCCAGAATTCGCAATACACTCTCATGAAATCCACAGATAATCAAGCAGATAGCCGTCGACTTTAACACAAATTGGAATCAGCGCTCTTCGTCACGGGCTGCGATGAGCGACACCTGATCCAGGTCAGGATAGTGGCCTTCTTTGTCGGCTTTGCGCACGGCAGGAGCAATCTGCTGAATGGAGGGCGCGCGGGCAGCACAGGGCCGAAGTATTGGACATACACTTGATCGAAATCCGCAAGATCGTGCAAATCGTCGAGGTACACGTTGGTAGACACAACCTGGTCAAAATTCATCCCAGCTTCATCAAGATTGTCGAGGAGGTTGCGCATCACCTGCCGGAGTTGATGTTTTGTTGTTGTGGCTTGTTCGCCGCCGTGAGCCCCCGGAATGAACCCACTCTTCGCCGAACATAACAAAGTGTCGCCGGCAAAAAGCGCGCGGACTGGCTAAGGGCTGGGAGGCATGTTTTTCAGGCGTATTGCTTGCCGCTGTTTCAGATCACGCACCGCCACACCGCTGTACTCGATGTGGGCGCCGGCGGGTACGCTTGCTACCTCGATCGTGGCTAGGGCCGGGATGTTGCTGAAGTCAAACCGCCCAGGCGTAGCGCTCATTCATCACCCCCATAGGTATATCAACGGTTAAAATTAAGGATTGACAAAACCGTGTGGCTGAGCTCGAGGCTGGCCCCCTTCACCACACTCTGTATGCGGTCGAGCGCGAGGTCCACTTGCATGGCCGGATCATCCGGAACCTTGCCGCTCTGCGGGTCGCTGCCGAACATGCCGGAAACAAACAAGCGATCATGGGGGGAATGCCCGCCGCGGCAGAATCATCTGATTTGCAGTTAGGGGATAGATTGCCTGCCTGTCGGCCAGATTGCGCACGGCAATTGCATTCATCTCGATGGGCGCTCGGAAAGCCTGGCGACCCCCAGCACCGCCCGCGCCGGCACGGACTTGCCGAAAACCTGGCGAAAACTCAGTTCATTTCGTCATACTTGCCGACGTTGCAGATTCACCTGGGTGTAGACCACATGCTCCGAGCTCAGACCCGCGGCCTGGACCACCGATCGGACATTCTTAAGCGCCTGACGGCACTGTTCGGCAAAGCTCGCCGGCAAACTGCCGTCGGGCTGGCGAGGGCCTTGCCCGGAAATGTAAACGTAATCTCCCGCACCGAGCGTGCGAATAGACGCGGTTCGCCTGTACCTGGACGGGAACTACAGGGCGCACTTGCGCCCAGGCTCCCATTGCGGAAAGCAGCAGGCCGACCCACAGCAATCGCACTCGAAACCCTCCCATCCGTTCTGACCTATGCGGCGGATGTCTTCTTTTGCGCGGCCCGCAGAATAGCTTTTAATCTCTGTCCCACAATCATTTCTTCTCCCGGTTTGATGGTCATGGAAACCAGTTCAATGTGGTCGGGCGCCTTGCGTTCCTTCGCCGTTGGATTACGCTCGCGAACCGCCGTCACCAGGCTTGGATTATCAATGCCGAGCACCTCGATGACCGGGTCGCCCGCGCGCAACTGCTGCACACAATCAGCCAGGCTGTAGCCCCAGGCCTGCTGATCCCAGGAAACTTTCAGGGTGGGATAACGGTTTCCATCCTCGGGAATGTAGGTCTCGGTCTTCACGCCGGGTACGGTCTCGACCAACCTGCGGATGCGATTGATGCGGCCATTCCATTCGGCATAAAGCTTTTTCTCGTCCAGTTTGAGCCAGGTCTCGAGCGCGGTCAGGCAACCGATGATTTCTTCTTTCCCAACCTTCATGGGGCGGCACACTGCGCCTTCTCGTGGAGCGGAATTCAGCAGGGCAGCTTCGATCAGGTCCTTTCGCCCGAGGAGGACACCGCTGCACTGAGGCCCGCACAAGCCCTTGCCTCCCGAAAAGCAGTACAGGTCAATTCCCATCTTGGCGTAGAGCTTGGCGTTGTCGACCGGAGGTATGCCGGCAGCATCATCCAGTAGCATAGGCACCTTCCGGTCTTTCGCAGTCTGCAGCTCCCGCCGCAGCTTCTCCCCGAGGGCGGTGGTGTAGATCATGGCCGTGTTTTCATTGATCGCGTTAGCAAGCTCTTCCGGGGAATACGCAAGCACCAACTTCGCACCGGTGAGCCGAATAGCGCTGTCGAATGCGCTCCTGCCGCCCATCATGATCACTTCGTGTTTCAGGCCGGTTGCGTCGGGAAGCTGCCAAATATTTTTATCATCGGTCCCAGCCATGCATCCGGCCGTTGCTGCGGCCATCGCACCGGCGGCCCCTGAGGTAATGATGCCGGACTCAGCGCCTGTCAGTTCCGACAAACGCCGGCCCACGGCGCGTTGAAGATCGAGCATATTTACGAAGTGTTGCGCCGCTTCCAGCTGAGCTTGGCGAACTTCGGGGAATTCCAAAGACCCGCTCAAGTAAGTCCATGTGCCCCGGCAATTGATGATCGTTTTGACTCCCAGCCGATTATAGACATTCCGCCGCCGGTCCCTGCCTATTGCCGAGGCGGCTTGCGCGTAGAGATCGCGGGCCGCGATTTGCCCCAGCAGCGGCGCAGCAGCCGCCAGTTTCATGAAGGATCGCCGGCTGGAATTCCGAATAGGCATTCCAATACCTCCTCTGGCGTTTGAGCTACCGCGGCAACTTAGTACCAATTCTGCCGAATCTAATCGTCCTCGTCGGGCACGGGAATCCGCGCTCTCACAGCGAGGATGTGGGCCTTGGCACCGGGTTTGTTCTGATTGTAGAACCCCACGGTGCAGTTGGGACGGAAGTAATAAGCATCTCCCGTTTTGGCGGGATAACGGCCTTCGACGCCGTCCAGGCCACTACCCGCCACCATTTCGCCTTGGCCGTCCATAACCAGGTAGATCTCTTCGGCAGTCTCATGATGATGCGGGAAGTTTGTGCTTCCCGGAGCAAAGTCAATCCAGAAGAGACTGGTCACGACATATGCCTGGTCGATTGCATCGCGCGTTGCCGTGCGCGAGCCGAGCAGGAGCCGGTACAGAACTGATGTGGGATGGCCCTGGACCGTTTCTTCTTTCACGTCGTTCAGATTGACGATCTTCGGCGTTGGTGTTGCGACAATTGAAATTTGCGGCGGGATCTTGAAACTCATGACTAGCACACGCAAAGCCTGCTGTGAACTGTTCACGATCGAGTGCCTAATACCTGGAGCCAGATACGTGAAATCATTCGTCCGCATCGCATACGCCTGATCCGCGTAGTGAAGAACGGCATTGCCTTCAAGCACGAAATAAATCTCCTCCTGTCGTTCGTAGAGCTCCGCCCGGCAGTTGCCGTTGGCACCGACCGCAAGTTCCCCGAACCGGGTAACAGTCCGCAAGATTCGGCCATCCGAGTCGCCTTCGCCGAATATTGCTTTGTAACTGCAAGTCCCAGGCGGCAGGTCTCCTTCTGCCTTACTTGCAAAAGGAATCGACCGGCGCAGCCACGTAGGATCGACTTTACGATCTTGAGCCAGCAGTCCAGGCGCGAGCAGCAACAATAGCAGCAGATTCTTCAACTTTGTTTTTACGCAGGAGCGATTCACGGCGCCTCGCGGCCACGCTCGTATATCACAGAATATGCTTGACGCAAATCGAAATCTTTCGTTTTTTATTTCGATCCTAAGAGGCTGCCGGCAACGGATGAGAGATGCGCGGCCGTGCTATGCTCGACGCCCAGCCGTGGGGAGAGGCGCAACTATGGGATTGCGGTGTCCTGTGGTGAGTCTAGTGCGAGCCTTTGCTCTGATTTGTATCTTTGGAGCCATGGAATCAACACTGGTTGATGCCGAGACCATGGTTCAATCAAGCCGACCTGTGACTTCCGAATGCCGCATTCAAGCGGTCGATTACAAAGGTTGGGACGCGCAACAACTCTCTAACCAATGGGTGCAGCTTATGGTGGTGCCGCAGAATGGCGGGCGATTAATGCAGGTGAGTTTCGCCGGACATTCCTACTTGTTTGTCAATCGCAAGTATGCCGGCAAATATCTGCCGCCAACGCCGGGTAAATGGTTCAATTACGGAGGGGACAAACTCTGGCTCTTACCCGAGGGCAACAACGACGAACAACACTGGGCGGGCGGGTCGGACATCGTTGATGACGGGCCCTACTCCTTTCGAAAAATTTCGGAGGGCCAAGAATGCGGGATCGAACTTACGGGCCCATCCGATCCCCAAACTGGTGTGCAGTTTGTACGCACGATTGGCCTGCATGCCGATTCCCCGCGCATCCGTTTTGACGCATCCATGAAGAACGTGACTGGTCATACCATCGAGTGGTCGATGCAGTCCGTCTCGCAGTACGATACGAGCGAGTCCGGTGCGCAGTCGAAAATTAACCGCAATTTCTGGACTTTTACTCCCGCTAACAAGGCCAGCAGTTATCTCAATCGCTATCACGTCCGCTTCGGGCCGGCAGAAAATCCTGCAGCATCGGTGAGGGACGACGGGCTGTTCGCCTTGCATTATGTGCACATCGCCGCGGAGTTGTGGCTCGATTCGACCGACGGTTGGCTGGCTGTAGTGGATGCCAATACGCAATACGCGATGGTCGAGCGCTTTCGGTATGAAGAAAATAAATCCTATCCAGGCAAAGCTTCTGTCATTTTTTGGACCAACGGGCGTGAAATAAAGTTGAACGCCGATGGCGAAGCCGCCCTAAGCGAAGGCGAAGACGAACAGCTTCCTTACTATCTGGAAGCTGAACTTAACAGCCCACTGTGCCGCTTGAATCCCGGTGAGGCCTGCAGCATGCAGACCGATTGGTTTCCAACGCGGGTAGGGGAAGAATTCCATGGCGTTACGGACGCGGGCATCGTAACCCGCCCCCTGCAAGCAACTCGTCTTCACAATGGCCAGATCAAGCTGTCAGGTTCATTTGGAGTGTTCTTTCCGGGACGCTTGGTGGCGCACTTTTACGACGCTCACGGTTCCGGTCTAGGAAATACGCCCGTCGCAGATGTGAATCCGAGCGATCTCGCTTCGCTTGCGGTGGAACTAACTCCCTCCGGAAACCCAACCCGCGTCTCTCTTCACCTGGAAGATGGGAAAGGGCTCGACCGCGGTTCTCTTCAGGAAATTCGAGTGAGTTCCGGGGAGAATCGCTGAGATGAACTTGGGCCCTAAGTGGTGTCTGGTTTTCCTGGCCGCAGCCAGTGCCCTCGCCGGATTGCCCACTGCAGCGGACAAGGGGCAATCTCCTGTGACTGCCGTTCCAGGTGTGAGTGAGGAAGACTTGCTGGTAAACCCGGTCGGCGCCAATTGGCCTTCGTACAATGGCGACTATAGCGGGCGCCGCTACAGCAGTTTGCATGAAATCAATACCGCCAATGTTGCCGGGCTCCGAGCCGCATGGGTGTTCCATCCTGGCAACTCGCAGCTGATTGAAGCCACGCCTGTCGTCGTCCACGGCATTATGTACCTCACTTCGGCCAACGACGCATTCGCTCTTGACGCGCGATCAGGACGCGTCTTGTGGCACCACCGACGGCCACTAAGCTCAGGGCTGCTCGACGATGCCGCAGCTCACAAGAATCGGGGCGTTGCCGTCTGGAAAAACTTTGTCTACATGGAGACCGACGATGCCCACCTGCTCTGCCTCGATGCTCGCTCGGGAGGCTTGCGATGGGATATTGAATACGCCGACAAGACTAAGCACTACGGCGCAACCAGCGCGCCTCTTGTGATGAAAGGCTTAGTCGTTGTCGGCACCTCGGGAGGAGATTCTGGTGTACGCGGGTTTCTCGCCGCCTTCGATCCGGCCACGGGAAAGGAGAAATGGCGCCTCTGGACGATTCCCGCCCCGGGCGAATTCGGCTCGTCCAGTTGGCCCGGGGATTCCTACCTGCACGGAGGTGGGACCACCTGGATGCCCGGTACTTATGATCCCGAGCTCGACACTTTGTATTGGACCACCAGCAATGCCGCCCCTGATTTTGTCGGCGATTCCCGCCCCGGCGACGACCTGTATACGGCCTCTGTACTGGCTATCGACCCGAACACGGGAAAGTTGAAGTGGTATTTCCAGTTCACGCCCCACGATTTGTACGACTACGACGCGAATGAAACACCTGTTCTCGTCGATATGCGCGAGAAGGGGCAAGTTCGTCGCGTGCTGGTGCAGGCCAACCGCAACGGCTTTCTCTATGTCCTGGATCGCACCGACGGCAGGTTTCTGCAGGCGACACGCTTCGTCGAAAAGCTTAATTGGGCCAAGGCTGTGGACGTAACCGGTCGCCCCATACTGTCGGGCCGAATTCCCACCGCACAAGGCACGTATATCTGCCCCGGAATCGACGGGGCCACAAACTGGTTTTCTCCCTCCTACAATCCCGACACTGGCTTCTTCTATGTAATGGCTCTGGAGAGCTGCAATTTATTGTTCTCCAACCCCAAACCGTTTACCCCGGGTGAGACTTATTACGGCACAGGCACGAAGCTCCCTCCCGATGAGCATGCCCAGAAAATTCTGCTGGCACTCTCCTTGCCGGATGGGAAGGTGGTTTGGCGCTACCCGCAAGTGGGCCACGCCCGTTCCTGGGGAGGAACTCTGACCACTGCCGGAGGGCTGGTGTTCTTCGGGGACGATGCCGGTTCTTTCGAGGCGGTGGATGCCAGCAACGGTCGTACTCTCTGGCATTTTTCCACGGGTCAGAGGTTTCGAGCGTCGCCGATGAGTTATGCGGTGGATGGCGTCCAATACGTGGCTATCTCGGCTGAAAGTGACCTCTTCAGCTTCAGCTTCTCGCTTCCGGATTAATCATCATCAATCGTACGCAGTGCAACGCGTTCGACGGCGCGGAAGCGCTTGCTGCGACGTTAAACTTCCCCAGTTGTAGACCTGCGCTTCTGCTTGCGATGGATTCTGTAAATATCTCGTTCCCATGCAGCCTATTGAAGACAGCAAGCTCCCGAATTGGCTCATTGGCGTTGCAGTCCTTGTTTGCGTTGGTCAGCTTTTGTGGTTCGGATTGGTTCGGATCAACGTGCTTCAACCGAATCGACTATGACGGCATGGCTTACACGGACGTTGCTCGCCAGGTCAGCCGAGGCGAGTTTCACTCTTCTATCAATGCTTTTCGCAGCCCACTCTTCTCATGGATCATCGCACTCGCCTTGTGTTCTTTTGGCCGAGACGCGGCTTGCCGCATCTTTGCGCGTCTCTACGGGAGAGGCCGGGCACGGTCTCTAAAATTAACGTCACCACTATCACTATCCTTCTGGCTGATTTCATCCTTGACGAATTAGAATGGACAGCCTATTGGGGCGTTCAGGTTTTTCCTCGCAGGGTTCGCGAATCGTTTTGTTCAAATCCCGGTACCGGGACGGCGAGGTGTGCCGGAACCAGTACATGGTTTTACTGATTGCCTAACGGCGCGCGAGAACTTACTGTCGACATTCCTGACAAGCCTTACTTTAGCGATTTAGTCATCATTTTGGCAAAAGATGGTACAAGGATAGCCAGGTGTAAACCAGCGGGAAAACGCTTCCCAGTCGACACGGACTGAAGAGATCGCGGTCGTCTTATGACCACAATATCGATGGGGCCTTGAACTATGACTACGTTGCCGAAAATCGCTGCGCGATACGACACCCTGCTGGAAGTGAACAGAGTGGCGATCACACAAGACGCACCGGAGAACATTTTTGAAGGAATGTGCGGAGCACTCAAGAGAGTGTTCCCCTACGATCGGGCTGGGTTGATGCTGTATCAGCCGGAAGTAGATGCGCTGAAAATCGTCGCTCTGCATGGCGGCGTGCCGGGCAGTTTTTTTCAGATTGGCAGATTGCTCGGAACCAGACAAAGTCCGCACGGACAAGCCTTCTTGAGCCAGAGAATCGTGCTGCGAAGGAATATCGAGACGGAGCGGCAGTTCGCAGTGGAGGAGCAAACGCTCGCCGACGGCCTGCGTTCCTATTGCGCGGTCCCCCTCGTGGCGCGAGGAAATAGCATCGGAGTGGTCAGCGTTGTCAGCTTCCGAAAAAACCAGTTCTCCGAGCCGCAAGCCAAATTCCTGCAGGAGATGTGCGACCAGATCGTGCTGGCGGTGAAAACGTTTCTGCCCTACTGTGACAAACACCCCCGCTCCAGAATGGTTTGTCCAAAATGTATCGCGTCCGCCGGCGGGAGAATCACGACGGCAAAGTACCGGGAGCAACTGTCAGCTTGGGGAAAGCAAGGCGGACGAGGAAGGAGAAAGCCGCCAGGCTAATTCTACGGCCTACGGTGTGCCAGTCGCAGAGCTGCCACGCTGGTCTTTCCATTCAAGCGCAAAGATCGCAGAGACCCGAGAGGAAAAAGAAACCTAAGTCGCTCGGTAGTGAGTGACAAAGCCAGCCGGTGACTTTAAAAAAGTGGCGTGGACGGAAAAAATAATCGCAGGGTTCTAACATTTTTAAGCTAGTATGCGGGTGATCCCTCCCCCTAATGATCACCGTCGCGATCTGCAATGTTTCCAGAATATTCAGTCGCGGCGGTGTTTCGTTTTTCCGAATAAATTTCGACCCTGACGCTCGCATCGGCTGCCAAAGACAAATCAATTAAGGGACCAGCATCAGGATGACGAAGACCTATTTCAGGCTTATCGATGTCTCCCAAGAAGAACACGGCGAGAAAGTCGCACCCGCGTTTGCCAGCCTGGCAGCCGCGCAGAAGTATCGCGCCGACATTCTCAAGGATCCACAGGGACTGAAGTTCTCAATCGTGGAGACCGACGAACGAGGCAGGCCGAGAGCCAACCAGCCTAGAAGACCCAAGGAAGCTTAGCTACTCCCATTCGATGGTTCCCGGCGGCTTCGAGGTGATGTCGTAGACCACGCGATTGACGCCTTTTACTTCATTGACGATCCGGATGGAAACTGTTTTCAGCACTTCGTAGGGCAGCGGCACCCAGTCGGCAGTCATCCCGTCCTCGGAGTGAACGGCGCGGATTGCGCACGTATAAGCGTAGGTTCGCTGATCGCCCATCACGCCCACTGTCATCACGGGCAAAAGCACGGCAAACGATTGCCAGATTTTGGTGTACAGGCCGGCGCGCTTGATTTCAGTAATCACGACGTCATCGCAATCGCGCAAGATGGCCAACCGCTCCGGCGTAACCTCGCCCAGAATACGAACCGCAAGCCCAGGGCCCGGAAATGGCTGACGCAGCAGAATCTCTTCCGGCATGCCTAGGTCGCGGCCGATCTTGCGGACTTCATCCTTAAACAAATCCTTTAAGGGCTCGATAAGCTTCAGCTTCATCGTATCGGGCAGGCCGCCCACGTTGTGATGGGTCTTAATAGTCTGCGATGGGCCGCGCACCGAGCGCGATTCGATGATGTCCGGATACAAGGTACCCTGCACCAGCCAGTCAACCTTGCCTTCTTCCCTCTCGATGCGGTGAGCTTCCTGGTCGAATACCGCAATGAACTCATTGCCGATTATCTTGCGCTTGGCCTCGGGGTCGGTTACTCCCTTGAGCTTAGTGAGAAATCGCTCAGTCGCGTCTACCGCGACCACATGCAAGCCAAGCCTCTCGCGCAGGTTCTGCTGAACTTTCTCGAACTCGTTCTTGCGCAGCACGCCGTTGTTGACAAACACGGAGGTGAGGCGGGAATTTCCCTTTTCATCGCGCAGCGCGCGATTCACCAGGGTTGCAGCGACCGAGGAGTCCACTCCCCCCGAGAGGGCACAGATCGCACGCCCGTAGCCGACAGCTTGGCGCACGCTGGCAATGGTTTCTTCAATAAAACGCTGGGCGGTCCAGTTAGGCTGGGCTCCGCAGATCTTGAGGGTGAAATTGCGCAGGATGTCCGTGCCCAGCGGGGTGTGGTGCACTTCAGGATGAAACTGCACCGCCCACATCTTTCGCTTGGGATTCTCGATGGCTGCCACCGCGCTGGGCGATTTCGCGGTTAACTGAAATCCGGCAGGAAGCTCTACGGCTTCGTCGCCGTGCGACATCCATACCGCCATCACTTTGGGCAGGCCTTCGAACAGGCGCGATCCATTGAGCAATTCGACTTTGGCTTGACCATACTCGCGCTTTTCCGCCGGTCGGACTTTGCCGCCCAGCACGTGTACCATGAATTGCAGGCCATAGCAGATCCCGAGCACCGGTACGCCGAAATCGAAAATCCGTTGGTCGGCGACAGGGGCATCCTTGTCGTAAACCGACGAAGGGCCGCCGGACAGCACGATGCCTACAGGCGCATAGCTGCGGATTTCCTCCAGCCCGGCATTACAGGGAAGAACGACGGAGAAGACGTTCTGTTCGCGGATGCGGCGCGCAATGAGCTGAGAATATTGCGCACCAAAATCGAGGACGACGATGGATTGGGTTTCCACGAATGAGTCTCTCAGAACGGAAAGATAGTGTAAAGGGGGAAGGAAGAAGTAGCTAGTAGCGGGTAGCTAGTAGCGGGTAGCTAGGACGGGAGGAGCGTTCACGGCTTAGGCTTTTCTGGCGGAGGAACCAGGCCAGGGACGTCGCTGAGAATGTCATCATCAGAGGGAGGTATCGATGGGAAGGTCGTTTTCGACTGAGAACCGAGAACTGACAACTGAGAACTCTCTATCGGGGCTTCCTCCGGTGTTTGCAAAATGGAAACATATGCCGCCAGCCTTCCCATGTGGAGGAAATCAACCATGGCGAAGTAGACCATCGTCAACAGCAGAACCGCACCCAGCACAATTCCGGGCGGCAGCACTCTGACGAACGCCAAAGGCACAAACACCGCGGCGGTGGCCAGCACAAACGCTACAAAATGCAGCAATCCAAATGCGGTACTGCTCCATGCCACAGCGCTGGCGCGGTTGCGGCAGAATTCCACGGCGCGCGAGATGGAACCAAAAGCATCTTGAGACTCGTGCAGGACGAAAACAGGAGCCAGGGAGAGAAACCAATTCACTGCCGACCACAAGAGTGCAACCAGGAGCGCCAGGGGTACGAAGATCAGGAACACCCAGCCGGGCCGGGGATAGCTGTCCGAAGAGGCGAACCCGGCCACAGTCGCTGAAGCCAAAATTCCCAGCACTGCCGCGAGTCCCAGCGTGGCTCGCAGAAAGTTCAGGCCGACGAGAGACCGCAGCCGCCAGCCTTCCTCCTCGCCGCGCCAGAATCGGGTCCGCAACAGAGTTAGTCCGCCCGAATTCGTCATACCAAAGTAGTCCAGCAAGGGCTTGAGCGTGAAAGCGCGCCCCAGGGAAGCCGCAAAAATCCAGGAGATGGTAAGAGCCGCGGCCCCGACCAGAGTGGCGGTCACCAGACGTTGCGCACTGCCGCTCAGAATGTGGGCAATCGCCTGCGAAACCAGCCGAGGATGCCGAGTGTGCAGGAAGAATACATCGCCCGGAGTAACCGGGAGGGTATCCAGATACTCGATGAGCAAAAAGAGGATGAGCGTCCAAGCAGCCGCGCCAAACGCCCAGCGCCAGGTGATCTCGGCCAGGGCAAAGGCCGGACGCCGGAACACTGCGCGAAAACCGTCAAGGATGGGCGAAGGCTCGGCCATGCGTGGGTAGGATAAACCAGCTTTCAGAGTGCGAAGGTTTCAAAGTTTCAAGGATTCAGAGTTTCGAGTTTCAGGTTTCCAGTTTTCTGTCTTCCAAGGACGGTCCCTGTTGGAAACATTGAAACCTTGAAACCTCAGCCTAAGGGATTCCACCGAGGGCAGACGGCACTTTAGTTACTTGTTCTCCTTGGGGACGCAACGCTAGGGTAGGCGCTCGGGAGAGCGGGAATGAGACTCTGGCGCAATCGGCTGCTGCTGGCGGCGATGTGGCTCTGGTTGTGGCCGGTCACTGTGTCTGGAAACGGGCGCAGCGCCGACGAATTCGCAAGCCGTCACCATGCTCCCGATGTGCGGGACGAATCCGATCCCCAAGACACGCGCTCCTGCTATGCGATGGGGCAACTGGAAATCTCGTATGGCAGCCAGGAAAACCAATCTCCCACGGTCGGATTGTTGGTGACGGATCCCCGGGGGCGAAGGATCGGATACGATCCGGCGGGTCCAAACGCCTGGCAGGAACTGCCGCTAGCCCAGGCCTTCCTCGATTGCGCAGACCAGGACGCAAACGGCCAGCCACAAGCTTGTACGGGCTGGATTCAAATTTGCGGCCCCCTAAGCGGAACCTACAAGCTGGAAGTTGTCGCTTCTGAAAACAGCGAGTATTCGATCGAGGTCTCGGCAGTGAGCCGGCAGAAGCGCGACGAAAATGGATTTCATACCACGGAATCTCGCGTGAACGCGAGGAACCTGGCGATCAGAAAAGGCTCGCAGAATAAGCTGTTTCTGGAGTACTCGCGCGAACCCGGTTCGAAGGTGGCGTTGACACCGAGTGAAAACACGCCGCTGGCTGAGAAGCAATAAAACTGAGGTTCAAAGATATTTCCCTTTGGCGGCGACCGGCCCTGCAGCGGCTGGTCACATATTCTTGGGTGGCTTACGGCACGCCTGAAGGCGCACCCTGATACATATCTGACGCTTTTCGGCAGCCTGGCAAGACACACTCTTCCCAAAACCAGGGGTAAGATCGCAGACCTCTACTTCACCACGATATTTACCAACTTCCCGGGCACCACGATCACTTTGACCACCTGCTTGCCTGCTATCGCCGCTTTCACTTTTTCGTCAGCCAGAGCGCGTTCGCGGACAAATGGATCGTCCGAATCCGCGGGCACAAGAATACGGCTGCGCCGTTTCCCGTTGATCTGCACCGGAATCTCGATCTCTTCTTCTTTGGCCAGCGCCGGATCGGATTTCGGCCATGGCGTCCGCAATAGATTTTCTTTTTGGCCCAGCATCTCCCAGAGCTCGTGCGCCAGATAAGGAGCAAAGGGAGCGAGCAGGAGCACAAGATCGCGTTGTACTTCCGCGAGCAATGGCCCCGGGATGGTGTCGCTCTTGTCCTCGACGGCATATAGTTCGTTGACCAACTCCATGATGGCGGCAATCGAGGTATTGAAATGCCACCGCCCCTGGAAGTCGTCGCTGACCCGCTTGATGGTCTGGTGAAGCTTGCGCTGGATCTTGCGAGCTTCCGGCGGTAGGAACCTGGCTTGCCCCGTCTCACCGGGAGACGCGGGGAGCCGCTTATCCGCCGAGGCCATGTGCTCATGATGAGACGCGGCAAGCCGCGTCTCTACCGTAGGAAGGTGGCGTGCGACAAACCTGTACACGCGCCCGAGGAAACGTTCAATTCCTTCAATGCCGGTGTCCTGCCAGTCCAGGTCGCGGTCGGGAGGCGCTGCGAAGAGGCTGTAGAGCCGCGCAGCATCGGCGCCGTAACGGGCAATCATCTCGTCGGGCGTGACCACGTTGCCCAGGCTTTTCGACATCTTGGCGCCATCTTTAATCACCATGCCCTGGGTGAAGAGACGCTGCACCGGCTCGTCGTTCTCGACCAATCCCATGTCGCGCATGACCTTGGTCCAAAAGCGCGAATAGATGAGGTGCAAGATGGCGTGTTCGACGCCGCCGATGTACTGGTCGATGGGAAACCAGTAGTCAATAATCTTGCCGTCAAATGGCGCTTTGTCGTTGAGCGCGTCGGCGTAGCGGTAGAAGTACCAGGACGAATCTACGAAGGTGTCCATGGTATCAGTCTCGCGCCGCGCCGGCCCGCCGCACTTCGGACAGGTCGTGTTGAGAAATTCCGGGACACGCGCCAGAGGCGAACCGCCGCTCAAGGTGATCTCGACGTTGTCGGGCAAAATGACCGGCAAATCTTTCTCAGGGACAGGCACGATGCCGTCTTTTTCGCAGTAGAGCATCGGAATCGGGGTGCCCCAGTAGCGCTGCCGCGAGACCCCCCAATCCTTCAAGCGATAGGTGACGGTTGGCTTGCCAAAGCCGTGTTTCTGGGCGTACTCCGCCATCTTCGCGATAGCGTCTTCACAGCTCAGACCGTTAAACGGTCCGGAGTTGATGACAACGCCATCCGTCGTGGTAGAGGGCGCCTTCTGAACGTCTACCGGCTCGCTGGCCGTAGGCGGCTGGTTTACCTGCCGAATTGGCAAGTCGTATTTCTTGGCGAACTCATGGTCGCGCTCATCATGCGCCGGCACCGACATGATCGCGCCTGTGCCGTAGTCCATCAAAATATAGTTTGCAACCCAGATCGGCAGCTTTTCGCGGTTGTACGGATTGATCGCAAACCGCCCGGTATTGACGCCGTGCTTCTCAATCTCGCCAAAATCACCTAGTTCTTTAGCTTTTCGCTGCTCCGCCATCATCTGCGCAACTTTGGCGCTCAGATCAGCATCGCCCGCATCGAGATCGGCTACCAGCGGATGTTCAGGGGCCAGCTGGACCGAGGTCGCGCCGAAGATCGTGTCCACTCGCGTGGTGAAGACTGTGATGGTCGAGCCGGCAGGACCGGCCTGACCGTCGAGCTTGAAATCCACCAGTGCGCCCTCGCTGCGGCCGATCCAGTTGCGCTGCATGGTAACGACTTTTTCCGGCCAATCGGGGAGCCTGTCCAAATCGCGCAGCAACTCTTCCGAGTAATTTGTGATGCGCAAGAACCACTGCTCCAGGTCACGCTGCTCCACCGGCGTGTCTTCATGGCGCCAGCAGCAGCCGTCCACAACCTGCTCGTTGGCCAGAACGGTGGCGCATTTCGGACACCAGTTCACCCGGCTTTTTTTGCGATAGGCCAAGCCACGCTCGTACATTTTCAGGAAGAACCACTGGTTCCAGCGGTAGTACTCGGGGAAGCAGGTGGTGACTTCGCGCGACCAGTCGTAGGCGAAACCCAGGCGGTTCATCTGCGCCTTCATGTTGGCGATGTTGCGCAGCGTCCACTGGCGCGGCGGGGTGTTGTTCGATATGGCGGCATTCTCTGCCGGCAGACCAAAGGAATCCCAGCCCATGGGATGGAGCACGTTGTAGCCGTTCATCCACATGTAGCGGGCAAGTGCGTCACCGATGGAGTAGTTGCGCACATGTCCCATGTGCAGCGCGCCGGAGGGATAAGGCAGCATTTCCAGCACGTAATATTTGGGTTTGGTGGAGGCAGGCTCGGCGCGGTAGAGCGACGGATCCTGCTGCCAGCGCTCGTACCATTTAGTCTCGAAGCTGTGCGGGTCGAAGCGCTCCTCCCGTGGTGTCTTGTTCACCTGCGTTTCCTGCGGCATATGAGAAATTATTTGCGCTGCGGATAAACTTTAATTTTACAACGAGGCAGGTGAATCCCCGGAGAGGAAGGCGCGGCTAGCGCGGCTATTCCAGTTTCAGGGTAAGCGCCGGAAAAGCCAGTCCCTCGACTTCGGCGGTCCAACGATCGCCGGGGCCGGTCAGGTGACCAGCCGTAAGCGTCCCGGAGCTGACGATTTTGCCCGCGCTCAACGGCTCGTCTGGAAATCGCCGCTGAACGGCGCTGCTGACTTCGGCTAGACACAGCGCGGGACTGCGAAGACAGTTCCTTCCCGACCCCTCTTCGACCAGCTCGCCATCCTTTTTCATAGGTAATTTTGAAGCGTGCGAGGTCATCGGGGAGCGCGGGAATCAGCACCGAGTGCACGGGCAGGCGCTCGCCAATTACCAGTGCCGCATGAAGTCTAAAGGCGGCGACGAAGTCGCTCGGCTGAAACTTCCATTCTGGAAAAGGACAGTCAATGATTTCGAAGCCTAGCGCTAGCCAATCCCTGGCAGCGAGGGCAGCGGGAGCATCGGCGCCGGCAGTGATAGGTTGCTTCAGGCCGCAAACAATTTCCGGTTCGATCTTCAGAGACCGAGCATGAGGGACTGACCCGGTTGCGGAGTTGGCATCGCTCTGATGGACGGTGTCGTCATACATGTGTCCCCAAACCAGGGTCTCCAGCTTGAGCACGCGCCAGACCGCCTTGTTGGCATAGCCCACCTTGCTGCCGACTGATTTGTGGCCGGCCGCCTGGCGCCACTGCTTGAGTTTGTTCTCGACTTCATACGCTCGATTGAGGTCAAAGCCGGGACACGCCGATGGAGGGACAGCAACCATCTGGCCGGTTTCCTAGGCCGACATGAGCTGGCGGGCAAGAGCTTCGATATCCATGGCGGGACAGGCGTACGCACGGTATCTCATTCGGGGGGTGTATGCGTTACAGGTACGAGGTCCTTCGACTCGCAGCCCGATCGAGAAGCGAATCGGTCTGCTCCGCTCAGAGTTTGCGACTTTTTTGGATGTAAGCGATTTTTCCGGGCAGGTAAGCTGCTGGTTTTCAGCGGCAGGCCGTGCGAGAAAAAGAAAAAGTCACAAACTCTTAGGATGGCAACGTATGTGGTTTGTCTTTCACTAGAGCCTTCAGCGCCTCGACATTTCTCTTGTCGTCGCCGGGAGCGTCGATGGGAGTTTCCGCGATGAAGGCGGCATGAGCAAACTGCGGATCGTTCAACAATCGCTGGAACGGCTCCAGCCCGATGCTTCCCTTTCCGATGTGCTGGTGACGGTCGAGCTTCGATCCGCGTGCGGCCTTGGCATCGTTGCAGTGCCACACGCGAACATTCTTGAACCCTACGGTGGAGTCCAAATGATCCAGAGTCTTTTTCATTCCAGCCGGGCTCACGATGTCGTAACCGGAAACATGAACGTGGCAGGTATCCATGCAGGCAGCGATCGGCACCATGTCTCGCAGCAGCTCGAGCAGGTCTGCAACCTGCTCAAAGCTTCCGCCCAGGGAATATTCCGCTCCGGCAGTGTTCTCGATCAGAATGGTTAATCCTCCCTTCACTACGTCCAGACCTCTGCTGGCAACCGCTATGGAAGCCGCTACCCGCGCCAGCCCTTCGTCCCTGCTGGCTCCCCGGAATGACCCGGGATGTAAGACGAGATACTCCGCACAGAGACTCAGCGCCCGCTCCAACTCGCCCCGAAATGCCTCTACCGACTTCGCCAGAAACTGCTCGGTCGTGCTCGCCAGATTGATCAGGTAGTTGGTGTGGATCACCAGCGGCCTTAATCCATATTTTTCCCGCAGACGGTTCATCTGGTCGCATTGCGGACGGCTGAGGTCATAGGGCTGCCACTGGCGCGGGCTGCTCGAAAAAACCTGGAATGTGTTGCACCCGAGCCGGTAGGCGCGTTCAGCGGCGTTCTCCACCCCGCCGGCAATAGAGGTGTGAATGCCGATGCGCCGAGAAGTCAGGCGGGGCGGGCGCTTGGGAGCGGGCAGCTTGAGGATATCCTGCTCCCGCGCCATCGAACGAGCCATGAGAAAAGTATAAGGCCGGCCACGCCCCACGCGGCCCTTGGTGCGGTCAGTTTGGCGTGATTACCGCCCGGAAGCGTACCTTGCCGTTGGCCACCCGATCATAGGCTTTGGCAATTTCATTGAGGGGATAAGTCTCCTCGACGACCTTGACTTTGCCCTTAGCAGCATAATCAAGAGCTTCGTAAAGATGTTCGCGCGCGTTCTGGCTCGATCCGATCAAGCTAACCCGTTTGAACATCATCTCCGCGGTAAATGGCAGTGGCTCGTGCGAGACGCCCATGATGACGATGCGGCCTTCCGGGCGCATACCTTTGGCAGCATCGCTGGTCGCATTCCACGAATTGCTGGTGGCCAAAAGAACATCGGCGCCGCCTGAAGCCAGCAGCGCATTGCCGTCTTGCACAACTTCGTCGGCGCCAAGTTGGCGAATCATCTTCTCTTTGTCTTTCGACTTGGTTACCGCGATGGTTTCGAAGCCGGCCGCTTTGGCGTACTGAATCGCGAGATGACCGAGTCCGCCGATGCCAACCACCGCGACCCGATCGTGCGGCTTGGGCTCGGCAACGCGAAACCCGCTCCACACCGTGTATCCGGCGCAGAAAATCGGAGCTGCCTGCTCATAGCCGAGCCCTTCGGGAATCAACTGCGTCGCATCCGCGAAGGCGACCATGTACTCGGCGTGGCTGCCCTGGGTCTGAATTCCCGTTCCCACGTTGTTCGGACACAACTCCCGTTTACCGCGCTGGCACCATTCGCATCGGCCACAGGAAGCCTGCACCCAGGGAACGCCAGCCCGGTCACCGACTCTGCGGGTCGTAACCCCGGCTCCCAGCTCCACAATCTCGCCTACGGGCTCATGACCGAGGGTGCGGGGAAATTGAGTCGGCAGATTTCCATTCGTGATGTGCACGTCGGTGTAACACAATCCGCTGGCGTGAATCTTGATGAGAACCTGGTTCGGTCCTGGTTTGGGGGTGGGAATCTCTTTGACTTCCCATTTACTGGAAACGGCGGGAACAACGGCAGCTTTCATACCAGCACTCTCCGATCATTAGGGTTCATTAGGATCAGAAATATTGATGCCCATGGAAATCTTGGGATGCATAAATTCCGTGGCAGAGACGCGGCTTGCCCTGCGGCTTGCATCTTCCGTGTCTGTTTGCCGACCACGCCTGGGGAGCGATAAACTGGCTGTTTTCGAGGTGGTCATGTTGGTGGTCATGCAGGCGCACGCCACGGAAGAACAGGTGCGCGCCGTCTGTCAAAAAATCGAGTCGCTGGGCTACCGGGCGCACCCCATTCCGGGGGCACAGCGTACCGCCATAGGCATTACCGGAAACAGGGGCGAAGTCGAGGCGGGAACGCTAGAAGAAATGACGGGTGTGCAGGAAGTGATCCGGGTCAGCAAGCCCTACAAGTTGGTGAGTCGCGACGTCAAGGAGGAGAACACGCTGATCTCCTTCCCCGGCACCAATGCGACGTTCGGCGGACCCGGTCTGGCGATTATCGCGGGACCATGCGCGATTGAGAGCCGCGAACAGGCGTTTGCCGTTGCCGAGCGCGTGTCCCGTGCCGGCGCTCAGTTCTTTCGCGGCGGCGCCTACAAACCCCGTACCTCGCCTTATTCCTTTCAGGGCCTGGGCGAAGAAGCCCTCAGGGTCATGGCCGACATTCGCGAGAAGCACGGAATGAAGATTGTCACCGAGGCCATTGACAACGAATCGCTGGAACTGGTCGAGGAGTACGCCGATGTCATTCAGATCGGCGCCCGAAACATGCAGAATTTTTCTTTGCTTAAGCGCGCCGGCCGTTCTAAGAAACCGGTGATGGTAAAGCGCGGCATGTCAGCCACGCTGGAAGAATTTCTGATGGCCGCCGAATATGTGATGAGCGAGGGAAATTACAATGTGATCCTTTGCGAGCGCGGCGTGCGGACCTTCGCGGATCACACGCGCAATACGCTCGATCTCAGCATCGTCCCTGCCGTCCAACGGCTGAGCCACTTGCCGATCATTGTGGATCCCAGTCACGGGACCGGGAAGCGCAACAAGGTGACGCCACTGTCGCGCGCGGCAGTGGCGGTGGGCGCCGATGGCCTGATCGTCGAGGTGCATCACGATCCCGACAAAGCGCTCTCCGACGGCATCCAGTCTCTCTACCCAGAACAGTTTGAAGAACTGATGGCCCAGGTGCGGCAAATCGCGCCGGTGGTAGGACGCACTGTGCCGGCGATAGGAACCCATGCCGCAGTCGGCAAGACAATAGGAGTCCAAGCTGGGGTTCGACCAGCCGCCAGCTAACTTGAGAAAATTCCTTTTAACCGTTATCTTCCTCGGAATCATTGGAGGACTGTCGTGGTGGTATCTTCGGCCACAGCGGCTGCCCGATTACGGGCCCTCCTATCGCGAATACGCCTATATCACGAATGGCAAGAGCAACACGGTCAGCGTTCTTGACCTGACTCCACGTCCCCTGCCCCGCTTCAACGTTCTGAAGACCATTTCCGTGGGCGCGAACCCCACCGGCCTTGCCGCGAATGGCAAAAAAAATGAAATTTACGTGGTCAACACCGATTCCAGCAACGTCAGCGTAATTGACGCCGAGCATAATCAGGTCGTGGCCACCATCGGTATCCACGGCAAGCCTTATTTCATTGATGTCTCGCAAGACGGCCAGCGGGCGTACGTAGCCAATTCGGGCTCGGCGAACGTTTCGGTGATTGATCTGGAAAAACGCATTGTGGTCGGTACCGTCCGGGTGGGCAACGCACCGGGATTGGCCCGCGTAACACCAGACGGGCGCACGGTCGTGGTCAGCAACCGAAACGATAATACAGTGTCCCTGATTGATGCGACCAATCTAACCGTACGCGCGACCGTGCCGGTTTGTCAGCAGCCCGAAGATATCGCCATACTCCAGGACAGCAGCAAAGCTTTTATCGCTTGCTCGGGCGCCGGCGAAGTTGCGGCGGTGGACCTGAAGAACGCCAAGCTTCTGACCTCGATGGATGTCGGCCGCACGCCCGTCAATTTGGCCCTCAAGCCAGATGGCGGCGAGCTGGTTGTATGCAACTTCGATTCCGACAACATCTCCATGATCGAGACGACAACCAACGAAGTGGGCAATAGTTATTTGATCGGAACCCATCCGGCGCGCGGCCTAGTGACGGCCGACAGTTCCCGCCTGTACGTCAGCAACTTCGGATCGAATACGGTCGCGGTATACGACATCGACAATGGAAGGGTGATTGCCTCGTTGCCTGCGGGCAGCCGTCCTGATGGATTGGCTCTCTCGGCGAACGAGGAGTACCTGTTGGTTGTGGATTCGGGATCGGGCGATGTCGCAGTCATCGAGAAGCGGAAAGCGACGAAGGCTGATCCGGCCGAATACGGACTGCTCACGTTAACGCAGGTTGGCTGGCAGCCGAACAATATCGTGGTGAAAGCATTTCGTCTGACGAAACCAGCAGAGGCTGAGCGGCGACCCGGAAAGAAGATGACACGAGCAATGGATTAGCGACTCCCTGTGGCCAGCACAATCTCGCACAGCCTCCGGCGAGGGAACTGGCGCGGGCGCCTGGCTTCAGCACTCGCTGCATCTCGCCAAGCGCTTTATCAAGTTCCATGAAAAACCGGATTCCAAACCGGGAAGGGATACGCGGCAGCTGAGCACCAGCGCGTGGCGGTCCGGGCACGCGAAGCAAGGGCCCAGGGATCATGATTAGCATGCCAGTCCCCCTCGCTTAACAAATCCGCGTTATGGTTTGCCGAGCAGTTCCAACACCGCAGCGGTTTCGGCCTCAATCCCGGTTTTCAAGCTAGGCTCGCGATCGGGAGCGAAAAACGGTGAATGCAGACCCGGGAGCGTTTCGCCGTTTTGTTTTGCGGCGGCGAACTTCGCTGGCTCCACAGCGCCGAGCGCAAAAATCAACCCCGGCACCCCCGCATGGCCGTATTCCGCAAAATCATCGGAAGCCATGATGGGAGGCTGTTGGGTGACGTTCGCGTCTCCCAGCGTGCGCCGCAGCACCCTAGCTTCGCGCTCCGTCAGCTTGGGATCGTTGTAGACCGCATTCACGCTTTCGATGACCTGAACCGTGGGCTTCTTCTCGGCGCCAGCAGCGGCGGCTTCGGCATCGGCAATCCGTTCAATAGCAGAGAGCAGATGTTTTCTTACCTCCTCCTTGTAAGAACGGACCGTGAGCTCGAGGTGGACTTCGTCCGGGATGATGTTGTGCTTAGTGCCGCCGTTGATGGATCCCACCGTGATGACGGCTGGATCTTGAGGATCGATTTCGCGCGCCACGATGGTTTGCCAGGACAAGACGGTGCGGGCGGCCATCACAATCGGATCGATGGTCCTCTCTGGCGCTGCGCCATGGCCTCCCTTGCCGAAGATGGTCACGTCTACGCTGTCTGAATTCGCCGCCGCGTAGCCCGGAGTAAAACCGATTTTACCCGCCGGCAGGTCCGCCGAGTCATGTACGGCGAGTGCAAAGTCAGGCTTGGGAAACCGTGTGAACAGGCCGTCCTTCAGCATGGCGCTGGCCCCACGGATTCGCTCCTCGGCCGGTTGCCCGACATAAATAAAGGTTCCATGCCAGCGATCTTTGTTCTGGGCGAGCAGCATCGCGGTGCCGACCCCAATCGACAGGTGCAGGTCGTGTCCGCAGGCGTGCATCACCGGGACTTCGACGCCGCGATCGTCATGAGTCGTCACATGGCTGGCGTACGGTAATCCGGTCTTCTCTGGAACAGGCAATGCGTCCAGTTCAGCGCGAATCATAATCGTCGGACCTGCGCCATTGTTCAGGATGCCGACGACCCCAGTCCCACCGACTCCGGTCGTTACATCGAAACCAATCTTGCGAAGCTGATCAGCAATCTTGGCCGCGGTTTTCTCTTCGTGGAGCGACAGTTCGGGATTGCGGTGGATGTCAATGTAGAGCGCTTCCACCTGGGGATAGATCTTGTCAATCTGCTCTTTCCAAGCAGCGCTCCAAGGATCGGCAGCAAAGAGCGATCCCGCCACCGCGAAGCAGCAGAAAAACACAGCGCTAACATGTCTCATTCGAATTCCCTCGCAGCGGTATTAAAGCACACGCACGGGTAGAGACGCGGCTTGCCGCGTCTGCCAGTTGGGAAGACCTCGAGCTCCAACCATCGTGATGCTTGAGACGCGGCAAGCCGCGTCTCTATCGCGGAGATTTGTTAGCGCGCTGACCTAGCGGTTTGGCGCAGAACTTATCAAACACGGTTTTGAGTTCGCTGGCCAGGTCCACGGCTTCGCGGTGTTCGATGTCGCTGCGCTGCATCATGTAGAGGAGTTGGCCATCGCGCAGCAACCCGATTGACGGCGACGAGGGCGGGTAGCCAACAAAGTAGGAGCGTGCCCGGTCGGTCGCTTCTTTGTCTTGTCCCGCAAAAACGGTGAATGCCTGATCAGGCTTGGTGGAATGCTCGAGTGCGAGGCGGACGGCTGGACGCATGCGGCCCGCGGCACATCCACACACGGAATTTACCACCAACATGGTTATGCCCGGGCGAGCCAGCGCCTGGTCGACCTCAACAGCCGTGCGGGCTTCTTTAATTCCCAAACGGGTGAGTTCTTCACGCATGGGAAGGATCATGATCTCCGCGTACATGGTCGCTCCTTAAGTGGTTTGTATTTTTATATCGCAAATCCTGCGCCGGTGGCACTACCCAAGAGTGCCGTAATCACCCATATATACTGATGCTGCCCATGCACATCCAGGAGAACGTTTTGCTGGCGCCGATGACCACGTTTAACATCGGCGGGCCGGCGCGGTATTTCGTTGAGGCGGAAAACATCGACAACGTGTGCCGGGCGGTCGAGTATACCGAGTCGCGTAGTCTACCTTTATTCGTCTTGGGCGGCGGAAGCAACCTTGTGATATCGGACTCCGGCTGGCCGGGGTTGGTTCTTAAGATTGCGATTAAGGGATTCGACCGGCGCAGCCAGAGCGGCAAGACCCTTTTTGAAGTGGGCGCAGGCGATGATTGGGACAACTTTGTGTTCCGGGCGGTGAGCAGCAATTGCGCCGGCGTCGAGTGCATGAGCGGCATTCCCGGAAGCGTGGGGGCGACCCCGGTACAGAACGTAGGCGCCTATGGGCAAGAAGTCGGCGAGACGATTGACTCTGTCCAGGTATTCGACCTGAAAATTAAGCGGGTTCGCGAACTGTGCAACGAGGCCTGCGGATTTTCTTATCGCACGAGCATCTTCAACACCAGCGAGCGTGACCGCTTCATCATCTTGCGGGTAACCTACGCGCTTGAGCCAGGGGGTGCTGCCAGAATCGAATACGCCGACCTGAAAAAGTATTTTGCGGGCCGGAACAGGCGTCCGTCACTGGCAGAAACCCGTGAAGCGGTTCGCCAGATCCGTGCTAGCAAGGCTATGCTGATCACGCCCGGCGACGAGGACTGCTTCAGTGCTGGGTCATTCTTCAAGAATCCCGTGCTCTCCCGCGAGCAGTTCGCGGATCTCACCCAGCGGGCCGCTGCACACAGTCTCGATGTTCCCACTTATCCGGCGCTGGAAGCGCAGAGAAAAGTTTCCGCGGCGTGGCTCGTCGAGCGCTCCGGGTTTCACAAGGGATACATCCAGGGGCACGTGGGCATCTCTCACAAGCATGCCTTGGCGATCGTGAACCGGGGCGGGGCGACGGCAGCCGATGTTCTTGCCTTGAAAGAAAAGATCCAGCAGCGAGTAGAAGAGATTTGGGGAATCCGCTTGGAACCCGAACCGATGTTCGTGGGGTTCTGATTTCGCCACGTGGCGGGTCTCCGACTCGCTGGACGGATCAACGACCCGTCCCCACATAGTTCCTACCTCGGTATCGCTGAAAAAATTCTGAACAAGAATTAGGTTACTCCGGTCTTCTTAGTGTGAGGGCGTAGGAGTGGTGGCTGGATCGGTGATCGTGGGTGACGCTATAGCAGCGGCACAACCAGGCGAGGATGCCCTGGAAGCTGCCGTCCGCGAGCACGCGCGCCTGGTATATCGCATCGCGTACTCGATGTTGCGCAATCACCACGATGCCGAAGACGCCACCCAGGAAACTTACCTGAAGGTGCTCCGCTACGGTCGAAAGTTCGAGGGGGTGCGAAATCGCAAGACTTGGCTGGCAAGAATCGCGTGGCGGGTGGCCGTGGATCGCCGAAGGAAACATCCGGAGGTCGCGCTGGAGGAGCTGCGTGATTCCGTTGATCATCTGCGCTCGGCAATCGCCGCACCGGAGGACCTCGTCATCACCGCGGAGATGACTGGCTTGCTGGAGCGACTGATCGCAGGATTGCCAAGTCAGCTTCGTGATGTTGTGACTCTGTCGAGCATTCACGAGATGACGCCGCAAGATGTCGCGCAGGTGCTGGAAATTTCCGAAGCAGCCGTCCGATCAAGACTGTTTCGCGCGCGACAGATCCTGAAAGAACGGATGACGGCCCGGTTAGAAGGCAAGGATGAAATCTAGAGATCAACAACTGGACCAACTCCTGGCGAAGACGCTGGCCGAATATGGAAACGCCGAGCCGCGATTCGGCCTGGAGAATCGTGTCGTGGCCAGCCTGGAAGCCGAAAGGGCGCGAGTTGCAGGGCGGCGACGCGGGTGGTGGATTCTGGGCACGGTTTCCGTGACCGCGGTAGTTGTGGCCAGTGTCTGGATGGGCTACAAAGCAGCGGATTCCCAGGTAAAATTCCAACCGGCAAGCGAAGCGGGGAGAACCCAGTCCGCCGCAACGGCGATTGCTAAGGAAGGTCTCCCATCCCGAGACCGTACCGTCTCGCCGGTTGCCACTCCAGCTAGTTCTAAGCACGGGGTGCGGGCAATTCGTACGCGTGCCGGCGAGCCGCTGGCGAAGTCCGGACCGAGACTGGAGCAATTCCCCTCGCCTGTCCCACTCAGCGAACAGGAGAAGATCCTCGCCCGCTATATCACCCAGTATCCCGAACACGCCTTGCTGATCGCCCGAGCGCAGACTGCCCTCGAACAGCAGGACCAGCGAGAGGAGTCGCAGGGAACCCTGGAAGGCTCCGGGTCGCCCAGATCAACCCACTTAAGAAAGTAAAGGAGAACAAAATGCGCATCAGATACGTGGTCCGGTTGATTCTGCTCTTATTGTTCGTCGTCGCCTGGAGCGTGCCGCCGAGCTTTGCCCAAAAGTCAAACCCTGCTTTAGAAAGGGCTGAGGCATCGGAAAAGCCGCTAAATGCTTACCGCCTGGATTACGCCGTTAACGAAATTGAAGACGGACGGAAGATCAACTCGCGGCAGTACTCAATGAACCTCAACGGCGGAGACGCCAACTCAATCAGAATTGGCACACGCGTCCCAGTTGAGACGAAACAAGGCGAATTTCAATATCTCGATGTGGGTACGAACATCTGGTCGCGCGTTACGGAACGCGAAAACGGGCTCGGTCTCGAAGTTCGGGCCGAAATCAGCAACTTTGCTATGAACAATCAAGAGAACAGCGTTCGCCCCCTGTTGCGGCAGATGCAGATCAATGGGAGCACCCTGGCAACGGTGGGCAAGCCGCTAGTCATCGGGAGCGTAGATGACCCCAATTCCAAGCGCCAGTTTCAGCTGGAAGTCACGGCAACAAAGTTGAGATAGGCCTAGCGCAATTCCAAACAGATTGTCATCCAATCAAGCAAGACCCGCGAGGCGGGTTAAGACTGGAATGACAAGGTTCAAAGCGCGCATTGATTCCATTGAGGTTAGAGGTCTTTGTTAGAGGTCTTGATCATTGGAAGCGGCCTTGGCCGCGAGGGATCTATTGCCTACGTTCGCAATGCATAGATCTTGCCCTCCGCTGAGGACGACAAGGTTAAGAGTGTCCCGGCGTGCTGGGCGTTCTCGGCGTTGAAATGGTTTTCTTCACCGACCGCGCGGCTTCGCGAAAGATTTCGGTGAACATCCTCTCGTTCAGCTTGCCGGTGTTGGTGTTCTGGTTAGAGGGGTGGTAGGAAGCCAGAAGAAGGCGACCGTCGGGCATGGTGTACTTGGCGGCATGGGCAAATACATAAGGAGCTTTGGTCGATATCTGCCCACGTCGCTTGAGATAGTTCAGGTAAGCATCAAAACCGATGCGGCCCAACGCCACGACTACTTTCACGTTCTTTAGCCCGTCAATCTCGCGATCTAGAAACCGGGTGCAGGCGGCAATCTCCTCGGGAGTGGGCTTGTTCGCCGGCGGAGCGCAGCGCACGGCCGCTGTGATATAGGCATCTTTCAAGATCAGACCGTCCCCGCGATGTGTGGCGCTTGCCTGGTTGGCAAAGCCGGTCTTGTACAGCACGGGATACATGAAGTTTCCCGAGGAATCTCCGGTGAAAGGTCTGCCCGTGCGGTTCGACCCGTGCGCCCCTGGAGCTAAGCCAAGAATCAGAACCCGTGCGTCGGGATCACCGAAGCCGGGAACGGGCTTGCCCCAGTAGTCCCAATCGACGTAGGCCCGCCGCTTCTCGCGGGCAATCTTCTCCCGATAGACCACCAAGCGCGGGCAGCGGATACAGGCGACGACCTCTTCATTCAGCACTTTTAGCCAGGCCGGAAGGTCGTTGCTCGTTGGTCGTCGCTTGTTGGCCAACCCGCGATTCCCCATTCGACTATTATGCCGCCTGGAATCAGCTTCTTGGCCAACAACCAACGACCGGTTTGACGCTGCCCTGCTGTGTCTTTAAACTCAAGTTTAGGGTTTGAACGGGAAAGGCCAGGCGCGGCTTGGAGACCGGGCACGACCGGTCTCTACCTGGGCTTGTTTCGACCCGTCGGTCCGTTCCGCGAAAGGTTTACCGTGAGCCCCACTGAGACAACCGACAGCACCAGGCGCGAGATTCAGATCGAAATCCCCGCCGAGGAAGTCACCCGCGCGACGGAGTCCCTGATCCAGAAATATCAAAAGATGGCTCGCCTGCCCGGCTTTCGCCGTGGGCATGTCCCGGCGTCGGTCATTCGCCGACGTTTTGCGGAAGACATTAGGAGCGAAGTCGTTGAGACCCTGGTGCCTCGTTATTTCCGGCGGGAAGCGGAAAAGCAGGGGCTGGTTCCGGTGTCGCAGCCTCGCGTGACGGACCTGCATATCCACGAGGGCGAGCCGCTGCGATTCACGGCCAATTTTGAGGTCATGCCTGAGATCAAGGTCGAGGGCTACAAGGAACTGCGCGCCGAACGGGCGGAGACAACGGTCACCGGCGAAGAGGTCAACGAATCGCTCAACAGTCTGCGCGAGCAGCATGCCACCTTTACCTCGGTGGAAGGGCGTCCCCTGGCGGAAGGCGACTTTGCCCAAGTTTCGCTGGACGGTACGCCCAAGGAGAGTGAGGGCAAGCCGGTCCACATGGACGACATCCTAGTGGAGATCGGCGGCAATAACACCATGCCGGAATTCACCGAGAACCTGCGCGGAGCCTCCGCCGGTGAGGAGCGCACGTTTGACGTGGTCTACCCCAAGGACTTCTCGGATCAACGGCTGGCCGCCAAGACCCTCACCTATACCGTCAAAATTCAGTCCATCAAACAAAAGAATTTGCCCGAGCTGAACGATGACTTTGCCAAGGAACTCGGCGCCGAGTTCACCAGCCTTGAGGATGTAAGGAAGAGGATTCGCGAAGGACTGGAGGCCGACAAGCGGCATCGGGCCGAGCATGAGGCCAAGGACAAACTCCTGGATGAACTGGTCAAGCGGCACGACTTCGCCGTCCCGGCGGCCCTTGTGGAGCATCAAATTGATGTCCGGCTGGAACGGGGTTTGCGCGCGCTGGCTGCCCAGGGTATGCGGGCCGAGGACATGAAGGAAGTGGACCTGAACCGGTTGCGGGCAGGGCAGCGGGAGCAGGCGGTGCATGAAGTGAAGGCTTCCCTGCTGCTCGACAAGATTGCTGATACTGAGAAAATCGAGGTCAGCGATCAGGAAATCGATCACGAGATCGAAGCTTTGGCGAAACAATCGAAACAGACGCCGGAAGCGATCCGAGCTCGATTGACACGGGATGGGGCGCTCGATAGGATTAGGTCGAGAATCCGCAACGAGAAGACCCTCAACTTTTTGTATCACCAGTCCGCCTGAGGCGGACCTTCGATCCTTCCCGGCTGTAAGGCATGCGGTTCGGGCAGGAGTGTGGAAGGCGAACGTGAAAGAGCCACAAGCAATGCTGGTACCGATGGTCATCGAGCAGACCGGGCGAGGCGAGCGGGCCTATGACATCTACTCGCGCCTGTTGCGCGACAACATCATCTTTATAGGCACGCCCATCGACGACAACGTGGCCAACCTGGTGATCGCGCAGATGCTTTTCTTATCTCAGGAGGACCCCGAGAAGGATATCCAGCTTTACATCAACTCTCCGGGCGGTTCGATCACGGCAGGGATGGCGATCTACGACACTATGCAGTACGTGAAAAATGACGTCGTGACCATTTGCATCGGGCAAGCAGCCAGCATGGCAGCGTTACTGCTGGCTTCGGGGGAGAATAAAAAGCGGTTGGCCCTACCCAACTCGCGAATTCTGATCCATCAGCCCTCGATGGGCGGCCTTTCCGGGCAGGCGACCGACATTGACATTCATGCCCGTGAAATCCTCCGCATGAGGGAGATCACGAACCAGCTTTTGGCCAAGCACACTGGGCAGCGTCTTGACAAGGTCGAAAAAGACGTAGAACGAGATTTCATCATGAACGCGCAACAAAGCAAAGAATATGGAATCATAGACGATATCATTTACAAGACGAGATAGAGGTATGATCGGGCTTCCGCCCCGATCAGCTTCCTGGATCTCGGTGAGTAGAGAAGGCTCTTCCGGCCGACCCGGCGAAGGCCGCCAGGGGACCGGTGAGCGGGGCAAGAGAAGTGAGGAGTAGAGCCGAGTGAAAAACAGGTCGGGCACCGAGGAGATTCTGCGCTGTTCGTTCTGCCACAAATCGCAAGATGCGGTCGCCAAATTGATCTCTTCGCCCAGTGATTATCCGCGCGCTTACATTTGCGATGAGTGCGTGGCCGTCTGCAACTCCATCCTGGAAGATGACCGCGCTGCGACCCCGCCCGCGCAGACTCCCAACCAGCTTCCCAAGCCGCAAGAGGTTAAGACCTTCCTCGACGAGTATGTGATCGGGCAGGAGACGACCAAGAAGAAGTTGGCCGTAGCCGTCTACAACCACTACAAGCGGATTTACATGAACCGGCAACGGGGCGAGGGCGTCGAACTGACCAAGTCCAACATCCTGCTGATTGGGCCGACCGGTACCGGCAAAACGCTGCTGGCTCAGACCCTGGCCAAGATGCTGGACGTACCGTTTGCCATCGTAGACGCCACCACGCTGACCGAGGCCGGGTATGTGGGCGAGGATGTCGAGAATATCATCCTCAAGCTCCTGCAAGCTGCTGAAGGCGACGTAGGGCGGGCGCAGACCGGCATCATCTATATAGATGAAGTTGACAAGATCGGCCGCAAAGACGAAAACCCCTCCATCACTCGCGATGTGTCCGGTGAAGGCGTGCAGCAGGCCCTTCTAAAGATTCTGGAAGGAACCATTGCCAATGTTCCTCCCCAGGGAGGACGAAAGCATCCGCACCAGGAATTCACACCGGTGGACACCACCAACATTCTATTTATTTGCGGTGGCGCCTTCGTGGGGTTGGACAAGATTATCGGGCGGCGTGCCGGCAGGAAGTCCTTGGGCTTCAAGACGGGCGAGGAGGAAGCCGAGGCCATGGCCGCTCCCAGTAAGAAGAAGCAAGCCGAACTGATGGCCGAGGTGCAGCCTCAAGACCTGATCAGGTTTGGCCTGATTCCTGAATTCGTCGGCCGCATGCCGGTGGTCGGAGCGCTCGAAGAATTAGATGAGTCAGCCCTGATCGACATCCTGACCCGTCCGAAGAACGCCATCGTCAAACAGTACCAGAGACTGTTCGAATTTGAGAACGTGCGCCTGAAATTCAGTGAGGATGCGTTGCGCGCGGTGGCCCGCCAGGCCATGGCCCGTAAGGTCGGCGCCCGCGGATTGCGCATGATCCTGGAAGAGCTCATGCTCGATTTGATGTACCATCTCCCCAGCCAAAAGAAGGTGAAGGAGTTCGAAGTCACGAAAGAAATGGTGGAGAAGCGAGACGTTTCTCTCGCTATGATGGAGAAGGCAGGGTAAACGCCGGCGTCTTGCCGGCTGGGGCGAGGGCATGTTGCCTTCGCCGGTGGGGGCGCGAGACGCCCGCACGACAGCCGCCATGACGGCGGGGTTACAAGAATTCTTGGAGAATTAGTTGACAACTGCAAAAGAAAAATTCGAGAGCAAGAAACTTCCCATGATGCCCATCCGCGATGTGGTCATCTTTCCCCATATGATGACTCCGTTTGTAGTGGGCCGCGAATCCAGCGTTCGTGCTCTTGAAGAGGCCCTGGCCTCCGACAAAAAGATTTTCCTGGCAACGCAGCATGACGCCAGCATCGACGAGCCCAAGCCCAACGAGATTTACCAGGTCGGTACCATCGTCAACATCGTGCAGAGCCTCAAGCTCCCCGACGGCAATATCAAGGTTCTGGTCGAAGGTGTGGAGCGCGGCAAGATCCTGCAGATCACGGAGACCGAAGGCTTCATGCAGGCCACGATCCGCACGGTGCGCTACGCCCCGGAGCCCAACCCGCAACTGGAAGCGGGCATGCAGCGCGTCACATCGCTGTTCGAGCAGTACGTGAAGCTCTGCCAGTCTCTGAACTACGAGACCATGATTGCCGCGGTCCGAATGGAAGATCCGGCCAAGCTCACCGACACCATCGCCGCCAACCTGCAGCTCTCGATCGAAGAAAAGCAGGAACTGCTGGAGATTTTTGATCCGGCCGAGCGGCTAAACCGGATCGGCGACGTGCTCGACATCGAGATTGAAAAGCTGAACATGGACCGCACCATCCAGTCGCGCGTAAAGCGCCAGATGGAGCGCGCCCAGAAAGAGTACTACCTCAACGAAAAGATCAAGGCCATCCAGAAGGAACTGGGTCGCGGCGAGAAGAGCGAGTTCGACGAACTGAAAAAGAAGATCGAATCCGCCGGAATGCCGAAAGAAGTCAAAGACAAGGCCATGCAAGAGCTCAAGAAGCTGGAGGCCATGCCTCCGATGTCGGCCGAGTCGACCGTCTCGCGCAATTACCTGGATTGGCTGCTGGCGGTGCCGTGGAAGAAGCGCTCCAAAGAGATCCGCAATATCTCGCGCGCCGAGAAAGTTCTGAACGAAGACCACTATGGGCTGGAGAAGATTAAGGAGCGCATCCTCGAGTTCCTGGCCGTCCGCCAATTGGTGAAGAATCCGAAGGGCTCGATTCTTTGCTTCGTCGGACCTCCCGGCGTTGGCAAGACCTCACTGGGCATGTCGATCGCCAAGGCCACGGGCCGGAAATTTGTGCGCATGTCGCTGGGCGGAGTGCGCGACGAGGCAGAAATTCGTGGGCACCGGCGCACTTACATCGGCGCCCTTCCCGGGCAGATCATCCAAATGATGAAGAAGGCGGGCACCAAGAACCCGGTCTTCATGCTGGACGAAGTGGACAAGATGTCCATGGACTTCCGCGGCGATCCCTCGGCGGCTCTGCTCGAAGTGCTCGACCCCGAGCAGAATTTCATGTTCGTGGATCACTACCTCGATGTCGAATACGATCTCTCGCAGGTCTTCTTCATCGCCACCGCCAACGTGATGCACACCATTCCTCCTGCGCTGCAGGACCGCATGGAAGTGCTCCGCCTGCACGGTTACACCGAGCCGGAGAAGGTGGAGATTGCCAAGCAGTTCCTCGTCAAGAAGCAGATGGCGCAAGCCGGCTTGTCGGAAAAGAACGTGAAATTTACCGATGCGGCTATTACGACCATCATTCGTGCGTATACCCGGGAAGCGGGAGTCCGCAACCTGGAGCGCGAGATCGGCAATGTCTGCCGCAAGGTGGCGCGCAAAGTGGTGAAAGAGGGCGAAGGCTACAACATCGTCATCACCGGCGAGAACGTGAATGACTTCCTGGGCGTGATCAAGTTCCGCGACACCCTGGCCCACGAGAAGAGCGAAGTGGGCCTGGTTACGGGTTTGGCCTGGACCGAGGTTGGTGGGTCGATTCTCAGCACCGAAGTCACGGTGGTGGACGGCAAGGGCAAGCTGATGCTGACCGGCAAACTGGGTGACGTGATGCAGGAGTCGGCGCAAGCCGCAATGTCCTATGTCCGCTCGCGTGCCGTGCGCCTCGGGCTGCCTCGCGACTTCTACCGCAATCTTGACATCCACGTGCACGTGCCCGAAGGCGCCATCCCCAAGGATGGCCCCTCGGCGGGTATCACGATTGCGACCGCTATCGCCAGCGCGCTCAGTAAGATTCCGGTGCGCCGCGATATCGCCATGACCGGCGAAATCACTTTGCGGGGCAAGGTTCTGCCCATTGGCGGACTGAAGGAAAAATTGCTGGCGGCGCATCGCGCCGGTCTGTTCGAGGTGATTCTGCCCAAGGACAACGAGAAGGACCTGGCGGAAGTTCCCGAGAACCTGCGTAACGAAATGAAAATGCATTTTGCGGAAAGCATGGATCAGGTGCTGCAGGTAGCCTTGGAGGCACCGCTGCCTGAACCTCTGACGCCGCTGGCCGAAACACCACAGACCATCACGGCGATATCCACGCAGACCGAAGGCCCCTCGGCGCACCAATAATTTTGTAGTCCCGTACTCCTCATCGTTGGCCCGCGGGAGCCGGGCCTTTTCTTTCCCCTGTGTAATGCAGATAAAATGGGGTTATGCAGCCACAAGACTGTGAGCCTCGCGGCGGAATATCCTTCAAGGGGACTGCGGGTCTGGTCGTCGCGGTTGGGGTCATCGTCATTCTGCTCGTCGCTTTGCCGGCCTACCGCCTGTTTTTCCTGATCAGTGTAGCGATCGGAGTGGTAGTAGCCGGCATCCTGTACCTCTGGCACAAACTGAAACCGGTGAAACCTGAGGACGTGGATAAAAGGCCGCTGAAGCTGGATTGAAGCCAGGTATCAGGTCTCAGGTGGCAAATCTCAGGCTGCGGGCGCGGGGACAGGTCGCAGGGTGCGGGTCGCAGGGCACAGGGAGAATACCGGAGACTAGTCCCTCGGACGCGTTAGCTGGGACCTGCCACCTGGCACCGGATACCTGATACCTGATACGTGACACCTCTGCTTGCAACCTCGTTCGAGAGCCGCCAAACTAGGTCCATGCGCGTCCTGGCACGATTCATGATTGCGGTGAGCGATGCCCGCCAATTCCCCGCCCCCGACCTGCCGGAAATTGCGTTCCTGGGCCGCTCCAATGTGGGCAAGTCGAGCGTCATTAATTCCCTACTGGGCAGCAAGGTGGCCAAGACCAGCTCCACGCCGGGACGGACGCGCAGCATCAATTTCTTTGAAGTACGCTGGCCCGGAAAACCGCGTCCGGAGCTGGTTTTCACCGACCTGCCCGGCTACGGATATGCTCACGTTTCCCGCCAGGTGTCGCAAGAATGGCCGAAGTTCATTGAGCCCTATCTCAAGGAGCGCCCATCTCTCGCGCTTTGCCTGGCGCTGATTGACGTAAATGTCCCACCCCAAGCGAGCGATGGGCAGTTGCTGGAATTCTTGATGGCAGCCCGCAGGCCATTTCTGGTGGTTGGAACCAAGAGCGATCGGCTCTCGGGCAATCAACTCAGGAATTCCCTCCAGACCTTGTCGCAGGAATTTCACAACGCGCGGGTGCTTCCCTACTCCGCCAAAACCGGCGCGGGACGAGATGATTTGTGGCGTGAGATACGGGCAGCTGCCGAGTCCGCGCAAACCCAAACCCGGACTAAGCCCCAGAACGGAACCCGCTGAACCTGGTTGCCGCTTTGCCTGAAACCTTCGTGCGCTTGCCGAGAGGACCGCCACGCTGGCATGAGACAGGAATACGCCAGACCATACTCTGGACGAGAAGCCACTGCCCAAGTACCTGAAAACCTTGCGCTCACCCGATGTACCTGGCGGTGAAGGCGGAGGCGATCCACCTTTACTGCTGTGCAGGCAACGTGTAACTGCGCCCGCAGGGCGATGCGCACGCTCACGGGGACTTTCACCGATATCAGCCGAAGCGGCTGCTATGCGGAGGTGCAAGCTACTTTCCCGCCCGGAACGAAGGTGTACCTGTCCACCGCAGCTCTATGAGTGTCGCCTAGACGTCAAGGCTGTGGTTACGAGTCGCTTACCCGTATCGGGATGGGCCTCGAGTTCACCGAAATGACGGAGGACAAACATGGCCAAGGCGGAGCGCACGCTCAGCATGCTGGCAGGCGCAGCGCAGCCAAGCCCGAACCAGCGAAGATGAAGCCGGGAGACTCGGAATGGAACGACCCCCGATTACCGACACGGTGGCGGCGCTCGATGCAGTAATAAAAACCTTTTCACCAGCGCGACCATCTCTCGCGGGAAGAATTTCTCGCCCTGATCCTGGGCAACCAAACCCGCTCCAATCTGTAGGCCTCGACAGGCAAGCCAAGGGCGGCTGTGTCTCCGCGCAGCCTCTCCTGTGAGCTTCTAAAAGGTATAGACTTGATTCAGCAAGCCTCCTTGGTGAAGGGAGGTGGCCGTTGTGAAACGTCTCCTGTCAGTTCTCGTGGTTTCTGCGCTTTTCCTCTCGCTCTCGGGCTGCGGCAGCCAGTTCTTTATTCGCGGTGCTCTCAACACCGCCACCGTAAGTGGAACGGTCAGCGTGGTGCAGTTCTCTACGATTGAGGACGGTGGAACTTCGCTGACGGTCACCCTGGTGACGTTCCTCGAAGGCGGCACCTCCCGTGGTGTAAGTTTCTGTGGCGATCAGCGAACGCAATTTCCCCTGAACCGGTTGGTGAATGCCACGTTCACGCCGGGGCCGCTCTGCGGCACGGTGGTGCAGATTGTGATCGTCATTTGAGCTTCCGTCTTCGATCTCCGATCTCAGCTGCTGGATTCCAGTTTTTTTCAGCAGATACTGCAGTCGTGCCCTGATACAAGCCCAGCCAATATTCGTTATCATGATCCAATATGTCTACCTATCTAATTACGGGCGTTGCGGGATTCATTGGATCGTCATTGGCGCGGGCAGTTCTGAAGCAGGGCGATCGGGTGCGCGGCATCGACAACTTCTCCACCGGAAAACCGGAGAACTTGCAAGAAATTTTCAAACAGATTGATTTTCGAGAAGCTGACATTCTGGACTTAGACGCCATGAACAAAGCCTGCGAGAGCGTGGATTATGTGCTCCACCAGGCTGCCATTCCTTCCGTCCCAAAGTCCGTGCTGGATCCTCTGGGCAGCAATCGGGCGAATGTGGATGGCACAGTCAATGTGCTGGTAGCCGCGCGAGACGCGAAGGTGAAGCGTGTCGTCTACGCGGCCTCGTCCTCTGCCTACGGCGACACTCCTACGCTTCCCAAGCACGAAGAGATGGCTCCCCATCCGCTCTCTCCGTACGCGGTCGCCAAGCTTGCCAGCGAATACTACATGGTTTCGTTTTTCCATTGCTACGGGCTGGAAACTGTCTGCTTGCGCTACTTCAACATCTTCGGTCCGCGCCAGGATCCGACGTCGCCGTATTCCGGCGTTTTGGCGAAGTTCATCACTCAGATGCTGAAAGGCGAGCCGCCCACCATCTTTGGCGACGGCGAGCAGAGTCGCGATTTCACCTATATCGACAACGCGGTCAGCGCCAACCTTCTGGCGTGTAAAGCGCCCAAGAACGTCGCCGGGGGCGTATTTAATGTGGCCACCGGGCGCCGCGTCAACCTGAAAGAAAGCTTTCGGATTTTAAAGAAGTTGACCGATTATGAGGGCGAGGTGAAATTCGGGCCGGAGCGCGCGGGTGACGTGAAGCATTCTCTCGCCGACATTTCCAATGCAGAGAAACATCTCGGCTACAGGCCAATCGTCGACTTCGAAGAAGGACTGAAGAAAACTGTGGAGTGGTATCGGGTGAAGTCAGTAGACAGTGGGCGGTGGTCCGTGGTTACTAAGCCGTAGGAGCCGGCAAAAGCGGAGCGGCTTCAGGCGCTGTCGGCGCTGTCATTACCTTGGTGACCTATCTGCCCGTTACGGGTAAAGCTACGATCACTCTATGACACTTGAATCGGTGCTGGTCTCCCGCGATTGGCAAGAAATCAGCGTCCTGGAATGTATCCTGGGCAGTCTTCATATTGGGGTCGCCGTCGAGTCCGATCCCGAGCGAGCTAGCGCCAAGCTTTCCAAATCTAAAGTGGATGCCGTGATCATTGATCGAGACCTCCGGGGAACTGAGAGCTTAGCCGCCAGCCTGTGCTCGTCGCAATCGAATGGGGACTCGGTGCCACTGCTCCTGCTGAGCGGCTCGCCCGGGCGTCACGACCTGCCGGCCACGGGCGCTACGTTTTTTTTCGAAAAACCAATCTCCGTAGAACAAGCGGTGCGCACACTTTCCGCCGCGCGCAATATGATGCTGACGGGCCGGCTGCGCTACTACCGCCAAACGCTCGCTATTCCCGTATCCCTTACGTTCGGCGCCCGCACGAAATGGAGCGTCCAGCTCACGAATGTCAGCCGGGGTGGAATTGGAGTTCGGACGCGGCGTCCCATCGATATCAGCGGCCCTATAAAAGTGCGCTTTTCCCTACCCGGCATGAAGGGTTCGGTTCAGGCAAAGGGGGAACTGGCTTGGACGGACGATGCGGGAAATGCGGGAATTCGTTTTGTCGAAATTCCTGAGCACCTCGGGCGCAACATGCAACTTTGGCTGGAAAAACAGTACTTTGCGCACTGACACAATCCTGCCACCACCTGCTCTTAATTAAAGCTAGTGTAGTGTCCCTTACTAGCTACTGTTTTCCGGCCAATCCTGTCGTTTGCGGCTATTCCTCTGCAGTAATACGAGCTGAGTTATCCTTCTTTCGGAAATTGAGCAGGAAGGAGAAAGGCTCTCTGCCTAAGCGCGCATCCTCGCGAGATCCGCTCAGTGAGAGAGCCCTGAAACAGCTACGATTTCTGTTATCCCATGTTCTGGGGATGATTGCAAGCCCGGCTTCGACTGGGCGGCTTGTGCTGGGCAACTCCTGAGCTGGTGTCCGTCGTGCGAAAGCGATTCCATCACGAGCCTGGGCTGGCGGCCTAAACAAGCGCATGACGGCAGTCACGACTGGATCCGATACCGGCGCGGTGAGTGCCAGAACTGCGGCGTGACGGTTAGCTTCCTCCCGGCTTTCTCCCTGCCTTACACCCATTACAGCCTGGTGGCGCGTAGCGAGGTGCTACGGCGGCGCTTTGTGGAGGGCCGTTCCTGGGAAGATGCCGCCCCGCCGCTCAAAGATCCCGATCGCGTGCCTGCCCCTTCCACTCTACGCCGCTGGTGCCACAGCTTGGATGCTTCGCAGCCCGCCTTTTCCTTTCTGCGCCGCGCGGTCAAAACCATCACGCAATGGCTGGAGTGCGGCGAGTTGCCCGTTTTCGGTTCCTTGCGCCTGTCTTGGCCTACGATCTATCCCTGTCTGCGGCTCTGCTGGCCCTGGCCTCTGCGCCGCTGAGACCAACTTTTTCCTTGCTCACCCACCATCCTCGGCTGGGAATCCGGGGGAAGGCCCCCTAGCCTGACGCTGGGAGGTGTGGACGCCATGGGCGCGGATCTGGAACGGCTCAAACAACGCATTCCCCTGCTGGAGTACTTGCAACGGCACCATTGGACCGGGCATCAGGTGGTGGGCACCCGCTCCGAGTTCGTGGGACTCTGTCCGCTGCATGAGGACACCCATCCCTCTTTTTACGTCAACACACAAAAGAACCTGTTCTACTGTCACGGCTGTGGGCGCGGCGGGGACCTGATTCGCTATGTGGAACTGAAGCAGCATCTCTCCTTTCGCCAGAGCGTCGCCTACCTCGAAGAGGAACTCGCCCCCACCGCCCAACTGCTGGCGCACACCGCCGCCTTCTACCAACTCGAACTGCACCGTCTTCCCGAAGGCATTCAGTATCTGACCCACCGGGGAGTGCACGATGCCGCCCTCATCGAGGAACTCGGCATCGGCTATGCGCGCGGGGGAAACTTGCGCCCCCACCTGCAAGCCCTCGGCTATTCTCTGGAACGACTCCTGCAAGCGGGATTGATTACTCCGCAGGGTCGGGATGCTTTTTGCCAGCGCGTGATCTTCCCCTGCCGCCAACAGGATCACATCGTCAACCTGTACGGCCGCAGCATTGGCAGTGCTTTCCCGCATCGTCTGTTGCCCCGCTCCAAAGGCGGCCTCTTTGCGTGGGAATCGGTTCGCCAGTTTCGCCACGTCATCCTGGTGGAAGGACTGTTCGATCTCGCGGTGTTGTGGCAGGCAGGATTCCGCAACACTACCTGCGCCATCGGCACCCGCTTAACCCCGGCGCAATTGGACCAACTCCGCGAAAACCCTGACCGCTGTGTCTACATCGCCTTCGATCAGGACGAAAACCAAGCTGGCCAAAACGCCGCTGACGCTCTCCTCCAGTGCCTCGATCAGGCGGGCCTGTACGTACGCCTCGTCAGCCTGCCCGCCGGCCACGACCCCAACAGTTACTTCGTCGCCGGCGCCAAGGCCCAGGATTTCGACCACCTCCTCCAGGAGGCAGTCTCGCTATGAGCTTTCATGTGGTAACCAAAAACTCCTTGCCTGCCAGCGCTTCCCCTTATCGTCTGCAGGATGACCGTGGCCGCGAAATCGCTTGGACCAATCAGTTCCTTGATGCCCAGAAACTGCGCCAACTCTCGCTGCGATCTCTGCGCGCCTATGCCTTTGACCTCCTACACGCGGCACGATGGTTCCAAGCCAAACGCCACTCGCTGGCCCAGCTCACCCAAGCCCTTCTGCTGCAGTATGTCCACGACCAACTGCAGGACCCACCCCAACCTACTCCCCAAACTATCAATCACCGCCTGGGTGTGCTGCGCTGTCTGTATCGTTTCCATTACGGAAGAGAGATTCCGGGCAAGCCGGCTTTCCGGCACACTTACACCACCCGTTCCCCTCTCGGCTATGGTCGTCCTCAGCGAAAGATCACTACCAATCTGCGTCTGCGCCAGCCGCGGCGGGTGATCGTCCCCCTTTCCGCCGAGCAGGTGGCCCATTTCTGGAAAGGTTTTCGTAGGTTTCGCGACCTGGCGATCGTGGCTCTGATGTTGCTCGACGGCCTACGCTCCTGTGAAGTCCTCCAACTCCAACTGGATGACCTGTCGCTCTCCGACGCCCGGCTCAAGGTTCGCGGCAAGGGCCATAAAGAGCGCTTCGCACCCCTGCCCGCCGATACTCTGCAAGTCCTCCAAAACTATCTCCACCTGGAGCGCCCTTTGACCAACTCATCCCTGCTGTTTGTCTCACTCAAAGGCCCTAGACGAGGGCAACCTATGACCACCGCCGGACTGCGCTCCCTATTCCGCCATCACCGACTCATCAGTCGGGTTCCCCAAGCCAACCCCCACCGCTTTCGCCACACCTTCGGTGCCGACATGGTGCGCGCCGGCATGTCCTTGCCCGCCTTGATGCATTTAATGGGACACGCCCACATTCACACCACCATGCTCTACGTGCAGCTCGCACCCCAAGACGTCTGGCGGGAGTATGCGCGAGCCGTCCAACAGCGCGTCGCGACTTTGCCGGTGCCGGAGAGAATGCCATGAAGCGATTGCCACCTACCTTGGACAAGATCTTGGAAGCCCAAGTTCAGCGGCTTGCCACCACCCTCCGGCCGCGCACGGTGCAGGAATATCGCTCTTGTGTGCATGGATTCCTTGCTTACCTTCACGCCAACTTCCCCCACCTGCATAAGCCCTCCCAGCTGCGTCGCGATCCTCATCTGCTGGGCTGGTTCCGCTTTCTCTGCCAGCAGCGGCCTCCTCTCCGCAACGCAACCCGCGAGCTGAATCTGATCTTGCTCCGCCGTTTGCTGCGTGACTTGGCCGACGACGGTCATCCCCTTCCCCCGGATCTGATTCGCCGCGAGGACTTCCCCTTTCGCGACCATTACTTGCCCCGACCGCTTCCCCCAGACGAGGATCAGCGCCTGCAACAGCAACTCCGTCAAAACGACGCGCTGGAGGCCAATGCCCTCCGCCTCGTACGAGCTACTGGAATCCGCGTCGGTGAATGTCTCGATCTTCCCTTGGATTGCCTGCAGCAGGTCAGCCAACAGCAAGCGGTGCTTCACGTGCCGTTGGGCAAGCTCCATTCTGAGCGCTGGGTGCCGGTCGATGAGGAGACACGGCGCGTGCTGACACGCCTGCTACAGTTACGGGCTCTCGTCCCTTCTTCCTGCTTGGACAAGTCTCGGAGGTTCTTGCTTCCTCGCTGTGGTGGACGCAGTGCCCTCTACAATCGTCTCCGCCAAGTCTTGGCCGACACCGCCCGCTGCGCGGGTTGCACCGGCAAAGTCACTCCTCACCGTCTTCGTCACAGCTTTGCCACAGAAATGGTGCGGCTCGGCGTCAGTTTGCCTGTCCTCATGCGACTGCTCGGACACAAAGACATCCACATGACTTTGCGCTATGTAGAAGTGGCGCAGCTCGATTTACAGCGAGAATTTCACCGCGCTCGCCAAAACCCGGTCTCCCTTCACCCGATTCCGCAACTCCACCTTCCCGCTACCACTGTGCCCCAGCAGGCCGACCTCCCTGCTCTGCGCCAGGCTATCGCCGCGACCCACCACCTGTTCCAACTACTTCAACCCCAACTGGCAGAAAAGCCCCGCCGGAAACTTCGCCGATTATCGCAACGGCTCCTCAACATCGGCCATGAACTCGATCACCTCACCCCAAAATGAGCGCACATTGGCCAGTCAAGCTATACTTATTATTCTTCCCCTTTGCGGCGGCGCCGGGGTTGGGTGCTCCCCGGTTGAATCGATTCCAACTTCGCGCGCGCCCGCTCAATTTTCTTCAGGATGTCCTGTAGTTGAGCTGTCCACACGAAAGGCCGCGGATTCTCATTCCATGCCCCCAGAAACCCCTCGATGGCCTCAACCAGATCCGGCACACTGAAAAACGCCTTCCGTCGTACTGCCTTTTCCGTCAGCTCCCGAAACCATCGCTCCACCAGGTTCAGCCAACTGGAACTGGTAGGAATGAAGTGCGACACAAAGCGGCGATGGCGTTTCAGCCAACCTTTGACCTCCGGG
>Ga0209804_1000204_pt1 | contig 51443 bp, 47 predicted proteins | sample GraSoiAngelo_139_FD_185896 | JGI IMG/M metagenome (GOLD analysis project Ga0209804, IMG submission 185896) | Grasslands soil microbial communities from the Angelo Coastal Reserve, California, USA - 14_0929_12_20cm (SPAdes) (version 2) | ecosystem: Environmental > Terrestrial > Soil > Grasslands ... | reverse complement strand
GACTAGGAAATTGTCGAGACCCTTCTTGAACAGTGATCGAACCAGGGCTAGGTCCGAGCGACGAAAATCTCTGCATGTCAGCGAGGGAACCGCCTCAGCCCCCGTCTTCCTGACTATTACTGCTGAAGCGAGACTCCTTGTCTGAGGCGTAACTCTGAATCCTGTTGGATAGCTGAGATCGTTTTCGCCATTTCTCAAGGCGGGAATAGTGATGGCGTCAACGCGGCCCTGCAGAATTGGCAGGTGGGCCGGTATGACGCGGTTCGGGATTAGCTCAACCGTCACAATGCGGTGACTATTCGCTGCATCCGAGAGTCTCACTGGGTCGCCTCCCTGGCGAGCTCTGCGCCCTTGACAGTGCTGATGAGTTTCGCAAGAGTCACCTCCCAGGTCCTGGTTCTCAGTCCGCAGTCTGGGTTGGCCCAGATCTTCGCCGGATCTCCTACGACCTTTGCGGCGTAGAGCAGTCGGTCGCGTACGAGTTCGGGCGATTCTAAGATATTTCGTCCAGCTTCCTTCCCTGAACCGGATGGGACGTGTCCGGAAAAGTCGTGCACGTGGACGACTCCGACGCCAAACTCGCCGTCATAACCATTCTGGATGAAGTACTCCAGGTCCCGGTATCCTTCCCGATGTTTAGCGTCAACCCCTAGACTTGTACCGTCTCTGTTGGCGAATTCTAGTGCGAGGTGGGTGCACTTGTCGAGTCTTGGAGCGCACTGTGCTAGTACTTTGTATCCTATCTCGGAGGGATAGCATGTGTGGTCGCTGAACTTGCAGTTGAATCCTCGAACTGTCTCATTCCAGCCCTCGACAAACAGGTCCATGTCCGCGGGCTCAGGGTGAGTCGTGATGGCTGGCTCATCGATCTGGATCCACTCAGCTCCAGCATCGACTAGGTCGCGGATCTCGGGCCGTATCACTTGTTCGACGAAGTCGAGTAGGAACTCTCTCTTCGCCTCCTGCTTCTGCTTCTTGAGACTCAGGCTGGTTCGTCCGCCGGAGTAGTGACCGCTGAAGGACCAGTCTACTAGCGTGTAGGGTCCAGTGATCGGGACCTTCAGTTGTCCCTTCGCGTTCTTCTTGACGTCGAGGAATTCTTGGAGATAGATCGGGTGCTTCCTCTGAATTTTTGACTCGGCGACAGCCTTGTTGAAGTATTTGTAATCGAACGACTGGACATGACCGAGGACTCTCATTCCCTCGACGCCCCGGATCACATGCTCGTACATCTCGACCCGTTGTTGTTCTCCTCCAACGCCGACATTGTCGAGACCAGTCTGCTCGAAAAGTCTCAACCCATAAATTGTAGAAAGCTCTAGTAGCTCTCTAACGCGATTATTCTGCTCCTGCGCGGCCAGAAGTTGCTTGGCGCGGTCTTGAAAATCCGGAATGCCCAGTCGTTGCGCCCATTCCTCAGCCTCCACTAGGTCCTTGCTCGAGAGTGGCTGGGTCAATCCTTTCGTCCGCCACCGGGGCTTCGCTAAGCTCCCAATCTCTTGAACAGGATACAACTTCGACATTTACCGAGCCTCCTCAAACAGCCTCGTAGCATCGGCAAGAGCTCGTGCTTTGACGTCGGCTACTCTTCGCGGAACGAATTTGAGGTCGGAGTTCGGGACGAGGACAACATCTCCGCCGATGATGTGTTTCGATACACGTGTCGCGGTTTCAGCGATCCACTCCGGATTCTCCGCGTTTGACTCGCGTCCGTCTATGATGCCTAGGGCGAGCTTCTTCGTCGTCTCGATCTTCAATTTGGAATAGTCTGTCTCGAACAGATCAATTCCTATTGTGTCGACGGGGAGTTTCAGAAGATCCGGCAGGATGGTCGTTGCGTCGCCGAAGTATGTGTGGACCGAGAACTTTGCCTGAATACCGTCTACTGTCTCCCTAAGAGCGGCCAATGCATTGTCGAGTTCATTTCTGCCCAGTGCCTGTTCTCTGTAGGGTCGATAGACGAGGCAGGGCTCTGACAACTGGAATCGCGAAACACCAGCATCTTTCAATCGCTTGATTATTTCACGTTCAGCCGCTGCTATGTCGGAGAGAAGATCGGATTGACTTGTGTAGTTTAGGTTCTCTGAAAGTTCGGAGAATGTATATGGTCCGGGGAGAGTTACTTTCCAGCCCTTGGTTCTTGGTAGAAGGTCAGTCCGTATGAAATTTTTAGGTTCAAAAGCATGGACTCCAATTTTCCCTGCGATGGTCGGTTTCTTGTAAAACGTGTTGGTGTCGAACCATCGATCGTAACGAGTTCCGGTTGTAACGCCGTCCAGAGATTCTACAACGGGTCTTAGTTGGTCCTGCCAGGCGAAGGCTCCATCGGAGAATGTTTCGAAACCCGAGTCGTCTTGAAGCTTGACTAGCTCTAGCGTGTCCGTTTCGACATGTCTCTTTACAGTGTCGAGATCGGTTTTTGACCTGTCGTATGATCGTGTGAGTTCTATGAGTTGTTCCGAGCGGGGATAGATTCCACCGAGCTGGGCCTTGGGAGACATGACTTGTTCTCGTAGCTTTCAATTATTCCAATTATATAAGTTCTGTTGTACCAATATTCCGATAGGAATTACATATTCGTTCAGGATTCTATTCCGAAGGGAATATCTCATAGTCAGTAGATAGTCTAGAGTAGCATGCTTCCTTCACTCGACGAGATCCCGAAGAAACGCAAAGCACTAGGCTTAACGCAGTCCAAACTCGCTCAGCTAGCGGGAGTCAGCCAATCCATAATCGCAAAGATCGAATCTGGAACGGTGGACCCCTCATACTCGATAGCAAAACGATTGGTCGAGGCTCTCGAGAAGGAGAGCATCCAGACCTCGCGACCCAGAGTGAGCGAGATCATGAGCAAACCCGTCATCTCTGTCTCCAAAACCCAACTAGTCCGAGACGCTGTGGATCTGATGAGAAAGCGAGGCTACTCACAACTCCCTGTGTTCGACGGAAACAGGTGCGTCGGAAGCATCTCCGAGAAGACGATTCTAGACCGTGCCGCCCGCGGAGAACCGCTGGAGTCTCTACTCAACAACAGGGTCCGGGACATCATGGACTCGCCGCTCCCAACGGTCAACGACGATACCCCGTTGGAAATGGTTCTAGGTCTCTTGCAAGGAAACTACGGGGTCCTCGTAACCAAGGGAGAGAACACCATCGGCATACTCACAAAGTCTGACATTTTGAAAGTTAAGCAATAGCACCCTAATGCCTCGTTTCTGGTCGCGCAGCCACCCTGACGGCCTCGTGATGTGGAATTGTTTCCGGTGAAGGTTCATGGTAGTAACAGTATCCATATCCAAGATTGCGCTCTGCTTCCTCTCGGCTCAAGATTACCAGTCAGGACGCTTGTAAGTGGATAGATCACAAATAGGAAACGGATTGATCACATGCTAACCATATTCGGCAAGAAAAAGAAGGACGATTCCGGTGTTCAGATAGACACTGGGACAGACGCAGGTCAAACTCCTTCTCAAACTCCATCGATGCCACCCGATCCGATGCAAACGCAAGCCCCCAATCCAATAACCAGCCAGAATCAACCAACGACATGGCCAAAGCAGAGCGTAATGGGCCAGACAACTCCGCCACCTCCACCACCCTCTATGAGACAAATGACCCCGGAACCCGCCCAGAGACCCACGCCCAGTCAGTTGCCACTCGACGCGTCATTTCCTTCGGAAGAAACCTCGCTTTCGAGAATCCTGCAGTCACTACTCCAAGACATCCCGACGGCCAGTGGGTCCACGTTCAGTCCAATGCGGGAGAGCACTCCCGAATACGTCCCACCACGAGCTACTCCCCCGAGTAGACCCATGGTAATTGGCCAGAAAGATGATGAGGGAGGATGGGAGGAACAAGGCAAACCCTCGCCGAGCAAGCAACCATCGAACATTCCAAGCGCACCCACCATCAAACCAGCAAACACACCGGGAACACAAGCTCCAGCGGGAAAGGGTACGACTACACCCACGCCAATTCCTCAGCCTGCGCCTCCACCTGCGCAGCAGAAACAAAACCAGCCTACTGAGAAGCCGCAGGATAAGCCTACCAAAGCGGAAAAGCCCGCAAAGGAGGCTCCGCCTCAGAAGCCGAAAAAGACTCCGCAGAGTTTCGATCACATTTTCGAATTAACTCAAGGAAACCTGGAGAGCCCGGGTTTTGTCATCATCAATGGCCCGCCGGGAGCTGGCAAGACAACCCTCTGCTCAGGCCTCACAGGCAACTATCTGAAAAAGGGAGATCCGTGTCTCTATGTGACCTACGATCAGGCTCCGACCACTCTCCGTGAACAGATAAAGAAACTTGGATCGGATCCGTCACAGTACGAATCTCAGTACCGGTTCATCATTGTTGACGGTTATGCGTCCCAGTCCGACTCATTCAGTATGGAGGCGACTTACTTGGACCAGCCTTTCAACTTCGAAAACATTCAGGATACTCTGGTCCGAAACAGTCAGGTGTTCACGGGAGAGAAGATCAGAGTCATCTTCGACTCGATCGACAAACTAGCGACGAAGGTACCGCAGAAAGACTTCGTCAAGAGCTTCACCGAACTCGCTGGCAAACTCAAAGACTCTGGTGCGACGCTAATCGTCACCGTAGACATGTCCCAGCTGCCAAAAGACCTGGCTGGCTCATTGACTGATATGGCGGACTGCGTTGCTGACCTGTCAAAGGACGATTCGGATCCGAATGAACGAGAGTTGAAGGTCCAGAGAATCAACCAAAAATCCGCGAAGATAGATGCTGAGACCTTCGAAATCGATTCTGCGAAAGGATTGGTTTTCGTCTAGGGTCGTATCTTCGGCTTTAACTAGCGAATCTATTCGTGATCCTTCAGTAGCCCGTTTCTTATGGGCAGTTAGTTAGAGGAACTTGTTGCCAATGCCCATAGCCTCATCGGTCTTCGCGATAGATCTGCGTCCCTCCCTCTCCAATCCGGTAAGTGCTCTTACAGCGTCTACGTTCTCTGGGACGACCACGCTCTCGTTGTGCACCTGATAGACCATGTTCGCCTCGCCGTCGGTAACGTCGAGGATGTCTTCCCAGAAGGCGACCTCCCACATGTCAGCTCTCACCCGTCCCAGGTCCCGCATCATCTCAGCCACTGCGTTCATGCTATCCACTCCATCGGAGGTCCGGACTGGTGCCAGCCTCGGCGCGCTCTTCAGTGCCTTCAGAACATCGTTCTTCTCCGGCTCCCCCTTAAGCTGGACCATCGCAAAATGCAAATGTCCCAGATTGAATGGACCCCTTGCCGCCATGGTCGTAATGTCAAGTTTCGGTATGACCGTCTGAGCGTCCGGACCTTGGTGGGAAGGAATGTGAGCTTCCGGAACGACGGTATTGATGAGGCCCGCCTTGTGGCTCTCCCAAGGATCAGTACCCCTTCTAAACAACACAACTCGCGCTCTCTTGACTCCAATTGTATTCTGAAGTGTTCCAACAGTTCTGCAAATTCCGGTTGTGTTGCAGCTCACCACTCGCGTCGCACCGCGGTTGAGATTCTCCTCATAATTACACTGGGCGACAAAAGATGACCCAGTCAGCTCATGCTTTTCTCCACCCTGGAAAATTGATTTGATCCCGGCTTTGTCGTACATGGCCTTGTTCTTTGCCCCTAACCCCGCTGGAGTACAATCAACGATTACATCGATCTTTCTCAACAATTCCTCAAGTGGTCCTGCAACCTCAACGCCCGCCTTCTTCATGTCCGGCAGTTTTTCGGGGACTGAAGCGTATATCTGGTAGCCTTTCATCTGTCCGAGCTTGACACGGTAGTCTCCAGCAACATCAGAGACTCCGATTAGTTTCATGTCGCTCTGTTTCGAGACAGCGTCAGCGACGCGTTTTCCGATAACTCCGAACCCGTTTACTCCGACTCTAACCGCGGCTTTGGGCATCTTGATGATTCTCTCGAAAAAGGGATTGATGCGGCTCTCTTTTAGCCCTAACGGGCTGAAAGTCAGTTCAGAGACGGGCTTTAATACTAGCCTGCGTCTTATGAGAGTAAGCTTACAGCTTAACAGTATAGTGAGGAATTAAGGAAGGTCAGTGAAGTATGGAGGTTAAATTTTCATGGTTGAACCGTCGCAGTACGCTTCGACAACAAAATACATAGTTAAAGCAAAATTCGATGTCCAAGGCGTCGTCGAGAAGCCTGACGTGGTAGGTGCCGTCTTCGGCCAGACAGAAGGACTCTTCGGCCCAGACCTAGATCTTAGAGAACTACAAAAGTCCGGACGGATTGGCCGGATCGAAATAGATCTAGAGTCGAAACACGATAAGACAGCCGGCTCAATAGTAATCCCATCAAGCCTCGACAAGGTCTCAACAGCCATCATTGCCGCTGCAATTGAGAGCGTTGACCGCATCGGACCCTGCGAAGCAAAGATCAGCCTTGAGAAGGTAGAGGATGTCCGAGAGGAAAAACGCAAGGCAATCCTAACCAAAGCCAAGGATATTCTCCGAAAATGGGTCCTAGAATCCTCCCCTAGCACAGAAGAGGTCGTCAAGGAAGTTGCCGGATCACTCCGCGGAGTCGACGTTATAGAATACGGGCCTGAAAAACTACCTGCCGGACCCGAGGCTGAGAGAGGAGACATAATAGTCGTAGAAGGCCGAGCGGACGTCATACTCCTCATGAAGGTCGGCATCAAGAACGTAATCGCACTAAACGGCACCAAAGTCCCGGAGACAGTCATCAAGCTCACCAAGGACCGAGAAGTCACAGCGTTCCTAGACGGAGACAGAGCTGGAGACCTGATCTTGAAGGAACTCACGCAGGTTGCTGAGATCGACTATGTGGCTCGTGCTCCTTTCGGCAAAGAAGTGGAAGAACTCACACCCAAAGAGGTCATGAGAGCCCTACGGGAACGCGTACCTCTAAACATGGCAAAGCCAATTGAGAGACCACAATTTGCGCCCCGACCCGAAAGAACTGAACGTCCTTACCAAGAGAAATCCTACACCGAGCGAGCCTATGGTCCAAGAGAACAGGGCTACGGTCCACCTGAGATCACCGTTCGCGCATCTGCTCCTGCCGAGAAACCGAACCTACCTCCGCCGGTCTTCGACGCCGCGAAGGAATTACGCGGAACCTTGGAGGCTGTAGTGTTCGACGAGGCGGGTAAGGAGTTGTCTAAGATGCCTGTGAGCGAGCTTGCGGAGAAGATACCGAGCCTTGAAAACTCTCACCTTGTTCTTTTCGACGGCGTGGTCACGCAGAGACTTCTGGATATCGCCGCGGGAAAGGGCATAAAATACGTGATTGGAGATCGCGTGTCGGACGGGGCGAAAAAGCCAGCTAACGTTAGCGTGCTGACGCTCAGCGACTTATCCTCGTTTGGTCCCAACTGATAGGCTAGTTTGCGAAGCCGGAGCCGCTAGCAACTGCTCCTCTGACGTACCGAGAATTTCTAGGATACGTGCCGCAGCAGGCAGAATCTGATTCCGGACATAGTAATCATAGTCCACCTCTTCGATCGTGACTTTGTAATGTGGCTCCGCTTTCTGAAACAGTTTTCCAGGTCTCTTGGTTATGATGAAGCCTACTTTGTCGCCAGCTGTGACTGGCCAGCCGTCCATGGCCATTTTCTTCGCCGCTTCCACATGGGGCGCGTTCACTTCGTATCCTTCCACGGGCTTCGTCAGTGTTTTCCATATGATGAATGAGGACAAGGGTAGTTTTTTTGATTTGAGATTCTGTGTCAAATCTTGCACATAGCTGGTCGCTCGCTTTGCGCTAGCGTCTTCCAAGACCATTCTCAGAACCGCATTCTGTAGGTCTCGGGCCAGGTTGGACCAGTCACCTCTCACAGCCTCGAGGCCAACGACGTCGATCTGTCCGTCTGTTTTTAGGCCGGCGTACTTTTTCTTGGCTTCTGTGAAGAGTATTCTCTTGTAGATTTCTGATAGGTTGATTTCGAGTCCTAGCTGTCGATCGATCTCGGCCTGGAACTTCTGGACGAGTTTCTCATCGTTGTTCAAAAAGAGGCTGTCTGTATCACCATAGAAGACGGTGAGTCCGAGGTTCTTCGCGAGGGATATCGCGCGATTGATGGTCTCTCTTCCTAAGGCGGCGGCTGATTCTGCGACTTCCTTCGAATACCAACGTGCGCCAGCCCAGCCCGCGTAGCCGTAGACCGCATTTGTCATGACTTTGACAGCCTTCTCACGGGCTTTTAGCAGAGGATACCTCAAATCGCTACGGGCTGTGCGCTTGAGCTCAGCTTTCGTCGTCTTGCGGGCTTCGATGAGTTTGGTGAGAACTATTCTGTAGAACCCGGAGGGGTTCTTTCTAAATCGGTGTTTTACTTCAGGGACTTCGAAGACATCCTCCTTCTCTTTCCCGATGACGAGCGTGTCGGGAGAAATGTTGTATTTGATCATCAAGCTGGGATACATAGACGAGAAGTCGAGACTGGCCACGTTATCGTGTAGCCCCACCTTCGGCTCAATGACTATCGCTCCCTTGTATGGAATGATGGGCTGTTCGGTTCTGGGAGGGATTAGCTGGCCAAGATTGTGGGTCTCCATCATTAGGTAGTTGTCGACGCGGAATCCGACGGCCGCGGCTATCACTTGGTCAGGAGGCAATCCCGAGAGAGCTGATATCTGGATGACATAGTCGATCGCTTCCTCTCCGATCTTTAGGACGGTTTCGGTTTGCTCTTCCACATGTTTTACTAGGATCTTTCTCTGGTCTGGTCTTGACCAATAGTCAAAGTAGGATGTCTCATCGATAGTCTTCGGATCAGATAATTTGATTCCAAGATATCTTGCGACGTTTTCGACGGTCTTGTTCTTCACCTCGTACAGGTCCTCGGCGAAATTGAGAAGGTCAACGTTCGCTCGTCCAATTAGCGAGTAGTGGCCGTAGAGGCTCTGATGCGGCGGGCCTCCATCTCTGCCGACTCTGAGCGGGGTCTTAGTCTTGTTAGCTCTCTTCACAAGATAGGGCCAGTGGACGCTGTTTCCCTCAAAGCTCAGAACAAAGTCCGGATTGATCTTTGTGACATCTTCGCCGAACCTCTGAATGGTACTCTCGTCGGAGTGGGTTTGCGTCAGAACAACTTCGTTTGCATTCTTGTTGGTTCTCCAACTGATCACTTGGACTGGGTCTCTTATGGCGCTGGGTGCGCCTATTTTGCTAACTGATAGGAGTGAGAATGAGAAGAGATCTAGTCCGGGCGGTTCTTCTTTGGCCACGAGGCTTGGATGGGCTGTTGCCGTCAGCGTTTCGTGTACGCTGAATTCTCCGGGGTCTATCGTTGAAGAGGCGGTGTCTGCCTCGTACCACTGGCAAGGCTTGATTCCATAGTCATATTGGTACTTGATCGCTAGTCGGAGTTTCTCTTCATAGGTTGCTTCAGCACCCGTTTTTTTCAGCGTCTCTCGTGCAGCCTTCTCCAAAAAGTCTGGGTCCTTACAGAATACCTTGAGGACGACTCGTTCGTCGCCTAGAAGTTTTTTCTTCTCAATCGTTGCATTTTCGATAGTAGGATGAGGTTTTTCTGCTTCCAGCTTCTTCCTCAGTTCTTCGGGGTCCTGCTCCTTTCTCGGTAGGAGGTAGAAGTAGGCCCGGTAGTTGCTGTCGATGACTAGGACCCGCTTTCCATCGTGGGTAATACCCCAGAGCCAGATCGACGATTCTCCCTCGTAGTTCTCATGGTTTAGGTCGAGTAGCCAGAAGGTTCGTCGCATAGTCCTGCTGACAGTTTTCTGTCTAAGGGTTTAAATTCGCGGGCCGGCCGCGTGGTGTTCTCGGATAGTCAAGATTATGGCGGAGAAGCCTAAGCAGCCGGCAGACCACTGGGGAATTGCCCACATCTACTCAAGCTTCAACAACACCATGGTTCACATTACTGATCTGACCGGTGCTGAGACGATCTCGCGCAGCGCGGGGGGGCAACATGTGAAGGCTGATCGACTGCAAGGGACCCCATACGCGGCGATGCAGGCGGCCGCTGCCGCATCAAAGGTTGCGAAAGACAAAGGAATCACCTCTCTCCACATTCGCGTTCGAGCCCCCGGAGGTCACGGAGCTCGAACCCCCGGTCCAGGTGCGCAGGCCGCGATCCGAATGTTGGCTCGTCATGGGTTCCGGATTGGCAGAATTGAGGACGTTACGCCAGTCCCACACGACGGGACTCGCCGACCTGGTGGCCGACGCGGCCGCCGCGTCTAGCCTTCCCGGGAGTTTTCCTCAACGTCCTACGCTTCTCAGATCCGGAAGATTGTGGGTAAGCATCAGAAGTGGCGTGCTGAAGAGTGCCTGAATCTGATTCCTTCTGAGAACGTCACAAGTCATACTGTAAGACAGCTTCTCTCAGGCGATATGGGTCATCGGTATCGGGCTGATGATCGCTTCTACAAGGGGTCCCGGTTTATGGACGAGCTTGAATTGTTTGGGGAGAAGATAGCTTGCGAGGTCTTCGGTGCCGACTGGGCTACGCTCCGTCCACTCTCTGGACATATGGCTGACATGATTATGGTTTCGACTCTCGCTAAGCCTGGGAGTTCCATTCTCACGGTCGGTCCCGCGGATGGAGGCTATCCAGGGCTGAGCGATCAAGCTGGATATCCAACATTTGTGAATGTTCGAAATTTGTACTTTCCATTCGATTCTGAACGGATGAACATCGATGTAGACAAGGCTCGCGGGTTGATCGAGGATGAAAAGCCCTCGCTCGTCGTCTTTGGTCAATCTTTTTTTCTGTTCCCGCATCCTGTCAAGGAATTGGCAGAGGCTTGCAACACGGCAGGGTCTCGGGTCGTCTATGATGGTTCACACGTGCTCGGATTGGTTGCAGGGGGCGAGTTCCAGAGACCGCTTCAAGAGGGCGCGGAACTATTGCTGGGATCTACCCACAAGAGCCTGTTCGGTCCACAGGGAGGAATAATTGTTGGCAAGAAAGATGTTGAGGCGGAGGTGAAGGGTCGACAGTTTCCTGGTTTAGTGGATAATGCTCACTGGAACCGAATAGCCGCATTGACTTGGGCCCTCGATGAAGCACGGAGAAACGGTAGAAAGTACGCGGCACGCGTGATTGAAAACGCTAGGGCGTTGGCGAAGGGGTTGCATGAGAGAGGGGTGCCAGTAAAGTGCGCAGAGTACGGATATACAGCATCCCACCAAGTCTTTCTCGACATAAAGGACGAGAAAGAGATCGAAAAGCTAACCCAGCGGCTGGAGGACGCAAATATTATCGTGGATCGCGGGATACGAATAGGCACCTGCGAAGCCACCAGGCGCGGAATGAAACCCAGGGATATGGAGAGTGTGGCGGAGCTCATCGGCCAAATCTACAAAGGCGAAGACCCCGCCAAGATTCGCAGACAAGCTACCAAACTGAGGCGAGGATTCAACTCGATCCTCTATGCCTAACCGGAAGGGTCGACCAGTAAACAGATTCTTATTCGAGCAGCGCGCTACCTTGGGGTATGTCTCTACCCAAGCAGGGTGACACAGTGAAGGTTACTCTGTTGAACCGTGAAACGATCGAGGGGGTAGTCGAATGGGTCGATGGTAACGGTCTCTGGGTGAAGGGAGCTGAAAGATCGAGATGGGTCCCGCTGGAAGCTTTTACCGCGCCACACGAGTCCCATCCTATTGATGCAAAGGAAGAACAGTCCGCAGCTTAGCATCGTGAAGATCCAGAATCTGCGAGCTGAACCAGAATCTTGACCCTCCCGTTCAGTCTTGCTTGGGCGTTGTTCACTGTCTTCGAGAAGGTCGTGCTGAGGTTGCCTTGGCCGCTAAGACGATTTGTGATAATGCAGTTCCCTGATGAATTCGCAGCTCAACAAGTCGTTGTTCGGTCGAGATCTCTTCGATAGAGAATTAGCATTACAAGGCTAGGATTGTTCTGGAGAAGGTGAGTCGGGTGCGGTCTGGCTCTGTTGCGGATGGGTAAGGTCGAAGACGTTCTTCAGCTCCTTTTTCATGAGTGCCGGATCATGGTTGAGGTTGAAGTAGTCTGCAAAGGTAGTCGTGGTTCGCAGAACTCTTGATCGTCCCAGCTTATCATAACTGATTAGATCCATCTCTTTCAGTTGCTTGACGTGTTGGTATGCGAGTTTTCCTCTGACCCGGACTACATGTGACTGAGCAATGGGTTGTCTAAGAGCTATGAATGACAATGTTCTCAAAGGACCCGGTGTAAGAAGGGGTCTGTTTGAGAGCCTCCTTACATTCTTGGCAAACTGGGGCCTCAACTGCATCACAAACCTTCCATCTGGCAATTCCAGAACTTGGACGGGGCTGTCCATCTTGGCATAACGTTCAGCTATGGCTCTTGCGATGAATCGAATCTTCTCCTCGGACCGGGCACCGATTACCGATCCAATTGTTCTGAAGTCTAGTGGTCTTCCGGAAACATAGAGCGCTGCCTCACAGAGCTGTTGCTGCAGCAACGCCGATGTCTTGGCTGCTGGTTCAGTCTGAGACTGGGCTTCCATTGCGCATCACGTCGATCCGAATATCTCCGAACTCTTCCGTCTGAACTAGGCCGACTTTTTTTTCGATGGCGAGAAAGAGTAGCATGATAAACATGCGGACAGCTTTCACCGCGTCTCCCTGGCCCAGCAACTGGAGAAATGACAAGCTCTCGCCCGGAACAGTCTCGTCTAGGAGACGGCTGTAGAAAGCTTTGATCTCTTCTTCAATCTTAACCAGCCAGTCATCCGCTTGTTCAAACACCGCAGGTGTCCGGGAAACTAGCTGAGCGGTCTCTGATGGCAGCAGCCTCTCGGCCCTCAGAACGTCAAGTATTCCCTTGAGAACTTCGTCGAGTGAAGTTGTCGTTGATTGGAATCTGATTGGAAACGCTAATGGGGGAGGCACATAGTCCGTCGGCTTTTCAGGTGGAGGCCGCGGCGGTTCCTCCATCTTCAACACGAGTTCCGATTTCATCCGCAAAAGAACGGCAGAGGACAGTAATGCTGTCCCTGAGACTGAGAAGTCGATAAAGCCTCGACCCTTCATCTCCTTCATCAGACCGGTCAGAAGTTGGGACAAGTTCACGTCCCATGGCTTTACACGGTGCAGGTGGAGCAAGTCAAAGAGTACGGTGTATGGGCTCTTGAGCCAGTAAGTATCCTGTTCCGTGGTCAATCTTTGACCCCGCTATTGTTGGGTAGGGAGATCACTTGGCTCTGTCCCTGATCGATGTAGACTCCAAAGACTCTGTCCGCGCGAGAAATCGTAGTGTCTTTCAGAGAAATCACAACGAACTGGGAATCTGTGCTCTTAGACTTGACCAATGTTGCCAGCCTCTTCGCGTTCAGAACGTCCAGGTGAGCGTCTATCTCATCCATGATGTAGAAGGGCATCGGATGAATCTGCTGCAGTGCGAGTAGATAGCAAACCGTAGAAACCGACTTTTCTCCACCACTTGCAGCTCCAATCGTGAGCTCCGTCTTCCCAGGGAATTGAAGGAAAACATCAAGCCCTCCTTCGAATGGATTGTCAGGACTGTCGAGCGCCATTCTTCCATTCCCTCCATTCGTAATGTCGGAAAAAATCTGGTGGAAAGTATCATTGACCTTCGTGAACGCAGTCATGAAATTTTCCAGCTTCCTCTTCTCCAGTTCGTTCATGAAGTCCAGAATGGCCAGTTTCTCTCTTTCTAGGTCACTTATCCTAACGGAGAGATGCTTGTATCCATCCTTGATCTCCTCGTAATCCTTGACGGCCAGCTGGTTAACCAGTCCTACCTCAGACACCTCCCTTTCCAGGGCCGCCTTCAGTTTCGTAGCGTCCTCGATGGCTTCGAGTGTGGTTTCGAGAGGTTTGTCGAAACCGAGATTTCGTAACTGTGCGGTCAGCATCGTTAGTTGCGTCTCAAGTTCTCTGAGACTCGCCTTCAGTTCCGAGACGTTGGAGTTGAGAGGATCCATTTTGTCGATCAGTTGCGAAAGCGACTTCTCAATCTCGGAGAATCTATCTTCGTACCTTCTCCTCTCCTTACCGACCGACGCAAGGGCGTCTACCAACCGAGCTTTTTCTTCAGTAAGCTTACTCATCTCTTGTTGAAGTTCTTCGGACTTTTTGTTCGCTGCCTCAACTCTTGATTCCTCTCGTCTGATCTCTGTCTCAAGGGCTCTCAGCTGAATCCGTACCTGGTCGTAACCAGGCTTGAGAGTGTCGAGTGTGGACTGCGTAGAGGCAACTTTGCTGTCCAGTGATAGCTTCTCGCGTAACAGGGCCTCTGCTTCGGCGACCGCTTGATCTCGTTCGCGTTCCATCGTCATGATTGCGGTCCGTCTCTGTTCGATCTTCAGCTTGGATAGCTCTTCCTCGCGCATAGAGAGGCGCCGTTTTATCTCACCTTGTTTCTGGGCTATTTCCTCTAGTAGTTCCTGTTCGTGCTGCATTGAGTTCTGGAGACTGTCGATCCTCTTCTTCGTCTGTTGTAGCGACAAACGGGTCCTTTCGAGGCTCCTCTGAGCCATCTCGACATCGCGTGTGAGTGCTTCGCGTGTTTTGCTAGTGGAAACCCTGTCTTCTCTGAGTTTGACAATCTCCGATTCTAACCGATCAAGTTCGGATCGAGATCGCTGAACGATGGATTCTAACGACTTGACCGTTCGCTCAAGACCCTCAAGGACGTTTGACCTCGGGATAAGAGTCGAAGCGTCAAAGGGTGCTCGATAATAGCCGCTTTCTAGACCTCCGCCCGGCTCGTACAGGTCCCCGCTTGTCACTACGCATCTCAGGCCCTTTGCGGCGCTCAGGAAGGCTGCTCGCTGGTTCGTCGCGAGCATTGTATCGCCAAAGACGAATTCGACTGCCGAGGCTAATCCTCTCTCGGACTTGATGACGCTTGAGAGGGGTCCCACTATCCCGGGAGTCTGCTCATACTCATCGTTCCCCGGGGGAACTTCTAGGTCATCGAGTGGGATTATCTTGGCTCGGCCAAGTCTGGTCCGTTTTAGACTCTCGACGCATTTGATGGCGACTCCTAGGTCCTTCACCACGAGGGCTCTCATCCAGCCCACGCTCGCTGCTTCGACTGCCTTGCTATACTCATCGCTATACTTGATCAGCTCTTGTAGTCGCCCGAGGACTCCTTTGAGCGCTCCTTCTTCCGCCATCTCTTCTAGTTTCTGTAGCGCTTTCTCTTCTGCCTGGAGAGTATCGGCAATATTTCGCTGAGTGTTGAACTCGGTTACAGTTACTCGCGCTCTCTTTGCAACATCGAGAGCCTCGTCAATTTCTTTGTGCCGCTGATCCTTGAGCTCAGTATACTCCTTCGCCTTCTCTTCAATATCCTGCAATCTCTTCTGTTCCTCCTTCCCGAGCTTCTCCATTTCCCGGATTCTTTTCTTCAACTCCTCGGCGAGGTTGGAGAATTCCTGGTGGCGAGCCTCGAGCGTCTGCAGATGACTCGCAGTTAGGTCTAGTTTCGCCGAGCTGCCCTTGCTTGTTGCAATGAAGGTCGATAGTTCTTTTTCTAGTGCAGCTATGTCCGCATCGAGTGATTCGTGGATCTTTGCGTCGGCCGATAGAGATTCTCTGGTGTTTTGCAAAGCAGTGCTGAGTTTCTCGGCCTTCGCATTTGCTTCTTCAAATCTTTCCTCTAAGCTGGCCTTTTGAGCAGTTAGGTTTCTAATCGCAGTCGGGAGTTCTTTGAAGTTGTTCTGGATTTGTTCTCCCTGGTTTTGGAGTGATTCGATCTGCTTCGTTCGGGTATTGAGAATGTTCTTGGCTGCTTCGGCTTCTGCCTTTGCTCTGACCACTCCATTGCTAGCTTCTGCGATCTTCCTTTCAACGTCGAAGAGTTCTTGATTGCCTTGCGTGACGGTGAGCTCCTCAAAGTGGCGTCTCTCGGCCTCTACCTTGGATCTCTGACCGGTAAGTTCGTCTCTCTGTTGGCGGAGTGTTTCCAGGTTCTTCTGCTCGTTTTCAAGCTCTAGCGAGGCACTAGTGTGCTTGGTTTCAAGAGCTACTATTTGCGACGAGTAGATTCGTGCTTGTTGCTTTCCGATCTCCATCTCGAGAAGCTTGGATCGTAGGAGATCGTTTCGCTCGCGTTCAAGCCGCTCTATTCTGTTTCTTACGTCTTCGACCTTGCCTGTTGCTACCCTCAGGTTAAGGTCGGCTTCGGAGAGCTGGACCTTTGCTTCGGTCTTCTTGGTCTCGAAGACCCCCAGTCCAATAAGGTCTTCCAGGATCCGTCTTCGTTCTTCGGTGCTGATCTCTGCGAGACGGGTGATTGAGTGTTGAGCGATGAGGTTGAAGCCGGTTACTTGGATGTCGCCTGAGCTGAGAATGTCCTGTACCTGTTTTCTAGAAAGGCGGCGACCGTTCATTCGATAGATACCCTCCCCGCCCTTGGAAAACTCGCGTGACACGGTGACGAGGTCTGAGTCTACCGGGATCTTTCTGTCGGAGTTGTCGAACTGGACCGCTACGTAGGCGGCTCTGGCGTCTCCTGTGCCGGACTTGTGGACTAGGTCTGAGAGGCTTCCCCCCCTAAGTTCGCGGGGGCTGAGCTCGCCGAGTGAGAATTTGAGCGCGTCTAGGATGTTTGATTTTCCCGAACCGTTAGGCCCGGTGAATACTGTGAAGCCTCGGTCGAGGTTGACTGAGACCTTCTTGTTGAAAGTCTTGAAGCCTCGGATGTCGATTCTCTTGATATAGACCAAGGACCGGGCCCTGGAACAGTTCTGGCTCTAGTTAGATAAGTCCGTCCGTCATGAGCGAGGGCATTGTAGTCGGTTAGCTTATCGGCCGAATCTTCGGTGGCGCCGCTGGTAGAGGCGTATAGCTCGGAGAAAATCGATCTTCCGGAACTCGGGCCAGTAAACGTCTTCGAACACCAGCTCGCTGTAGGCTGACTGCCATAGCAGGAATCCGCTCAAACGCTCTTCGCCCGAGGTGCGTATGACAAGGTCAGGGTTGGGGTTGGGGAGGTGCGCGGTGTAGAGATACTTGTGAAAAGTATCTTCGTCAATCTGTTGCGGGGAAAGATTGCCCTGATGAACGTCTTCCACTATCTTCTTCGTAGCGTCGACTATCTCGGCTCTTCCTGTGTAGGCGATGGCGAGGTTTAGGAAGTGCTGGTCGTACATGCTTGTCTCATCTTCTAGACGCTTGAAAACGTCTTGGAGGGTCTCGGGCAGTAGGTCTGTTCGGCCGATTGCTTTGACTCGTACTTTCTGGGAGTGAAGTCTGCTGTCCCTTCCCAGTTTCTTGGTCTCTTCTTCGACGATCTTGAGAATCGAGTTTACCTCGTCGCTAGGTCTTGAAAAGTTCTCGGTGGAGAACGTGTAGAGAGTCAGTGTCTTGATGCCGTATTCTAGGCACCAGTCAAGAACTTCTTCGCCGACCTTCGCACCTGCCCAATGCCCGTCGGTCGAATTAAGCGCCTTCTCTGTCGCCCATCTTCGGTTACCGTCCAGAATTATTCCGATGTGCTCCGGCATGGGACCATACTTGATCTGCTCGATCAGATACTTCTCGTAGGCTTTGTACACCCCAGCAAATCTGAGGAGGCTGTTTATCATTAAGCGATTTCCTGGGTTTCCTCTCTCTTCAGTTGAGCGTGCGCGAGCGCTGTCCCGCAGGGACAGTCTTTCCTCGACTCGGGTATTTTTGCTATCGCCCCAGATAAGATCTTGTTGAGCACTTGGCTAGTCTCGTGACCCTTCTCTTCCACTTCCCTTGCAGATAACGTTCTCTGAAGCCCCGCGGCCATATTGGATACGAAGCTTAGGGAAGCATAGCACATCTCGAGTTCGCGGGCGAGAAAAGCTTCAGGGGCTCCAGTCATTCCGACAATGTCGCACCCCATTGTTCTAAGCATAATGATCTCCGCAGGGGTCTCGTAACGGGGACCCTCAGTACACGCCATAACTACCTCCTTGGGCGAGCTTCTTCCAGTTGCCGCTGTCGAGGCGGCTAATATTTCTCTGACCTTGGGGCAATAGGGTTGGGAGACGTCGATGTGAGTGACCGGTGAACTCTCGTAAAATGTTCCAACTCGGGACTTTGTCATATCGACTAGGTCGGAGGGGATGACGATTTCGCCGGGTGAGAGTTGTTGATTGATCGCGCCGACAGCGTTTGTTGCGATGATGCGTTCGACTCCGAGGCTTTTCAATCCCCAGATGTTTGCTCGATAGTTCACATTGTGTGGTGGGCTGGAGTGATTTTCTCCATGTCGGGGTAGGAAGACTGCGGGTCTCGAGTCGATTTCGCCGATCGTCAGGTTCGGTGTTGGTCCATAGGGTGTTCCGAGGATTTTCTGGTTTCCTTTGAGGATTGATTTTGCGCCTGAGCCACCGATGATTGCGATGGGATGCTTCATTCTTCCGCTCCTTCGTAGAGTGCGCTGAGTTCTTGTAGCGTTAGCTTTCCGCCTTTGCTGAGCTTCTTCTGAGCCGTGTCCTTTAGAGCTTCCTTGAGTGCCTCTCCCTTCTGACGCTGAATTCTTCTTTCGTCATCCGTCAAGGTATTTCTCAGTCGTAGGAATTTCTGATTCGTGTCGGCTGTTCTCCGTTTAAGGTCGTCGAGTGTTTTCTGCTGTTCTTCGCGTCTGAGTCTGAGTGTTTGGAAGGCTTCTGACAGTTGGACGATGTCCGCGTGATGCTTCTGGCTTTCCATAGCCAATTCCTGAATTCTCGCGTGCATCTGATCCGCTTCCTCATTCTGTTTCGTGATATCCTCTCTCAGTTTGAGGACTTTGTGGTAGCCTGTGACGCGGATTTCCAAGCTCCTGATCTTCGTCATCAAGCGTTTCTCGTCGTCCTTCTCAAGCGGTGATGTCTGGACCTGCCATTCCAACGCGGCTAACTCCTTTTCGGCGATTGAAGCGTGTGGTCTGTCGCTCATTTTCTTGAGAAGTTCTCGAAGCGTCGTGAGCTTCTCGCGGGATGTGTCTCGGAGCCTGTCCCGGCTCTGTTTGAGTGCTCGGACGGTGTCGTTTAGACCGTCCCGGGTCTTTCGGAGATTCTGTAGTTCTTCCCGGACCTTTTGTAACTTGATCTTCGTCTCGGTGAGCTGGTCGAGGCTCTTTGATTGCTCGATTCTCAGTTGTTGTCTTTCGTCGTCGAGCTTGTCGATCTCGCTCACTTGTTGCGACCTTGCCGTGCCTGGATGACTGGAATGTATGGAAAGGTAGATTGACCGCCTTATAGGGATTGAAGCTGAAAATCGGGGACGGTAACAGACTCGGCGGCCATTGAGAAGGTGGGTGATCGTCTCAGTCTGATTGGGACGATTCACGTGGACCCTAAGAGCGCCAGCTATGTGCGGGAAACGATTCTGGGATTGAAGCCGGAGGTGGTTGCGTTGGAGCTGGATGAGGGGAGGCTCATGGCACTAGAGAATCCTGGCAAATCCTCAGGCCATGGTGGCGGCGGATCGTTCTTGGCAATGATGTTGTTGGAGAGATTTGCTGGAGAGATGACAGGTTCGCCTCCAGGACAGGAGATGCTCCGTGCAGCTGAGGCTGCCAGGGCGGTTGGGGCGAGGGTGGCTTTTGTTGATCTTCCTATTGGAATGACGGTCGGATCTCTCCGGAAGCTTCCTTTGCGGGAGAAGGTAAGGCTCGGAGTTGATTCTTTGGTTAGTATCGTGCTCTTGCCGTTTGGAGGGTTCAACTTGTCAAAGCTGACGGAGAACTTGGAAGAGCAGCTTCGGCTCTTTCGACTTCGCTATCCTGAATTGAGTAGGCTTTTGCTGGATGTTCGGGAGGAGTTCATGGTGGCGAGGATTCGAGACATCATGTATTCCACGGTTGGACAGGTGGTTGCGGTCGTCGGCTACGGACACCTTCGCTCGCTCAGCAAGTCACTTGCCCACCTTCAGACTGCCACGGTCTATTCGACGCGAGTTACCTGGGATGTGTCTACGGGATGAAGAAAGGGGTCGAGTCCAGTCCATGGTTGGTGGCGTGGCGCGAGTTCGGATTTTCTAATTTTTTGAAAAAAAGAATGCTTGTTTCTTTTTTCGCGGTTTTGAAATTTTACCTACGATTTTTTGGATGATGTCGTGGGCGGAAGTAAAGAGAGCCTCCTTGTACAGACGCTGGGGGTTAGGAGAAGAAGAGTCTCGTTTCACCCATTGTTCTGACGTCTAGCGCTTCGATGTCGACCATCAGGGGCAAATCATGGACAACGCTTCCCAGAAGCAGGCATCTTCTCGCGGGGGTCCCTCTGATAAGCGAGCGTATCGTCTCACTATCTGACTTTGCCACTTTGCCGATTGTTTCGATGTCATGTTCGTTGGTGAAGTTAAAGAGGAATACGTTGTCGGCTTGCCGGTAGATCGTCTCTTGGACAGTATCGGGCTGGTTGGTGATGAAGGTAGTGAACAGGCCGATATGACGCATCCTTGTGATAATGTCGTCCCAGTACGTGTCTCTCAGGTAGAGGTGGGCTTCTTCGGCGAAGAGGAAGGCGGCTCGTAGCCAGTTGGACGAAAGGATCTTCGTCAGCTCACCTAGGAAGATCTCGACGATTATACGCCGGACCAGATGGCTCTGGTTCTTCAGGTTTACAACGAGGATTCCTCCACCGTCGATAGCGTGAAGAATCTTCTCCTCAGTCAAAGGGTTCGACTCGTCGTAGAAGAGCCCAGATTCTAACAAAACTTGGAGTCTTGAGACGAGCGCTTCTCTTACGCTCTCATGGCAACTCCATGACTGAACGGTCTGAATCAGATTGGGTAGAGTCAGGTCGCCCTTTGACTCTAGGTCCCGCCAGATAGTGCTGAACACCTTCGAGGACGTTGCAGGAAGATCCAGAGCGTTGCTCAGGACCCCTGCCATTGTGCGAAACCCGAGCTTGGCGAGAGCGAAGTTGATTCCGCTTCGAGGTGCAAGGACCGTCAGTCTCGAGGTGGATAAGCGGCCGTCTTTGGCCTTGTGGAGGTTGACGTATTCGCCGTTAACATCTAGAACGATGCAGGGTGCTCCAAGTCCGGCCATTGATAGGAGCAGAAGTTTTGCGAGGTGGGACTTACCCGTTCCTTTGCGCCCCGTGATGATGTTTAGACCACCGTCAAGGCCCCCCGCATCGATTTGGACAGGGTCGCCATCGTTGTGGCCGACCGTAAGTGGCCTCTTTCCACCATTCATGATTAGACGGTTGATCGGATAGGCACGTATGCGGGACGAAGTTCTAGACGGAAGCCATGACGTGGTGGGTGAAAGGTCCTTCTCGCCTGTGATTGTTCCTCTGATCTTGCAAACTGCGAGCCGCGTGTCTTTCAAAGCATCTACTTCACTGGAGATATTGAGAGGGTCCATGTCCTCTCCAGAGAGTTCGCCGTCTGTCATGACGTCGCGAAGTATGTCTTCTAGGATTCCTGGGACGTTCGCGTATTGCAGGTCGATGATCTGGACCAGCAATCCTTTGGCCAATGCGGGATCTTCAATCAGCAAGTAGTCTCCTCGTTGGACATGTTCATCGGGGAAGGCGATCAGCTGGACCTGATCCCCCTCCTTTCGGTAGATTCGCATGGCTAGGCCAGGTACCTGCTTGTGCCGAAGGGTCCGAAGAGCGATCGTCGCAGGCTAGGACGGGACTGCAGCGTTATGTGGTGGTTGGATGCCACGAATCGTTGGACAGCAAGAATCTCGTTAGCCGTGAAGGTGCTGAATATGTGGGCGATTCTGAGAGTCTCTGGATAACCGTGGAAAATAACATCGGTGCCAGCTAGTCGTTCGAGCGCTTGTTGCGCTTCTTCTTGGCTCGACTCTCGATCAATGTCTGTTCTGAATAGGAATCCGTCACTGGATAGTTTTGCCACATACACTCTGCCAAGGAACCTAACGGGGTATGGCGGGTATTCGCTTTCGACTAGTGAGCTGATGTCGATCTGGTGCGGTGTGTCTTTGTCGTTTGTGAGTCCGAGGATATTTCTTCCCCCGACAGTCAGCTGAGTGGCTTTGGATATGCCGATTACGATGGAGTTATTCTGACGAGCCGTGGCTAGAATCTTGTTAACGCGGGCCGCGGGGTTGTCGGGAGTGCCTGCGGTTAGAGATCCATCGATGAGGAGTATTCCGTCTTTGAGTGATTCTGACAAGACCTCCTGAACCCAGCGTTCGACGTGGTTCCGGAGTCGTGTGAGGACTCTGAGGGTCTTCAGTGATAATCCGCCGAAGGCCCGGGACTCGTCTTCGCGATACTGACTCACATCCTCAGAGTTTGGAACATGAAAGAGTAGCGGGCCCCATCTGGTGTAGAGAATCTTGCTCTGTTGTCTCCAGACTCCGACTGCTCGGATGGCGAATATCATTCCGTTCTCGGTCTCGCCGATTTTGACGCTGGACGCGTCGCAGGCTACTACCGGGGTGAACTCTTTGTTGGGGTTGATTGTGCAGCGCTTCAGTCCGGATGAGGTTATTGAGCCTCCAATTTCGAGTCTCTCTTCAGAGTCGGCGTCGTCGACCCCCATTTCCACAAGGGAAACTGGTCGTGGGTTGAACTTTGAACCCTGGAGTGATTGCATTGACCGGGTCGACAGTTCGACTAGGGATTCGGGGATCGATGGGAGTCCGATGACCTCCGGTATGCTTTTTATTTGCTGAAGAGGCTCAGTAGTCTCTTGGGTGCGGTGGAGCAAGGTTAGATTTCCCCAGTTTCAGACGGGAAACCCCCCTTTCCCGTCTGTCCCCGCACCCGTCTACGTATCATCCTGAAGCGGTCACCGGTTTCTCGGTTGGTGTTAAGGCGGCTCTAGCGGTGAGTCCCTTTGCAATCTCGTGAGCTTTCCGTATTCCTTGCATGCTGAGCTTGTAGGACCCGTCGCTCGTTCTGTCAATGAGTCCTGTTTTCGTCATCATAGCCAGCGTGTTCCGGACTGTTTTGATTGCCTTTCCGATTGATCGGCTGATGGCTTCGGGGGCCATCTCCACATTGGGTCGGGTCCCGACGGCGTGAGCGACTCGAGCGGCCAAGAGTACCATTGCGATGGAATTCTCGGCCGACATTTCGGGCTTTAACAGCACGGCTTCCCCCTCTGGGGTCAGCTGGACGGCGCTGGATAGGTCGTCAACCATGGATGAGTAGTCTGGTGAGAACGTTAGTTTGGAAGCCAGTGAGTAGTTTGGCAGGACCTTAGCTGCGAATTGCATGACCTCACGGACGACGGTTTCCAGGTCTCCTTCGGCGGTGTGTTTGATGTCTCCCCATTCGATCGAGACTTTGATCTTGGGCTGGTCTGGCATTTCTCTTACCTCTCCGGAAGCTGTGCGACTCGCGGCATCAGGTTCTTGATGACGACTCTGGTACCCATTGTTGTGAGTCGGTAGGAGCCCTTGCCGACTCGTTCGACGAGTTGTTCATTGCAGAGTTCGCTCAGCCGACCGGCTACAGTGCCGGTTGAGCGTCCTGTGGTCTTGGTTATCTCGTCAAGGGATAGAGTGTCGCTTTCTTTCTTGCCCATCTGGTGCTGTAGGCGTGATCCTGCGAGATGGATCATCATGAGTTCCTTGTCTTTCAGGTCCCGCAGGTCCTTCAGAACGACCAAGCCTTCCGGGGAAACTGCGAGCACTCCGGTGCAGCTCTGAAGGAATTCTAGGCTGTCAACCGAGAGAACGAGCTTCGAGATGAGCTCAATGGAGGGGTAGATTTTCGAGAAGTAGGAGAGGAGTTCTTTGAGAACTGTTTCTGGGCTGCCGATGATTCTGTTCTCTACGCCTGAATGTTTTAGAACGACCTCTATGGCTGCCGCGGCTTCCTCCGAGTTCGGCTTGCGTTCGAGGACTTCTAATCCTGACATTATTCTTCCTGCCCGTGCTGTGTTCAGAGTCGAGATATAACGCTTTTCGGTCCCGAAGGTCGTCCGACAAGGTGTTACTTTGAGAGTTGGGAATGAAAGTGAAAGTATTTCGGCTCAAGATGGAAGTCGGGCTTAACGACAAGGTGTTACTCACAGCCGAGTATTGAATCTGCTGAGATGACCTGCAATTCCGGGACCGAACCTTCATCTATCTCCCATAGATTTCTTCGAACCGCACTGGCATGGACTACAATGAGCTGAAAATACAGGTCCTGAGCCTCTTCGAAGCCTCGGGCGAATTGGATAGCGAGAGAGTTCGTAATTTACTCTCGGGCACGAAGATAGACCTGTCTGACAAGGCTGTGGAGATGGCTCTTTTACGATATTCAAGGCAGGGTCTACTCGCCAGGACCCGGCGGTCCGGGAGATTCCACTATAGAATGACTGAGAAAGGACTGGCCCGCAGAATCTGGCTGTCCAAGACTAGGTAATCTTCTGGAGGCGGGGGAGGATGTCGTTCTGGATCCACTGGACTCCAGCGCCTGAGAGTACATAGTTTCCTCGTTCTGTTATCACCTTGCCTTCTCGTCGCAATTCACTGATTCTGGCTCTGACGATACTCTCACCGGTAGTCTTCCACGAAGAACTGAGCAGAGAACTGAGATCATCGTCTCCCAATGGCTTGGGGTGCATGGAGAACATCACTAGTGATATGGCTTCTTTCGCGGAGAGGGTGTCCACGGGAACCGTGAGATGGGGTTTCCCTTCGGAAGTAAACTCGACAATGCCCGCGATGCCCACTGATTGTTCTGAAGAGAGGGTCGGACTGGCAGAGGGCTGTGGCGCGAGAATGAAGCTACCTGTCGGTCCGAGAGACTTTTCCAGATCCTCAAATCGCTCTCTTACGTAATCGTGATCTCCTTCGAGCTCGACTTCAAAATCCCCTTTTCGGATTCTGAACCTTAGCCTCTTCTCGGAAGACAAGACCAGAACGACTCCGTTTCAGAGTTCTAATTAGGGTTTATCGAATCCCAAAATAATAATGGCGGAGAGAGTTGAAGGCATTTGAATATGAGCGGCCACGGACTGCGATGGGCGGGCGCTTTTGGTCGATAATGGAACAATAGTTTTCGTTGCCGAATTGGGTGCGGTCATCGCCGGATCCTGGCTAGTTTCAGAATTACTGATCAGGCTCATCACGAGGGGTGCCAAGAGAGCGGGTGCATCCGCGGACCTAATCAGGAATGTTCGCGAGGGACTGAGTATTCTCTGGGTTGTCTTTGTGACAGCGTGGCTTGTCATTGTCACCGGATTGGGGTCAATATTTTCTTTTCTGACCCTCTCTGGAATAGCAGGATTAGCGATCTCCCTGGCGTTACAGAATACTCTGAGTAACATAATCTCAGGAATCTTGATACTATCAGATGGAGTCCTACGACTTCACGACTCAATCGAGTACAGTGAAGTGAAAGGCAAAGTCGTGAAGATAGGCTTGAGGGCGACCTGGGTCAAGACGGACAGCGGCGATATCGCGATAATAAGTAAGGCAGAGTCAACTCTTCGGTTGCTGTTTGTTGGTTTTTCGGTCATCTCTAACCGTTATGTTCGAGGAGTGACCGATTATTCGTTAGAGGCGTTCGTCGAATGGGCCTGTTATGGGATGAGGGAGGTGACTCCGACCACGCGACAGGTCTGAACCGGGATACTGGGTTGGTTGGCTACCGTAAAATCCCTGCCTGGCAATGGGCCAAGCTACCACGCTACAGGCGTGAGGGGGCGGTTGAGGTTCGACCGTTCCCTGCCAGAACGAGGCTACGTGTCTCTGAGGCGTAGGGGCTCTCAGGTGAAGCAGTGAAGGGGAATCCGACGACGACGGTAATCCCCAGAGTCGATGAGAGCAAGCCGAGCCTTCGAGCAACCGAAGACTTGACAGAACCATAAGCAACAACTATCCCGCGAACGGTCCCCTGGTCAATTTTACTGCGAGCGAACGTCTTGAGAGGAAGCTGCGCCTATGATCTTGTCAGGCTACTTCCATAGCGCCTATTTTCCACGCCTGTACCAATCTTTGTCTGACGCTCTCTGGTGGAACACAAGAGTTCTTCGAATATCTTAGACGGAGAAAAGCAAGGGAAGGGACAAATGACTCAGCTGAGTCGTCCGTCCCATACTTTGGCTATAGGTGACTTACCAGTGGACCTGCTGTTGGTTTCGTCCGGGGGTGGCTGCGACCTGGAGTTGGACTTGGCTCTGAGAAGGGCAGTGTCTGGAGGAACTGTGGCACTTGCCTTGCGTGCGTCACCGCCTCGAAGCCAGACGCTAGCCTGATCAAAGTTGGCTCGCTGAAGGCTGTGCTGAAGAATGATATTCCGACCGGGACGCCGAAGGTCATCCCCATGGGCACATTGATGTTGGGATAGCCGACGATTGCTGGAGGTGACGAGCTGCCTACGACAAAGTGGTCGCCATTGATTAGGTCAGTAGGCCACGAGGGATTATCGGTTGGTGCTACAATCGCATCAAGGTGGAATTGGCTTAGCAGCATATCGATCCCTTCGGTTGCCCCGATGAGTATGTCTGCAGCGATGGCTTGGTTGTACGACATTCCTGTTGGTTGGGTGGCGTTCGGGTCCGAGCTGAATGTCTCCGCGAGTTCGAAGATCTCCTGTCCAAAGAAAGGCATTTCCTGAGCTGCATGAGCCGTGTTGAAAGCGATTAGATCCGCTAGTGTCCCGCTGGCCGTTGGCACACCGGTCCTCGTCGCGAGATAGTTCTGTATGTCGGTCTTGAAGTCGAAGAGTAGCACCGTAAACTCGTTACCTCCGCTGAAAATGTCCGAGAAGTGTGGGAAGAACACGTCCACTAGAGTCGCGCCGGCGTTCGTCATAGCGGTCAATGATTTTTCGAAGACTGCGTCCAGCTTTGGACTGAATCCTTCGAAATCTCGGGCAACGCCGATTCTTGAGCCGTTTAGCCCGTTGGGGTTGACGAAGGCAGCGTAGCTGGCCGGCAGCTTTGGTCGTTTTTGACCCTGCTTGCCTATCGGGCTTGTGCTTGTCGCGGGGTCTCGTGGGTCGGGTGTTCGCTGAGCGATCGCGTCAAGCACAATCGCTGCGTCAATTACCGTCCGCGCGTGTGGACCCGCTGTGTCTTGGGTGTGTGAGATGGGTATGATTCCTGCACGGCTGACTAGTCCGACGGTAGGTTTGATGCCCACTACGCCGTTGTGGTTCGCGGGACATACGATGCTCCCATCTGTCTCCGTGCCGATGGAGACTGTGGTGAGGTTGCCCGATGTTGCGGCTCCTGATCCCGAGCTGGATCCGCATGGGTTCCGGTCGATGGCGTAGGGCATGTTGCATTGGCCTCCGCGTCCGGACCAGCCGCTGGACGAGAAGAATGAGCGGAAGTTGGCCCATTCGCTCAGGTTCGTCTTCCCGAGGATTATGGCTCCCGCCTTTCTCAGATTCGCCGCCACAGTCGAGTCTTGGAGTGCTGGTGTCCCAACTAGCGCGAGCGAGCCTGCAGCTGTCTGCATCTGATCATGCGTATCCACATTGTCTTTCAGGAGGATCGGTATGCCCATCATTGGGCCCAGGACAGTTCCTGATTGACGCATCCGGTCGATTTGGCCAGCGATGTTGAGAGCGTCTGGGTTGACTTGAAGGATGGAGTTGAGTTCTGGGCCGTTCTGGTCGAGCGCTGTTATGCGGGACAAGTAACTGTTGACTAATGACTTGGCTGTTAGGGTCCCGGCTGCAAACATTGCCTGGATCTGCGCGATGGTTATCTCTTCGATACTCGATGCGGGCCCAGTCTGAGGAAGACTGGTAGGAGTGACGGGTTCTTGTCGGATTTCTGGCATTGACCCTAGGATTGTGGCAGAGCTGGCTGCGACGGCCGCTGCAACTGCACCGTACTTTAGAAATTCTCTTCGCGAAACTTTCTTTTCTGGGTTCTCTGTCTCTTGGGTTGTCATATCTGACATTGACCCATTTCTCCGTGGAGAAGCTTCAACGCCGGTCGTTCAATTATTAACAGTTTCTATGGAATGCTCGAAGAAGCTTGAGACTGAACCAACCGTCTCACCGAGGGATTGTTAGCATAGCATGCCGAAATTTGGGCACATGTTCTCAGCTAGACAATGCGTGAAGAGCCTCCGTTGACTTGGAAAGCTCTCCGACCTTGTTCTCTATTTCGTCCCTAATCTTTCTCACTCCTTCTAACGGTTTATTCTTTGGATCTTCGAGATGCCAATCGACCAGCTTCTTCTGCATCTGAGCAATGATCGGTTTCGGACATGCTTCTTCGATGGAGCAGCCCATTGTTACAACGAGGCTTGCGTCCCGGATCAATTCAGTTGTAAGAGTCTTGGGTTTATTGGAGGAGATGTCTATTCCACGTTCTCGCAATACCTCAACGACAGTAGGGTTGATTCGCGTAGAGGGTTTCGTGCCCGCGCTCTGCGCATTCATCCCGTGTTTCTTGGCAAAGGCCTCCGCCATCTGGCTTCGTCCCGCGTTCTCAACACAAACAAACAGTACGGGACCCTTACCCAAGCTTGGCTCTCTCCATGAATCTGAAGAAAAGTCCGGCAATTAGACCTCCAGCCAATGGTCCTATCCAGTAAATGTAGAGATTCGTCAGATACCCTGAAGCAAGGGCCGGCCCAAGACTTCGGGCCGGATTGAGAGAGGCATTGGTCAACGGACCCAGAACAAGAATCATGACGAATAAGGTCGATCCAATGAGCGCGGCTTCTCCTGGCTTCTTGTGAATTCGTAATGAGGCCACGAATCCTGACATCGCCAGCACGAATGTCCCTGCGGTCTCCAGTAACGCACCGACAGAAGGGCTCACGCCGACAGCCAGTTTCGTAGTGCCGAGGTCTGCTGGGGACCCGAATTGGCTGAAGATTAATTTCACAGTGAACGCCCCCAGTAGTCCGCCTAGAACTTGGAACGAAATATACGGCACGAACATTTCCAGGGATGTTTTTCCGGCGATTGTGTGGGCGAGCGTTACTGCTGGGTTGATGTGGGCGCCGGAAATCCTGCCGAGCAGAAGGATGACAAGAGCAACCGTCGCTCCAAACGCGAATCCGATGATGAGGAGAGCCTCGATAGGAGTAATGCCTTGAGCGAGCGAGAGAGCTGCAACGGTCCCGGGCCCGATAAGGACGAGAAGGTAGGTTCCAACAAGCTCTGAGAGACAGCGTGCCGTGCGGCTTGCGTGAGGGTGTACTGACAACACTGTAATGCCGCAGTTTTCGGCTCGCGTCTAAACCCTTGTTCGGAAGAGTCTGCTCAAACACGATTGGTTTAGAATCGTAAGATAGATGAACCCACGGGTAGACGCGGAGGATTCGTGCGGCCGTAGTCTAGCCTGGTCTAGGACATAGCATCGGGGCGTCCAGTGGGCTTCCAACCCAACGACCCGGGAGACCATCCGTTCGGTGGTCCGGGAATTCAAATCCCGGCGGCCGCACCAAAAAACGTCTCGCGCCCCGGCGATTCGGGTTTCCGCAGTCCGTGTTGCGAAGAGCAACTGCTTTTGAGATTTTTCAGAGATGGGTCCCGCCACTTGAAACTGAAACAGGCATAGATTTTGGTTCAGCGCGCAGAACCAGCCCGTCGGACGTTTTCCTTAGTGTATAACTCAGCGTACAGGTCAGCGTGAATGTCGCGTGATCTCAAATCGCCTCTCCCGATTCCGGATCAGGGCTTATTCTCGGCGTTTTTCCAATCGAGATGGGCGAGCCCATGCATGGCTGTCGAGAGGCTAGTCGGGATGGACGTTAGCTCTGTCCGGAACCTTTCTAGTCCTCGAAGCTAGGAACGCCGCAGTAATGATTGTGATGATCAGGATGGTTCCTATTATCGCGTAGAATTCAGTCGGGGCTAGTCCGAGGATATTTGGTGCCGGAGCAGATGCAACCGGTGGAGCGGTCACGGTGATTGGTGAGCTTGAGACGTGGGTTGTGGATTCACTGTTGTCCGTTCCTGTTATTATGATGGTGAAGGATCCGGCTCTGGTGTACGAGTGTGAGTCCGATGTGGCTGAGCCTGCGAGCATGTCGGGTGCTGATCCGTCGCCCCAGTTGACGCTGATAGAGGAAATGGTGCCGTCCGGGTCTACGGCAGAGAAGTTTACGGTGACAGCCTGGCTTGTCTCTACGTGATCGGGTGAAAGGCTCGTAAGTGTCACACTGGGCAGCCGATCATTTACCGCCTCCGTCTTCAAGACCGTAGTCGTTGATCCGCTGTTATCGATCGCGGTGACATTGATTGTGAAGGATTCCGACTTGGAACAGCCCATACTCGCGTAGGTGTGTGTATCGTATCCATAGATGGTTGTGAGAATTCCATTTGAGGGAGCCAAGGTGTACTGGTAGACCCCGACAACTTGGCTTCTAGGTATCCCAGTGTTGGGTTGATCCCAAGAATCCGGAACAAGGTTAGCATCGCCCATAGTCCAAAACGCCACCTGGTTCGTAATGCTCTGAGCCGCGGGGATTATTTTGATGACCCGGTGGATAATGAGGTAGTTGGGGTACGCAGAGAAGGGTGTGAAGACGATTATGGTATTGTTTGCGATCGTGTTCGGATCTTGGCTACGGGCGAGAAGCAGATCACCCAAGCCTATGGTGCAAGCGCTCGTGTGAAGGTTGGGGTTGAGCCTCTGACACATGCTTCCAGAATTCATAGGAAGCACCAGATCAGGGATCGATCCATCGCCCCAGTTGATATCGATCAACGAGATGGTGCCATCGGGATCAGAGGCGGTGAAGTTCATTCTGACAATCTGGCCCGGACTCGTAGGACTTGGACTAATTCCTGTCACAGTGAGCGCTGGTGATCTATCACTCACCTTTTCCTCCGTAACCGCAGAACCCTCCCCTGCTGAGTTTCGTGCGGTTACGTTGATCTTGAATGCCTCAGAAGTTCCTGCTCCAGCATCCGCATAGGTGTGAGCATCGGAAGTCGCCGTGACTCCAGGATGAGTCGTGGTTCCGTCACCCCAGCTGACATCTACTCCGAACATGGTCGTCATGCTGTTGACGTTGAAGCTGATCGTGATCAGTTGCCCAGTAAACGCTGGATTGGGATTGATGCCTGTGATAGTTACGACGGGAGGATGAATCGTGGGTGGAGTTGTTGTGTTGGTCTGGACCCGGATGAATCCCTGCAACCAGGGATGGATCACGCAATAGTAGGAATAGTTTCCTGCGACGTTGAAGCTGAACAAGTAGGTCTGGCCTTGGGAGATGATTCCAGAGTCGAAGCCGGGTAAAGATGAGGGATTCGCGCCTCGAGGGCAGCCGAGGGGCAAGAAGTTAATGCCGGAGCAGGACGTTGCTGTGTGAAGCTGCTGGCCGGTATTGTTCCATTCCACTGCGGTTCCTTGGTCTATCGTGATGTTGGCAGGGCCAAACTTGCAATCTTGGCCAGTTGGAGTGCATGGACCATTGTCCCAGATTGTTACAATGTAGGGCCAGAGGCTGGTCCCGGAGACTCTGTCGGAGAGAAATGCGCTACCTGAAACGATTTCGTTTCCTAGGACAATTCCTGTAAGCTTGTCGAAATAGACCGTCGCGATGCCTTTTGGTGCGGTGCTGGTAAAGTTCCAGATGTTGACTTGGCGGGAAGCTCCAGCATAGGTTGCGAGAATGGTCGAGCTGACGATGGGGGCGTATGGGGAGTTAAAGATCGGGTCTCCTGGATTCAGATTGGCCGCGATCAAGGCAAGCCCATCGGGCAGGTTGCCCAGGCCGGTTGCTAGGTCTCCAGAGTATGATGTAGAGGTCACCGTTCCGTTGGCGAAGCTGATTGTAGATGTTAGTGAGACGTTCGTTCCGGTGACGCCTGTGACTCTTGTGATTGCTGATTTTACCGTGAGAGTCGAGGCGAAGTCAGGTATCGGGCATGGGTTTGGGCAAGAACCACTAATGTCACCATACTGCCACCAGTCTCCCGGTTTGACACCTGGTACGTAGGTCGTCGCAAAGGCTGGCTGCGCCGCCTGGGTAAGGATGATTAGAACGATACTCGCAAGAATGGTGATTGAGCGGAGTATTGAGTATTTCAAAGCCTGAGTGCCTTAGGGCTCCCTTGCTAATAATGATGTGAGAGTCGGGGCGACGGGCCCGCGTTAGCCCGAGTGGAAGCCTAGCCTTATTCTGCGCTTGTCGGGCTTGTTGCGGAACAGTCTGCGCGATTCCATTCTTCGAAGAGCCGGAAGGAAAAAATGAATTTCAGCGCTACCAAGACCAATCCCGGGACAACTCCACTGAGGAACGGGCGACGGAGTCTTTGTTGGAGAGGATCTAGGGTCGTTTGATGTTTGTTACTCGAAGCTTGAACTGCAGCGTCTTACCCGCCATCGGATGATTCCCACTCCTCCCGTACGCCTTCTCGGGTGGAATAACGATCTCCTTCTCCTCATTCACCTTCATACCCATCAACGCCTCGTCAAAACCCTGAATCACCTTACCGGTTCCTAGAATCACCATCAAGGGGTGGTAGTCGCGGGCTGCATTGTATAGTCCCGCGCTCTTCGCTTCCTTTTCCATCGAGGTGTCGAATATCTTTCCGCCGGGGAATTTTCCGATGTAATGTACTGAGACTGTGTCTCCTTTCTGGGCTTTCAGTTCTAAGCTCATGATTCGTCGCTCATGGAGTCTGGTTTTGGGTCTAAATATGTGACGGTGAGTTCGGTTGTCCGAAGACGATTTCTTGGGTCTTCCGACCTAATTTATACGGAACCTTGGGCACATCTCACACCATGATGGCTGAGAAGCAGACCCCGAAAGCTCGCTTCTCCACAAAACTCCCGAATGGAGACTTTCTAGGAATCACCATATGGCCAGGAAAAACTGAACCATCCGCCGAGGTCGTGACAGTTCAGATCCGACATCCAACCGGCGATAACTGGGAGACAACGGCCCGAATTGCGCTCTATCGCACACCAGATGGCAAGTATTCCCTACTTCCGGAAAGGCCGGTAACAAAGTCTTCAGAAAAGACGGAAGCAGTAGCAATAGGTGCAACGGACGGAGATTAGGAAATGTCGACCAGCGAGATAGTGTTGGAAGAGACCCCATACCTGAACCTCACGACGAGAGGTAGGAAGACGGGGCTGAAGCATGATGTTGAGCTCTGGTTCGCGTTCGAAGATGGAAAATTGTACTTCCTCGCGCACGAATCGTCTCAATGGTGGAAGAACTTAGCAAAGACTCCACGAGTCGAAGTAGAAGTCTCAGAGATACTATTCGAGGGAACCGGCAGACTCGTTCCTCAGAAACTCGAACACACCTTCGAACTCTTCCGCCGCAAATACGGAAGAGACCAGGTAGAGAGATGGTACGGCGGCGAAAGGTCAAAACGGAAAGCGGTCGAAATACAGCTCGGACGAGTGCTTGGAAAGAAGCCAAGCGGCAAGAGCAGCCTCATAGAGATAGCAATTTAACGCCATCGAGATTTTCAGCGTCGTATACTAACTGCAATCCTGGATTTGGGTGCACCATCGGGGCACCAATAGACGCGTGATATCCAGATCCTAAGTGATAGTCTCCATGTTCCACGTTAGGCTGGACGCCGGATCAGAGCCGTTAAGTTGACACCGCTGATCTTACGATCAAACAGATGCCGACTCCCCCGATGAAGCCGGCCAAAATCCCTTGCGTTCCAAACGTTGAGCCCGCGGCCGCGAGAATCAGGATTCCCACTATCGCCCTAGATCGTTACCCTTACCTTCACTCTTTTTCCTCTTGTCTTTCGAATCGGCACTACCTTGTTCGCTCAAACACAATCGCCCAGCTTCGAACCTTCTCTAGTTCAGGATGTAAAGATGTCCGATAGTCATATAGCAAGTTACCTTCCACCTTCACAGTCGGATAGGGTATGGCGTACGGTCTAGCTGAGGGGTTCAGAAAGACAGCAGTCCGGCTGGGTGGAAAGAAGAAGAGCCAGGCAGTGGTCATCGCAACTTTCGGCAACCACTTCACACTGAACGACGCGCTCGAAAAATTCCGCAAAGAAGGGCTAACGTTCGAGACGGAGAAGGGCCACATCGTCAAGATCTTCCTCGACAAGAATACGAAGGAGAGAGCTGAACAAGTCCGGACCATCATAAGGGAAAACTTCGGCTACGTCGAGCCTCTGTAAACACAGTCCGTGATTGGTTAAGCCACTTACCAACGTTTTCTTGATTCACCCAATCATTCCTCAAGATGACAAGCGCTGGACTGCTGAGCATAGCTCGTTCTGACTTGGCCGGCAGGTCACGAGGCGTACAATAGGCCGGCTATCGAAGTCAGATAGAGTCGGCAGTTGTTAATGTCTTTCGATCTTTCTCCGCGGTGGTAGTGCTAAGGTTTCGAATCTGAAGAGGAATCTGCTGAACTGGCATCTCCAGTTTGCCTGATCGGTCTATCGCTCGGAATGAGTAAGACGAAGACGCCGGTAGTGATGAGTAACACTACAATCACGATCTCCAAAATCGGATAGATAGCAGGGGGTGGATGCGGCTGTCCAACGAGCTCCAAAGGGCAGAGACAACCAGGATTGCCGAAGATCAGGAGTGAAGAGCCCAAGCCAAACAGGATGAGGCTCAGGAGCATTCGCGGGATGAATTCGGGCTTAAACATCGACATCGGACCCCCATAGCACTGATATGTTACTATTCGAAGCATGAGGTCAATATGGATTCCGTATCGTTGACTAACGAATGAGGAAAGCTAACCCTCGCCAAATCCGATGATTGTCTTGGACCTCGCATCCAACGGCAAGTGGCTCGGTCCTTTCCCAAATAGAACATGCGAATGTTCCAGGGGGCCCTGGTTTCACGAACAGCCTTTTAATGCCAGACCCAGGATAAAATAAGAGACGCGCCGTGATGATTCAGAGCCACTCTGACTCGACGCTCCTAGCCGAATGAACACTCCGAAATTCGTTATGGTATCGTTCGATGTAGACAAGACCCTCTTCCGTCAGCCTGCTCTCACTCAGGCGGCCCGAGGTTTAGGGATCGGCAAGAAGTGGGACGCGATTGACGCGATGTATCACAAGCAACGGATAACTCTCAGACAGGGCCTCTTACAACAGTTTCAGCTTCTCGTCGGGATGAAACTCGTAGACGTTCTAGCCGAGGTCTCTAAGGTTCCGATGATGCGGAACATCCGAGAGGCCGTAGACAAGCTACTGGCCCTCGGACTGTCAGTGATCCTCTGCACCGACAATCCGGACTTTCTCTGTCAATATCTGGTAGAACAATTCGGATTCCGCGGGTTCGTCTCGTCAAAAGTAGCCGTGAAGAACGGAGTAATCATAGATGACATCGAGCCTCTACCGGACAAGAGGCTCGGCATCAGAAAGTATTGCGCGTGGATGAGCATTCCGCTGAGCAAGACTGTTCATGTGGGAGATGGACTGAACGATGTTCCCGTCTTTCGAGTAGTCGGCTATTCCATCGCGTTAAGCACTAGCCTCGAGAAGGTGAAGAGAGCAGCTTCCCATCAAATGCAGACCGACAATCTTCTCGACGTTTACAAACACATACAGTCGGAAATGTCCAGTACGAAGTCAGTAAATTAGACGGCTACTGAGCGCCAGCCTCTTCTTGTCTATTACGAATGCGCATTCTTGGAGCCTCATTTTTCTTCCGAGATTGAGGGCCAGATGTTGAATACAGAACATGACTTGAAGAGCTGCGAGAAGGGGATCGGCCGTGCCACTCTTCAAAAGGTACACGTTGAAACCACTCTTTGAAAGAACTCGAAACACTTCACTCGTCTTCTTGTCCGAACTCGGCGATAAGAACAGAAGATTGTCTGATTTCTCTTGGAGTGAGAAGAGCTGGGAATGCCCAAGCTGCTCTGTATGCTGGTGTTGAGCCGGTAACCCCAGAACCTCGTGGATCTTGAAAGCTGCATACATTGCGAGAGAGTAGCCCGTCCCGGATCCGACGAACAGGAACCCTCCGTTAGGATGGACCCGCAAGCCTCGAGCCCATTCAGCCGCTCGCCTTTCCATAATTGGTAGCGAATCGAGTTTCGGTAATCGATGGATAAGCGAGGCTACCGCAAGGAGGGAGGCCGAGAAACTCGCGGTTCCGGACGTAAGGATTCCCGGGCTTCTATATCGTAACCGGATTACATCGTCGCATTCTTTCGCGAGAGGGCTCTCCGGGTTCGCGGTTATTGCAACGCGCTTCTTGGCTACCCCTTTGACTTTCTTGGCGAGCTGTATGTTCGTTCTGGTTTTGCCGCTGATTGATGTTATGAAGAGGGTCTTGTTCCTGGTCACTCGGGGGTAGAGCTGGAGCTCGAAAGGGTCTGCAGCGAATGCCTGCATCTGGGACAAGTAATGGGCGAAGAGTGAGCTTGCAAGGGAGTCTCCGGAGCCGGTGAAAATCATGCTCGAAGGGTCAAAATTGCGAAAACGACCATACTTTCCGAGTTCGTGTGCGGATGCTGGAAGGTCCTCGACTTGGTTGTGGATTTCTTGCTCCATTGCGTCTAGCGAGGATGCCTTACTCGGCTGTCTCGGCTGACTCTTGCCTATAGATGCCACCTGAATAGGTCCATTTCTTCCCGCATTGCTTGCATTGGAGGTTGAATCCGGTTCGCCACCCGTCTGGGCTTCGTATTTCGCCGGTTATGGCGAGTTCTCCGTGGCACGAGCAACGCGGGACAGTCCTCGACATGACGCTATCGTTCAGTCGTCAGCCGGAATAAATGCTCTGGACTCAAGTGTATCGCCCCCAATCATCCGTGATAGAATACTTGTTCCGAAGCGTTCGTCTTGGAAAAAGAGCAGAATTTTTGGTGGGTCTTCAGTTATTCTTATATGTCTTGCCCCTTCATACATAGACTATAGGTATTCGAAACATCCCTCTGGATATTCGAAAACTGAGAGCGTGAAGAAAAACGTCGTATAAGGTCATGGTGGCCTTCGGCGAACAGACCTACACTCTTCTTAGCAACGAGGCACGAGCCCGTGGAATAACAATCCAGGAACTCCTCCGTGCGGTCGTCATACCTGACTGGTTCAAGGCCAAGTATGAGCCTGTTCCACGACAGAGTCCGATCATCGAGCGGAGGACGAGAGAGGAGGAGCCTGTGGTACCCTACTCGTTCTCAAACAAGCTCAGATACTAGCTTCACTGAACCGAACTCCTCTTTTTCATTCGATCAAAAGGCCGTACAGGTCCCAAAAACATCACCGAGGGTTTAAGATGCATGTAGGCTCTGAAAACCGCGGGCCTGGGTGCTGTGACGCCGCTTGAGCCTAAGGTCAAAGTCGCCTCTCAAAGCGTTTTCTACGCCTTGCACGCTCGTGACGGGACTTGTGCATCGGGTTGCGGGGTTTCTCAAACCGGTGTCGCCGAAATAGTTTTCGGGGTCGAAATTGTCGAATGGGACCTTTGTTCTGCCTGTCTTTCTCGGACTGGTTTCCTCGAATACTTCAACTCCCTGCCTTCGGCGACCCCGCGAGAAGCGGAGGAAACCAAAATACTCCTGGGAATCTCGAATGAGACGTTTGAAAGGCAGAACCGAACTGCCCCACGCATAAACTAATTTCGAAAATTCAGGTTGGTGCTAGACCAGTTCATCCAATAGAGGTAAAGACCAGCTTTGAGCTTTTTGGAAGGCGCAGCGATTATCAATATCTCCGTGGCTCAACATTATGACTCTCTTTCTTCTCCTCGGATAGGCAGGATATGAGCATGGACAAAATTGCGAAGCGGTTCTGCCCAAAGTGCCATTCTCCAGACATCATTCTCTGGATGGGAGGTTACACTGGAGCAATGTACAGGTGTCCCGACTGCGGTTACACTGGACCGGTAGTCATCGAGACCGACGGCTCTATTCCATCCGACGAATCCGAAGTCGATGAGAAGGAATAGGCAACTCTAGGTCCGAAAGTTAGTGTGTTCCTAATCAGTAGGATCAGATCAGAGATAGTTTCTTTCCAGCTTTCTCAAAGGCATCGGCGGCTTGGTCGAGATCTTTCTTGGTATGAGCGCTTGTTACGATCGTCCGGATTCTCGCCTTGTCCTTGCCGACCATCGGAAAGACTATTGGAAGAACAAATACTCCGAGCTTGAACATCTCGTCTGCGAGTTTGTGGGCTTTTCCGCTCTCGCCGACCATGACTGGAGTGATCGGGGTTTCGCTCTGTCCCGTGTCGAAGCCTAGGTCCTTGAGTGCTTTCTTGAAGTAGCGTGTATTGTCCCAGAGTTTCTTCACCAGCGACGGATTCTTCTTCACCAGCTGTATCGCGGCGATGCAGGCTCCAGGAACACCAGGCGGCTGAGAGCCAGAGAGTAGATAGCTTCGAACCTTGTTCTGGAGATAGGTGCACAAGTCTTTCGAGCCAACAACGTAACCACCTACACAGCCGAAGGCTTTGGAGAATGTCCCCATGTCAACATCGACCTTTCCTTCAAGGTGGAAGTGGTTCGTGATTCCCCGTCCGTTCTCGCCCAGGACTCCATCACCATGAGCATCGTCAACGTACGTGATGGCTTGATACTTCGTCGCCAAGTCGACGATGTCTTTGAGGGGAGCGATGTCTCCATCCATGCTGAAGACTCCGTCGGTAATAATGAGGATCCTGCGGAAACGATCAGTATTCTGTAGCTGTTTCTCTAGATCGCTCATGTCTTTGTGCTTGTAGACTCGTCTCTCGGCCTTGGTCATTCGACAGCCGTCGATGATGCTTCCGTGGTTGAGCTCGTCACTGATGATCAGGTCCCTCTCATCCACCAGGGCGAGGATTGTTCCCGCGTTCGTAGCATACCCCGATTGAAACGTGATCGCAGATTCAGCCCGCCGATAGCCGGCGAGAATCTTCTCGAGCTTCAGATGAATGTCCATGGTGCCCGCGATAACTCGTACCGATCCAGACCCTGCACCATACTTCCGCGTAGCAGCAATCGCAGCCTGCTTCAGCTTCGGATGATTAGCCAATCCAAGATAGTTATTGGAGCATAGGACTAGCACATTCTTTCCGTCAACTTTAGCGTGTGGGGCTGATGGGCTCTGAAGGGTCCGGATGCGCCAGAGCAGATCTTCACGGTCTAGGCCGTCTAACTCTTTGCGCAGACTATCTAGCAGAGGTTCTCTTTGTAGGTCGGATTGCTGGCTCATTTCTGACCCCTCTGATCCGCGCCTGCGTAAAACGCTTTAGACGATAGGTTCAGTTTCTTCAGTCAATCTAGTCGGACAATAATGTTTTACACTCCGCCGAAACGCCGAGAAACAGTTCAAGGGAATCGTTTGAAAGAGCAAATGCATGCAGTTGTCAAGACTGTGCCGGGTCCCGGTGCCGTCTATGAGCCATGGGCCTTCGCTCCCAAGCCCGGTCTGAGAGACATTCAGGTCCGAGTTGAGGCTACTTCGATCTGTGGAACGGATATGCAGATCTATGATTGGCATGAGCTGATGGCTAAGCGGGTCAAGCCTCCCCTAGTGATGGGTCACGAGTTTGCGGGAAAGGTTGTGGAAGCAGGGAAGGAGGTCTCGGACCTCCGAGAGGGTGATATTGTCTCAGGTGAGACTCACATTAACTGTGGAAGATGCTTCCAGTGTCGCACCGGGAATGGGCACATCTGCGAAAGGATGCTCCTGCGGGGAGTCGACACCGGCGGGTGCTTCGCCGAGTATCATACGCTTCACGAGAGTAGCGCGTGGCTCAACGACAAGAGAATTCCCATTGAGACGGCTAGCGCTCAAGAACCGTTGGGTAACGCCGTTCACGCTGCTTCTGCCGCAGACATACCTGCACACACCGTGGCGGTCTTTGGTTGCGGTCCAATAGGAGCATGTCTAATTGGGCTCTGCAAATCGTTCGGAGCCAGCAAGATCTTCGGAATCGACATCGTAGAATACAGGCTGAACCTGGCGAAGAAGATGGGTGGAGATGTCCTCGTCGACGGATCCAAAGAGAAAGTTGTCGACACCATCATGAAAATGACGGACGGACGCGGCGTTGATGTCTTCTTTGAAATGTCAGGTGCGCCGCCATCGTTCGAAGAGGGATTCAGGGCCCTTCGCCCTGGAGGAACTGCTGTCCTATTCGGGCTACCCTCGAAGAACGTCGAGTTCGACGTGGCGAACTGGATCGTCTTCAAAGACGCAAACGTCCGAGGGGTCTTCGGGCGTCGATTGTGGAGTACGTGGTACAAGACAGCGGAGGTTTTGAAGGCCGGAGAAGTGGACCTCTCGAAGGTGATTACTCACAGGTTTGCGCTAGAAGAGTTCGCCAAAGCATTCGCTCTGATGAAGTCGGGCCGGTGCGGAAAAATCGTCATGTATCCGAATCGGAAACCGCCCAGTTAGAACTAGACCCTACGGATCGGGTCTTGGTGCTAACGCTTCTTCGGCTCGGCCGCTTGAGCTTCCTTCTGCCGGGTCTTCACAATCTCGCTAGCTAATCCTTTCAGTACAACTGATCGTTGCCCGGTTTTCTTAACCGTGACATAGCCGGTCTTCTCCCAGGGCGAACCCGATAGAGCGGCCTTCTCCTTAGTCTCAGGTGAATATCCGAGTGACATTGCTGCCTGCCAGACCTCCTTCAGACTCGGCTGTTTGACTGCACGGGATACCGGGAGTCTACGTCCTTGACCTCTAGTCTTGGAACTGTCTAGGTGGGCTGGCCAGACTATCAAGAATCCGGGGCGCTTCAATCGCCCACCCTCTCGAGCCTAATTCTTCTGGGACTTTTCTAGTAGTATTGCGTTGATAACGCCGTGCTGGCCCGGACGGGACGTAACTCGAGCCTGCCCCAGCTCAGTCTCCACAATCGCTCCCTTGGTAATGACGCCTCTCCGTTGGTAGTCTACGTTCGCCGGGTTTCTGACGACCCGTAAAAGTTTCGATTTTGAACTCTTACCAGAAGACTTGTCGGTTACAACCGCCCAGTCAGCTACGGCGATCCGTACTTTTATTCCACCGCCGTACATGCTCACCCGTCTCTGCTTTAGGGGCCCAAGCGTTGTTTCAGTCGGCTCCGAGCCAGCTTCGAAGGCTCTCTTTCCACGCCAGGCTCGTTTAGTTCCCCCAGTGGGTTTTCTCTTGTACTGACTACCATGAGTCTGCGGCATTGGATGACAAGAGACGCAGTTTCAGGGTTCGGCATATTAACCGTTCCCTGAAAGCTATTCTCTAGACCGTTTTTTCGTGATTTTTCCGTTCAAGGTAACCGAATCTTTATTTGACCGCGGACGCTTCTGACCTGTAAATTCGAGGCGCAACCCAGAGAATGCCCAATTATTGCTTGGAGTGCGGCGGAAACCTAAACTACGATTCCGCAATCAAGCAATACGCGTGCAAGAGTTGCGGCCTAACCTTCACCCAGCAAGACCTTCTACAAGGACGCGAGAAAATGCTCCAGAGCCAGGAGTCAGTGGACGAGGAGAAGAAACGCCGCCAGAAAGACTATCTCAAATGGTGGCTCAGCTCAGACAAGAAGACAAAGTAGCAGAGTCTTTCCTAGGGTAGATTTTTCGAGTCTTCCCATAAACCCCAGCCTTCGGGTCTATTCTGTAAGGGGCTCATTCTGAGCCTTTTTGACTCACGGTTGAGGTCGGGGTTTCTTCTTGCTACGTTTGCTCGCGATCAATGTCGCTAGGAAAGCTTCTATGAACACTCCCCCCCAACGCCCAGGATTAGTTCAAGCGACGGCCTGTAGCCGTTCCAGATCGAATACGCGCTGTACACGACCGCGAGGACAATCGGGACCGCGATGACGAGAAGGAAAAGTTGAGCCTTCCTTCTATTCATGGACTTGATGATTCCATATGGACTGTCCTATTAGACATGACCTAAAATGGTAATAGGAACCGAAGCTGGATTCGTCAACTGGTACCCGTCTCAGCTGGGAAGGTAACTCGGAGGAGTGTCAATCTTGTTAGAGCATGAACCGGATGGGAACGGTTCGTCAAACTCCCTCAAGTTCCCAAAATGTTAATCCCACGGATCATCCAATTCCTCAGGGGTTGTCAGATCGTAGAGTAGATGGGCCGTTAGCGGTCATTTCCTCAGCTCCAGTCAGAATGCCTGAACTCGTTCGTACGGAAGTTGGTCTTCTGCTTCTGATCTCTATTGAGATTGTATCCGCAATCATTCAGCTCAGTGGCTTTGCTAGGCAAAACCCGTTCATGCCTGTGTTCGGCTACGAATCCGCCGCGTCTGTTGCTGTCTTGTCTACCATCATATTCTTCGCTGGAGGGGCGATGATTGTCACTGGTCGCAAGCCCTTCGGGTCAAAGCATTCCGAACAGTCAGTCATTGGGTTGGCAGTCTGGTCTGCCATGGCCCTCTTCGACTTTTTCCTTTTGCCGTACTGGATACCTACACTGTCAGTAGTGCTTCCTGGGTATGTTGTGTTTGGATTGACAGGAATTGTCGAGACAGCTATTTCAGTGACCGCAATAGCACTTCTGACGTACCACCTCCAATCACGAACAGGAAAGATGCTGCTATGGCTCGCCTGCGGCATTGGACTCGGAATAGCAATCGCTTTTGATTCCCAGAATCTGCGGCTCTTCCCATACTACAGCAATGAAATCCAAAAGACGATATTTTCGCTCAACGGCCTGTCACCGGCTCTCTTCGCGACGGCTTATCTCGTCCTGTGGTCCCGTATTAGAAAGGAAAGTGCTGTTTCGTCTCCGATAAACAGGCCATAAGCTTCACGAGGAGTACACAGGTACCGGGTAGGCGTGCGAAACTCACCGGTCTTGAACCTACGGTTCAATGGTTGCTTTCTTGGGCAGGATCAGTCGAAGGGTTACGGGCCCGTACGGGTCAACGACATGAAGGCAGTCCACTCCGAATTGCCATGGGTCGCTAATGTGTGCCGGTAAACCGGGGGTCCAAATCCACCTCGCACCATTCAGGAGGTGAGTCCATAAAGTGTGAAGAAGTTTTTTTGTGCGGCCAACCTGAGGGTCGCATAATAGATAACACGAATTGAAAAGGTGGTAGTAAAAGAATAGTTAACAGAACACGAAACATAAGATCTCGAGCCCAAGATAGGATATCCGCGCAGTCCAATAGATTTCTCTTGGAGCATAGAGTTTATTCCCGGAAGTCGATTACGATTCGTCTGAACAAATCCTGACCCTTCCCAAGAGCGAAAACATTCTCGAAGACATTCTCGAAAAATGGAGGCGTGGATCCACTGGGCCTCTGCCTCAGTTGACTCCTCTCCAGCTTCTCAACGCTCTGGTTCTGGTTGAAAGAGAAGGACCTGTGGGACGGAGAGCCCTGTCCGAGACCCTCCAGCTAAACGACGGGGTAGTTCGAGGACTATTGGAAAGGCTGGCAGCGAGCAGAATGGCCTTGGTAACTGTGAAGGGTGTCCAGCTTTCCAAGATGGGAAAGGAGAGCCTCCGGAAGCTTCTTCGTCAGCTATCAATCAAGAAGATCATTTCCATAGACCAATCTGACTTGGTATCTGCCAATTCTGTCATGGGAGTGCATGCCATAAGATTGTACAGACCAGGAATGACTGGAATTGTTCAGAGGGATGAAGCGATTAAGGCTGGAGCTGAAGGCTCAATCACGGTCGCAGTTCTAGGCAAGAAGCTTGTGATTCCTCCTGACAACAAGAGTATCGCAGAACTCGCTCCAAAAGAAAACGCCAGGCTCAGGAGCGAGTTAGAACCCAGTGACAGGGATCTTATCATGATCGGCTTTGGAAAGGACCCGGGACGCGCACTTGCAGGTGCACTTGCAGCGGTCCTCTCGCTTCAGAAAGCCTAGGGGAACCTGGAACTGACAGAAAGGCAGAAGTTGTCGAGGCAGCCCACTGCCGAGATCATCTCGGTCGGTAACGAACTTCTCATCGGACACACACTTGACACTAACTCCCACTGGATTGCAAAACACCTCACCAGATTAGGGTGGACCCTCGAGAGAGTCACACAACTACGCGACTCGTTGGATTCAATCAGGTCAGGTGTGCGAGGATCTCTCAAGAGGAACCCGAGTGTCCTGATCACAATTGGCGGCTTGGGTCCGACCCATGACGACATGACGTTGGCTGGAATATCACGAGCCATCGACAAACCACTGAGAGTGAACAAGGAAGCGTTGGAACTTGTGAGAGATCATTATCGAAGACTCGAAAGCAAGCCCAAACTTACGAAGTATCGGACTAAGATGGCCACTCTTCCACAGGGTGCCGTTCCTCTGCCGAACCCTGTTGGCACAGCTCCCGGAGTAAAGATGCAACAGTCAAGCACAACCCTGTTCTCTTTACCGGGTGTGCCTTCCGAGATGAAGGCGATATTCCGCGCCAGCATCATTCCCTACTTAGAATCATTCAATACGACGCGCCCCAAGGAAGTAGAAATCAAGATTACCGGTATCATTGAGTCGGCGCTTGCACCAATTCTTGACCGGGCGCGCAAGGTCTATCCAAGATTATACTTCAAGTCTCATCCTAGAGGTAGAGAGACAGGAATCAGGCCTCTGATCCTGCTCCACATCTACAATGTCGAACCTGGTGCAGAGAAAGAAATCTCTGAGGCGTCAGCTCGCATAATGCTTCATTTGGCTGGAATCCGAGCCCGATCAAGTCTCGCTATGAAGAAATGATCTTCCATTTCGCGGCAGAGTCTGCCTGATATCTCCGAAAGCTTACTCGGTGGCGACTTGGACGAGGTCTTCTGGCTGTCTATTGCTAGACTGAGACAGGTTCATAATTCCGCCCGTCAGACTCTGGGCTCCGACTCCGTTCTTTGCCAACACCTCGGCTACGCGTAAAGATGTTCCTCCTGCCATGCAGACCAGGAGTGTCTTTGACTTGTCTTTCGGCAGAAGAGCGTTGATTCCGGCTGGAATTTTCTCGGTTGTTATCAGCGCCTGAACGTCTCGTGCGGTGGCTATCTTGACCTTGTCCTTGTCGCAGCCCAACGCGTCGGAGACCAGCTTGATCCCTTCCTCCCTCGGAACAAACATCGCATGGGTCCAGAGAACCTCTCCAAAGCTTGGCTGCTTCGAGTTCGCTTCTTGCACGTTGACCTCGAGTGGGTCTGAGGTCTCAACTGGTACCTCAAGGTCGGCTAGGTATTTTTGCAGTCCATCAGCAATCATGACTACGAAATTATTCCCAGCCCCATAGTTGATCATCTGCAAGGCTGAGTAGAGGGCTAGTGCGCCGCTCTCGCCGATGCCATAGCCTCTGCTGGCAAAGAATCTCAAGAGTCGTCTAGCGGCCTCGAAGTCTACCTCGTGTTCGCCGCCGTATAACTCGGGCTGGTAGAATCTCAGACCGACAGCCTTGTCTCTCGTCCTTATCCCAGCAACATCCTGGTTGGCCAGCGGGAACACTACGTGCACCGACTTTTGTTCATACTTGGCTTGCGCATATTTGGCAAGTCCTGCTGAGGTCCCTCCTGTTCCGAAGGCAGTGATTATTCTGAAGTCTCCGAGCGAGAAGCCGTGAGCTTTGAGTTGCTGGTCGATCTCTGGCGCGGTGGTTGTCTCATGGGACCGAACGTTGAGTTCGTTATCATACTGTTCTGGACAGAATCCATCGTAGATTTTGGCGAGTAGTTTAGCAAGGCTGATCACGTCCTGTTTCGCGAGCAGCGCCTCCACATCTCCTCGATTCTTGTCGAAGACCGCCGTGTCAAGGCCGAGTTGTGCGAGCTGTTCTCGGACATTTGCCGCGGCGGCTTTTGCGACCACAAGGTTCTGGTCTATCTTGAGTCCTGGTGCTGGGCATATGTCAACATCCAGGTTCACGGATCGTACTCCTTCATTCTTGAGTTCGTCCAAGACTCCTCCTTGCAGCTTTCTTGAGACGAGAACGATTACATCAAGCCCCAGGTTTCGTAGCATCCCAAGAGCCAGACCGAAGTTTCCGGAGGTTGCTTCGAAGATCTTCTGGCCAGATCTAAGCTTACCTGTAGCGATCGCGTCTCTGGTTATCTCTACTGCGGGTCGGACCTTGACGGAGCCGCCGAAGATTTGAGAGTCCAGTTTACCGAAGACTCTGACCGGCTTCGAGTCTATTCTGATTCCATACTCTGCCTTGGCGCATTCGGATAGGGCGTCCGTTAGGTCAACTAAGGGAGTTGGATTCGCAACCACTCCAGTCTTGTCTCCTCCCGCGACATGGGGGGTCCGACTCAGGATCTCTGCATCGAATTTTCCAAGGAGATCTTTGTCGATTTGCGGTGAGAAGGAACTGTGCTGCAACGATTATCCATAGCGTAACGGACAGGGCTTTATATAACGTATGTCATATTGGGACCCTATGACCGGGACTTACAAGGCGCCAGAGATCCCAACCAGCCAGATTACAGGAGAACTGGTCAGAGACGAGCTCCTGAGATGCTTTGAGAGCGCGAACAAGGAGTTCTTTACTCTACTAAATCAGCCCGTTACCGATGAGGCATTGAAGACACAGGTCAAACAGTTCGTTGAGGGAGTATTCCAGAGCTGCGGCGTCAGCTACACCGAACCAACCAAGACGGGAATCTTGACAGCCATCAACCAGTGCAAGAGTAACGCAGAGAAGATGATGGGACCCAAAGGAGCAGACATAATCAACCACCACTACACCGAAATGATGAAGCTAGTCAACAGACTTCCTGAGAAGGAAGCTTACGTCCCAGTTACTCGGATAACCTGATTATCCTGAGAAGGAAGGCAATGTCCCATTTTTCTCGAATGAGTTATTGATAACTTATCTTCGGCTGCCTCTGAGTCATAAGCAGGGTTCTCGCTCACATGGGCTTTCGTGCGAGCTCTTAAGTCGGTCTGGCAGTATTACGCTCCCTCAAACGAGATTCTCGCACTCTTGGAACTATTCAGGAGGATGGTTAACGATTCCATACGTATCGGTATCGCGAACGATGCGTCTTCGCTGAGAAAACTTTCACTCCTCTCCTATAATCAGCTGGCCCATTATGATTCTCCAAGTTATTACAAGCTCTGCGCGATAAGCAGAGCAGCTGGAATACTAGCCGCCAGGAAGAAGTCTCTCAAGCGAGGCTTCCCCACCAGACAGCCTTATTCTGCCAGATCCTTTCTAGTCTCCTGTTACGGCTTCAAGATCAAGAGTGGAGCATTAGAGATTCCGATATTACGAGGGGAACGTCTCAGCCTACCCCTGACCAATCACACATTGGGTGTCATCTCTCAACTAGGAGTCGAGGTGCGCTCTTTCACACTCACTCGGAACAAGCTGTGCCTCTCTATCGCCCGAGACGCTCCACACTTAGAGTGCACATCAACAGTAGGCGTGGACCGTAACCTCCGCAATCTCACCGTTGGGAACGAGAGTCAGATCCGTTACTACGACCTCTCGGAGACCGTGAGAATAGCCAAGACTACAGCGCGCATTGTAGCCTCCTTTAAGCGAGACGATGATAGGACCTTGGGGGTCATATCCTCGAAGTATGGGCGGCGAAGAACCGCTAGGACCGCTCATCTCCTCCACAATGCTACAAAGAGGATTCTTGCACGAGCAGTCCAGGGAAGAGAAGCAATAGTCTTGGAAAATATCCAGGGCATACGCCGTCTATACCAGAGGGGTAACGGTCAAAAGAGGAAGTATCGTGGTAGGATGAATGGGTGGAGCTTCAGCGAAGTGCAACGTCAGATCGAATACAAGGCCCGTTGGATTGGCCTACCAGTTATTCGTCTATCTAGGCGTGAGACCAGAGGTTCCAGCGTGACCTGTCCGAGATGCGGGGAGAGACTCCAATCTGACAAGAGACTGGGACGTAAGCTCTGGTGCGGAAACTGTCGAATCGTAATGGACCGAGACATCGTGGCGGCTGTAAACATGGCTCGGCGGGGACGGGTGAGGTTCGCACGTTCCCGGCCTCCCATCATCCTAGAGGCGCAAGGCGAGGCAGATGAAGCAGTGATGGGGAACCCGACGCCTACGGTAATCCCAGGAGTCAATGCCCCGAAGCCAACTCCAATAAGGAGTTCCCCAGAACCTTTTAATCAGGTTATTCTGCGCGAGTCGAGCTGATTAAAATAATACTTGCTCTCGGCATCGTGGCCGAGAAGCGCATTGACGGAAGTGGCGAAAGACCCTGGCTGGATGGTTAATCCAGTGCTCTTCATCATTGTAGTTGGGCTCTCAGTTCTTTTCGTCGCGGCGATTCTCTACCAGATCGTCGGCGTCCGCTAGCACCCGTTCTTCAGCGAGACGCTACCGGAGTAGGGCAACCATGAACGGTGACATCGATGTTTCAATCCGACCGTATGCTGAAGGAGACCTATGGCTGTTGGAGAGGACGCTCGGAAACCCAGGTCAAATGGTGCATTTGAACGGGCCGGAAAGCATAGAACATATCCGGAAGCGTCACAACAAATTCCTTGCGATGTCTGCGGACCCGCACGCTGGATGCCAGTTCACGATTTTGGCAGGCTCTCTTAATGCCCCGGCCGGTAATGTTGGATATTGGGAAAGCGAATGGAAAGGCAAGACTGGGTGGGAGATGGGATGGTTCGTGCTACCCGAATTTCAAGGGCGTGGAATCGCGACTGCGGCGACTAGACTGGTTATAGACTTGATTACCAAGCTTGAGAGTCATGAATTCGTCTTCGCATTTCCTTCGGTGGAGAATCATCAATCTAATGCCATCTGTAGAAAGCTCGGATTCATACTGACCGAGCAAGTTAGTTCCGAGTATCCGCCCGGCAGCAAACGCATGCTGCGCTGCAATATTTGGATGCTAACTCTCCCGGACGGTGGAATTGATACGTCGGCGACGAGTTAGGAGGAGGAGAGACGTTCTCAGGGTCGGCTTAAGTTCCCGTGTGGGGGCCAAAAAACATGAGACGGAAGAGTGAAAGAGAATCAACCGAATTCTTGCAGTTGGAAGATTATTCCTTCTCAACCGAAGATTTTACAGAACCGCTATTCATAACTAATTAGTAATCCCGTTGCATTCTGATCCTAAACCTTGGAACAGGCGACAGCGCAGCTCCATACGCCCCGCTCAGTGAGACTCGAGAGGATTGTTGACGAGACTCCTTCCATTCGCTCGTTCTGGTTTAACGACGTAAGCCTGCACAAGGCTCACCCTGGACAGTTCGCCATGGTCTGGGTCCCAGGCGTCGACGAGGTGCCTATGAGCGTCCTCGCAATCCATGGCAAGAACGAAGCGGGTGTCGTCATCAAGAAAGGTGGTCCGGTCAGTACAGCTCTCTGGGAAAAAAAACCCGGCGACTTGTTCTGGGTCCGGGGACCCTACGGACATCCATACAGCGTTGGACACCATCACAAACTCTTGGTTGTCGGAGGCGGGACAGGTCTCGTCCCACTGCTGTCTCTCCTAGTTCACTTTCGGGGCCGCGACGTCACCCTCATCACAGGAGCGCGGACCGCCAGCGAGCTCCTCTTCAAAGACTGGCTGATAGCGGACAGCAAAGAACACCATTTCAAGCTAGTTTTCGCAACAGACGACGGAACGTACGGAGAGAAGAACCAGGTCCCCAAAGTCGCCGAAACAGTTCTTAGAGACGGACAATTTGACGCCATCTACACTTGTGGCCCCGAGCCGATGATGAAGAAGATCTATGACCTCGCAATGGAAACCCGCTGCCACATCCAGGTAAGCTTGGAAAGGGTGTTCAAGTGTGGTGTAGGAATCTGCGCGGCTTGCGTAATCGGCCCCTACCTGGTATGTCACGACGGACCTGTATTCTCGGAGGCGGAACTTAGCGGCATGCCCGAATTCGGACACACGAGACGCGACCTCTCCGGAAAGAAGGTTCCCTTAGGGGCGGGTCACTGAGTATATCACTCAATCTACTGATTCTCGATGTCTGGAAAGTCGCGCATCTGGGCAACCGGCCAACTGAAAGCTGGAGCTCAGCGATCTTATCTGGCAAGAAACACGAGTGGCAGATAGAACCAGATATCATGACCCCGAATCTCTGGGCAGGGCTCGTGCACTACAACTATTCTTCTCTTCGTCAACCCGTTCTAAACGAAAACTCTTCTCGGCAGAACCAGAAACCCGCTTGCTCGCATATCGCGGGAATCTAATCCTTTGACGTAATGATGAGTTCGCTACCCGTAGTCGTGCAGGAGAAACGCTACAGTAGTTTCAGTAATCTCTCTCCACTTTGTTCTCTGCAAGCCCATTCCAAGTTGGGAAATTGCGAATCTGGACTCGATCTGAAATCTCGGTTCTTAAGAAATTCTGGCGGTCGATGACTGATCGAGAACTGTCCGTTCTCTTGGACAGATCTCTAGAGGCGGTTCGCTCTTGTCGTCAAGATTTGTTCGGCCGCCGTTGGTTTTCTCCATTGAAACGCTGGGAAGGTGAGTCAGGCATAGTCTTCGAGAACGAGTTGGTGCGAGACTATCTTAGGGGTGCGAGTCAATCTCTGCTTGCGGAGAAGTTTCACATTGGGTGGAGCAAGCTCAGGCAAGTGCTCGTTTCTCATGAGGTCCCAATTCGTGGAAAATCGCAACAAATGTTCATAGATCGTCATGGAAGTTCTCCTAAAATCAGGATTGGGCTGAGCCGTTCGAAGCTCTACATTATTTTTGCAATGTTTGGCGACGGTCTTCGACCCACCAGCCAGACGGAACGAAGAACTCACATAATTGGGCTCGCTGCGGGTCGGGACCGAGATTTCGCTGAGAACTGGATCTCCGAATTTGAACAAGAATACTCGGCTCGACCAGCTCTCAAAATAGTTGGTGTCAACAATATTCAAGCCTTGATTTCGTCTGTCGACATTTGGAATGATCTACACCGCTTCGCCTCATTCGGAACCCGATCCTGGGGTCTACGGGGAGCAGTTCTCAAACACTTACTTTCGGATAGGGTGTCTCGGACAGTCGTTGGATATGGCTTGAGGGGTTACTTCGACGCAGACGGTTCCGTGAAATACCACGTCAAAAGATCATCGAGACAGGTCGCGGTCAGCTCTGTGAACCCAAAGGGTCTGAAGCAGATCTCAACTCTCCTCGAGAAGATCCGCGTCCGACATAGCATCTACAGAGACAGTATTGCGATATTCGGTAGAAGAAACCTCTTGGATTATCAGAGAATGATCGGGTTCGGAATCGCCAGGAAGAACGAAGCGTTAAATAACATGATCTCAACTTTTCGCGTGAGATAAGATAGGGAGGGTTGTAAGTACGCCAACACACGGCTCGTTGACTAAGCGGAGGGTGGAACAAAGTCACTCCGGGTCTGAGCGGGCAAAGTTAGGCAGCAGACTCCTAAGATCGTAGCTCTAGATAAGCCGGGGCTTTCACCGCGTGAACGGGTTCGTAGGAATGCGCAGAAGAGATTTGTTCTGGGCAGAAAACCTGGCCAGAACTACATCAGAGTTTAAGCATCAGACGGTCCGATTTTTCCATTCAGACGCAAGCATGCTATAGCGCACGGTATCGACAAAGTGGTCGTAGATGCGCTCTCTCTGCCGAGATACTCCTTCATGCTTGAACCCCAATCTCTCTGGCACCATACGACACCTTGTGTTCTCATATGCGCAAGATATCTCAACACGGTTTAATCCAAGCTCATCAAATGCGAGATCGACAAGTGCGCTACATGTTCTTGTCATGATCCCCTTTCCCTCGAAGGATTTGCCCAGCCAGAAACCGATCAATGCAGCTCGGTTGTCCCAGTCGATATAGTCGTAGGTTACGACGCCTGCTAGTGATTCTCCCAACCAGATCCCCATCAGGAGACG
>Ga0209804_1000201_pt1 | contig 51670 bp, 46 predicted proteins | sample GraSoiAngelo_139_FD_185896 | JGI IMG/M metagenome (GOLD analysis project Ga0209804, IMG submission 185896) | Grasslands soil microbial communities from the Angelo Coastal Reserve, California, USA - 14_0929_12_20cm (SPAdes) (version 2) | ecosystem: Environmental > Terrestrial > Soil > Grasslands ... | reverse complement strand
TAGGCCTGAACTGTTCCAGCGCGTGCAAGATACCTTTGCCGGACGGAACAAGCCGAAATACCGCAAGCACAATTTTCCATTCGCCGGGCTGCTCACCTGCGCTCACGACGGATGCACCGTGACGGCGGAGATCAAGAAGGGCAGGTACGTTTACTACCACTGCTCCAAGGGTCGCGGAAAATGCGAGCTGCCGTATATGCGTGAGGAATACGTATCGGAACGCATGGGCGCACTGCTGAAGCAAATCTACGTACCGGAGACGATTGCCCGAACGATTGTGGATTCGCTGAATTCTGACCTAGACCGCAGCGAACGGGAGCGACAAGAGCAGATTGTTGCCTTCAAGCAGCGCCTTGCCGCGATTCGCACGCGCATGGACTCGCTTTACGAGGACAAGCTGGATGGCAAGATCACGGAGGAATTCTGGGCACGCAAGCAGGCCGAATACGCCGACCAGGAGCGCAGCATCGAAACTGCGCTATCGAGCCTGAACACACCCGTGACAGCCGACCGCGTGCTAAACGTGCAGCGCATTTTCGAACTCGCGAACCGAGCGCATTTTCTGTACGTTACGCGGAATCACACGGAAAGGGGCGAACTGCTGAAATCGGTGCTTTCGAACTGCTCCACGGACGGCGTAAGCCTCTGGCCTGCTTACAGAAAGCCATTCGACCTGATCTTTCAACGGGCCAAAAATGAAGAATGGCGGAGAGGGAGGGATTCGAACCCCCGATACCCTTTCGGGTATGCCGGTTTTCAAGACCGGTGCCATCAACCGCTCGGCCACCTCTCCGGCTGACGCTTCTGGGCGCTTCTGAGAGCATAGCATGGGGAAACATGAGACAGGAGGAGGATTGGCTTCATACTGGGAAAGTAGCAGCTCCCGTTACTCCTTGCCTAGTACGTTCAAATAAGAAACCCACCCGGAAAAACGCAGAGTGGGCATAAATTCCTGGCTAATATCTTCTTCTAAGCTGCTTTTTTCTGCTGCGATCTCCACTTAGCCCAACGTGCTTTCTGTGCGGCGATGATACGTTTTCTCGCAGCGGCCGACAGTCTTCGCGTGCCCCTCACGCCCGAAGCAGAGTGCTGCCCTGCCAGCTTGCCGAGAGCGGCGATAGCCTGATCAAGACAATTCAATTCAGCCTGTTTGCCCAGCCTTTGTCTTTGCAATTCGTGCAATACCCGAGCTAGATTCGCCATTGCTTGCCCCTTTTCCTAGTATTAGCCGTCGCTGTAAGAAACTTGACTTGAGACTAACACTCGATATCTAGGATGGTCAATGACCCCACTGTTCCTGTCCCGACTTTGCAGCTTAGCCAGGTCCGTTGTACAAGTCGGTTACTCTACTTACCAGCCCGGCTTCACTCCGTTTTTCGCATTCTGCTCGTCGAGCCACTTTTTCAGAGGAGCGAAATAGTCGAGCATGGCGGCGGCGTCCATCTGGCGCTCTCCGGTTAAAGCGTATAACTCTTCCGGCCACGGTCTGCTCTTGCCCATCTCCAGCATCTTATTCAGACGTTCTCCGGCAACTTTGTTGTTGTAAACCGAACAGCGGTGGAGCGGACCGCTGTAACCGATGGCCCGGCATAGTCCGCGATGAAACTGGAACTGCAGGATAGAAGCCAGGAAGTAGCGCGTATAGGGCACATTGGCCGGCACGTGATACTTTGCCGCGGGATCAAAATCCGCCTCGGTGCGCTTTACGGGCGGAGCGACTCCTTGATACTTCTCTCTCAGTTCCCACCACGCCTGGTTGTAATTCTCCGGCTTGATCTGCCCGGAAAAGACACCCCAGCGCCACTGGTCAATGAGTAGTCCAAAAGGCAAAAAGGCCACTTTCTCCAAAGCCTTGTGCATAAGCAGACCCAAATCGCCTTCCGGACCGGGCACCTGGGCGATCATGTCGATCTGCTTGAGGTACTCGGGTGTGATGGAAAGGGCGATGGTGTCGCCAATCGCCTCGTGGAATCCGTCGTTGGCGCTGTCCTCAAATAACGGCGGCTGCTGGCGGTAAGCGCGCTGGTACATGTTATGTCCCAGCTCATGGTGGATGGTCCGGAAATCTTCATCCCGGATGCGGATGCACATCTTGAGGCGAAGATCTTCCTGGTTATCGATGTCCCAGGCGCTGGCATGACAGACCACGTCACGATCAGCCGGCTCTTTGAACAGCGACCGATCCCAAAACGTCTTGGGCAGAGGCGCAAATCCCAGAGACGTGAAGAAGGCCTCGCCGTAGCGAACCATGCGTAACTCGTCGACATGCTTTTGCTCCAGGATAGGAGTAAGGTCGACGCCACTCCCCTTGCCCGGCACGTCTAGCAGATCGTAAATGTTGGTCCAGTCCTGTGCCCAGATGTTACCCAGCAGGTGGGCGGGCAGCGGACCATTGGGCGGGACCAGTTGCGCACCGTATTTCTTGACCAGCTGCGACCGAACATAAGCGTGCAGGGACAGATATAGAGGCCGCACCTGCTGCCAGAGGCGGTCGATCTCGGCGCTGAATTGCTCGGGGGACATGTCGTAATTTGAGCGCCACAGCGCTCCCATGTCGGCAAAACCCATCTCGCTTGCGCCCTTGTTGGCCAGATCGACGAACCGTGTATAGCGATCCTTCATAGGCGGAGATATAGTGCGCCAGCCCACCCACAGATCGAGCAGGACTGCGGGGTCTTTGGTCGACGCCATGGCCTTCTCCATATCGTTTTGCCCCAGACACTGGCCTGCGAATGGTCCTGTCTTAGGGCAATACTTGCCTTTGCCGTAGGTTCCATCGAGCCATGTTCCGAGCTGGGCCAATTCTGCCCGCTCTTTGGGATCGCTCGGAGCCGGCGCCGACACCGACAGCTTCAGCAGCATGAGTTTGCGCGACATTTCCGGTGACAGCTCGATACCCCCAAACCGCTTGGCCTGCCCGGCGAGTTCGCTGACCGCGGCGAGGAAATTCTCGTTCGCGGCAGCTGCCATGGCTTCGGTGTCGTCCGTTATGTAAGTTGCCTGGACCCACGCGGCTCGACTGGCTTTGATTGACAAATCGTCGAGCCGCGCTTCGGCATCACTCAAGAATTTTTCCACGTCTGCGGTAGTTGGCTGATTGGACGCTTGCGCCAATAAGAATGAAGCTAGAAAAAGGATGACTGCAGGGACCTTCAGGACCTGACGCATCAGGGAACCCTCCCGGGCGATCATTGTAATTGAGAGCACCGCGCCAGGTTTGTGATAAGGGAGGAGATTCTAGCTGCCTGCCGTTCGTTGCGGCTTAGAACGCCTGCCGAACGGTCTTGGGCAGCGGGTGCCGCTCTTCGTAGGCTGCGATTTCGGCTTCGTGCTGCAGCGTCAGGCCAATATCATCCAGGCCTTCCAGCAAGCAGTGACGGACAAAATCGTCGATCTGGAAGCCGGCCGAAAAACCGTGCCCGTCGTACACCTTGCGCTGTTCGAGATCAACCGTGAGTTGATAACCATCCTTCTCTCGCGCGCGGCGGAGTAATTCATTGACTTGGTCTTCGGACAACGCGACGGTCAGAAAGCCGTTCTTGACGCTATTGTTGGCGAAGATGTCGGCAAACGAGGAAGCAATCACAGCGCGAAAACCAAAATCCGCCAAGGCCCACACGGCGTGCTCGCGCGAAGATCCGCAGCCAAAGTTTCTTCCTGCCACGAGGATGCTCGCACCTTTGTACCGGGGCTGATTAAGCACAAAAGACGGATCCTGTTCGCCGCCATTCTTGCGGCGCCAGTCGAAGAACAGGAACTCTCCGAAACCAGTACGCTCGATGCGCTTCAGAAACTGCTTAGGAATGATCTGATCCGTGTCCACGTTAGCGCGATCCAAAGGAGCGACTAAGCCGGCATGTACGCGAAAAGCTTGCATTGTCTCCTGTGGCGCGGACACTCTTGTCCGCGCGTAAGACCTTCTTGTCATTCCGAGGCGGCTCCAGCGTCGAGGAATCTGCTTGTGATTCTCCTTACCGAAACCGCCAGTTCCGAACATCCGTGAAGTGCCCTGCAATCGCCGCTGCTGCCGCCATCATAGGACTGACCAAATGTGTGCGCCCGCCTCGCCCCTGACGTCCCTCAAAATTCCGATTGCTGGTGGAAGCGCAGCGCTCCCCAGGTTGAAGGATGTCCGGATTCATACCCAGGCACATCGAGCAGCCTGACTCCCGCCACTCGAATCCGGCCTCCTGAAAAACCTTGTGCAGCCCTTCCCGCTCCGCCGCATGCTTGACGGTCTGCGATCCCGGAACCACCATGGCCCGCACCTTGGAATTAACTTTGTATCCCTTGGCAACCCGAGCCGCGGCGCGCAAGTCTTCCAGACGCGAGTTCGTACACGAACCGATGAATACACGATCCACCGAGATATCCTGCACGCGAGTCCCCGGCTCAAGCGCCATGTACTCAAACATGCGCTCAGCAGCGCGCCGGTCGGCATCGCTGCGGAAGCCGTTTAATTCCGGCACGCGCTCAGTGACCGGCACGACCATCCCCGGATTCGTGCCCCACGTCACAAAAGGAGCGAGCCCGGCGGCGTCAACCTTAACTACTTTGTCGAACCGGGCCCCGGGATCGGAGGGCAACGTGCGGCCGCAAACCAGTGCCTTCTCCCAATCATCTCCCGTGGGAGCGAAACGGCGTCCTTTTATGTATGCGAATGTAGTCTCGTCGGGAGCAACCATACCGGCGCGCGCACCGGCCTCGATGCTCATGTTGCAGACCGTCATGCGCCCTTCCATGGAGAGCGCCCGAACTGCTTCGCCTGCGTACTCGATAACATGGCCGGTAGCGCCATCGGTTCCGATCTGCCCAATGATGCCGAGGATGAGATCTTTCGAGGTGACTCCTTCGGGCAGCGCCCCCTGGACGTCGATGAGCATGGTCTTCGGCTTGCGTTGGGGCAAACATTGGGTCGCTAGAACGTGCTCAACCTCGGAGGTACCCACGCCAAAGGCCAAGGCGCCGAAAGCGCCATGCGTGCTGGTATGGCTGTCACCGCAGACGATCGTCATGCCGGGCTGAGTCAATCCGAGTTCTGGGCCGATAACGTGGACGATGCCCTGCTGGGGTGAGTCTATGTCGAACAGGGGAATGCCGAACTCCCTACAGTTCTTCTGCAGGGCTTCGATCTGGCGGGCGGCAATGGGATCGGTGATCGGAAGTCCGCGAGGCGTGGTCGGAACATTGTGATCCACAGTAGCCACGGTGCGATGAGGCTGGCGTACACGCCTCCCGGCAGCCCTCAGGCCGTCGAATGCTTGCGGCGAAGTCACCTCGTGCACGAGGTGGAGGTCTATATAAAGGAGAGGACTTCCCCCCGCCGGCTCACCGACCAGGTGGTTGTCCCAAACCTTTTCGAATAGAGTGCGCTTGCCGGACATGGAATCTTCTGGTTCCCCCGGGGCTTGCTCGGGATTCCCTTAGTTTACCAATCGACCGTGATTTCGGGGATGCGTGCTGAAGATGGCGTGGATCCCGGCGAGAAGGCTTCTTCCACTTGCGCCCTTGCTCATTGAGAAGGTGCCGCAGCTGTTTTTCCAAGAGGCCCTGCTATGTACCGTATATCGGATGCCAAGGTAGGCACATTCCCATGTGATCTCGGTCACTTCTGCCATGTCTGGCCAGGGTTTTGAATCTTCATTAACGCCGTCTGGAGGAGGTCTACTCCGATGCCCAGCACCATTGCTGAAGTTCGCGATTTCCTCGACCTGAGACGCATCGCTCTGGTCGGCGTATCACGCGACCCAAAGGATTTCAGTCGCATGCTCTTCCGCGAGATGTGTAACAGAGGTTACGACATGATTCCGGTAAATCCGGGCGCCACCGAACTGGAGAGCAAGCGGTGCTTTCCCCGCGTCCAGGAGATTGATCCACCCGCTCAGGGTGCGCTGGTCATGACCGCGCCCCGAGACACGGAACGCGTGGTGCGGGACTGCATCGAAGCCGGCATTCGGCATGTATGGATGCATCGCGGTGGGGGCCAAGGTGCAGTCAGTAAAGAGGCTGCCGGGTTGTGCCGTCAGAAGAGTATAGGCCTGGTTGAAGGCCACTGCCCGTTCATGTTTCTTCCCGGTACCCCGTTTTTCCATCGGATACACGGCTTCCTTCTGAAACTGGCGGGCAGCTATCCGAGCAAGGTGCACGCCGATCCCGCTCTGTAATGACGTGCATGCCGTCTGGCCCCGAAAAGCGACACCTGAAATTGAAGGAGATTAGGCAAGAGGGGCTTGAGGAGACGGCGAACGGGTCTCCAAAGTGAGGCCAGCCGTAACCTCGCCCTGGCACTCATTGACTGGCTCTGAGCGCTAGGGACTCATTTCTTTACCGAGACTACATCGTTGTTCAGTTCTTCCCTGTCGGTTTCACGTCTCCCTGCTGGTTTCCTGAAACTCCTTTTACTTGGGACGAATAGCGGTCCGTCACCTGCCAGTTTTCATCCTTCTTCTGCCACAGATCGACGATGAAATAGTCGCTGGTGTGGGCCTTCCCGGCTTGCTCGACGGTCTCACTCAAGACAAAGCTCACAACCACCGCGCTGTTATTCACAGCGCGTGCAGCCATCTGCCGGATACGAAAAGAATCCAGCTTCTCGGCCATGGCCCGCTGCAACCACTGTTCGCGTGGAATCGGTTCGCCGGGCGGGGCCGGCGTCCAGATCTGGAAATCTTCCGCCAGGAGACGGTTCAACGTGGCCTGATCCTGTTCGTGGATCGCCTTCAGCCAGTCCGCTTCCATTTGGGAAAAGAGCGTCACTAGCCGGGTGGTGGTTAAGATGCGGCCGGGCGTTTGTCCCAGGCTCGCAACCGCGCATGCGAACACGATAAAAACAATAAATTTTCGCCTCATTGTTAAAGCCAGCCACGGATTAACACGAATCCCACGGATAACAATCCGTGAAATCCGCGCGTATCCGTGGCCGTGTCTTCCAATCGACAATCAAAAATCAGCAATCGCCAATTCTTACCGCGTATAGAACGTGCCACCCAGAGTCTTGTCGCAACCGCCACCGCGGGCGTTCTCCCAGTTCATCTGGATGAGCCAGTGGTGAGTGCCGAAGGTCTGGTTGTAGGCGCCGTTCCCAATCGTGCCCGTAGTAGGTCCAAACTTCCACGCGCACTTGTCGGCATTCTCCGCGCCCGAGGAGTCATACCAGGCGTTCAGGTCCGGATCGGAGGTGGTTTCTTCCGCTTCGTGAGCCATGACCGAAGCCATGCCGTCGGCGCCACTGTCCCCGTTCGGGCTGACAGTTTGCATTTCACAAGCGGATGGACAACGGTCCGGGTTGCCCACGAACGAGAACTTGATATCCGATCCCGAGATAGTGCCATGAGTATGCCAGCCGCAGTACCGGGTACAGAAGCCCGAGCTCTCGCGCACGTCGGAGGAGGTCAGCACGAAATAAAGGCCATTGGTATCCTTCGGCAGCCTGCCGCTGCTGATCGCGCTGGACACGACCGCCTGCACCCCCGAGTCGCTCAGACTTGTGCCGTGCGAGTAGCTGTCAGTCGTTGAAGCCGTTAAAGCAATATTGCCGCTGACGTTGGCGGTGCTGCTCCCATAAGTCGTATTAATCTTCTCGTAGCCCGATCCGCCGATGCCTCCGGAACTGCCAAACAGTGCGTCCAATAATCCGACTGTCACCTGGCTGTCGGAAGAACGGGGACCATTCGTCCAGTTTCCGTACCATATGAAATACACATGCACCGGACTGCCCGACATGATCGGGCCGCCGTGGTAGTTAATGCCATTACCCAGGGTAACCGTATATGGGTTGACGGCCGGTGCCGTCGTTGATTCGACACCCCAGCCTTTTCCGGTGGGAACCACGTGTTTGGCATCACGGGTTGTTTGTGCGCTTACAAACGCCAGGCAGGCAAATACCAGCAGAAGACTCCAAAGTCCTTTCCGCATACGTCCTCCAGTTTTGATATTTGGATATTCTCTCGAACCCCACGTCGAGAGCCGCGCATCGCAGACGGGGCAGCGGCGACGATGTTCCGGTGTTCTAAAGTAAAGTGGCAAAATCCGCGAATGAGTTCACCCTGAACGAGGCGGCAGGGACGGTAGTATGGGGCAGAGTTGCTGTCAATCCGGAATTCCCGGTAGGAAAATACTAGATAACCCCTACATTTCGCCACATCGCGGATGTTCGGGCTTTTGAACGAAGCGCCGGAATCGGCGGTCACGATAATATAGATTCAGTTCGAGCTGGCTCGCGTTAGAAGATCGCTGAAACCCATGATTAATGGCAAGCGCGTGGCGGTGGTCATGCCCGCCTTTAACGCTGAAAAGACGTTGGAAGCTACGGTCGCGGAGCTCCCTGATCTGGTGGATATCCGCATCCTGGTAGACGACTACAGCTCAGACAAAACCGTGCAGCTCGCCGAGCGATTGGGGCTGCACGTCTACGTGCATGATAAAAACTACGGGTACGGCCGCAACCAGCAGACCTGTTATCGGGAGGCCCTGGCGGCGGGGGCTGACGTGGTTATTTTGGTCCATCCCGATTATCAGTACACGCCCCTGCTGGTCACAGCCATGGCCAGCATGGTGGCTAATGACGTCTACGATGTCGTGCTGGGCTCCCGCATTATCGGAGGACAGGCGCTGCGCGGCGGCATGCCGTTTTATAAGTACGTGGCTAATCGTCTGCTGACTGCCTTCGAGAATCTGTTTCTCGGTGCAAAGCTTTCCGAGTATCACACCGGCTACCGCGCTTTCAGCCGCAAGGTGCTCACCGAGCTGCCTCTGCTGGAAAATTCCGATGATTTTGTTTTCGACAACCAGATGTTGGCGCAGTGCGTTTACTTCGGATTTCGAATCGGCGAGGTGTCGTGTCCGACCAAGTATTTTCATGAGGCGTCATCTATCAACTTTCGGCGCAGCGTGAAATATGGCCTGGGAGTGATAGCTACCACGGTCCAATTCGTGCTGCAGAAATGGGGCTTAGTGCGGCTGGCACGGTTCAGTGTCCAGGGGCGGAAGTTGGACCTTGGCTACTATGCGCGTGGCGCGATTAACGGGCAGGCGGGTTAACTCACGAAGAAGGGGCCTTTAATCGGTAAGCCATGTCGTCAAGCGGACGTGGGTTCGCGAAGGATATGGCGGGCATAGCCAGGGACGCATCCCTGTTTGCGTACGCGAGATCGGTTGGCCGGCGCTCGCCGGCTCAGGATAACAACATGGTGGCGTGTCGGCGGGTCTTCCGCAATTTGCGCAGCAGGATCAGATAGTCGAGTCCCACCTTCAGGCCGGCCTTGCTTCGGCCCGCGTGTCTCCGTCCAAAGGTGAAAGGAATTTCACGAGCCGAATGCACATCTCCGCGGACCAGGATTTCCAGCAGGATTTTGAACCCTTGCGGCTGCAGTGTGATGTCTTTTATGCAAGAGCGCCGTACCAGGAAGAACCCGGACATCGGATCCTGCACGCGAATCCCGGGCTTCTGCAGCGGCCAGGTCATCCAGATAGCGATTTGCGAGAGCAGATGACGAAAGCGACTCCAATTCCTCCGACTGCCCTGCGGAGCGTACCGGCTCGCAATCACGATATCGGTCCCGGATGCTAACGCCTGCCACATTTGCGGCAACAATTCCGGCGGGTGCTGCAGGTCGGCGTCGATGACGCCCAAGACCTCCGCTTCCGTGTTCCGCCACCCGTGGATCACCGCTCCCGCTAGACCTCGTACTCCCTTGCGCACGAGCAACCGGATCCGCGGGTCCCGACGTGCAATTTCGCTAACAATCTCGTCTATCCCGTCTCGGCTATCATCATCGACTACAATCAACTCATAACCTATGCCCAGCGGGCGAAGCGCGCCGCGAATGCGTTCGATCAAGGTGCGAATGTTGCCAGCTTCGTAGACAGTTGGCACGATGACTGCCAGTTTTGGAGACGAGTCCGCCTGCCCGGTAAGATCCGGCAACGGGCTAGAAGAGGGCCTGTCCGCCATCGTTGAAGGCTCGACAATGTTCATCAGAATAAGGCTGCGATTCTAAAGGTTCGCGACTTGAAAAACTATCGTCGGGATGTGCCCATCCTCCTGCTATTGGCATTCTGTGCCCTGATGGTGCACGGCTATCATCCCGGTGTTGAAGACGCGGAAATCTATCTTCCCGGCATTAAGAAACAGCTGAATCCCGCGCTCTACCCTCACAACTCGGCCTTTTTCGCGTCCCACGCGCGCATGACGCTGTTTCCGAATTTGATGGCCTGGTCAATTCGCATTTCGCATCTGCCGGTTGACTGGGCTCTGTTTCTTTGGCAGTGGTTCTCGATTTTTCTATTGCTGCTCGGCTGTTGGCATCTGGGACGCCTGGCATTTCGCGATGCGCTAGCACGCTGGGGGGGCGTAGCGCTGATCGCGGCACTTCTGACTATCCCGGTCGCGGGCACCGCGCTCTACGTCATGGACGAGTACCTGAGCACGCGCTCGTTCTCCACACCGGCCGTGCTCTTCGTCCTCGTCAATGCGATCGATCGCAAGTTCCTGCGTGCGCTGCTGTGGGCAGTCTTTACCGGGATGATTCATCCGCTTATGGCCGTGTTCGGCGCCTCCTATGTAGTTCTGTTTCTGTGGATGAATCGAAGACAACCGGAGATGTTGAGCAGTTCTCGAGTTGAGGCAACGAGTGCCCTGCTGTTGCTTCCTCTTGGCTTGTTCCCGCCGCTGACCGACGCATACCGTGAAGTCCTCACAACGCGCCCCTACTTCTTTTTGCTGCAGTGGCGATGGTATGAGTGGGTGGGAATTTTCGCTCCCCTTGCCTTGTTGTGGCTCATTCGCTGGATTGCGCGCAGCCAGGACTTGCCGCGGCTGGAAGCGATGTCGTCGGCCACAGTCATTTTTGGTCTCATCTTTTTCTGTGTTTCGCTAATCATCACGATTCCAGCCCGACTGGCCAATTTCGCCGAACTGCAACCCATGCGCAGCTTGCACCTTATCTACATTCTGTTGTTCGTTTCTCTCGGCGGACTTTTAGCTCAGTGGATCCTCAGAGACCACGTCTGGCGTTGGACCCTATTGTTTCTGCCGCTCTGCGCCGGGATGTGGTATGCCCAGCGCCAGCTGTTTCCCGCCACGCCGCACGTCGAATGGCCCGGAGCCAAGCCCAAGAACGAGTGGGTCCAGGCATTCCTCTGGATCCGGCAGAACACGCCGCGCGAAGCTTACTTCGCGCTTGATCCTAACTACATGGTGCTGGCCGGCGAGGATCAGCACGGGTTTCGTGCCCTTGCCGAGCGTTCCCGCCTGGCTGACGTTGGGAAAGACAGCGGAGCTGTGACCATGTTTCCTGCTTTAGCCGAAACTTGGCGCCAGCAGGTCCGGGCCCAACAAGGATGGAAGAGTTTCCAGGCGTCTGATTACCGCCGGCTGCAGCAGATGTTTGGGGTGAATTGGGTGGTGCTCCAGAGGCCAGCAGTAGTGGGTCTTTCGTGCCCCTACCAGAATAACGCGGTGCTGGTGTGTCATCTGGAGTAGCCGCACTCCAGTTCGGTGGCAGGAAGCAGAAGATTTCACCGCCGAGAGCGCGCCGAGAAGGTAACGTTGCGCCTCAATTCGCGACCGTTTAGCATCTAATTGAGAATGGCGACTACCACTGTGAGCCCGCCGAGCGAACACCGCCCCACGCTGGTCTTGAGCGAAATCCTGAACTTCGCTTACGACACCTTCTGCAGCAACAAGATAAAGTTTCTGCTGACCTCGTTGGGCATGATGATCGGTACGGCCTCGCTCATCCTCGTAGTGACGATTGGGATGACGGGAAAGCAATACGTGCTGAATCAGATCCAGGCCATTGGTGCCAACATGATTTACGCCGAGTACTCGGGCGGCGCCGACCGGATCACGCAGACCACGCCGGACCCCCTCACTATTGATGACTTGCGCATGGTTCGCGAACAGGTTACTGGAATCATGCATGCTTCCCCTGTGGTGCCCCTGGACGATCGTGTGCCGGTTGGGGGCGGCAAGGAACGCGATGTTCGTGTGCTTGGGGTTTATCCCGAATACCGTCTGGTGAGAAATCTGGTAATTATCTCTGGCCGTTATTTCGATGAGGAGGACGCCCAGGCCCGCAACAAAGTCGGCGTCATTACCAACAAGCTGGCCGAGGAGCTCTATGGTTCGACGGACGCGGCCATAGGTCAGGTGCTCAAGCTGAGCAGCCTCCCCTTCACGGTAATCGGCACTTTCAGAGAGGGAGTGGAAACCTTCGGCCAGTCCGAGGTCCAGAACAACACCATGATCATTCCCTACACCGTGAGCCGCTATTTCACGAACACGCCCACGGTCCGGCTCATGTATTTTTCGGTAGCCGATCCCAGCATGGTGGTGTCCGCAACCGAGCAGATCAAGCGAGTTTTGCAATCCCGTCATCGTCCGGAATCGGTTTACAACGTGCAAAACCTCACGCAGCTGCTGGTGGTAGCGGGCAAGACCGCAAACGCGCTGACCGTGGTTCTGCTGGCGATTGCCTTGGTGGTATTGCTGGTGAGCGGTATCGGGATCATGAACATCATGTTGGCGACGGTGAGCGCCCGCATCCGCGAGATTGGTATTCGAAAAGCGATTGGAGCCACCAGACGCGAGATCAAGTTTCAGTTCCTCTCCGAGGCTATCCTCATATCGCTGTTTGGCGGAGTTATAGGGATCATCATCGGCCTCGCCTTGCCGTTCTCGGTGCGCTTCTTCACAGCCTACCGCCTTCCCATCTCTGGCTGGTCGGCAATTATTGCGCTGCTGGTGTCGTCTACGGTGGGAATCCTGTTCGGCACGATGCCTGCCTCTCGTGCGGCGCGACTCGACCCGGTGGAAAGCCTGCGCTACGAGTGACCCCCATGTGGAGGCGGCTCTCAGCCCCCCACCAGTAGCATCCGGGTGCCGGCTACAGGATTTTCTTCCCGAATGCCGATAGGGTCAGTTCGACCGCCAGGTCTGCGGTGCGGTTGTGCTCGTCAATCACCGGATTCACTTCCACAATCTCAAAACTGAGCATTCGTCCGTGATCCGCAATGATCTCCATTGCCAGGTGGGCTTCCCGATAAGTGGCCCCGCCGCGCACCGGAGTCCCGACGCCAGGCGCATCCTCGGGATCGATCCAGTCCATATCGAGCGACACGTGATAGCCAGCGGTGCCGCGGCCGGCCATGCGCAGAGCTTCCTCCATGACCGCTCGCATGCCGCGCTCATCGATATCGCGCATGGTGAACACTTCCACGCCAGCCCGGCGAATGTTTTCCTTCTCGATGGAATCGATGTCGCGGACACCCACCAGCACGCAATTATCAGGGTTCACCTTGGGCGAGAAGTTAAAGATGTTAGAGAGTTCCGGAGGACCCAGGCCCATGATGGCGGCCAGCGGCATACCATGTACGTTGCCGCTGGGGGAAGAATCGGGGGTGTTGATGTCGCTGTGGGCATCGATCCAAATCAGGCCGATCTTCTGCTTCTGCCGACGGTAAAACTCGGCTACACCTGCCACGGTCCCAGCCGCTACCGAATGATCCCCACCCAGCACGATGGGAACTTTGCCCGCTTCCAGAGTCTTCATCACGAGCTCAGCATGCTTGGTGCAGGTGGCGGTAATCTCCTTGAGATATTTTGCCCGGGGATCGCCTTCTTTTTTCTGCTCAGCGATAGCGACGGAAACATTGCCGGCATCTTCGACGACATGGCCCAGTGTCTCCAGCCGCGCCTCCAGTCCAGCAACCCGCACCGCAGATGGTCCCATGTCCACGCCCCGGCGTGACTGTCCGAGATCGAGAGGAACGCCGATGACCCGAATCTTTCGGGGAATGATGCTGGTGAAGGGAACAGTTGTGGTGGTGGTCATTGACTCTATCTAGTTCTTTGAAAACTGGTTTACCGCAGAGTTCGCAGAGAGCGCAGAGTCAGGGAATTCTTTCACAATTCGTCGGATTCCATGCTTCAGAATGGACTCATGAAAGTTCAGAAGTAGGCCGAGTCTTGACCCGGACAAACGCAAATACGATAGTAATTGTGCTTCGTCCACTGAATTGAGCTTTTCAACTGCCTTGATTTCGACGATGACAGAATCTTCGACGACCAAATCCAGCCCATAACCACAATCCAGCTTCACCTCTTTGTAGATAACCGGCAGCGGTTTTTGTTGCTCGACCTTCAACCCGCCCTGGCGCAACTCGAAAACGAGACACGCTTCGTATGCCGATTCCAGCAGCCCCGGCCCCACCACCTCATGCACTTCCATGGCGGCTCCGATAACCTGCTCCGTAATCGCATTCAGCCTATCGCGCTCGTTCATGGCCTCACTCCTAACTGTTTTTTCGTGGCGTTCTTCACTGCGACCTCTGCGAACTCAGCGGTTAAGTGTTTTCCTAGGGATACAGCCGATGCAGCATCCGCGGAAAAGGAATCGTCTCTCGCACGTGTTCCAATCCGCAGATCCAGGCTACGGCTCGCTCGATGCCCATCCCGAAGCCGCCATGGGGCACGCTGCCGTATTTGCGCAAGTCGAGATACCAGTTGAACGCTGACTCCGGCAAACTATGTTCCCGGATACGTTTGACGAGAAGGTCATAAGAGGCCATGCGCTGCGATCCGCCGATGATCTCGCCGTAGCCTTCGGGGGCCAGCACGTCGACGCATAAAGCCAACTCAGGCCGCTGTGGATCGGGCTCCATGTAGAACGCCTTCACGGCAGCCGGATAGCGATGCACCATGACCGGCTTTTCGAACTGCGAAGAAAGATAAGTTTCATCGGGCGAACCTAAATCGCCGCCCCACTCGAATTTGTTCTCGACCGCTCCCTTGGCGTGCCCTTCCTGCAACATCTTCACCGCTTCGTCGTAGGTGATACGAGGAAAGGGCGGCGCAATTTTTTCCAGCTTCGAAACATCGCGCCCGATAGTCTGCAAATCAGCTCGTCGCCGCTCCAGGCACCGTTTCACCAGAAACGAAATGAGCCCCTCGGCCAGCTCCATAAGGTCGTCTAGGGTCGCGTAGGCTACTTCCGGCTCCACCATCCAGAACTCGGTCAAGTGGCGGCGTGTCTTGGACTTTTCGGCGCGAAACGTGGGGCCAAAGGAATACACCTTGCCCAGCGCCATCGCTGTGGCTTCGATATAAAGCTGGCCAGATTGGGTGAGATAGGCCTGTTCTTCAAAGTAATCGACGGGAAACAGTGTAGTGGTCCCTTCGCAGGCCGCCGGAGTCAATATGGGTGGATCGGTCAACGTGAATCCGCGCTCGTCGAAAAAGTCCCGAGCTGCCTTGATAATCTCGGCCCGCGCCCGCAGGATTGCTGCCTGCCGTGGAGAACGCAGCCACAGATGGCGGTGCTCCATCAGGAAATCAACGCCGTGCTCTTTGGGCGTAATGGGATACGGATCCGATTCCGGCACGCGCTGCACAACCTGCACGTTGCTTATATCGAGCTCGTATCCGCCGGGGGCCCGTTTGTCGGCGCGCACCTTGCCCTCGACGATGACGCTCGATTCCTGGGTCAAGCTCTTGACCGAGTCGAAGACTTCAGGCGACACCGCGTTCTTGGCAACGACTCCCTGAATTATTCCGGAGCCGTCGCGGAAAATCGGGAAGAGCAGTTTGCCGCTCTCGCGCAGGTTGTAGAGCCAGCCGCGAATCGTGACCGTCTCGCCTTGATGGCGCCCCACGTCAACTATCGTGGTGATCGGTGCTTGGGTCGTGGTAGTCGAATCCATGATAAAAACCATTTCACCGCCGAGCGCGCCGAGATCGCCGAGCTTTTCCCTTAACTCTCTCGGTGTACCCGGCGGCTAATTCTTTTCCAAGGTAGAGAAAGCTTCCCCCATGCGTTCGACGGGATTGACTTTCTCGTCCGCCTCGATCTCCAGCAGCATGGGCGGAGTGTGGGGGGCGGACCGCAGCATCTGCATGGCTTCGGTCCAATTGATGCTCCCCTTGCCGGGCCAAAGATGGGAGTCTTTGTCCTTGGCGTTGTCGTGCAAGTGAGTGGACCGGATGTGGTCTTTCAGAATCTCAAACGCCTCCGCCACGTTGCTCATGATGTGTGCATGCCCGACATCAAAACACACGCCCACATCGTCGAAGTGTGAGGTTTGAATAAGCTCCACCAGTCTGTCGGGCGCCGACATCTCGTTAGGAATATTCTCGAGGAGGATGCGCACTCCTAGCGGCTTGGCAAAGGCCCGCAAGTGCTCGATCGAAGTCATGGCAGCTTCAAATTTACGGTCGTCGAAGGTTTCGTTCCCCGTACCTAGATGCTGTACCAGGTAGCGAAAGGGAATCTGCTCAGCGATCTCCAGCGCTCGTTTGACCTCATCCATGGCCTCGATGCGGGCGGCCCGGTCAGTGGAGGCCACATTGATGGGCGGAGCCCCAGTGCGTCCCCACTCATAATCGGCAAACATCGGCGAATGCACCGAGTGCAGGGGAACGCCGCTGGTGCGGAACCACTCGGCAATTTCCCGGACATGTTGTTTGCGGTTGGCATAGTCGAGGTGTTGCCTTGCCGCAAAGATTTCGATAGCCTGGGCGCCACCGCGTGCCAGCCCATCCAGCAATCCAGGATGCAGCCGCTCCTTCACATAAACGTAAGTCGACATCGCCCGCAACATTAGTAGCCGACCGCCTTTCCGTTATTCCGTCCATCACTGGCGCCCAGCCGCTCGCCAGTTTTCGGGTCCACCGCAATGCACTCGCCGTCGCCCCACAAGTGTCTTACCACGAGCTTATGTCCTTTAGCCTCGAGCAGGTGTCTGGTGTCAGGCGAAATCCGGTCTTCTAACAGGAGAGCGTCCGGAAGCCACTGATTGTGAAATCGCGGTGCGTTCACCGCCTCCTGGATGTCCAGCCCAAAATCCACGACGCCCATCAGGATATTGGCCACGGTACTAATAATTGTAGGCCCGCCCGGTGATCCCAAAACCAGGAAGAGCTTGCCGTTTTTCAGAACAATCGTAGGAGTCATCGCCGACAACGGCCGCTTGCCCGGTCCAATCGCGTTGGCCGGCCCTTGAATTAAACCATAAACGTTCGGAACACCCTGCTTGGAGGCGAAATCGTCCATTTCATCATTGAGAAGGAAGCCCAGAACTGTGACCCGTGAGCCAAAGCTGTCATTCAAGGTAGTCGTAACCGCGACGGCATTCCCCTCAGGATCGACGACCGAGTAGTGCGTAGTATTCTCCGGCTCAGGTCCGGCCCAAGCTACCTTGGCGTAGCGTTCCAGTTCGTTGAATATCTCCGGCCGCTTAAGTTCTTTGCTGATGCTGGCATGTTCGGGGTTGATCGACTCGCGCCAGGCCACGCCATACTTTTTATCGATCAGCTGGGCCACAGGAATCTTCGCAAAGTCAGGATCCCCCAGGAACTCCGCACGATCAAAAAACGCTCGCCGGAAGGCTTCTGAAACGAGGTGAATGGACGCCGCCGAGCGGTTTCCATATTTGCTAAGATCGTAACCTTCGAGGATGTTCAGGATCTCCATCAAAGCAATCCCGCCCGAGGAAGGAGGCGGCGCGCTGATGATGTCATGTCCTCGATAGCTGCCCCGAATCGGCTCACGCTCTTTTACTTCGAAGTTGGCGAGGTCTTCCGAGGAAATCAGGCCTCCACCCTTCTGAATCTCAGCCGCAAGCTCTCGCGCGATGGCTCCGTGATAAAAATCGGCGGGATTTTTCTCGATCCGCTCCAGAGTCTGGGCCAGCTCAGGTTGACGAAAGACCTCTCCCGCCCGGTAGTAGTTCCCGTCGCGCTGAAATATGCGGCGCGATTCGGGAAACTTGGCGAGGTCCTCATCCTCAAGATCCTGCGCGTCTTCCCAAGCCAAGGGAAAACCGTCGCGAGCCAGTCGAATAGCCGGGGCCATCACCCGTTCGAGCGACAGCTTGCCATATTTCTTCTGCGCATAGACCATCCCTGCGACGGAACCGGGCACGCCAATGGCTTTATAGCCAACCAGGCTTGCGTTTGGAATTACCTTGCCCTGGGCATCCAGATACATATCAGCAGTGGCTCTGGCAGGAGCTTTTTCGCGATAGTCGATGAAATGGGTATTCCCGTCGGCAAGACGGAGAAGCATGAAGCCACCGCCGCCAAGGTTCCCGGCCTGGGGATGCACGACCGCTAGCGCGAACCCTGTAGCCACGGCAGCGTCCACCGCGTTGCCTCCTGTCTGCATCATCTCCAGGCCGGCCCGAGAGGCCAGGTCGTGAACACTGGCCACCATGGCATGCGGCGCGTGTACGGGCCGCATAGCTGCTGCCCAGGTATCGGGCACAGTTGCCAGCAAAGCCGCCAAGAGCAGCCATATCAGGAACTTGTGTTGGTTTCGCATGAAGACGATTAACGACAGGTCTCTGACCCGTCCTGCTTTTTGGTTGCGTTTCAGGTCAGACAGCGAGCCTTGGACAGACGATTGAGGCTAGCCCAGCGAAGCAGCGGCAGTCAAATAGAGAAGCTGACCGGCTGGCACTCGGCTGGTTCGAAACGCTCAACACCGCACTCGTGGTCAGGAGAGTTGGGTAGGCAGAGCCGGATGTTTCCGGGCGAAGCTAGGGTAGTGGTGCAGTTTTCATGCCTGTGGAAACTGTTGGTATGCCAACTTTACTACCCAGACTTCATTTCGATGACACCGATAAACCAGACGTGGTTAATGCAGGTGGTTGCGGATGCGATTTTCGGTTTGAAGAAGCTGCACCACTACCGAAGCTAGCGCCAGTGCTTCACTTTTGGCCAGAGCCGGTCGAGGGTGCCGAATTTCGCACCTTTGCAAAGGAAGACGTCAATCTGTTTTTCCAGCGCGTAGGGGTTGTCAGCAGATGTTCCCACATACTCTACGTGTTCCCAGAGGCGCTCGAGAACCTCCGTCCGGTCGTCGAGGACAATCATGCAGTTGCCGGAATAGCCACGTGGTCCCCAGAGGAACCAGGTCTGGTGGCCGCTGAGGGCCGGGGGGAGTCCCTCGCGGCGACCAAAGAAATCGATAGCGCCGGCTTGGCCATAGTCCTGGGCGAAGATGCCGCAGTCATGGCGCTCATCAATGGGGACGCGATTCCAGGCGACAGCAGCTTCATCAACAATTTCTTTCCAGCCGAATTGGTCGGAGTACCACTGCGGCAGCGCGGCCCGGGTGTGCGAGTGTTCCATGACCGGAAGCTTGAACGGGAGATATTTTGTGTAGGCGAGGAAGCGGTCAGGCGAAAGAACCGGTACTACCACTGGTGCCAGGTGTGCGCCGCTGGCTAGCAGCACGACTGCTATGGCCAGTTTCAACCATTGCAGCCGAGAACGACCGTTTTCGCGAGAATTAATTTCCGGACTGGCAATTTCCCTACCCTCAATCGCAGATTCAATCACGACCGCCCCCGCAGCCAGCAGCATTGGGTACACGGGAGCGAGGTAGTAATTCTTGCCGTGGAGGACGAAGAAGACCGTGTAGCAGACCAGATAACACCATCCCAGCGCGCGGTAGGGCTTGAGGCGCGCGGAGAAGAGCAGCGCGAACAGCCCCGCGAGCCAGATAGGGGCGGTGAGGGGATTCACCAGCAGGGTCTGTTGGAAGAAGTAGGGGAGCGGTCCCAGCACGACGTCACGGCCTTCGGCGCGGATGCCGCGCATGAGCTGGACGAACGGCCAGTCGTACTTGATGTTCCAGAGCAGGTTGGGAAGGAAAATGAGGAAAGCAGCGAGCCCTCCGAGCCATATCCATTGATTGAGGAAGACGCGGCGTTTTTCGCTCCAGAGCAGGCCAACGACCATGCCAAGGCCGAAGACGACAATGGAATACTTCTCTTCCAGCCCGAGTCCCGCGATCACTCCAAACCACAGCCAGTAGCGAGGATCATCGCGCTTAATGGCGAGGGTGGCAAAGTAGGCGCAGCCCATCCACAGGTTGGGCTCAAGGCAGTTTGTCCCCAGCAGGCTGCCGTTGGAGAGGTATTGCGGCGCGATGAGCACGCCAATGGCGCTGAGGAGGAAGGCGTAGCCGCGGCCGCCGAGCTCACGAGCGATGGCGGCGGTCTGCACGATCAACAGCGAGGAGGCGACCGCCGGGATGAAGCGAATGCTGCGCAGGGAGTCGCCCAGCACGGCGCGGCAGATGTGGATCAGGAAAGGGACTAGCGGGGGTTGGTCTACGTATCCCCAGGCGAGGTGATCGCCGCAGGACATGTAATCGAACTCGTCACGAAAGTAGCCATACCGGTTGTTGAAGTAGATGTGGAACAACAGATTTGCCAGAGCGACGGCCCAGATGAGCGCCATACCCCTCGTGTAGAACCATTGGCGATTGGAGTCGGAAACAGAGGGCATCGCGGCAGGGCTGGCCATAAGGGTTTTAGGATAGCGGAAAACGCCAGAAGGCAAAATCGCGTTTCGGTCACGGAGCCCGACGACGGCAGCCCCGACTACGCCTTCTTTGCTCGGCGTGCTCGGCGATCTCGGCGGTGAGAGACTCTTGCTTTCGCCGCCACCATCGCGTAGGAGGCGCCAATGAGTTCCTCGATCTCACGATCGGGTAAGGAATCCAGCTGCTCCAGGGCGACCCAGTGGTATCGCCCTACATAGGGCGCTGGGCGCACGCCTTCCAGTTCGATCAATTCCGCAAAGCGTTCCGGGGTGCACTTGAAAGCCAGTCGAGTCTCGGAGGCTACATCGAGGCTCAGCAGGGTAAAGATCTTCTCACCCACTTTGAAGCACAGGGTCTCGCCCCACTGAAGCTTTTCTTTCGTTTTGGGGAACGATAGGCAGTGACTGCGAATTGAGTCGACATCCATAAAAAGCATTCATTGCCAAAAGGGTTAAGGACACCCACGTTCACGGTGTTTCAATTACCCAATTACCCAATTCCCAAATTACTCAATTCCCTAGACCTGCTCCCTTGCCTCGCCCAGGGTCACATCCACATCCATCTTCTTTTTGCCGCGATAGACGGTCACGCGAACCGTATCACCGGCCCGGTGATTGTTCATGATCTGAGAGAGAGTCTGCTGATCCTCGACGCGCTGGCCGCCGATGGCAATGATCAAGTCGCCACCAACGGTGATCGGAATATTCCCCAACATCGCTCGTTCGTTGCCGCCGCGCAGGCCTGCACGGTCCGCGGCTCCGCCAGGTATGACCTGCACAATCAACAGCCCATAGTCGGCGGCAAGGCCCATTTCATTCGCCAGTTCCGGATCAATGGGGATCGTGCGCACACCCAGCGCCGGACGGCGCACCCGCCCCAGCGTGACCAGGTCGTTCAGCACGGCTTTGGCCGTGTTGATGGGAATCGCAAAGCCGATGCCGGCGCTTTGGCCCACACTCGACGCGATCATGGTATTGATCCCAATTACCTCCCCGTGCGAGTTCATCAGAGGGCCGCCAGAGTTGCCCGGATTGATCGCCGCATCCGTCTGGATTGCTTCATCAATGGTCATGCCATCCGGCTCTCTCACCGAACGAATCGAACTTACGATTCCGGTGGTCAAGGTCCCGCTCAAGCCAAACGGGTTCCCGATCGCATATACTTTCTGCCCGACTTCGAGATTCCGAGAATCACCCAGCACCGCCGAGGTCAGGTTGGGTGCATCAATCTGAACGATGGCCAGATCGTGCGAACGGTCCGTACCCACTACTTTTGCGCGATACTTCTTGCGATTGTGCATCGTGACTTCCACCCGCTGCGCGTCGGCAATAACGTGATAGTTGGTCAGGATGTGGCCTTCTTTGTCGATAACGAACCCTGACCCTTGGCCTTCTTGCGGAACCAGCCCGTAAAAGAAATCAAAAGTCACGGCTCGCGAGGTGATATTAACTACCGCGGGGATGTTCTTGCGATAGACGGCAATGTTGTTCTGTTCTTCGCTGTCCAGCGCCTCGTTACTCGCCGCCTCAGTAATCTCGACCTTCTGAGGCCTGCCAAACCACTCAGCGGTCCGCAAGCCGTTTGGCCGGTAAGTCGTGAAATAAAAGAAAGCTCCCGCCAGCACGACAGCAATCAGGATTGGTCGTATCATTCTCATAAGTAGTTCCCAGTTCTTGGTTCTCAGGCACTGCTTCCCACAGGTGCAGGGAACGAAGCTCAGGCACTGATTCCCAGGTGCAGGGAATGAAGCCGAGCCAGACCAGCTTGTTCTATTCTCGCCACCCTAGGGTTTTATGGTTTTTTCTCTGCTTCCCGGCGAAGCTTGGAATATACCGTTTCGACCTGGCGTCGGGTTTCGTCCAGCAAACCGGAGTTATCGATCACAAAATCCGCCGCCCCGATTTTCTTTTCATCCGGCCACTGCGCCGCCATGCGACGCGTCACTTCCCGCCGGGCCTCCTCCTCGTCCAAGCCGAGGCGGCCTGCCCAACGCCGTATTCTCTGCTCCGGCCGGCAGGTGACCACTAGCAGGCGGTCGAAGCGCTTGCCTGCCCCTGCCTCCAGAATCAAGGCCGCTTCCACCATGACGACTCCGTGAGGATCTTTTCCGCCCTCGGTTTCCATCCATTCCTCCTGCCGTTGGATTACGGCGGGATGGACGATCCGGTTCAATTCTTCGACGCGCGAAGCCACCTTTTCGTTAGGCGACCCGAATGCCGCGTCCGCCAGCCTGGCCCTATTCACAGTGCGGTCAGGATTCAGGATTCCTGTCCCAAAGTGGCGAACGACTTCGTCGTAGACCGCTTCCCCGGGTTGCAGAAGTTGGTGGGCGATCAGGTCGGCCTGCACAACATGAGCCCCCAGCGCCGCGAACATCTCGCCCACCACGGATTTGCCGGAAGCGATCCCACCCGTCAACCCGACTTTCAGCAAGAGTGCCTCATGGCTCTCAATTAGCTTTGAGGTGTGGAAGCGCGTCTCCGACCCACTTAGACGGGTCAAAGACCCGTCTCCACACGTTCAATACACAGATCCTTCGCTCTGCTCAGGAAGACAAACTTTCCTTTCCCTGCTATCCCGGCGGTGCAATCAAGGCTTGGACAGCTCCGGAACTTGCGCCGCTCGCCGCATCTTCGCCGCCTTGATGGTGTTGACCATCAGCATCGCGATGGTAAGCGGACCCACGCCCCCAGGCACAGGAGTAATCGCGCCCGCCACCTCCGCTACGGCCGGGTGCACATCGCCCATTAACGTACTGCCCTTCGTCATGAAACTGTGTTCCCGTTTCTTATTTCCTCGAAAGAATTTGTCGAATTCCCTGCGCTCGGCAATCTGATTCATTCCTACATCAATGACGGTCGCCCCGGGTTTGACATATTCCTCGGTGATCATACCGGCGCGTCCTACGGCGGTCACCAGGATGTCCGCGCGTCGGCAGACCGCAGCCAGATTGCGCGTCTTGGAATGGCAGACCGTAACGGTCGCATGGTTGTTCAGCAACAGCATAGCGGTGGGTCTCCCCACGATGTGGCTGCGTCCTACTACCAGGGCTTCCTGTCCGGCAATCGGGATCCGGCTGCGCTTGAGGATCTCGAGAATTCCTGCCGGCGTACAGGGCACCAGGCCCGGTCGTTGCGTCGCCAGGGATCCTACGTTCAGGGGGTGGAAACCGTCCACGTCTTTGGCCGGATCGACGGTCATCAGCACCTGTTTCACATCCACTTGAGAAGGCAAGGGCAGCTGCAGCAGGATCCCATCAATTTCGTCGCGCTGGTTTAGCTCATTGACCAACGCCACCAGTTCGCGGCTCGAGACCATCAGAGGAGGCGTATGGGTTTCGCTGTGAATGCCGATCTCTTCACACGCCTTCACTTTCTGGCGAACATATACCGCCGAAGCCGGGTGGTTTCCCACCAGCACCACGGCCAAGCCGGGCCGTACCCCTGCCGCGCGCAACCCCTGGATTTCCGCCAAAACTTCTGCTCGGATTTCGGTAGCGATCTTCTTGCCGTCCAGGATAGTGGCAGACATCCGTCCTCGGTAAAACCAGGAACAATCAAGTGGACGATTTTAACGCAAGCTCGGCTGAGACCGCTTGATACTGCCGTCACGAAATGAGAAAGCAGACCTTCCCGAGCCATTCCCGAAATGGCGAATTTGTGCGCTAGGTAGCGCACATTTTTCCTAATTCGGCGTGTGCGGAGCCTTCGAGAAGCAATGATTTTTTCAGCTAAGGTTTTTGGGCGTAGAATCTGAGAGATGATTGACAAAGAACTACTGGAAATCCTGGTCTGCCCAGTCTGCAAAAAGCCGCTGCTCCAAAAAGGCGAGAGCCTGAAATGCGCTCAGTGCCGGCGGGTTTATCCGATCAAGGACAATATTCCTGTCCTGTTGATCGACGAAGCCACCACCGACCCGTCCTAACTGGGTGTTTTGAAGCCATTCCTTGGGCAGAGTCCTGCTCTTCGCGTCCCAAATTGACGCAAAATGTCATCCTGTTGGACGTCTGACCGAACCGCTCCAACCTCCGTTGACAAAAAGGTTGCCTGCAACTCTTCCAAAAGATTGGGGTTAGTAAGAGTAGACAGTTTTCTAAAGAGGTTTCGGATTAGACGACGGGTGCGGCAACTGAATTGCATGCAACAAACGTGGCACCTGCTGAGTCTAATACTCAAAGGTAGGTTAGAGGTCGGAGGTGATGACGGCCATGAAAGAGAGATTTTCCAGTACCGAGTTAACTGCACTAAGGAACGATCTCCTGCAGGGTGGGATGATCGATTCCCGCGAGGCCGCCGAGCTGTTGCAGGTGTTTCTGATGGGGAGAGGCTACGGCGTGTCGCCGCAGGCGGCTCTGGATGCTGCCTTCCGGGTGGAGAGCGCCGGTTGCTCTATGCCGATTCTCCAACAGGAGCTCGAGAATCTAGCATTGGTGATGTAACAAGATCTTCCGGGGTCCTCAAACCAAGTTGCGCCCCGAAAGCAGTAGCAACAAGAAAAGCCGGGCCAACCAGCCCGGCATTGTTGTTTTTGGGAAGCGAGCCGTCTCGGTTTGCTTACCGCGCCTATCTTGCCGAAAGTCGCTCCCGGCTAAGAGGCTCCCGCACCGTCACAAATTCCCAGAAGCGGTCCGCGTCAAAGCGTCCTGAGACCACAAAATTCTTGAGGAATTCGGCAACCCGTGAACTGGGACGAAAAGGCGAGTACTCCCAAATATCGCCAAAAACCTGAGAGAAGCGTTCCTGGTTCATCATAAGACACCTAGACGTAGCTAGCGCAGGTTTATGAGGGCAAGCTACGCTCCCGGCATCGGCTTGGGAATGGCACTAGCGTGCCAGAACGGATGAATTCGGCGGTACATACAGCAGGATTCATTACCTCGGGCGGGTGATCGGAAGATAATCCGTCGGACGATGTTCCTTCGGAACCAGAGCACCGATTGACGTAATTCCTTGACCCGTACACACTGATCTGTCATGAGTAAGCTGCGGGTCGGCATCCTCTTTGGCGGACGCAGTGGCGAGCACGAAGTCTCGCTGCTCTCAGCCGCCTCCGTTCTCAACGCAATCGATAAGAACAAGTATGACGTGGTCCCAATTGGCATTACAAAAGAAGGCCGCTGGCTGACCGCCGGCGCTGCCGAGCGGCTGCTTCAGGGCAAGCCCCCCGAAGAAGCTCGTCACTTCAGAGCCGGGGACCCGGAAGTGACGCCGGGTGCAGCGGTGCTGGCCAAGGGCGAGGCGGTGGTAGTCCCTCCCGAGCCCGTACATCGCCAAGGTGGTGGACTTGTCCCGTTCGAGGGTCCCGCACTCGCCCGGCGCGCCACGGATCGTGCCATCAATGTGGATGTCATTTTTCCAGTCCTGCATGGCACCTTCGGAGAAGACGGCACAATCCAGGGCCTGCTCGAACTCGCCGACATCCCTTACGTGGGAGCCGGAGTTCTTGGTTCTGCTGCCGGCATGGACAAGGACATCATGAAGTCGCTGTTTCGCGCAGCGGGCTTGCCGATCGTGAAGCACGTGACGTTCTTGCGCAGCACCTGGGAGAGCGACCCAAAGAAAATCCAGAAGCTGGCGGAAAGCAAGCTGAAATATCCAGTGTTTGTGAAGCCCGCGAACCTGGGCTCGTCGGTCGGCATCACCAAGGCACACAACCGTGCGGAGCTGGGACCGTGTATCCAGGAAGCGGCCAAGTTCGACCGCAAGATCATCGTGGAAGAGGGCGTGGGCGGAAAGAAGCAGAAAGCTCGCGAAATCGAATGCTCGGTGCTGGGCAATAACAAGCCGGAAGCTTCCGTCCCCGGAGAAATCGTTCCCGGCAAGGAGTTCTACGACTACACCGCCAAGTACCTGGACGAAGGCTCGCAGTTGATCATCCCGGCCAAGCTGAGCAAGTCAGGAACCAAGAAAGTGAGAGAGCTCGCGATTGCCGCCTTTCAGGCGGTGGACTGCTCGGGCCTAGCCCGCGTGGACTTTCTCATGGATCCCAAGACTCGCAAGATCTACGTAAACGAGATCAACACCATGCCGGGCTTTACCGCCATCAGCATGTATCCCAAGCTCTGGGGCGCGACCGGGCTACCCTATTCCGACCTGATTGATCGGCTGATCAAGCTAGGGCTCGAGCGCCACGAAGAAAAGAAGAGAAACCAGTACAGCCGGTAAGAATTGTGTGGGGACGGGTCTCCGACCCGTCCGGGCGGGTCAAAGACCCGGCCCCCACAATGGCAACAATCGAGAATTTTGATAGCCCTGTCGGGTCTCGGAAAAGCTTGGAAAAGATTCTTCCTTCCTTGACACACCCCTACGTGACGAGTAACATCTTCTTCACAAGTTTGCTCTCACGAGCAGACCTGGATTTCATGAAGAGTGGCTGAGGGACGAGCCCTGTGAAGCCACGACAACCGGATCGGGATCATATATCCCGGTCGCCCGGTGTCAACTCTCGCCCGGTAACGGGGAACATGAGATTCGGGGTGCAAGCTGTAAGCACTTCGCAGCCTCTTTTCCTTATTCCGGGAAAAGAGGTTTCCGTTTTTAGGGACTCTCTTTTCCGGGCTCGTCCTCGGTTACTCGCGAAAGAGTAGCTGATGAGCACGTCCTACGAACTACGCTGCCGCGAGTGCGGCAAATTGTGGGGTAACCAGCCGCGTTCCATTTGCGAAGACTGCTTCTCTCCCCTCGAAGTGACCTATGACTACGACAGTTTGCGCGCCCGCATCTCGCGCGAGCAGATTGCCCAGCGCCCGCCCAACATGTGGCGGTATGCCGAACTCCTGCCGCTGCCCAAGGATTTCCATCCGTCGCTGCCCGCGGGATTCACGCCCCTGATCAGCGCGCCTCATCTGGGAAAACAGCTCGGCGCAAAGCGACTCTGTATCAAGAACGATGCCGTCTGCCTGCCCACGCTCAGCTTCAAGGACCGGGTTGTGGCGGTCGCACTGGCCAATGCCCGCAGCTTTGGATTCGATACGGTCGCCTGTTCCTCGACTGGCAATCTGGCCAATGCCGTTGCCGCACAGGCCGCACGCGACGGGTTCAAGGCCTGGATTTTCATTCCTGCGGATCTCGAGCCCGCCAAGGTGCTGGGCACACAGGTCTACGGCGCCAAGCTGGTGCGCATTGCCGGTAGCTACGACCAGGTCAATCGCCTTTGTTCGCAGATCGCCGACGAGCACCGCTGGGGCTTTGTTAACGTTAATCTTCGCCCGTACTACGCGGAAGGTTCAAAGACAGTCGGCTTCGAAATCGCCGAACAGCTCGGCTGGCGTTTGCCAGACAACGTAGTTGTGCCCATGGCCGGCGGCTCTCTGATCACAAAAATCAAGAAGGCGTTCGATGAGCTGATCACGCTGGACCTGGTTGAGAAGAAGCAAGTCAAGTTCTTCGGAGCTCAGGCGACAGGATGTTCTCCGATCTCGACCGCTGTGAAGGCAGCGCAGGAAGAAATCCTGCCGCAGAGACCTTCGACCATCGCGCGCTCGCTCGCTATCGGCAATCCTGCCGACGGGCACTATGCCATTCGGGCGATCACTCGCAGCGGAGGCTGGTCCGAAGACGTCTCTGATCCTGAGATTGTCGAGTCGATCCAGCTGCTTGCCGAGACGGAGGGCATATTCACCGAGACCGCGGGCGGGGTGACGGTCGGCACGGCTCGCAAACTCTATCGGCAGGGCCGCATCGCTCCCGACGAGACCACGGTCCTGTGCATCACCGGTAACGGACTCAAAACGACCGACGCGCTGGTTGGCCAGTATGAAGCCGAAGAGCCGATCGCGCCTAAGATCACCGCTTTTGAAAACTTCTTGCAGAACGCACTGGAAGTTCCAGCGCCCTTGGAGGCGTCCGCATGAGCATCAGAGTACAAATCCCCAGCGCCTTAAGGCGCCATACTGCTGGGATCGGACACGTGGAATGTTGCGCGTCCAATCTCGGAGAGCTGTTTTCCGCCCTGGACGAAAAATTTCCCGATCTCAAGCCGCACTTGCGCGACGAGGCCGGCCAGGTGCGCCGCTTCCTGAACATCTATGTGAACGAGGAAGACATCCGCTTCCTGGGTGGCCCGAGCTACGCCTTCCAGGATGGTGACGAAGTGCTGCTGGTGCCATCGATAGCTGGCGGGTGCAACTAGGCGCAGAGTAGAGACGGGGCTTGCCCCGTCTCCTGAAGGGCCGCAGCGCGCCGCTACGCTGCGAATTATGTCTGAGAGGCAAGCCGCGTCTCTACCAAAGAAGATGGCTGTACGCCAATACAAACTCGGCCTGCTCGGTTGCGGAAAGGTCGGCCAGGGCCTGGTCGAACTCGTTTCGCGCAATCGCGCCTTGATTCGCGACCGCGCCGGCATTGACCTGAGCTTCACGCAGATCCTCGTGCGTGATCTGGGCAAGAAGCGTCCCGGAGTTGATTACAGCCTCCTGACGATCCATCCCGAAAAGGTGATCAACAACGGCTGTGACATGGTAGTCGAGTTGGTTGGAGGTCTAGAACCGGCCCGCACTTTTATCCAGCATGCGCTATCCAATCGCAAACATGTTGTCACTGCTAACAAAGCTCTGCTCGCGATCGATGGCCTGTCGCTTCGGAAGGCCGCCAGAGACCGGCGGGTCCAATTTGGTTTTGAGGCCAGCGTCTGCGCGGGCATCCCGATTGTCCGTGCACTGCAGGGCGGCCTGGTTGGCAATCACATTGAAATCATCACTGGAATTCTGAATGGCACCTGCAATTACATCCTTACGCGCATGAGCGAAGCCGGCGTGGGCTTTGAAGAAGCTCTGAAAGAGGCGCAAGCCAAGGGATTCGCCGAAGCCGATCCTACGCTGGACGTCGACGGCCACGATGCCGCCCAGAAACTCAAAATCCTGTCCGAGCTTGCCTTCGGCGGTACGCTCCCGCCCGACTCGGTGGAAGTTGAAGGCATTCGCAACCTCACCGCAGAGGATGTCGAAGCTGCGCGCAAGTGGGGATATGTAATCAAGCAGGTAGCTGTCGCGCGGTCCGATGCGCAAGCTGTTTCTCTGCGTGTACGTCCTGTACTTCTTCCCAAGGACCATCAGCTCGCATCGGTTCGCGACGAAAACAATGCGGTCCTGGTCAAAGGCGATGCCGTGGGCGAGATGTTATTCCACGGCAAAGGCGCCGGTTCGTTGCCCAGCGCCAGTGCGGTTCTTTCCGACATCGTAGAAATCGCCACCCGCCGAAGAGCGTTCCCGCGCATTTCCGGCCGAACGCTGCAGATTTCCAACCGGAATGCAGAATGCCGGCACTATCTCCGCTTCCCGGTGGAAGAGCCCAGCGCAATCGGTTCCATCAGCACAACTCTGGAGAAACATGGTGTCAGAATAGACCGGGCTGCTGCCAGCTGGGCAAAGAATCCAGCCATGAATAACCAGGTGACGGTTCTCACTCATCCTTCCGCCGAACGCGCGCTGCAAGATGCCTTGCGGTGCATTTCGGAATCCGACGTCGTGAAGGGGAACGTTACATCACTGAACATTGCCGCTTGACCCGCGAACTTCGCCGTTTGCTGCGAGCCTGCTGATGCCCCTGCGTTCCATTTGCTATCCTGACATCACACATGCGCACGCCTTATCAGCAGTGGATGTACAAGTGGGAGACTCGGCTCACGTCGGTGGACAACAACCGTGTCATCCGCCCGCTGGATTGGGGATTAGAATGGGCCCAGAGCTGGCCGTGCCGCAACGGATTGCTGGCTGGGCAAATCCCTGCCGATGCGGAAAAGTATCTGTGCGACTACAATCAGCGCATCCTTTCTAATAGCGACGAGTTCTACTCCTACCGCACACCAACCGACTTTCGCCTGGAGAAACGCCAGGTGCAGGTGTTCAGCACCCGCGAGACGCCCGATCCGACGCTCGAAGCGAAGGTGAAAGGGACTTACTCAGGGTTCCTGCGTTTTACTTCCCCCGCTAAGACTCCATTTCCGGAAAACAATCTGGCGAATGCCCGCTGGTTCCCGGCCCGCGGACGCCGTGCGCTGGTGCTCTTGCCGCACTGGAACTCCGACGCGATCGCATATACCGGCTTGTGCCGCGTTTTGAACCTGCTGGGCATCGCCGTGTTGCGTCTGAGCATGCCTTATCACGATGTCCGCATGCCGTCAGAAATCCGGCGCGCTGATTACGCTGTCTCCGCTAACATCGGTCGAACCCTGGACGCAGCACGCCAGGGGGTGGTGGACGTTCGCTGCTGCCTCGATTGGCTGCAGGAACAGGGCTATGACCGGCTGGGCATTGTCGGCACCAGCCTGGGTTCCTGTTACGCGTTTCTTGCCGCCGCGCATGATCCGCGTATTCGGGTAGCGGCCTTCAACCATGCGTCCACGTACTTCGCCGATGTGGTCTGGCACGGGCAGTCGACGCGCCATATTCGCGCTGGGCTCGAAGCGCAAATTGACGCGCAACGCTTGCGGCATTTGTGGTCAGCCATCAGCCCGATGTCCTATTTCGAACAATTTTCCCGTTTCCCCAAAAAGTCGCTCATAGTGTATGCCAAGTATGATCTGACATTCCTGCCGCAATTCTCACGTGAGGTGGTCGCCGAATTCGAGCGTCACGGGCTCGATCACAAAGTGGTGGCCCTGCCTTGCGGCCACTACACGACGGGTGAAACGCCCTATAAATACATGGATGGATGGCAGATCGCATCATTCCTGAGAACCGCGTTTGAGGCGTAGAATGGCCTCATGAAAATCGCCCTGGGCGCCGACCACGCGGGTTTTGAACTGAAAGAAAAGATCAGGCAGCACCTCCTGGACAAAGGAATCCTGGTGGACGATCGCGGGACGAACTCCGGCGAGTCGGTCGATTATCCCGACTATGCGCGCGCCGTTGGCGAAGAAGTTGCGGCCAGGAAAGCGGACTGCGGCATTCTGGTTTGTGGAAGCGGGATTGGCATGTCCATTGCCGCCAACAAAGTGCTGGGCATTAGAGCCGCCCACGTGACCACCGAGGTTGAGGCTCAGCTCAGCCGAGAGCATAACAACGCCAATGTGCTGACGCTCGGAGCGCGGTTGTTGAAGGATTCTCAGGCGCTCAAGATCGTGGATCGATGGCTCAGCAGTTCCTTTGCGGGCGGCCAGCACGAGCGCCGCGTTGAAAAGATTCGAGCCATCGAAAGAGAAGATTCTCGCGTCGCAAGTCGCTAGAAATTCAGCATCGGGTTTTCTCGGCTTGTCATTCCGAGGCGAGGCGCCGAGGAATCTGGTTTTTGCCTTTTACAGGTCGTTGGGTTGGAAGGCAAGATCGGTCCCGGCCGCGCCGCGGCGGGGCCGGCATGTTCACAAACCGCATTATCAACAATTCTTGACGAATACGAGTAACCGCCATGAAAAATAATAACGATATGTCTCGCCCGCTGTATGAAGCCGATCCGCAGGTTGCGGTGGCGATTGACAACGAAGTTCGTCGCCAGCACGAAGGCTTGGAATTGATCGCCTCGGAGAACTTCGTCAGCGAAGCTGTCCTTGAAGCGATGGGCTCGGTGTTCACGAACAAGTACGCCGAGGGCTATCCTGGCAAGCGCTACTACGGCGGCTGTGAATTCACCGACGTGGTCGAAGACCTTGCCCGCGAGAGAGCCAAGAAACTGTTCGGGGCCGATCATGCCAACGTGCAGCCTCATGCCGGTTCCCAGGCCAACATGGCGGCGTACGCCGCAGTCCTGCAGCCCGGCGACACCATCCTCGGCCTGAACCTTGCCCATGGTGGACACCTTACTCACGGGCACCATCTGAACTTCTCCGGCAAGACATACAAGATCGTCCCCTATGGCGTAACCAAAGAAACCGAGACTATTGATTACGACGACCTGGAAAAGCTGGCTGAGAAAGAGCGCCCCAAGCTGATCATCGGCGGAGGCAGTGCTTATCCGAGAATCATTGACTTCGCGCGCATGCGGCAGATCGCCGATAAAGTCGGCGCGCTATACCTCGTCGACATGGCGCATTTCGCGGGTTTGGTGGCGGGCGGAGTACATCCCTCGCCCGTGCCGCATGCGCAGATTGTTACCTCAACCACGCATAAGACGCTGCGCGGACCGCGGGCCGGACTTATTCTCTGCAAGAGCGAGTATGCGGCCGCGGTGGACAAGACAGTTTTCCCGGGCATGCAAGGCGGCCCGTTAGTTCATATCATTGCGGCGAAGGCAGTATGCTTCCACGAAGCGATGCAGCCTTCCTTCCGCGACTACGCGCGGCAGATCGTCAGCAACGCCAAGGTACTGGCCGAGACCCTGGCGGCAGAGGGTTACCACATCATCTCGGGAGGAACCGACACGCACCTGATGCTGGTGGATGTCTTCTCCAAGGGGATGTTGGGCAGCGACGCGGAAAAAGCGCTGGGCCAAGCAGGGATAACGGTCAATAAGAATGCCATTCCGTTCGATACCAATCCGCCACTGAAGCCGAGTGGAATCCGCATTGGCACGCCTGCTCTCACCACCCGCGGCATGCAGGAACGCGAGATGCGCCAGATCGGCCAGTGGATCTCGGAAGTTCTGCATAACCGTACTGACGCCGGTGTGCTGGAGCACGTCCGGAAACAGGTGTTGGATATGGCTGAAGCTTTCCCACTCTATCCCGACCGCAGAGCCAAGGCTCAAGCCGAAGTACGGGCATAAGGACGGGTGCCAGACCCTAACTTGTCATTCCGTCAAACGGGCCTTAGCCCGCAAGGAATCGGTTTTGTGCACGCCCACGTCCGCCTGCATACACCTCTTTGTGAAGCGGCTGAATCACACGCAAAGTCCTAGGAACTCCGCTGCCGCTTATGGTTAAATCACTGACGTGAAAGTTGCCATCGATATTCGGCGAATTACCGATTTCGGTGTCGGAACCTACATTCGGAACATTGTTCGCGCGCTGAGCCGCCTGGATCGCGAAAACAAGTATTACCTGATCGGATCGCCTGAGAAAGCTCGGGAAATAGGGCCGTTAGCCGCCAATTTTCACACCGTTCCTTTCACCGAACTCGACACTTCCCCCCTTGGCTATTTTGAATTTCGCGTCATACTGCGGCGACTGGGTTGCGATCTGGTCCACGTGCCTCACCTGTTCTGGCTGCCCCGGGCCCTGCCCTGCCCTTACGTGATGACCGTGCACGACGTTCTCGAACATATGGCCAGGACGCGCGATCACTCCGGCATTCGTCGATCTTTGCACTTCCACCTGACGCGGCGGGTTTTGCTGGGTGCAGCGAGAATCTTCGCAGTGTCCAAATTCACCGAGAGTGAACTGAAGAAGCTGTTCGGCATCTCGCCGGGGCGCATTGAGGTGGTTTACAACGCTATTGATGAGCGCTTTCTGCACGGACATGCCACGCCTGCCGATCATGAGATGATCGCCCAGCGCTATCAGGTGAGCTACCCGTTTTTGCTATATGCGGGCCGTATCAGCCCGCACAAGAATCTGGTGCGCATCATCGAGGCATTCTCTGCTCTGAAGACGGAACTGGAAAAAGACAACAAATTCCCTGACCTTAAACTGATCATCATTGGAGACGAATTGTCGAAACACCCGGATCTGCGGCGCACTGTCATCAAGAGCGGCGTGCAGAACGACGTCAGGTTTTTGGGGTTCGTGCCGATTGAAGTGCTGCAAATCTTTTACGACACGGCAAAGGTTTTCGTTTTTCCGTCCTTGTACGAGGGCTTCGGACTGCCGCCGCTGGAGGCGATGGCGCATGGGACACCGGTGGTCACCTCGAATGCCTCATCTTTGCCGGAGGTCGTGGGAAACGCGGCGGTGCTGGTCAACCCCGAAAACGTCTTCGAGATCATGCGGGCTTTGCACCGTGTGCTGATTGACCAGCCCCTGCGCGAGAATATGAAAGCTCGCAGTTATGAGCAATCGAAACGTTTCTCTTGGGTAAGTTCGGCGAGACGTGTTCTGCAGGTTTACGAAGAAGTTGCCGGGAAACCCTCCGTCACACCGCGACCGCGAGAACACGTCGAAGTCCCGCAGAAAGCAGTCAATTCCTAGCCAGGCGGCGGTTTACTTCTCCAGCGGATGCCCCGGAGACCGCAGTGCAAGCCGATTAAGTTTCCCGGCCAGAGTCTTCCGCTCTGAATCTGATGTAGCCTTGGCCAGGCGCTTGCGGAGCTTGGCAATTTTTTCTTTGCGAGTACGACGGCGACGGATCTCGGGGCGCCGCGACGGTGCTGACATGAGTTCGGCTCCAAGGTGAATCGAGTAGTGCAGCCGTACCGCTAAACCTTCCCGGCTGCTACTGGCAGATTCTAGTCGCATCACGATTCAAGCCGCAATGCTTGCCGCCATTTTGAGCCTCTGCCAGGATTAGGCGGGGAGGGGTTCCGACCCAGCTTGCTTCGTTCTTGAAGGTATGAATTTCTCGACGAGAGACCTGAGCTCAGGACTCAAATGCAGGCGCTCGCCTTCCTCTCGTAGTAACCTGTGTGGATCGCTCGCGCCTTTGAGCGCGTAGCGCAAGTACGACAGCCGCATGAGCCACAGCGCATGTTTGAGGTCCTGATCCCTGCGCAGGTGGAAAGTTACCCAACCCGAGTTTGGAACCCAGCGGTGCTCCTCAGCAAGGCCGTTAGCGAGCAGAACGTCATGAACTGGACGAGGAAAGGGGATGTCAACGGTCCCGCCGCGGTGGATATGCCCGACCTCTGCACTGCCAAAGCGGAATTCTTTTCCGCCAAAGCGGTGGGCATGAATTGAGATACTGGGCCAGGCAGAGAGTTCGTGCTCGAGCTCGCTCAAATCGTTCATTTAGCCAAACTCCATTGACTATTCTTGTTCGATGACGAACGGTGACGGGTGGATTCAGGTCGGCTCCGCAGAAATTAAGAAGAGTATTTATTCCGTCTATCTTGTATTGTTATTGTTCTCTGCGGCATATCGATGTTGAGCTGCTAAGGCACACCGACGGTCACCAAGGAGTTTTCTCCAGGCCAAAATCACGCTGTTCGAGACGAGGCCAACAATGTGGATTAGAGCTACAGCCGAATTGTGCGTTTTGATTCTGGCATCCGCGCTCGGCGCCTTTTCGCAGGCGGCAGAAAGTCCGGTGAACGGGCCTACGCTGCTGGTTGACGTAGACCATCGCCAAACCACGAGCCTCGATGGCGACTGGCATACGATTATCGATCCTTACGGAACCGGCCTCTACAACTTTCATAACCAACTGCGCACGAACGGGTACTTCCTTAACGAAAAAGAAGAGCACGGCGGCGGACCGCTGGAGTATAGCTTTGATAGATCTCCGACTCTGCGTGTGCCGGGCGATTGGAATACGCAGCGTGAGTCGTTGTTCCTCTACGAGGGCCCGGCCTGGTACGAGAAGAACTTCCCCTATCCGAAGAAACCGGGGACGCGGGTGTTTTTTCACGTCGGGGCTGCGAACTACCGCTCCTATATCTGGGTGAACGGCCACAAGGCCTGCGAACATGAAGGCGGCTTTACTCCCTTTGATTGCGAAATCACAAACATAATTCAGGATGGCGCAAATTTTGCCGTCGTCGCCGTCGACGATACACGCCTGCAGGATGGTGTCCCAACCCTGCAGACCGACTGGTGGAACTATGGCGGACTGACGCGCGATGTCTCGCTGGTTGAAGTGCCGGACCAGTTCGTAGACGACTACGCCTTGCAATTGAAGCGCGGGACCAGAACCGAAGTCGAAGGCTGGGTACATGTGGACGGAGCAGTTCCGGAAACGCCCGTTACGCTCAGCATTCCAGAACGGCAACTAAGTCAGACCGCAAACCTGCAAGCCGACGGACGCGCACGGTTTCATCTTCATGATGCGGCTGATTTGGAGCTGTGGTCGCCCGAACATCCGAAGCTCTATCGTGTGCAGATTCGGACCGGGCAGGATACCGTCGAAGACGAAATTGGGTTCCGGACAATTGAGGTGCGAGGTAGCGAGATTCTGCTCAACGGCACACCCATTTTTCTGCGCGGCATCTGCGCGCATGCCGAAGCCCCGTACCGTACTGGTCGTGCCTATAGTGATGAGGATGCGAAAACCATACTCGGGTGGGTGCAAGAACTGGGCGCGAACTTCGTGCGGCTGGCGCATTATCCCCATGATGAACGGATGACCCGTCTCGCCGACAAACTCGGCCTCCTGGTGTGGTCCGAAATCCCGGTATATTGGGCGGTTCAGTTCGACAACCCAGCCGTCGTTGCCAAGGCGGAGCAGCAGTTGCACGAAATGATCCGTCGCGACCGCAACAAGGCATCGGTGATCCTCTGGTCCGTCGCCAATGAGACTCCGGCGACGCCTGTGCGAACTCAGTTTCTGAGCAGGCTGGTGAGGAGGACGCATGAAGAAGACCCATCACGGTTGGTGACGGCCGCGCTCCTGGTTCGTACCGAGGGAATGAAGAAGATGGTGAATGATCCGCTCGGCGAATTGCTCGACGTCATAGGCGTTAACGAGTACATAGGGTGGTACGAGCACAAGCCCGAGGACGCGGACAATACGGTGTGGCAAATTGCCCTTGAGAAGCCACTGATCGTGAGCGAATTCGGTGGGGACGCAAAGTACGAACTGCATGGCGATGCTTCCCAGCGGTGGACTGAAGAATACCAGGCGAATATCTACCAGCATCAACTGGTCATGCTGCGGCAAATCAAGCAACTGCGCGGAATGAGCCCGTGGATTCTAATGGATTTTCGCTCGCCACGACGCCCCTTGCCCGGAGTGCAGGATTTTTTCAATCGAAAAGGGCTGGTTTCGGAAAAAGGCGAGAAGAAACAGGCTTTTTATATCCTGCAGAAGGCCTATCGGGAAAGGAGCGTTGGAAGAGTCTACTAAGGGATCAAGCAAGAACAAGTTCACAATTGTGGCTTGATGGTGTAGTTCCATTGGGCAGAGTTTCATGGCGCTGCAATCGAAGTGAGGCAATTTGATCTGGTGTGGGTTTGAGACCGCACGGATAGTGTCGACGGTCGAGACAGGCAGTGACCCGCGGTCCGGTCTGGGTTTGGGTGGTACGGGCATAGTTGAGGATCTTCTGGTAAGAATCCAGCGGTTCGCCCGCCCAGTTGCGTGAGACTTCAGAGAAGAGGCGATGCTCGATGGGATTCCATTTGGAAGCACCGGTGGGCTACGGTTACGGCCAGGGCAAAAGAGTTGGCCAATTGGGATTGGGCTCGGTTTTCCAGGCGTAACACCGGCAACTGTTGCTGCCGCCGGTATCGGCCAAAATGAGCAGTTGACGTGAACCGCGATAGCGGGTGGAACCTTCCTGGCGCCACCAATGAGCGATGGCATGAGCGGCAAAGGTGGGGGTGTCGTGGGAACGCCGACCACCAGAGCACCGCGATTTTCCGTGACATCGTAAATCCCATCAGGAATGGCGACTCCGGTGGAATCGGTGCGGAAGTCGTGATCGTAAACACCGCGCGGTGTAGATTCCCAACGGCCGGGATTTTTGAAATTGCCGACGAGTTCGCGCCTAATTGCTGTCCACGCTGAGGACGGGCAGATGACGGCGCTCGAAACGGTAGCGTGGCTCGGCGAGATATTCGAAGGCGTTAGTGGCTCCGGACCAGGAATTCCGGGTCTGGTACTCACATTTTCAGCCGAGTTACTGGACAGCTCAGCCAAAACGTGATTAGCATCGACAACCAAACAAGTGTGGAGAACATATGGATCGACGCGACTTCCTTCGCAACACTGGTGTCCTGATCGCAGGAGCTACGGTAGCGCCACGTGCTTTCCCTAATGTTGCGCAACAGGCAGGTAGTTCGCATGCGGGTGGACGTCTAGTCCTCCCCATGAATCGCAACTGGCGCTTCAGTCGCACTGCCTCTGAAGCCGCTCATGCCAAGGACTTCGACGATTCCGGGTTCGACCGTGTTGTTATTCCTCATACTAACGTTCGACTCCCGTGGCATGGCTTCGATGAGAAGGCATACGAGTTCGTCTCGGTCTATCGCCGCCGTTTCAGACTTCCGCCCGAAGCCCGTGGCCAGCGCGTCTTCGTAGACTTTGAGGGAGTGATGACGGCGTCCATTGTGTGGCTCAATGGTGTACGCCTCGGTGAATATAAGGGCGGATACACTCCCTTCTCCTTCGATCTGACGCCTCATGTGAACTTCGATGGCGATAATGTGCTCGCCGTCGATGTGGACTCCACGGAACGAGCAGACACTCCTCCCTTCGGATATGAAATCGACTACCTCACTTTCGGTGGCATTTATCGCGAAGTCAGTTTACGGATCGTTCCAGCGAGCTTTATCGAAAATATCTTTGTCAAGCCACGGGACGTGCTCAGCCCGAAACCGGGGCTCGACGTTGAATGCTTCCTCCAGCATTCGGAGTCGTCACGCACACCCCTGACCCTTGAGGCCGAGTTGCTCGAGAACGATCGCGCGGTGTCGAAAGCCATGCAAGGGGTTCCTGCTTCTGGGCCGCAGACCGAGCCGGTTGCATACACGGTACGCTTTGAGAAGTTGAGCGGCATTAAACTGTGGGACCTGCAGCAGCGGCATCTCTACACCGTTCAGGTCCGCCTGCTCCGGGGCACTCAGGTGGTGGACGAAGATTCCCGACGCTTCGGTTTCCGGCAGGCTCAATTCACCGATCACGGGTTTGAGTTAAATGGCAAGGTAATCAAACTGCGAGGTCTCGACCGTCATCAGACTTTTCCCTTCGTAGGCCAGGCGATGCCGGGTCGCGTTCAGCGGCGCGATGCGGACATTCTTCGCAATCAGCTCAAATGCAACATTGTGCGCACTTCACACTATCCGCAGTCTCGTCACTTTCTCGACGCCTGCGACGAGCTTGGTTTGCTTGTGCTGGAAGAAATTCCAGGCTGGCAGCACATTGGCGATGAAGCGTGGAAGCAGTTGTCGATTGACAACGTGCGGCGCATGATCCGCCGCGACTGGAATCATCCCGCGATCGTCTTATGGGGAGTACGCATCAACGAGTCCAAGGATGATCATGACTTCTACACGCGCACCAATGCGCTTGCACATCAGCTCGATCCCACGCGCCAGACGGGCGGCATCCGCTATTTCCAGGAATCGGAATTCCTCGAAGACGTCTTCACCATGAACGACTTCGGTTTTCCCTTGAAGCCGCCTAACCACCCGCGCTATCTCAACACCGAGTTTATTGGCCACACCTACCCAACCAAAACCATTGACAATGTCGAGCGCCTCAGGGAGCACACGCTGCGTCACGCACGCGTTCATGATCAGCTCGCGTCGAATCCACAGTATGCCGGCGGCATCGGATGGTGTGCCTTCGACTACAACACTCACGGCAATTTTGGTTCAGGCGACCGTATCTGCTATCACGGCGTCACCGACATCTTCCGTGAACCCAAACCTGCGACCGGGTTCTACAAATCCCAATGTGATCCTGCGGAAGAAATTGTGCTCGAGCCGGCCTTTCACTGGGCGCGTGGCGACGAATCCGTGGGCTTCTCCAAGGCAGTTGTCTGCTCCAATTGCGATCACCTGAAGTTCTACATAGACAATAAGCTGGTGGCGGAGGTAGATCCGGACCGCACCGAGTTTCACAATCTTCGCTATCCGCCGTTCAGCGTTAATCTGGGTGAACTCTTTCACAAGTGGGGAGACCTGCGGATTGAGGGCTACATTCAGGGCAAACGAGTCATCGCGAAGAGTTATTCTGGAGCCGGTGTCGACAAAAAATTTGGGTTACGTCCGGACGATGCCCACTTGATCGCGGACGGCGCGGATTCTACTCGCGTTGTCATGCGCGTCACCGACGACTTCGGCGCGATTAAACCCTTCGCCGACGACTCCATCCGGCTTGAGATCGAGGGTCCGGCTGAGATTATCGGTGACAATCCATTTTCCTTGGTGGGCGGAACAGGCGCAGTTTGGATCCGGGCAAAAGAACAACCGGGAGCGGTTCGGCTGACAGCCATTCACCCGCAGCTGGGGCCGCAAGTTATAACCTTTGAAATCACTCAAGCGCCCCCTGAGAGAGTCTGATCAGTCTGATCCGTGTAACGTAACGGTTGTAGATCCGATCTAAGGCGTAGACAAGGCTTTCTGGATCGCTTGCTCCGCCAACGGTGCCATCACCTTGTACCCTGCTGCATTCGGATGAAGACCGTCCTCAGAGAGTTCTCTTTTCAACAGCCCTTTCTCGTCCAGCATGGCGCTGAAGTAATCGAGATACACATCTCCGTTGGCGGCCGAGTAATCCTTCAGCCAGCGATTAAGTTCCCTGAGCTTTTCCATTGGACGGGTAGCGAAGAAATCCTGTGATCGCGGCGTGTGATTATGCACGGGCAGAACGGATGAAAAAACTACGGGTATTCGGTGAACGTGCGCGAGTTCCGCCATGGAAGCATAGTTTGCCTCGATATCCTGCACTGACATTGGCCCGGTGTTGCCGGCGACGTCATTGGTGCCGGCGAGAATGACTACCGCTTTCGGCTGGAGATCAATTACGTCCTGTCGGAATCGGACCAGCATCTGCGGCGTCGTCTGCCCGCCGATGCCGCGGTTGATGTAAGGCTTTCCGGGGAAATAGTCCGTCAGCTTCCATGCATCCGTAATTGAATCGCCGAAGAACACAACCCGCGATTCACCCTGGGTGGGAGCTGGCAAGCTTGTATTGGCGTCGCGATAACGCCCCAGCTCACCAAAATCGTCCATCAGCACCGGGATCCTGGACATACGCCATCGGTCCAGGTGCCGAACTGCGTCCGCAGTCTCGTTGGATTGCTGACTGAAGGTGAATACAGAAAACAACGCAACTGCGAGTGCCAGGCTCAAACGCATTCTCTGCATTGTTCCTTTCCGCACCGAATTTCATTCTTGCTGTTTGACGGAAAACGCCGGGTTCTTCCCCACGATCCGCAAACGGCATCACCACTAACTATGTTGGATACCGTTTACAGTCGGTGCACGAGTGACGCCGACAAGTGTAACTCCAGCGGCGACCACCAGCGACACTGCGCCAAGAGTCAAGATCGCCGCCATCGGCAGAGGCAATCGCTGCGGGCTTACGCCTGTGACATTGGCCATTGCAACCATTCCGACCACCAGCAAGTAACCGACCGTCGCCGCCACCACCAAAGCCATGCGGCGTCGCTCGCTCCAGTCGGTGAACGACAGGAGCCATGCCAGCGCCGGAAGCACCAGGATGCCATGCATAGCTACTGCGTGCGTCGGTTTCAGCATCCCGCCGGTGGCGTAGGCTGCCTGAGGATTTCCGCGGAACACAAGCGCCATTCCTCGGGCAATCATCAGGCCGCCGATTACTTGCGCACTGAGCAGGGCGACGAAACCGGTTCGGATCGCGATCAGCAGGCTCATAGGAACCTTCGTGTTAGTGCGGAAAGAGCTGGTCGTCCAGACAAAGATAACGATCACGAGGGCGGCCCCGCCCACAGCCAAGGCCCGCGCGACCAAAGCATCCCCTGCGGTCTCAGTGTTGAAGTGAGATGGCACTCCGCGCCACGCCTGCAACGATACCAATGCAGTCTCGAGGGTGCACGCTGCTGTGAATACGGTGAGCAGGATCGTCCGGCCCCTTCTCCCGAGGTCCAGAAACGATGCAACCCACACGATCGTGATCAGGGTTAGACCGAAGGAGAAGCCGAAGGTGGCCGGTTTGCGCAACGACAACGGGCCCTCCCAGGAGCCGCCGCTGGCCAGCAGGATCACCAGATGCGTGAAACCGCTGATCATCAACAGCGCGCCCACGACATACCCGGCGCGTTCTGCCCGCGTGCCGCGACGCCAGAAGGAGGAGAGCGAGTCGATGATTGGATTCAGCGGAGCCATGCGGTAGGAACCTTACTTGCTCATTTAGGCCTTCCGTTTGGTTCGCGGGGTAGCAAGACTTCTACAGGCTTCGGCAACGCCGGGCGCTGCTCACGAGCCTCTTCCTCGGTCCTCGTGATCTGCTTCCATTTGCGATAGACGTTGGAGACTGCGAGCGTCCAGAAAGGCACCAAATCGACTCCGGGCACGAGCTCGGCAAAGAAGGTTGGCAGGAATTCCCAATGCCAACCGAGCAGGCGAATCAACACCGCTGCGATGGCAATATCAAGTATGTCCTCAGCTGGCGACAAAGCCCCTTCTGCAAACAAAGGGAAGACAAAAATCTGCAGCGCATCCGCCGCCATGGCCAGAATCATGGCGATTCGAAAGCGGGTGCGCGGCGAGATCGGGATTGGCTCGTCAGTCGTCACCGGCGGCATGTGTACTGCCTATTCATAATTTTAATCCGCGTACCAGTCGGAATGTGCTGACCAGCGGGCGCAAGAAAGACATTGCGTGGACGTCCATTGGCGGAGGCACGCGGGGCATACACCTCCCGTGTCGAACGTGTTCCATTCATGGCCGCAGCCGCAAGACCAGCGGTCTTCTTTGCGAGGCGACCATCCGCATAGCGGGCATCGAATGCGCGGGCCCGATGGACCAGTCCCTTTCTCTTCGTCGGCCTCACGATCCAACACCGTGGATGCACTGTCATCCGGAAGAGCGGACATAGCGCGTTATTATGACTCAATTCCCTGTAGGCAATTGATGCGACGGAAGGCGGGCTAAAGATTTGTGGCAGCCGGACCTGTAAGTTGAACCGCTTTGCGCGCGTGAGCCAAGCGAGAGCCCACAGGCGAAATCCCGAGCTCAGCGAGGGACCTCCGGCCAAATAAATTAAAGTGGCAGCCGGGCCTGTAAGCCGAATCTCCCTCTCTGGCGCTGGCGGATTGAAAACGATTTCTGCGGAGGGCGGGTTACCAAGCTCAGGAAGCCCCTAGGCTTTCTCGCAGGTCAGGTCAGCTCCTTGTCTTTTTCTTTCTGTTCTTGCAGAGGTCCTCGAGTACGTACTTTAGGGACGCGCACTCCTGAATGACGCCTTCAAGTTTAGGGATCGTCGCCTTCAACTCATTTTCTTCAACCACGCCGTCCGCCAGGGTTTCTGCGACGCTTTCCAGCGCCTCTCCAACCTCCTTGATAAGGTTGGAAATCGCAACCAACTCCTTTTCCAGCGTTAAATTCGGATCCGGCAGTTTGAACGCCACCCGCCCTGCCTGGCTCTCCAGAAAATCCAGGACCTCACAATTGTTGAGGAGAATGCATATCCGCGGCAGCAGATGCGCGGGCAGGGGCCGCTCTCCTCGAAGCCAGTACATCAGGGAGCGATAGTTTGTCCCGAGTTGCTGGGCGAGCAACCGTGTGTCGTACTCGGTCTTCGATTCCACAACCCGGCTCAATATGGAGGCAACGTCGTTGGCAGGCACGGGATTCATCAGGGAGGGGCCTCTTGTGTTCAGAAACAAAGGTCAATTTGAACCGATAAACTGGTCATTCTAGCTGAATTGCACAGCTTCAACGATCGCAGTACATTGGCTGACGCTGCGGCACTTGCCAAATGCAGACGGGAGCGCGCGTCAGGATCGTTACGGAGTTGTGAAAAGCTTATGGAACTCTATGAAAACAATTGACAAAGAGCGTGCCGGGTCGTAGTTTTCAAGGTCGTCCTCTTCCTTAGTTGTTACTTAATCTGACCAGGGTTGCGTCCCCGGAGGCAGAATGCCCAAGAAGTGGTACAACTACATCGTTTCCGTCGACGACCCGGCCAGCGCCCCTCAAAGCGCGCCGAATGCGGGGAACACTCCGGTAGGTGGCAAAAGCGCAGCCCAGAGCGTGGCTGAGATCGCATCCAGCATCGCCGCGGAGCCGAAGTTTACAACGCCGGTCTCCGATCCCACTTCGTTCGAGGAGATCTACAAAGCGGCGGAAATTCCGCCCGCGCCGCAGGGGTATTCGATCCTCAAGATCTCGCAGATGTTGGAAAGCGAGCATATTCGCAATCTGCCTTCGGATGTGAAACGGTCCTCGGTTCTGGTCGCGCTCGATGCTGCCGGTGTAGACGTCAAGGAGATTATCCAGGACGCGATCCGGCGCGATCGCGCTCTTGACACCTATGAGCGCGTGCAGCAACGCGCGGCCGATGAGTTGGAAGCGCGTAAGGCGAAAGAGAACTGCGAGATTCAAGCGCAGATCGATAAGTACGTGACCGAGCAGCGCGCCAAGATTCAGAGCAATAACGAAGAGGTCTCGCGCGAGAAAGAGCGCTTCACCGGCTGGCGCCTGAAGAAACAGCAGGAAGAAAAGAAGATCGCCGAGGCGGTCGGATATTTTGTCAGCGAAAACCCCATTACGACGGGCGATGTGAATGCGCCGCCGCCCACTTCGAAAACAGCGCAGCGTTCCTGAACAGGAGGAGTTATGTGGCAACGGTTGACGAGAGTGGTGCGGTCTTTTATCGGCTTCTTCATTTCGGTGGCGGAAGACCCGGAGATCATTCTCCAGCAGAATATCCGCGACATGAATGACCAGGTGCCGCGGATGAATGAGAGCATCGCGATGGTGAAGGCCAATGTCACGCTGCTCGAAAAGGAAGAGGCCAAGTACAAGAACGACCTGGCGGGACTGACCGCCAAGGTGAAGGCCGCGATCCAGGCCAATCGCGACGATATCGCGGGCGCTTTCGCTGCCCAGCTGGAACAAACAAAAAGTGCTCTGGCCAGGACTCAGGGACAACTCACGACCGCGCGTGCTGCCTTCGAGAAAGCCATGACCGTGAAGCAGGCGTTCATGCAGGAGAAGGAGCGCAAGACGCAGGAGGCGCTCAATGCGATCGCCGACTACCGTCGCGCACAGTGGCAGAAGAAGGTTGCCGATGCCATGGAACAGTTCGAAGTGGCGGGCATCAGCCAGACCCATGATGAGATGGTCCGCAAGATTGAGGAGATGACCGCCGTCAACGAGGCTCGCATGGATATGGCGATGAGCAATGTGGACCAACAAAAGTTCAAGATCGAGGATGACGCCCAGAAACTCCAGGCGGCTGAACTGGTGAAGCAGTTCAAGATCGAGATGGGTCTGGCGGCGCCTCAAGCCGCGGCGCCAGCGAGTGCAGAAAAAACCATCGCCGCGAAGGAACCTCAACGTACTTCTTAAGCCGATGGCGAAGCCAGTGAACCGTTAGAGGCTGGTCACGTTGACAGCTCTTGCGAGGGCCACGAGTTCAGTCGTGAGTAGGTTTGGGAAGGGCACGGCTTTAACCGCTAAGGCCGCCGAATTGCGGGCTTTAGGTCCCGAGGACCGAACTTGCAGCCCGCTCGGAACACAAGCGTTTCGCGGAAATGAGTTGTGAAAAGGCCGGGGAGGAAATGATATGGCGGTGAAAATTGAAAGAGGTGGATGGGTTCTTATCTTCCTGATCGGCGTAGCCCTGGTTGGCTACAGCCTGAATCGATACGGGGTCGTAGATTTCAGCAAGTGGACTGGCGGCAAGAGCGCTTCCGGTAGCGGCGAGACGGTAGATGCTTCCAAGCCTCTGTTGCTGCCCGCGTCTTCGTCGAGCAGCGACGCCGAGGTTCGGGTCCGTGTCAACGTGTGGGTCGGTTGTGTCGGCGGCTTGGTGGCAAATGGCGGGCTCGACACAGTTCCCGACTCGATCTACGGCAAGAAAGGACTCAAGGTTTCCTTCAAGATCATCGACGATTGGACCGAAGGAGCAGCCGCCCTGGCAACCAATAACGTCGACGTCATGCTCACGACCGCGGATGTGTACGCCAAAGACTACGCCCAGTTCAAGGAAAAAGGATTCGGGTCGCACGCCTTTTTGATGGTGGACTGGTCCCGCGGCGCTGATGGCGTCATCGGCAAGCGGGGAATTAACAGCATTGAGGACCTGGCCGGCAAGAAAGTGGCGTTCGCCCCCTATACTCCGTCGCACTTCTTGCTGTGGAACGGACTCAAGACCTCCGGCCTCGGCACCGAGCAGCGCAACGAAATCTTCAATCAGGCTGTTCACACGAAGGACGGCATCGAACCGGCAACTCTTTTCGCCCAGGAAAAAGTCGATGCCGCCGTGGCTTGGGACCCCGATATGAGCGACGCCGTCTCCAAGCGACCCGGATCGAAGAAGATCTACGACACGAAAATTGCCAATCGCCTCATCGCCGACATCCTGGTGGTAAGCGACAGCTTCTCGGCCAAGCATCCGCAAACTCTGTTGAAATTCTCCCAAGGTTGGCTCGAAGGCGTTGAGTTCATCAAGACGCAACCGGAGCGAGCCTACAACCTGATTGGGACGGTCAAGGATTTCAACATTCCATCCGATCTAGCGAAGACCATGCTCGGCGGCGTGAAGCTTGCTGACTACGCCGACAACCGTTCCTTCATGGGTACTGCTGGGTCGAACTCCGACTATAACAATATCCTTGCAATGGCCCAGGACATGTATCGGGAACTGCGGATCATTAAACACACGTTCAATCCCGAAGAGAGCCTGGATCGCCGCTACGTCGAAAAGTTGGCGGACAGTTTCTCCATGGCGTCAAGCGAGGCGCCCATCGAATACAAGGAACCGCCGAGGGGCGCGACTCCGATTGCGACGCAACATCGGTCCATCTACTTCGAGCCCAATTCTTCTCACATGAGCATGGATTCGCGCGCGATCGTGGATGAACTCGCCGGTACGATGCGCGCTTATGAAAACACCATCGTCGATATTGACGGCAACACCGACTCGACCGGTGCGCGTGCTTACAACATTCAGCTCTCGCACGCGCGGGCGGACGAGGTCAAGAGCTACCTGATGGAAAAATATGGTTTCCCTGCCAAACGGCTGCGGACAGCGGGCAACGGTCCGGACAAACCGATTGACAGCAACGCGACTCCGGAAGGACGCGAGAAGAATCGGCGCACCGACATCAAGGTCTATGCCAATCCCTCGAGCTAAGCGCACGTCAGCTAGGGAATAGCGCGTGAGTTAAGAGCGATGTGTATCAGGATATGCCTTCAGGCATGCCGCGAGTGTGTATTATCAGAGCGCCTTTAGGCGCTGCTTTTGGACGCCGGAACTTCGCCGCAGGCTGAGGGTCACCATGAGCGACTGGTTCACGATCAGAAAAGAAGTTTCTCCGCGGGTCCGATGGACCTTGGCGATTCTCAGTTGGGCGTTTGTTGTGGCTCTCTGGATCGCCCTGACCCACTGGGAAATTCTGCCCCCCTTCTCCCTTCCGAAGCCGCTCGGGGTAATTCGAGCTTTTGGCAAGCTGTGGACGGAATACGATCTGCTGGGAAACGTCTTCAAGAGCTGGTGGCGCATCGCCCAAGCCTTTTTCTGGTGTGCCGTGGTGGCCATTCCGCTCGGGATCTTGATGGCCAGTTTCCGGTGGTTGTTTGAGCTGATCAATCCTGTGGCCGCACCCATGCGGGCCATGCCTCTGACTGCGTTCCTTCCTGCGTTCATCGCCCTGTTCGGAATGGACGAGACCATGAAGGTCGCGTTCCTGTGGTTCGGGATGTTTTTCTACCTGTTGGCGGTGGTCGTCGAAGAAGCCAATCGCGTGGATAACGCATTACTGGAAACGGCGTACACGCTCGGCGCCAGGCAGCGACAAGCCTTGTGGCTCGTGTTTCGAGCGTCGTTTCCCGCAATTTTTTCGTCGTTCCGGATCCTCTACGACATTGGCTGGACGTACGTAATCCTGGCAGAGATGGTGAACTCGCGCAAGGGCGTGGGCTACATGGTCGAAGCGGCCCGTAAAGTGCTTGACTTCGAGCGCGTGTATGCCGGCATTATCGCGATCGGCATCGCCGCCTTTCTCTTCCGGTTCCTGTTGACGTTCCTTGAGCGCCGATTGTTCCCGTGGCGCAACGCGGGTGCCGCGCTGGCTGGAGGAGGGGCGAGTGTTGCCAGCGCCACCGCACACCTGAAGGCGGCCAAACATGGAGCCTAAGAAATCGAAAATCACGGTACGCAACGTGAGCCGGTCGTTTGCGAGCGCGGACGGTTCGAAAGTTGACGCCCTCGAGAACATCAACTTCGCAATTGAGGATGCGTACTCACGTGAAGGCCGAGACATCGGCGAGTTTCGCGTTCTCCTGGGCCCTTCCGGATGCGGCAAGTCCACCCTGCTACGTTTGATCGCCGGCCTGGATCGCGCCGATGCGGGCGAGGTCTTGGTCAATGAGCAGCCGGTACACGGTCCCGGCAAGGACCGCGGCATGGTATTTCAGAAGTACACTTCGTTCCCCTGGCTGACGGTCGCTGGTAACATAGCATACGGTTTGAAGATCAATGGCGTCCCGCAAGAAAAGCGCAAGGAGACGGTGGCGCAGTTGGTCCAGGAGGTAGGGCTCAGCGGCTTTGAGAACGCCTATCCGGAGACGCTCTCCGGGGGAATGCAGCAGCGGGTTGCGATTGCGCGCACGCTGGCACTGCGGCCAGCCGTTATCCTGATGGACGAGCCCTTTGGGGCGCTGGATGCGCAGACCCGCAGCGAGATGCAGCAGTTGCTGCTAAAAGTGTGGGACGAAAGCGCGAGCACCATCTTGTTTGTCACGCACGATGTTGAGGAGGCAGTTTACCTGGCGGACAGAATCTTTATTATGAGCGCGCATCCGGGAACGATTATCGAAGATGTGCAGGTCCCGTTCGATCGTCCTCGCGATCTGAGCCTGAAACAGCGGAACGAGTTTCACGATCTTCAAAACTATGTTCTCGGCCGTTTGCGGCGCGCTCCCGGGAACGGACAGGTGCGGGTGAGTGTCTAAATGGGTCCTCCCGACTTGCAGGATCAGTCCCGTCCTCAGACTCTGCAAGAAGACATCGACTACGTAAAAGAAGCCTTCCATTCGCAATACAACTGGATTGCGATGACCGGCGTCGGCGCTTTTGCTCTGCTCAGCGGCACCTTTCTCCCGATCATTCTCGGGGCGGGACTGGAGATGATCTACCTCGCCATCGTTCCGCAGAGTTCCCGCTTTCGGCGTCTGATACGATCCTTGAAATTCGCCGAGGAACAAAGGAAACACCAGGAGAAGCTAAACGAAATGCTGAGGAACCTGCCACCCGAAATGGAGAGCCGCTATGTCCACGCGGCGCAAGTGTGCGCTTCGATCCGCGCCAATTTTGCGCAGCTGTCGAGCGCATCCCAGATTTTTCTCCAGCAGATTGACACCAGCCTACAGGGACTGCTGACTGGCTATGCTCGTCTGCTGCTGGCGGCAGCTCAGCAACAACAGTATCTAAAAAGCGCCGAGCAGGATGGCATTAAGCACGAGATCGCAGTCCTGCAGAAGGCGCTGAGCAGCGATCCGCCGAAGGTGCAGGAAATCAACCAGAAGCGGATTGAGATTCTGACCAAGCGCCTGGAAAAGTTCGACAAGATTTCCGAAAATCGCAAGGTCGTCGACGCGCAATGTTCCGCGGTGGAGGATGTACTGATGCTGGTGCGCGACCAGTCGGTCACCATGAGGGACCCCCAGCAGGTCACCGAGAGGCTCGACGGCCTCGTGCGCGATGTGGAGCAGACCGAACAGACCGTGCAACAAGTGGAAGCGATCTTCAGCGACATGTCACCCGACCTGAACGGATTGATGTCGCTGGACGATACCTCTGCCTCTTCGGGCCCCAACCGTGTGCGGATGTCGAACTAAATGCCATCGAATACGACAACGTTAGGGAAGTATCTGGATGCTCTTCCCGCGTGGGCGCGGGAACTCTCCGAGAAGTACTACTCGCGATCTTTCGCATTATTCGTACTTTACGGAAATGTGCGGGACCTGGTGCCGCTGCGTCAGCAGGAGACCACCAAGTTCGTCCCGCTCGATGAGTTTCTTTCCGGTGCGCTTTTTGGACAGCGTGACCTGGTTCTGCACTACGACCGTGGCGGGTTGACCTTCGGCTCCGCCGAAACTCAAGCTGACTTTCGCCGCGCGCTCGAAGGATACGACAGTTTTCACGGCACCACCTATTCGCAGGGGGGGCTGCCGCGTAACCCCGATGCAGCATTGAACCTGCTCGACAACTATCTGCGCCTGCGCATCGCCGACGGCAAGAAGATCGGGCTGGTCATTGATTTCGCCGAGACGATCGCACCGGCTGGCGATATCTCCGGCATGTCAGCGGACGATCGCAATGCTCTGGTCATTCTCAAGCGTTGGGCGCGCAATTCCGCTTTTCTGAACGCTGACGTTACCATCTGCCTTGTGTCGGAAAACCAGATCGAACTGAATCAGGGCATCGTCCAGCACCCGGGCGTTTCCTCGATCGGCATTCCGTTGCCGGACAATGCGGATCGGCTGGAATTTATCCGCACGCAGTTGAAAAGTCAGGAGCTACCTGCTGGCTCTGAGGTCAATGATGAATCGCTGGCCACGCTGGGCGCGGGGTTGAAGCGAGTTCAGCTGCAAAGTTTGATCTCCCATGCGGTGCAGAACCGGCAACCGCTCACGCTCAAGTTTCTCTCGGACCGCAAGAAGGACTTGATTGAGGCAGAATCCGGCGGCCTGCTGGAGTTCGTGCAGAGCCGGTTTGATCTGTCATTTGTGGCCGGCAACGACCAGGCAAAGCGGAAGCTGCAGGACGCCGCCAAAGCCATTCACGCCGGCAACACCGATGTCCTGCCGATGGGCTATGTGATCTGCGGACCGGTAGGTACGGGAAAGACTTTCATCACGACTTGCTTCGCCGGCGAAGTCGGGATTCCGGCGGTCACGCTGAAGAACTTCCGCAGCATGTGGCAGGGGGTCACGGAAGGAAATCTGGAGAGAGTGCTGACCCTACTCAAAGCGATGAGCCCGATTGCGGTGATTGTCGATGAGGCTGACGCCCAACTCGGGGACCGTTCCAGTTCCGGCGATAGTGGTGTCGGCAATCGCGTGTTTGCCCAGATTGCACAGTTTATGGGGAACACCGAGTTGCGAGGCAAAGTGATCTGGTTTCTCCTCACCTGCCGTCCTGATTTGTTGCCCGTGGACCTGAAGCGGCAGGGCCGCGCAGAAGAACATATTGCCCTGTTTTATCCCGACACGCAGGAAGAACGCCTCGCGCTTCTGAGGGCCATGCAGAGGAAGGTCGGCATGAAGCCCTTCTCGGAAGACCTGGAGAAGTTCTTTCTGGATCGCGCTGGAACCCTGTCGGGAGCCGATATCGAGGCTGTCCTGGTGCGGAGTCACATGCGGAGCAGTCTAGAGAAGAAAGCGGCCGTCGATACAGAAGACCTGAAGGCAGCGCTGGAGGATTTCATACCACCGTATTACCCGACGGAAATCGATCTGCAGAATCTGGTTGCTGTACTGGAATGCACCAGCCGCAGCCTGCTGCCGAAACAGTACCGTGACATCGACCGCAGTGACCTGATCCGACGTACCAGCGAACTACGGGCCTCGTCTCGCTAAGTCCCAGACTAGACCGAAGTTCCAGAAAAAATCAGCCCAAATTCTGAGCTAAGTCTCTGATTTATTTCCCCGAGCGCCTGAAAGTCGCCTGTGGAAATGTTCTCATGTATAACTAATATGTATCTTGACATAATTGGATA
>Ga0209804_1000196_pt1 | contig 52750 bp, 46 predicted proteins | sample GraSoiAngelo_139_FD_185896 | JGI IMG/M metagenome (GOLD analysis project Ga0209804, IMG submission 185896) | Grasslands soil microbial communities from the Angelo Coastal Reserve, California, USA - 14_0929_12_20cm (SPAdes) (version 2) | ecosystem: Environmental > Terrestrial > Soil > Grasslands ... | reverse complement strand
CTGGTGGGCTGGACCCGGCACTGGTTCGGGGTGGCGGGCCGGCGCCGGGCGGCGACCTATGGGCTGGTGGTGCTCGCCGCGTACGCCGCCGCGAACGCCGGGGGGAGCCTCGTGGCCAAGGCGCAGATTCACGCCGCCGCCGCACCGCGGTTCGGCCCCGACGCCCGCTGGGCGGCGCTCACCATCGTGGGGCGACCCTTCCGCTGGGAGGGGCTCTCCGCTTCGCCGGACAGCGTCGCGGGACGAGGGTGGGCCGTCGCTCGGCACCTCGACCACCCCGCGGTGCGCGCGGCGCTCATCACCTCGCAGGGCCGGGCGATCGCGCAATTCGCGCGGTTCCTTGCGGCGGCGGTGGATTCGAGCAAGGGCGGTGTCCGCGTATCGCTGTGGGATGTGCGCTACCACGCACCCGGGTCGGGCGCCGACGGCTGGGCGACCGTGCAGGTCCGGCTCCGCTGATGCGGTTAGATTGGGCGGCGCGATGAGCCACCCGTCCCCTCCTGCCGACCTGCTGGACGACGTCGTCCGGGCCCTGACACCGGCGTTCCGCCTGGACCAGCGCGTGGCCGCCACCCCCGAGCGCGCCGTGTACCACGCGTGGGACCGGGTGCTGAAACGCTCCGTTGCCCTGCACGTGCACCTGGCGCCCGACTCCTCGGGGCGCGCCTGGTTCTTGCGCGAGACGGAGACACTCGCGGCCCTCGACCATCCGGCGATTCGCCACGTTTACGCCGCCGGCGTGGTGGGCACGTTCGCGTATCGCACGGCCAACTGGGTCGAGGGAGAAAGCCTTGCCGAGGCGCTGCGCCGGGGGCCGCGCCCGATTCGCACCGCGCACGCGCTGGTGCGCGACCTGCTCGGCGCCGCCGAGCACGCCCACGCGCGCGGCGTGATCCTGCGTCGCATCGTCCCGCTGACGCTCATGCTCGAGCACACGGGCCGGGCGGTGATCACGGACCTCCGCTACTGCAACTGGTGTCTCCCGAATGTGCCGCCGGAGGAACGGGGTGCGGGCGGTGCCTTCGTCGCGCCGGAAGTACGAACCGGAAGTCCGGGCGAGCCCAGGAGCGACGTGTACGGCGTGGCGGCCCTCGTCTACTACGTCCTGACGGGTCAGGAGCCGGATCTCGATCCGGCGCGCATCACGCCACCGCGCCAGCTACGGCCCGCGGTACCGGCGGCGCTGGAGCGGGTGCTGCTGCGCGCGCTTCAGGCCGCGCCGGGCGGCCGCTACTACACGGCGACCGAGATGCTCGAGGATTTCGTGAGCGACGCCGGCGTGTTTCAGGAGCCGGCGGCGGCACCGCAGGTGGCCGAGGCGGGGTTCGAGCGGCGCCTGCGGCGCGCCCTGGGCGACGACTACGAGCTGCTCGAGGAGATCGGAACGGGCGGTTTCGGTCGGGTGTATCGCGCGCGCGACCTGGGGCTCGAGCGGGACGTCGCGATGAAGGTGCTCCACCCGTCGCTGACGACCGATCCGTCGGTCATGGAGCGGTTCCGGCGCGAGGCACAGCTCGCGGGCGGACTCCGTCACCCGAGCATCGTCAGCATCTACGACATCAGTAGCCGGGCGGGGCTGCAGTGGTACACGATGGAGCTCGTACCCGGGACGAACCTGGCGCAGCTGGTCCACAAGCAGGGACCGCTCTCAGTCGATCAGACCGTCCGCCTGGTCGACCAGGGGCTGTCGGCGCTGGAGCACGCGCACGCGCTCGGCCTGGTGCATCGCGACCTGAAGCCCGAGAACATGTTGATCGAGCCGGACGGCCGGCTGCGCATCACGGACTTTGGCCTGGCGCTCGCGCTGCGCGGGGACGCCCGGTTCGGAGGCGCCACCTCCCGCAGCGGCACGCCGCAGTTCGCCGCACCCGAGCAGCTCCTGGGGGAGCGGGTGGACCAGCGCGCCGACATCTATTCGCTCGCTGCCACAGCCTACTTCGCTCTGCTGGGCCGCCCGCCCTTCGAGGGACCCACCCCCGAGGCGATTGTCGCGCGCCAAACCACAGAGGATCCGCCGTCGCTGCATGACGCGCGCAAAGACGTGCCGCGGGAGCTGGAGGATGTGCTGCGCAAAGCGCTGGCGAGTGAGGCAGCCGCGCGCTATCCGACCGCCACCGCCTTTCGCGACGCGCTGCGGCGCTCGCGGGGCCTCTTGTTCCGGCTGCGGGCGCTGCTCTGGGGAAAGTGAGGCCGGGGCCCCGGCTCTAACGCCAGCGGAAGATCTGCAGCGCCACCACGAAGCTCACGACTCCCCACGCCGTCACGATCCCCAGCGGGGCGCCGAGCTCGCTCAGCCGGCTCCCCTCGATCATGACGGCCCGGAGGGCGTCGTTCAGCGCGGTGAGCGGGAGCGCCTTCACAAACGGCTGCATCGCCTCGGGAAAGCGCGCGTACGAAAAGAAGGTGCCCGACAGGATCCACATCGGGAGCATCACGAGGTTCATCAGTCCGGAGACCGCCTCGATGGTGCGGGCGCGGCTCGCCACCAGCATGCCGAGCCCGGCGAACGAGAGGGCGCCGAGCACCGTGATGAACGCGACCGCACTGAACGAACCCCGGACCCCGACGTGGAACATCCACCAGCCGAAGCCCACGAGCGCCGCGACCTCGAGGAACAGGAACACGAGCCGGGACAGGATGAACGAGAGGAGGTAGTGACTGCGGCGCATCGGCGTCGCCATGAAGCGCTTGAGCAGCTTCTTGGTGCGGGCCTGCACGACCGAGAATCCGACGCCCCACAGCCCGCTCCCCATGAGATTCATGCCGAGCAGGCCGGGAATGAGGAAGTCGATGTAGCGCGAGCCCGGCTCAGTGACCCGTTGGTCCTGGACGCGCGCCGCATCGGCGCGGCCGCGCGCGCGCTGCACGACTTCATCCGCTTCGAGGCGGGCCAGCCGGCTCTCGGTCCGGGTCGAGTCGTACCGGTACACCACCGGATCGCCCGGCACGACGAGCAGCGCGACGCGACCCGTGCGGAGCTGCAGCCGCGCCTCGGCCGAGTCGAGCACCGCCGCCCTGAGCCCGGGCGCCCGGGCCAGCGCGGTCGCCAGCACGCTGTCCCCGGCTCCGCGGAGCACCGCCACGCGCAGCTCCCCGGGCCCGCGGTTCCGAAACGCGATGCCGAGCGCGAACGCCAGGACGATCGGGAACCCGAACACCCAGAAGATCGCCTCGGGCTCGCGATAGAACTCCCGCATGCGCGCGAGGGTCAGCTGCACGAGCGGATGGTCACGCATCGCGCAGCTGCCGGCCGGTGAGCGACACGAAGACGTCCTCCAGCGTGGCATGGTGGGTGGCGAGGAGCGAGAGCTCGGCGCCCCGCCGCTCCAAGAGGCCGAGCAGCGCGGGGACGGCGCGATGCACCTCGGCCACCGTGAGGGCCGTGCGATCGAGCGCCGGGCGCACCGCGCGCACGCCCGGCAGCGCGGCCAGCTCCGCGGGGGTCGGCGCCCGCGTGGCGCCGTCTGCCAGCGCGAATTCCACGACATGCTCGGCGCCAAGCGAGGCGATCAGGGAGCGGGGCGTGCCGAGCGCTATGACTTTACCATGGTCCATGATGGCAACCCGGTCGCACAGGCGCTCGGCTTCTTCCATGTAGTGCGTGGTGAGGAGGACCGTGCCGCCCGCGGCCCGGAAGCGGCCGACCACGTCCCACAACTGGCGACGCGACTGCGGGTCGAGGCCCGTGGTAGGCTCGTCGAGGAACAAGAGGTCGGGACGGGAGACGAGCGCGCACGCCACCGCGAGTCGCTGCTTCTGGCCGCCCGAGAGCTTGCCCACCCATGCGGTGCGCTTCTCCTCGAGCCCGACCAAGCCGAGCACCTCCTCCACGGAGTGGGCGGCCCGGTAGAAACTGCGGAACAGCCGTACGGTCTCTTCGACCGTGAGCTTGTCGGCGAGCTGCGTATCCTGCAGCTGAATGCCCAGACGCTCGCGCAGGGCGCGGGTGCTCGCGCCCCCCGTCCAGCGCATTCCGAGGATCTCAACCTCGCCCCGATCGGGTGCGGTGAGTCCCTCGAGGATCTCGATCGTGGTGGTCTTCCCCGCCCCGTTGGGCCCCAGCAGCCCGAAGCACTCGCGTGCGTTGACGGTGAGATCGAGCCCCGCGACCGCCACGACGTCCGCGTATCGCTTCACGAGCCCGGCACAACGGATGGGAGGAGCGGAGGGGGACGGGGGCGAAGGCACGGTCAGGCCGGCTTTTTCGGCTCCGGTGGCGTCGTGGCGTGTTTCATGGCAGCATCGAGCTGCATGTAGATGCTGTTCACGGCTTCGGCAAGCGCCCGGATTTTCATGTTGATTCCGCCGCCGCGGCCGGCCATGACCGACATGGTGCCGGCGAGGTCGGCGATCGTGCCGACGTTCGCGGTCAGGGCCCGCTGCCGCATCTGCGACGCCGCGTTCGCGATCTTCTCGCTCAGCTGCTGAATGGTGCGCGTTTGGCCCGCCCGGTTCCCCTCGAGCTCGGTGACGAGGTGCTTCAGATGATCGGCGGCACGCTGGAACTCCTCGATCTCCTCAATGCGCCGCAGCTGGTCCGCGGTGAGCTTGGGGGGCGGCATCGTCCTCTCAATCCTGCCCGCCGAGCGCCTCGGTCAAGACGCGCCCGTCCAGCGGCTCGACGGGGGTGAGGTCGAGCAGCCGGGCCAAGGTCGGTGCGATGTCCACCGTGCTGACGCGCCCGTCATAGGCGCCGCGTCGGATCCCGGGACCCCACAAGATCAGCGGCACGTGCGAATCCAGTTCGGTCGGTTGACCGTGCATCGCGATCGGCGCATTCGGGTAGCTCCAGATCGAGTACGGCTTGAGGGTCACGACGAGCTCCACGCCGCCATCCGCCGGCACCTGGTGCATCCAGCGGCGCGACACGGGATCGGCCGTATCCTTGGCGGTGAAAGCAGCGGGGCGGTCCACGCGCGCAACACCGGCCATCGCCCGCAGCCGCGTGGCCACGTCCGCCACCACACTGTCGACGTTCACGCCCTGGGCCACCAGTTTGGCGCGGTCAGAGAGCAGCAGCATGCCGCTCTCGAACTGGAGCCAGTCACCGCCGCCGGCGCTCTGGTCGAGCGCCCCGTTCACGCTCTGGATGATCGTGTCGGGGATCACGCGGACCGCCCCCGGATGCCCCAGGGCCCGCGACCGCTCGGGGTACGGGGTCACGCCATGGTCGGCCGTGAGCACCACCAGCACGTTGTTCCGGCCGTAGCGCACGAAGAGCTGCTCGAGGAACCGGCCCAGATACCGGTCCAGTCGCACCACCTGGTCGTGGATTTCACGGGAATCGGGGCCGTACGCGTGGCCGACGTAGTCGGTCGTGGACAAGCTCACGGCGAGCAAATCGGTCGCACCGCGAGCACCGAGCTGCAACGCGCGGACTCCTTCGAGGGCGAAGGCGAGCGTGAGCGAGTCCATCGTCGGCGTCGCGATGAAGGCGAGCGCCGCTTGCCCGCTGTCCGCCGGGAGCCGGTGGGGAAACAGGAAATCCCGCCCCTGGTTCTCGTACGCGGCGCTGTCGGGCTCGGGGTAGTCCCGCTCCGGGAGGAAGAGCGTCCACTGGGTCCCCGCCGCGCGGAATGGAACGCGCTGCCCGTTAAAGACCCGGACCCACGTCGGGAGGGAATCGGCGTAGTAGCGACTCGTGGTGAAAAAGCCCCCGAAATACCAGTACACGGCCGCTTTGGCCCGGCCGATCGGCAGAATCGCGCCGCGGTCCTTCCCCGAGATCGAGAGAGCGCGCGCGCCCGGGTCTGCGGCCTTGAGCCAGTCGAAGAACGCGGTCCCGCGAAAACGGGCCGGAGATGCACCGGGTCCGTTGACGCCGATCAGCGGGGCGGTCTGATCCTGCACGCCGACGGTGTTGCGGATGATGCCGGTGTGGGCGGGCCAGCGGCCGGACAGAATCGTCGAATGCCCCGGAGCCGTCTCCGTGACCGCATGGTCCTGGTAGGCGTCGGTGAACGAGGCCCCGGTCTTCAGGAGCATGGCGAACCCGCCCAGCAGCTGCGGCCGGTAGCGCTCCAGGTAGTCGGGCCGCAGCTGGTCCACGGTGATGACGACGACGAGCCGGGGTCTGGGAGAAGGGCCGGGCCCGACCCCCGCGAGCAGCAAAAGGAGCGAGCGAATCATGTCACAGAAAATACACGAGGAAGGCTCGCTATGCCGTTGGGGTGGCGACGGGCCGCGCCTCGTGAACGTTCCACGCAACGACAGCGGCCACGGCCACGACACCCGCCGCGAGGTAGAATGGGACGCCAGGCCCCAGGTACTGGAAGGCGGCCGTCGCACCCATCGGCCCCACGATTGCCATGATGCCGCGCAAAGTCTGTTGAGCGCCCATTTGTACGCCGTACTCGTTGCGGTCGGTGCGGTGGCTGACCAGCGCCGTGGTGGCCGGGAACAACAAGGCCGTCCCGATTGGGGCGAGGGCGAGGCAGAACGTGAACGCCAATCGTGTGGTCGGCAGTGGCATGAGCAGCAATCCGATGCCTAGCAGCACAGCGCCCAGCCGCATCGTGCGGACCTCTCCAAGGCGCTCGTTGATCCATCCCACCGGCCAGGTGCGCATGACGACTCCCACCGCGCTGAACACGAAGTAGATCGGCCCAACGGTGTCTTCATTGAGCCCGAATCGCCGCTGAAGGTAAAGCGACAACACTGCGATCAGCGCGTTCAGGGCCAGCATCCCGATCCCGTAAACCCAAATGACTTCCGAGACCGGACGCGCTGGATGTCGAATGACATTCCACAGCGGACGCGCCACATTCAACACGGCGACCTTCCATGCTTCCGACGTGCGAGACGCCGCAGGACCGTTCGGCTGTGCCGACGGCGCTACCCGTGATTCGGGAAGCCACTTCCAAGCGAATAGCACGTTGATGAGAACGAGTACTGCAGCGGCGACGCCGGGACCGCGTGGCCCCCACAGCTTGTGCGTGAACGACCCGAGGACCGCCCCGATACTCACGCCGAGGCTCGTCGCGGCCGACAACCACCCTAAGGCTCGCGCGCGCTGCGTCGGAGCCATCGTATCAGCCACATAGGCTTGTGCCACGCCGGTCGTTCCGCCACCAAACCCTTGCACGAATCGACACACGAAGAGCAGCCAAAGGGCGTTGGCGAATCCGAAAATCAAATAAGCGATCGCCGATCCCAGCAGCCCGATGAGCAGCACCGGTCGTCGTCCATAGCGATCGGAGACGCGGCCCCAGATCGGGGACGCCAGCAATTGTGCGACGGCAAACGCACTGAAGAGGGGTCCGACCGTGCTCGCCTGACCGCCGAGCCGCAGGGCGTAGAAGGTGAGCAGCGGCGCGATCATCAGGAGCCCGATCATATCGACGAAGCACACGGCGATCAGGACGATGAGGCGCTGCAGATCCGGGCCCAGGACTCTGCCGACTCGCTCTCCGAGCGCCGTCATCGTCTTACCCCCACACCGAGGACCGCCGCGCTCAGCACCATCAGAATCACCCCGAATCCCGCCGCCACACCCAGCTCCGACACGCGCAGGCTCGACATGATCTCGATCGAGATCGGCCGATTGTCGGGTGTGTAGAGCACGATGGACGTCACAAAGTCGCCGAGGGCCGCGACGAACGCGAGGCTACCGCCCGCCGCGAGCGCCGGCTTGAGCAGTGGCAGCGTCACGCGGCGAAACGTGGCCCAGCGCCCGGCGCCAAGACTCGCCGCCGCCTCGTCGAGCGCCGGGTCGAGCTGCCGGTACCCGGCCAGGACGGCGCGTCCCGTCACCGGGAGGTTGCGCACCAGGTAGGCGAGCGGCAGCAACACCGTTGTCCCCACCAGCACCCAGCGGAGCATCAGTGGGTCGTGCTTGCTGAACGTCGTCAAGAGCGCGAGGGCGAACACTGTTCCGGGAAGGGCCCAGGGCAGCGCGAGGAGCAGCTCGATGGGACCGCGGAACTGCCAGGGTCGGCGTCTCCCGACGAGCATGCCGGCCCCCAGCGCCAGCGCAACCGCCGCCACGGTGCTCGCCGCCGCCATCCACACCGAATTGACGAGCGGGCGCAGCCGCTCGGCCTCGCTGAACAACCGCTGATAGTTCACGAGCGAGAGCACCGGTGGCAGCGTCTCGGTGGTCCAGGTTCCGTAGGGGACGAGCGAGACGAGCACGAGCGTCAGGTGCGGCAACAGCAGCACGACCGCAAGTACCCAGCCGGCCGTCGTGGCGAAGGTGCGGACGCCGGCCCGGCGAATCGGCCGGCGGCGCGGCGCAGTCCCCTTCCCCAGCGCCGTGAGAATGTCGTCCCCCTCGGTGCGTCGGAGCAGCGCGAATCCCAGGACCGCCACCAGCGCGAGCGCCACGGTCTCGACCATGGCGAGCGGCAGCTCGCCATTGAGCTTGGTGGCGACGATTTGTGTGGTCATCACGCGAAATCCGCCGCCGAACACGTACGGGGCGCTGAACGAGCCGACGGCGGTCATGAACACCAGCAACGCGGCCCCCGTGAGCGAGGGCCGGAGCAGCGGCAACGTCACCCGGCGGAGCGTCTCCCACCGGCCGGCGCCGAGCGCCTGGGCCGCCTCGAGCAGCGACGCGTCGAGCTTCGCGAGTCCGGCCCGGGTGAACAGGTAGAAGTACACGTACATCGAGTAGGCGTGCACCAGCAGGATCGCCGCCGCCCCCTGCAGTCGCCACGGCGGCTGCGCGAGGCCGAACAACCGCTGGATCGCGCGCGCCACGAACCCGGACTCGCCATACAGAAACAGGAACGCGATCACCCCGACGAACGGCGGCAGCACCGCCGGCAGCGCAATGAGCGAGCCGAGCGTCTTACGGCCGGGGAACTCGAGCCACTCGAACAAGAAGGCGAGCGGCACGCCGATCGCCGCCGCGAGCGCCACGCTCGCCACCGAAATCCAGACGCTGGCCCACAGCACGCGCCACTCGCCGGGGCGCGAGACGAACGCGGCGAGCGCGTCCGGTTCCGCGGCATCGCGCACGACGATCAGAATCGGATACAGCACGAGCCACACGAGCAGCAGCGTGAACGCCGCTCGAGCCGCGAGACCCAGCCGCGCGCTCACGCGCGCTCCTCGGGAAAGGCCAGGACCCGCACCGCTTCGAGGTACACGCGGTCACCCACGCGCGCGGCCTCCGGCCGGGCCAGCACCTCGAGCCGATCGCCCAGCTCCGTCTCGACGAGATAGAAGGCGGCGGCGCCCGTGTAACGCCGCTCCCGCACGACGCCCGGCACGCCGGCGTCCGCCAGGGCCAGCCGCTCGGGCCGGACCACGAGCACCTGGCCAGGACCGGCCCCGAAGACCTGGGCCGTCTTTCCCCGCAGCACGTTGGCCCGGCCCACGAACGTGGCGACGAATAAGGTCGCCGGATGTTCGTACAGCTCGTCGGCGGTGGCGAGCTGCTCGAGCCGACCAGCATGAAGCACCGCCACCCGGTCGCCCAGATCGAACGCCTCCTCCTGCTCGTGGGTGACGAACATGGTCGTGATTCCGACCCGTTTGATGAGCGCCCGCAGCTCGCGCCGCGTGCGCTCCCGCAGGCTCGGGTCCAGGTTCGAGAGCGGCTCGTCCAGGAGCAGCACCCGCGGCTCGGGCGCCAGTGCACGCGCCAGCGCCACGCGCTGCTGCTGCCCCCCCGACAGCTCCTGCACGCGCCGCCGCTCGAAGCCCGCGAGACCCACCAGCGCGAGGACCTCCGCCACCTTCGGGTCGCTCGTCCCCCGTTCCGGCAGTCCAAAGGCGACATTCTCCCCCACGTCGAGGTGGGGGAACAGCGCGTAGTGCTGAAACACCATCCCGCAGCGTCTTCGCGCGGGCGGCACCGCCGTCACGTCCTCACCCGCCACTTCGATCCGACCGGCGTCCGGAGTCTCGAACCCGCCCAACAGGCGCAGCACCGTGGTCTTACCGCTCCCCGAAGGGCCGAGCAGGACGAGGATCTCGCCGCGTGGGATCTCGAGCGACAAGGGTCCCACGGCCACGGTGTGCGACCACTGCTTGCGCACACCATCCAGCCTGACGAATGCGCTCACCGCCCGTGGCCCCGCACCGTCTGATCCCAGTAGCGCATCCAGTCCGCCCCATGCTCGGCCAGCAGGTCCCAGTCCACGTCGGCGACCTTCATCACGCCCCGGACCTCGCGCGCCCAGGGCGGCAGCGAATCCACCGGGAGATCGAGTCTCGCGGGCAACCGGTACGCCTCTCGGGTTGCCGCCAGCTGCGCGGCGACGCTGCCCACGTACTCGACGAACGCCCGCGCCTGGGCGCGGTGGCGCGCGTTGCGCACCACGCCGATCGCGTCCTCGATCACCGGCGTGCCGCTCTTCGGGAACACGTAGCCGAGCGGCAACCCGTCGCGCCGGCTGAGCAGGATGTCCGGCAGGTCCCAGATCGTCACCAGGCCTTCCTGGCGCACGATCTTCTGGTCGAGGAGCGGACCGTTCAGCACGTATTCCTTGGTTTGGGCGTCGAGCCGCCGCAGCCACTGGAACCCGGCGGCCGTGTCGCGCGTCTGCCTGAGGCCGCGCTCGATGATCATGCCCCAGACGGCCCGCATCGTGCCCGAGGCGAGCGGGTCGCGGATCAAGATCTTTCCCTTCCATCGAGGAGCGAGCAGGTCGTCCCAGTCCCGGGGGGCCTCGTCCGGCTTCACCGCCTGCTCCGCGTACACGATCACCGCGGGCGTCTCGTAGGCGGCGAAATACAAGTCGCCGGGCCCGCGGCCGTGCGGCTCTAGCGCCTCCACCCAGGTCGGCCGGAACGACTCGAGCAGCGAGTCACGTGCGCCGAGCGCGAAGATCGTGGCGGGGCCGCCGAACCACACATCCGCCTGCGGGTTGGCGCGCTCGGAGCGCAGCCGGTCGTACACCTCCTGCGAGCCCATGTCGAGCCACCGCACGTCGACGTCGGGGTGGAGCTGTTCGAAGCGACGCTCGAGCAGCGTGAGGAGATCGCGGCCGTGGGGGCTGTAGACGATGAGCGGCGTTCTGTGGTCGCCCCCGCAGGCAAGGGAAAACACTGTGAGCAGCGCGACGCCGAGGAACGAACGCGGAACGCGGAACGCGGAAGGCGGAACAGGCTCATCAGGTTCGATCCCTGGCGCCGGCTTCAAGGCGCGACACCCGCACGGTCTGTTCCGCGTTCCGCCTTCCGCGTTCCGCATTCTTATTTCTTGCCGAGCGCCAGAAGGTTAGCAAAGAGCCGATAGGCGCCGGGGACACCAGCGGGGAGTTGTCGAAAGAAGCTCAGCCCGGTGTACACGTATGTGCCCTTGCCCACCACGGCGACGAGCAGTCCACCCTGGAGCGGCGGCTCGCCGGGATCGTGCATCTCGACGAGCGGCGTGTAGGCGGGATCCCAATCGTGCGCGAAATACAGTCCCCGCTCCTGCACCCAGCCACGCCAGTCGTCGGGCCCGATCTCGTTGGGGACGTGGAACACGGGGCTCGCGGAGTCCAGAACCGTCACCGCCGCGGTCTCGTCGGTCACCCGGTCGTGCGGGCGCGCGATCGAGAGGCGATGCGGCGCGAAGCCACCGTTCACAAACGGGTACTGCTGGTACTGGACGATCACGAGACCGCCGGCGCGGGCGTAGTCCAGCAGCCGTCCGTTGCTCGCGACCAGCGCGGGCTCGGTCTCGTACGCCCGGCTGCCGATCACGATCGCGCCGTACCGGGAAAGATCGCCACGCGCGAGCGTGTCGGGACCGAGCAGCTCGATCGGCACGCCCACCGCCTGGAGCGCCTCGGGGACGCGATCGGACGCGCCCCGCACGTAGCCGACGTGTGCCAGCGCCGGCAGCGCGATACGCGCCGCGCGGAGCTCGGCCGTCGTGGCGTGGACGACCGCGCGCGGCCGGATATGCGGGTAGTCGATGAGTGCGAGCGCCCCATCGCTCCGGTCGCGGCCCGCGCCGAGCGCGGCGGCCTTGAGCTCGTATTCGCCGGGCCGGAGCGACGCCGGGGGCGCGAGCGTGATGGACAGGCTCTTCGATTCGTCTTCTCGCTCGAACGACAGGCTGTCCGGCCGGAGCGTCGTCCACCCCGGGGGCGTCGTCAGCGCGATCCGGGCGACGGCCGGCCCGCGCGTGCGGTTGGTCACCGTGATCGTGAAGTGCCGGAGGCCGCCGGCCGTCCCGTCCACCGGCCAGACCACGAGATCCGGGGCCACCGCGACGTCGAACGGTCGAGTCACGAACAGCGGGCGCCGCACCTCGCCGGTGCCCTGATCCCGATAGCGGTACACCACCTCGCGGGACAGCGTCAGCGGCTGGCCCGCGATCGTGAGCCGCATGGTCATTTGCACGGGTGGGGGCTCGAATGGCAAGCCCCGCCACGCGGCCGGCACGCCGCTCCAGTCGTACAGGGCGCCGACTAACGGTCGCCGCAGGAAGTACGCTTGCGACCGTGGCGCATCGGCCGCCACCGTGACCGCGAAGCGACGCGTAGCCAGAGTTCCCCTCGGCACCGGGGAGCTCATGGCGTCGAGCCGCTCGACCCTCCACCCTGCCGGCGCACTCAACTCGATCCCGTCGAGCGTCAGCCTCGCGTCCCCGGCGTTCCACACGCTCGTCTCCACCTGGACGCGCTCACCGGGAATCACGATGCCGTCGTCCGCGAACCCGTCGATCACCACGCCCGCGGCTGCGGCGAGCGCCTCCTCGAGAATCGCCTGTTGCCCGGAATCCGCGGCGCCGAGCTCACCCAGGGCGCGCGCGAGCAGCGGTGCAATCGCGTCGGGCCGCGTCGGGTTGAGCTGCGCGCGCGCCGAATCGATCAACGCGGCATAGCGCGCTTTGCCCGGGAACAGCGTATCCACCCCGGCGAAGAGACCGTCTCCATCTTTCGTCCCGCGCCCCCCCTCCCGATCCCGCCACTCGATGAACGCGAGCCGGTCGATCCTCGGCCCCGGTTCCTCGAGCTGCCCTTGGTCCTGTGAGCGGTGCTGGCTCCGGCCCGCCATGGCGATCTGGTGGTAGGATCGACCCTCCACGGGGTCGAGCAATCCCGCATCGAGCCGCAGCGTGGCGCTGGCGGTGTCGGAGTACAGGGAGCGGTACAGCTTCACCGGTCCCCAGCTCGAGTCGCGCAGCGCCTCGAACGCCTGGCGCGCGACCAGGCCAGCCACCTGATGCTGGCCATGCCCGTCGCGCGGCGTCCCGGAGAACACGGACACGATGATCTGCGGGCGGAAGCGGCGCACCACGTCGAGCACGTCCTTGAGGACCGAGTCGCGGGGCCAGAGCCGCAGCGCTTCGTCCAGCGTCTTGGAATATCCGAAGTCGTAGGCGCGGGTGAAGAATTGGCGGGCGCCGTCGATCCGACGGGCGGCGAGCAGCTCTTCCGAGCGGATGACGCCGAGCTCGGGGCCGAGCTCGGGACCGATGAGGTTCTGCCCGCCCTCGCCGCGACTGAGCGACAAGTAGGCCACCTGCGCGCCCATCCCTCGCGCGAACAGGGCGACGAGGTCCGAGTACTCGTCGTCGGGGTGGGCCCCGATCATCAGGATGCGCTTGTTCGCGCCGAGCTGCTTGAGCGCGCCCGCCAACACCGCGACGCCGCCGGTGCCGGGTGGAGTGAACTGCCCCACAACCGGGCCGACGGCGCCGAACAACAGAGCAAGGCTAGTCTCGAGCGCGCGCCGCACTATGGCAAAAGATAAGTGACCCCGCCCTTCATAACGAATCGCACGCGCGACAGTTCCGTCACATCCTTCAACGGGTCCCCCGCCACCGCGACCAGGTCCGCAGAGGCGCCAGGGGCGACGACACCCAGATCCCGTTGGCCCAGCAGCTCCGCCGCGAGCGACGTTCCCGACTTGATCGCCTGCATCGGGGTCATGCCATACTGCACATAGTACTCGAACTCTTTCGCCTGATTGAGCTCGGTCCAGGGAAATCCGCCGACATCCGTTCCTAACACGATCCGGACGCCCTTCTTGAGCGCCCGGGTGAACGCCCGGCGTTGGTGCTCCACCATCGGTCCCCACACGCCGCTGCGCGGCCCGGCGACGTAGTAGGCCACCGTCACCGTCGGCACCCAATACACGCCCTTCGCAACGAGGACGTCGAGCAGGGAATCCGTCAAGCCGTCGCCGTGCTCGATGGTGTTCACGCCCGCGCGGAGCGCCGCCGCGATCCCGTCCGATCCGATCGCGTGGGCCGCCACCTTCCGGCCCAGACGGTGCGCCTCGTCCACGATGGCGCGCGCCTCGTCGTCCGTGAAGTTGACCCAGCTGTGGAGCACCGAGTCCGGGGCGGGCCCGAAATAGTAGCGGCGATCACTGTAAAACTTGATCCAGTCGGCGCCGTGGGCCACCTGCTCGCGGACGGCCAGCCGTGCGCCCTCCACGCCGTCCACCGGCTGCACGCCGTGCGGCAGCTCCAGCTCCCAGTTGTCGGATACGATTGGGTACATGCCGGTGGGCGCCATGGCCCGAGTCGACGCAAAAATGCGCGGTCCGGGGATTTCGCCCCGATCCACCGCGCGCTTCACGTCCACGTCCGCATACATCGCACCCTCGGTCTCGAGGTCGCGGATGGTGGTGAACCCGTGCTCGAGTGCGATCCTCGCGTTACGGGCGGCGAGAATCGCGCGATATGGGGTCGACTGGTACAGCAGCTGGTCGTTGTAGGACCCCGCCGTGGGGTCGCCCTGGAGCAGCAGATGCGTATGCGTGTCGATGAGGCCTGGCAGCACCGTCATCTGGGACAGATCGATCACGCGGGCACCCTTCGCCTGCCCCTGAACCTGGGCCAGCGGGCCGACGGCCTTGATGCGGTCGCCTTCGATCAGGATGCCGACACCCGATTGCGGCGCGTCGGATCGGCCGTCGATCAGGCGCCCGGCCTTGATCAGGACCGGGGGCGCGGACGAATCGGGCCGGGGTGTCTGCGCCCACGCCGTCGTCGCGACGGCGAGGGTGGCGAACAGGGCGAAACGGGGTCGCATCGCGGTCTCCTTGTAGGGCGAGGCGAATCTCCTCGTGACCGCTTCCCTGTCAAGCCTTAGATTGGGGCACTCCCGAACGGAGGCAACCGTGGCCGTCCGCGTGACCTGCCAATGCGGGACGTCGTACGAGCTGAAGGACGAGTTCGCCGGCAGGCTGGTCAAATGTCCCCAGTGTGGGCGCGAGAACCGGGTCCCCGGCGTCGTGCCCGCCACTGCCGTGAAGCCTCAGGCGGACCCGGTGTTCGACCGCGACGTCTTTCTCCTGCGACAGCAGCTCCTGCGGATCTCCGAGAAGTACGACGTGGCGGACGAGCAGGGAAAGAAAATCGTGTTCGTCGAGCGCCCGGCGCACCTGCTGCGCAATGTCGGGGCGCTACTCGCCGGGCTCGTCGCCGCGGGGGTCGTGGGCGTGGGATTCGGGATGCTCGCCGACATGGCCAAGGGCACGGCGTTTGAGGACGTCCTGGTCGCGCTCGCCGCGATCGGCGCCATCGTTGCCTTGATCGCCGTCGGGGTCGGCTTGTCCGCCAAGCGGCACGTCACCTTCTATCGCGACCAATCGAAGCGCGACAAGCTGCTCGATGTGCTGCAGGACCGGAAGTGGCAGCCGATCACGGCCACCTACACCGTGCGCGACCGTACCGGGCGCACGTTGGCGCTCCTGTGGAAGAACTACCTGTACAACATCATCCGGAAACGCTGGTACGTGAAGGCGCCGGACGGCACGACGCTGTACGTAGCGAAAGAAGACTCCATCATCCTGTCGCTGCTGCGCCGGCTCCTCGGGCCTCTGTTCGGCCTGCTGCGAACCAACTTCATCATCGTGCGCGACGGCTCGGAGGACGTGGTAGGCGAGTTCAACCGCAAGTTCACGCTGCTCGACCGCTACGTCCTCGATCTCAAGGCGGATGGGGCCCGTGTCCTCGACCGCCGCGTGGCGCTCGCGCTCGGCGTGATGCTCGACACGGGTGAGCGGCGGTGAGCGACGAGCGGGAAAAACCGATCGTCATCACGCGCGACATGCTCGCGCCGGGGACCGACAGCCGCGTCGATTTCGAGCGCGGCATGCGGACCGCCCCGCCCCTCATCCTCCTGCTCATCGCCGCGAACGTGGCGCTGTTCGGATGGGAGCTCGCCGCCGGGGCGCTCGCGAGCCGGGAAAGCATCGTGGAGGCGGGCGCCCTGGTGCGCGACCGCGTGCTGGCGGGCGAGTGGTGGCGCCTCGAGAGCGCGACCTTCCTGCACGCCGGCTGGGATCACCTGATCGGCAACTGCCTGGTGCTGTATGTGGTGGGCATGGCCTGCGAGCACGCCTTCGGCTTCGCGCGGACGGCGGTGGTGTACTTTACCAGCGGCCTCACCGGCTCCCTCCTCTCCACCACCCTGTCGCCCGGGCCGTCGGTTGGGGCGTCGGGGGCGATTTTCGGGGTCGTGGCCGCGGTGGTCGTCGCCTTGTACCGCCACCAGAAGCGCTTCTACCTGCGCGACAAGCGGATCGGCTTCGTGCTCCTGGTTTGGGCGGCGTACCAGATTTCGACGGGCCTCCTGAGTCCGTACATCGACAACTACGGACACCTCGGGGGGTTCGCGGGCGGAGCGACGGCCGCCTGGCTGCTCAAGCCGAGCCTCTTGTCGGAGCGCTCCACAGGGTAGATTGAGATTATGGCCACCACCGCTACGGCCCCGGAGCGCAAAGTCAGCGCCGCCGAGGCGCGCGAAGTCGCCGAGGCCGCGCGCGAGCAGGAGTGGGCCGCGCCGAGCTTCGTGCGCGACCTGTTCCTCGGGAAGTTCCGCCTCGACCTGATCCACCCGTACCCCGAGCAGGATCCCGAAGAGGTGCGACGCGCGCAGCCGTTCCTCGAGAAACTCGAGCGGCTGCTCCGCGAGCAAGTCGACTCGGACCGCATCGATCGCGAGGGCGAGATCCCCGACGCCGTGATCCAGGGCCTGCGCGACCTGGGCGCGTTCGGAATCAAGATCCCGCGCGAATATGGCGGCCTGGGCCTCTCGCAGCTGTCGTACATGAAGGCCATCGAGCTCGTCTCGTCGATCGACGGCTCCATCACGGCGCTCGTGTCCGCGCATCAGTCGATCGGCGTGCCCCAGCCCTTGAAACTGTTCGGCACCGAGACCCAAAAGAAGAAATACCTCCCGCGCCTCGCGAAGGGTGCAATCTCGGCCTTCGCCTTGACGGAGCCCGGGGTCGGCTCCGACCCCGCCGCGATGGAGACGATGGCCGTCCCGACGCCGGACGGCCAGGCGTGGATCCTGAACGGCGAGAAGCTGTGGTGCACCAACGGCACGAAGGCGGAGTTGCTCGTCGTGATCGCGCGCACGCCGTCCAAGGTCGTGAACGGAAAGGAAAAACGGCAGATCACGGCGTTCATCGTCGAGACCGCGTGGCCGGGCGTGAAAGTCGAGCACCGCTGCCACTTCATGGGCCTGAAGGCGATCTACAACGGTGTGATGCGCTTCACCAACGTCCGCGTCCCCAACGAGAACGTGCTGTGGGAGGTGGGCAAGGGCTTGAAGCTGGGCCTGATCACTCTCAATACCGGGCGGCTCACGCTCCCCATCTCCTCGGTCGCCGCCGGCAAGCGCTGCCTCGAGATCTCCCGCCAGTGGGCGAGCGAGCGAGTGCAGTGGGGTCGGGCCATCGGCAAGCACGACGCGATCGCCCAAAAGATCGGTGCCATGGCGGCGAACACGTTCGCCATGGAAGCGGTGGCCGAGCTGTGCGGCGCGATGGCGGACCGCGGCGGGTACGACATCCGTCTCGAGGCCGCGATCGCCAAGCTGTACAACTCCGAGGGTGGATGGCGCATCATCGACGACACCGTGCAGATCCGGGGCGGCCGCGGCTACGAGACCGCCGACTCGCTTCGGGCGCGGGGCGAGAAGCCCGTGCCGGTCGAGCGCATCATGCGCGACTTCCGCATCAACCTGATTTTCGAAGGATCGAGCGAGATCATGCACCTGTTCATCGCCCGCGAGGCGGTGGACAAGCACCTGCAGGTGGCGGGCGACGTCGTGATGCCGGGGAAGACGCTCGGCGAGCGCCTGCGCGGGGTGGTGCGCGCGGCCCTGTTCTACGGATGGTGGTATCCGTCCCGCTGGCTCGGTTGGGGGTTCTGGCCCAAGTACACCGGCTTCGGGCCGCTCGCGAAACACCTGCGCTACGTGGAGCGGGCCGCCCGGCGCCTGGCGCGCGGGGTGTTCCACGCGATGATGCGCTTCGGGCCCAAGCTCGAGTACCGCCAGGCCGTGCTGTTCCGACTGGTGGACGTGGGCGCCGAGCTGTTCGCCATGGCCGCGACGTGCGCGCGGGCCGAGTGGCTCCGGAAGAGCGACCCCGCGGCCGGCCGGCGCGCCGTGGACCTCGCGGACTTGTTCTGCCGCCAGGCACGCGGGCGCGTCGACGCGAAGTTTCGCGAGCTCTCGCACAACGCCGACACGCAGACCTATCGGCTGGCCCAAGAAGTGCTGCAGAGCGAGCATCGGTGGCTCGAGCGTGGGATGGTCGAGCTATCGGACCCCCAAACCTGAGGTAACCATGCAACAGCCGGTGGACCGACGCACCTTCCTCGAAGGCGCGGCGGCGGGCGCCGCGGCGCTCGCCTGGCCGGGCTGGACGCCCCTGGCGTCCCGCGGCCTCGACGACATTCAAACGGAGATCGAACGGCGTCACCACGAAGCTGTCGCACGCTTACAGCAGTGGGTCCGCCAACCGTCGATTGCGGCGGAGAATAACGGGATCGCGGAGGGATGCGACCTCACGACGCAGCTGCTGCGCGACGCCGGGTTCACCCCGGTCACGAAGCTGCCCACCGACGGCGTGCCGGGGATCTTCGCGACGCTCGACGCGGGCGCCCCGCGCACGCTGGGCGTTTACTTCATGTACGACGTGAAGCAGGTGGATCCCACGGAATGGTCCTCACCGCCGTGGGCCGCGTCGCTCGTCGAGAAGCCGGGCGTGGGCACCGTGCTGGTCGGCCGGGGCGCCGTGAACCAAAAGGGGCCCGAGGCGGCGTTCCTCGCCGCCCTCCACGCCATCCGCGGCGCGGGCCGCAAGCTCCCCGTGAATCTGGTGCTCGTGGCCGAGGGCGAGGAAGAAATCGGCTCGCCCCATTTCCCCCAGATCGTGCGCCGACCCGAGGTGCTCGCCGCGCTCCGGAGCTCGATCGGCGTGTTCATGCCTTCCGCCGCGCAGGAGCTGGACGGCCAGGTGATCATGACGCTCGGGGCCAAAGGCGTGATCGAGGTGGAGCTCGTCTCGAGCGGCGAGCGCTGGGGTCGCGGGCCGCAGCGCGACATCCACTCGAGCAACAAGGCGCGCGTGGACAGCCCGGCGTGGCACCTGGTGGAAGCGCTCGCCACCCTCGTCTCCCCGGACGGCAACGACCCCGCGATCGACGGATTCGCCGCCAAGGCACGACCGCTCTCGCCCGCGGAGAAGGCCATGATCGCGGAAGCGGCCAACCGCCTCGATGAGCAGGTGACCAAGCGGCAGCTCGGCGTCGACCACTGGGTGCACGACGTGAGCTGGCGCGAGGCGCTCGAGCTCCTGATGTCGCGCCCCACCGTCAACATCGAAGGCCTCGTGGGCGGGTACACGGGGACCGGTGGCAAGACGATCCTTCCTCACCGGGCGGTCGCCAAACTCGACCTGCGACTCGTCCCCGATATGACCGCGGCCGAGGCACTCGCCGCCCTCAAGGCGCACCTGGCGAAACGCGGCTTCGAGGACATCGAAGTGAACATGACCGGTGGATACGACCCGAACAGCACGGCCGCGGACGCCGGGCTCATTCGGGCGCAAACGGCGGTCTACCGGCGCGGCGGGGTCGACCCGGTCGTATTGCCCCGAAACGCCGGGTCCTGGCCGGGCTACGTGTTCACCGGAGATCCCTTGCACCTTCCCGCGGGTCATTTCGGGCTGGGCCACGGCAGCGGGGCGCACGCGCCGAACGAGTACTACGTGGTCGACTCGAAGAACCCCAAGGTCCAGGGGATGGCGGGCGCGGTGCGCTCGTACGTGGACTACCTGTTCGAGCTCGCGCGCACCAGCTAACGGCGGCGGCCTACGCCGCCTGGTGGGCGATCATGATGCTCCGCAGCCGCTCGGGCGTCTCTCCAGCGACGTCCCCGTAGGGCGCCGGGTGCCCCTGGGCATCCATCACGACGCTCGGGCACACGAAGTCGTAGCGCCGGGCGGCGATGCGGTCGGCCGCGGCCTGGGTCGCGACCGGCGTCGCGATCACGACCTGCTTCGCGCCCAGCTGGTCCGCCACCTTCGCGGCCGCGAGCACTCGCCACGGATACGTCACCTGGCCGTCGATGATCACCGCGATCCGGCCGGCGAGCCTCTTCACCGGGCGCTCCGTGCGGTACAGGATCAGGTCCTGGCTCACGCGGGCGCGCGACTCGTCGATGGCGCTCGCCAGCTTGTCCATCAGCGCGCCGCTCGGCTGGAAGTCGGGGTCCATCTCGGATGGGGCCGACTCGGCGATGGCGCCGATCGGCGCCAGGTTGGACCCCAGCTTGATGAACGCCGCGACGAGCACGTCGAACTGGGCCCCCATCGCTTTGGCGGCGTTGGCCGCGATCTCGACACCCTCTGGCGTGATGCCGAGCAGCAAGCAGCCGAGGTAGCCGCGGCCGGCGAGCTGCTGGCCCAATAGGGCGCCAGCGGCGGAGCGCGTCGGGTACAGGCTGGCGGGTTTCGGGGCAGTTGCTTGGGCCATGTGTACGGCAAAAGATAACGTGGTCCGTCCGTTCCCGTCTGCGGTCCGTCCGTGGTTATCTTTCGCGAGCCATTTCCCAGGACGATTCGCGTGTCGAAGAGCACCCTGTCCGTCACCGACAACCGAACCGGCAACACGTACGAGCTCCCCATCCAGGACGGCACGATCCGCGCGGTCGACCTGCGCCAGATCAAGCTCACCGACGACGATGCCGGGCTCGCGACATACGACCCGGGGTTCCTGAACACCGCCGCCTGCCGCAGCGCGATCAGCTACATCGACGGCGACAAGGGGATCCTGCGGTACCGCGGCTATCCGATCGAGCAGCTGGCCGAGCGGAGCACGTTCCTGGAAACGGCGTACCTGCTGCTCCACGGCGAGCTGCCCTCCGCGGCGGAGCTCGATTCGTGGGTGTACGCCGTCACCCACCACACGATCGTCCACGAGAGCATCAAGAAGTTCATCGATGGGTTCCATCACGACGCCCATCCCATGGGGATGTTCGTGAGCACCGTCGCCGCGCTCTCGACCTTCTATCCCGAGGCGAAGCTGATCACGAACGAGACCTCGCGGTGGAACCAGATCTTCCGGCTGATCGCCAAGGCGCCCACCCTCGCCGCCTTCGCGTACCGCCATTCGGTGGGGATGCCCTACGCGTACCCCGACAACGACCTGTCCTACACGGGCAACTTTCTGAACATGATGTTCAAGGCGACCGAGGTGAAGTACACGCCGAACAAGACCCTCGAGCACGCGCTGGACGTTCTGTTCATTCTCCACGCGGACCACGAGCAGAACTGCTCGACCAGCGCCATGCGGGGCGTCGGCTCGTCGCACGCCGACCCCTACTCGGCGATGGCGGCTGCGGCCGCCGCCCTGTACGGACCGCTCCACGGCGGCGCCAACGAGGAAGTGCTGAAGCTGCTCCGGGAGATCCGCTCGAAGGACAACATCCCGGCCTACCTCGAGCGCGTGAAACGCGGCGAGTTTCGTCTGTTCGGCTTCGGCCATCGGATTTACAAGAACTACGACCCCCGCGCCAAGATCATCAAGCGCATCGCCGACGAAGTGTTCGACGTCACCGGGAAGAATCCGCTCATCGACATCGCCCTCGAGCTGGAGCGCATCGCGCTCCAGGAGGACTACTTCGTCACGCGGAAGCTGTACCCCAACGTGGATTTCTACTCGGGGATCATCTACGAAGCGATGAAGTTCCCGATGGACCTGTTTCCGGTGCTATTCGCCATCGGGCGGACGCCGGGATGGCTGGCGCAGTGGCAGGAGATGCTGCTCGACAAGGAGCAGAAGATTGCCCGCCCGCATCAGATCTACACAGGCCCGGAAAAGCGGGACTATGTGCCGATCGAAAACAGAGGCTAAAGGCGTCACGCAAAGACGTCGCGCAGAAACGTCGCGCGACGTCGTCACGCGGGACCGTTAGCGCCGGCGACGGCCCCCGCTGCGGGCGCGCACCGATCGACCTTGCTTGGGCTGCTCCGCCTGGAGCGCCCGGGGCTGCAGCGGCGGTACCGAGGGCTCGAAACCGGGGATCACTTCCCGGGGGAAGATCTGGCCCACGAGCTTCTCGATGTCCCCCATGAGCAGCCACTCGTCGGGTGACAGCAGCGTGAGGGCGAGCCCCCGCGCACCCGCCCGCGCCGTGCGGCCCACGCGGTGCACGTAGACCTCCGCTTCGTGCGGCACATCGAAGTTCACCACCATCCGGATCCCGTCCACGTCGATCCCCCGTGCCGCGATGTCGGTCGCGACCAGGACGTCCGCCTCGCCTGAGCGGAACGCGTCGAGCGTGCGGGTGCGGTGGCTCTGGGCCTTGTCACCGTGGATGGCGTGCGCCGGAATCCCCTCACGCCGCAGGAACGTCACCAGCTTGTCCGCGCCGTACTTGGTGCGGGTGAACACCAGCGTCTGGCCCGCCGGCTTGGCCTGTAGGATCCGCGCGAGCACGCCGCGCTTCTGGAGCTTGTCCGTCGCGACGATCACGTGCTCGATTCCTTCCGCGGGCTTCGCTCGCCGCCCGATCTCGACCGAGGCGTGGCTGTCCAGCGCCGTGCGGGCGAGCGCATCCACCTCGAGCGACACCGTGGCCGAGAAGAGCATCGTCTGCCGCTTTGCAGGGAGCGCCCGCAGGATGCGGCGCACGTCGGGCGCGAAGCCCATGTCGAGCATGCGGTCGGCCTCGTCGAGTACCAGCACTTCGAGTCGCGAGAAATCCACGTGGCCGCGCTCCATGTGATCGAGCAAGCGGCCCGGGGTCGCAACCACGATGTCGGTGCCGCGCGCGAGCGCGCGGGTCTGCGGCTCCATCCCGACGCCGCCGTAGATGGCGGCCGCGCTGACGTCCAGGTGGCGCCCGTACGCCCGCGCGCTCTGCAGCACCTGCTCGGCGAGCTCCCGCGTGGGGACCAGGATGAGCGCGCGCAGGACGTTCTTCACACCGTTGCGCGACAGGCGCTGCAGGATCGGCAGCATGAACGCCGCCGTCTTCCCGGTGCCGGTCTGGGCGGACCCGATGAGGTCGCGTCCGGCGAGCGCGAGCGGAATGGCTTCCTGTTGAATGGGGGTGGGCTGCTCGTAGCCTTCGTCGGCCACGGCACGCACCAGCTCGGGCGCGAGCCCGAGAGAGGTAAATGGCATTACTGATTGCTTCCTTTCGCAATACACACACACGCACGCTGCCGGTGGCTCATGCCACCGCGCTGCAGCGTCACTCTCGTTGTGAACCTGGGGAATGAGACCGGGCGTGTGTACAGCGCCGGAACCCGCTCCTGAGCGGGACCGTCCTTCGGAAGGATGCCAGCTCTTGGTTCGGACGGAAGGCTAACTACGTCACGCAGATACGTCAAGTGACGACGGAGCACAGAGCCGTAGCAACAGAGGCGCACACCTCGTCCAGCGTGCCGCGGTCGTACAGCCGGCCGTGCTTCATCACGTAGCGAACCTTCTCGCCCGCTGGGCGGCGAGGAGCGTCGCGGTGAGGCGCCTACGCATCACTGGACTCCGGGGTGGAGAACGACGGCATGCCGAGAACGGAGGCGTAAACCTGGAGGCCCTGACTACACGCGTCCAGCAAGGGTGTTGACAAATGACGCCCCCCCCGCGATCATCCACCCCGAGCGATAACGAACCAGAGACTGTTTCAATAGGACCTGGGCTACCGCCCGGGTCGTTTCGTTTCTGGGGCGCTTGAACTGGAGAGACCGCGTGGAAGTGACCGTAGGCGACGGCGACCGATTGGAATACGTGTTGAAGAAGTTCCGTCGTCAGATCACGAAAGCCGGCCTGTTTCAGGACATGAAGCGGAAGCGCTTCTACGAGAGCCCCGGCGCTCTACGGCGACGGAAGGACAAGGCAGCGGCCCGCCGCAAGGTGAAGTCCGCACGACGTCGCGAACAACATTAAGTCAGGAGTACAGCAGATGGCACGCATTACCGGTATCGTGAAGTGGTTCAACGACGCGAAGGGTTTCGGTTTCATCACACCCGAGAACGGGGAGAAGGACTGCTTCGTTCACCACACCGCGATCCAGGCACAGGGCTTCAAGTCACTGGCTGAGGGCGAGCGGGTCGAGTTCGACGTCGTGCAGGGCCAAAAGGGCCCGGCGGCGCAGAACGTTGTGAAGCTCTAAGCCGTAGGGCGAAGAGCAAAACGAACGGCGCGGTCCACCAGGGCCGCGCCGCTTGTATTTCTGGACAGGTCCGATCGCTAGCGCAGCACGATCCGCATCGCGTGCGTGTCCAGGTCGATGTCCCACGTGGTGATGCGCGGCCGCAGGAACTCGTCACAGTCGCGCGGCGTGAGCGACGCGGCATCGGCATCGAGGAACTCGAGCAGACGCATGCGGGCCTCGAGGTAGGTGCACCCCTCCCGTACCGCCGCCATCCGCAACCCCACTTCGTCCTCGAGCTTGCGGTTCACGAACCCTTGAGCCACGAGGAGCAGCCGGCCGACGATCACCCGCTCGAGCTCGGCACCCTCCGGCCGGGCGACCCGCCGTTGCAACACCCGCTGACGCTCGGGCGCGCACAGCTCCAGCACTTGGCGGCACACCTCAGGGTCGGGCCGCCCGGCGGCCTCCGCGGCGGCCCGCTCGGCGCGGGCGCACGTCGGCAGGTCGTTGCGGTGCAGCCGCAGGAACTTGGTCATGGGCGCATACAGGTCACTGCGGCCAGGAGCCGGGGGACGGCGCCGGCCGGACACCAGGTCCGCCATATAGTCTTCCGTAACCTGAACCGCCTCAGCGAGCTCGCGCGGGGTGCGCTTGAGCTCCCGGAGGCGACGCCGGAGCAGTTGACCCACCTTCACAGGATCCTTGAGCGGGAGAGCTGCAGGCATCTCGAGCGAACTCCTTTCGGACGGCACAAGAAAAGGCCCACGAGTGCAGAAAGCGGCCTATCAGCACACCGCGGGCGAATGTCGCTAAATATAGCTAGGACAGGGCGTTAATGGTACCCCGTCGGTCCCCGGAAAGCTCCAATGCGGCCAGGGCAGCCCGTTTCCGGGCCAGCGCGAGCGACCCCACCCCGATTATGGCCGCGAAGCTGAACCACTGGATGGCATAGGACAGGTGGGGGCCGTCGGAGAGCGCGGGGGTCGGCCAGCGGATGAGACCGGGCGCTAAAGGGCGGTAAGGGGGGGTAGAGGGCGGCAGCTGCTGGAGGACGAAGGGCAAGAGCCGGTACGGAATCGAATCCCGGAGGGCCGCCGGGTCCACGTCCCCCCGCGCCCGGGGGGCGAGCATACCGAGTCCGAGGACGACGGCGCTGTCCCCTTCCCGGTAGGCGAGCTGGTCTACGTGGAACGCATCCGGTGAGGGTGCCCAGCCCCGATCCACGAGCACCGCTGCCCCACCAGCGAGCCGGAGCGGCGTCACCAGGTCCACGCCGGGCACGCCCTCGTAGCTCCGGCCGTGCCACAGCCGCTCATGCGCGTAGTCGTAGACGCCGCGCGCGACCAGGCGGCGGTCGCGAGCCGAGTCCGCGGGAAGCGACCCGTCGACCTGGAGGGGCGGCCGCGCGCGGGCGGCGAGCAGGAGCGCGTTGCGCTGGCGCCGCTCGTGCAAGCGATCGAGCTGCCACACCCCGAGCCGGACGCAGATGGCCGCGACCAGGAGCGCGACCACCAGGCCGACCCGATCGCGCCCGTCTATCCTCATTGGGGCCTCATTTTGGCCTCATTATTGGTCTCATCGCCCGCTCCGCACGAGCGCGAGCTTCTCGACGCGTGACAGCCGCCGCACCGCGGCCTCGCGCCGCAGGGCCGCCGACCGATCCGGTTGGCGCTCCTGAAACACCAACCGTACGGGGCGACGCGCGCGGGTGTACGCGCTCGCGGTCCCCGCGTTGTGCCGCGTCAGGCGTCTCGTAAGGTCGTTGGTGATACCCGTGTACAGCGAGCCGTCACGGCAGCGCAGCATGTACACCGTCCACACCCGACTTATTCCAACTTTGCGTCGAGGGTGATCTGTGGGATGCCCGCGAGCGCCTTCGATACCGGGCACCCGCGCTTGGCCTCTTCGGCGGCCTTCTGGAACCCCACCTGATCGAGGCCCGGCACCCGGCCCTGCACCTTGAGCTCCATCTTGGTGATCTTGGGTGCCCCGTCCACCATTTCCAGGGTGCACGCGGCGGTGGTCTCCACCCGGGTCACGGGCTTCCCGGCTTTTTCGAGGCCGGCCGACAGGGCCATGCTGAAGCAGGCGGCGTGCGCCGCGGCAATCAGCTCTTCGGGGTTAGTGCCTTTCTTCCCCTCGAACCGAGTCGCGAACGTGTACGGACCGTTGAACGAGCTGCTGCCCGCCTTGAAGTTCCCTTTCCCGTCCTTGAGCTTGCCTTCCCAGACCGCCATCGCTTGACTCGTGGGCATCGTCCCGACTCCGCTGAAGGTGAGAGCCGGAAATCTGGCGGAACCGCCGAGGGGACGCTACGCTTGGGGCGCGCGTGGCCCGCGACAGAGAGGAAACCCGACGATGCCCGCGAAGAAAAAGAAGGCCCGGCGTCCCGCCCGGAAACGTCCCGCGACGCGTCCCCCGCGGCAGCAGCCCGAGTCACTGCGGCTCCGCTCCATGGCCGCGTCGTTTACCGTGAACGACCTGGACAAGAGCGTCGCCTGGTATCGCGATGTGCTGGGGTTCGTCGTCGGCGAGCGCTGGGAAGACGGAGGAAAAGTCCGGGGCATCCAGATGAAGGCGGGCAGCTGCGACATCATGCTGGGACAGGACGATTTCGCGAAGGGACGGGATCGCCGGAAGGGCGACGGCTTCCGGCTGTGGGTGGCGACGGTCCAGGACATCATCAGCGTGGCGGCGCGCGTCAAGGCGAAGGGCTGGACGCTCGACCGCGAGCCGTCCGAGACCCCGTGGGGCGACTGGGCGTTCGCCCTGACCGATCCGGACGGGTTCAAGATCACGGTGATTCAGGAGTAGCAATGCGAATGCGGAGTGCGGAATGCGGAATTGAAGGACACGCATGCTCTTATTCCTGACCGTCACTTCACTGGCGCTTCAAGCCTCCGTGGCCGACACCTCCCCGTTCCGCGCGCTTCCGCTCCCCGCACCCAACCGCGTGCGCGGGGCGTCGGGCGCGCCCGGCCCCGACTACTGGCAGCAGCGCGCGGACTACGTGATCCGCGCGACACTCGACACGGCGGGCTCCCTCCTCCAGGGTAGCGAGCGGATCCATTACGAAAACCATTCTCCCGACACGTTGCGCTTCCTGTGGGTGCAGATCGAGCAGAACATCTTCACGAAGAACAGCGTGACCTACGTCCTGAACCAGCCACCGTTGCACTTCGCGGGTGGCGCGGTGTTCGACTTCACCGGCAAGGGATTCATCGGCGGGATCACGATCGAGCGCTTTCGGTCCGCCGGCCGGGAGCTCCGGCGCACCGAGTACGGAACGATGATGCGCGTGGAGCTGCCGCGCCCGCTCGCCCCGAGAGGGATGATCGACTGCGACGTGGCTTGGCACTTCTCCGTGCCACCCTACGGCGGGGGCCGCATGGGCCGGATCGGCACGCGCCTCTACGAGATCGGCCAGTGGTACCCGCGCATGGTGGTGTACGACGATGTGCACGGTTGGAATCCCCTGCCCTACATCGGCGCCGGAGAGTTTTACCTCGAGTACGGCGACTTCGACGTGACCCTCACGCTGCCCGCGGGGTTCCTCCTAGCCGCCACGGGCACGGTGGCGAACCCGCTCGTGGTCTGGACGCCGGAGCAGCGAGCACGCCTGGCGACGGCACGGCGCTCCAGCGAGCGCGTCCAGATTGTCACGAAAGCGGAAGCAACCGCGCACGGCGCCCAGCGCACTCCGGGCACCAAGACCTGGCACTTCACCGCGAGGAACGTGCGCGACTTCGCCTGGGCAGCCTCCCCTGACTTCCGGTGGGACGCCTCGGCCTGGAACGGCGTTCTGATCCAAACGTTCTACCGGCCGAGCGCGACGCCGTGGGAAGAGGCGAACCGGATGGCGTGGTTCACCATCAAGCACTTCAGCGAGACGTGGGGGACGTATCCCTGGCCGCACGCCACGACGGTCGAGGGGCTGGTCGAGGGAATGGAGTACCCGATGCTGACGTTCGTGCCGTCCATCGCGACGCGCGAGGATCAGTATTGGGTGCTGACGCACGAGTTCGGCCACGAATGGTTCCCGATGATGGTGGGTTCGGACGAGCGCCGCTATCCCTGGATGGACGAAGGGTTCAACACGTTCATCGATTACGGCTCGGCGGAGGGTTACTTCAAGGGGACGGCGTACGGCGACACCGTACGGCGGGAGCTCCTGGCCGACTATCGGATCTCGGCCGTGCCGGGGAACGAGCAGCCGTTGATCACGAAGCCGGTCGAGTCGCGCGATCTCGCCTGGACCGCCTACCAGAAGCCGGCCCTGATGCTCACGGTGCTGCGGGATGCGGTACTCGGAAAGGAGACGTTCGAGCGCGCCCTGCGAGAGTACGTGCGGCGCTGGACGTTCAAGCATCCGCAGCCCGCGGATTTCTTCCGGACCTTCGAGAACGTATCGGGACGAGACCTGGACTGGTTCTGGCGCGGTTGGGTGTACACCACGGCACGGCTCGATCAGGCGATTGATTCGGTGACGGCCACCGGCGACACGACGCTGGTATTCCTCTCGAACCGTGGGCAGATGGTGCTCCCAGTCACGCTCGAGCTGCGCTCCGCGGACGGCTCGAGCGAGACGCGCGACCTGCCGATCGAGATGTGGAACCTGGGCAGCCGGTTCACGGCGCGCGTGGCGACCGCGAAGTCGGTGGTCGGCGTCGTGGTGGACCCGAGGGAGATCTACCCGGACGTCGATCGCGCGAACAACCGGTGGCCGCGATAGGCGCAGCCACCCGCCCCCTACGGATTGCACTGCTTACGTCGAGCCGGTTCTGGCGCGGCTCGAGCAATGTCTTCGCCGTCCTCGGTCGCGGGCTCGCCAGCCGCGGCCATACCACCACCGCTGTGGTCGCCTACGATCCGCTGGTGGGCGGTTTCCAGGCCCACAGCCTGAGCGTGCGGAAGCTGCCCGTGGGCCATACGAGCCTTAAAGGCGCCCGCGCTCTGCGGCAGGCGCTCGGACGGGGCGAGCTCGCGGCCGACGTAGTGCTCGTGGACAGGGCCCGCGACATCCGCCTGGCGGCGTTCGCCTCCGTCGGCACGCCGCTCGTCGTCGTGTACTGCATCAGCACGCCCCGCCCTCCGCGTGACCTGTTGACGCGCCTCGCGTTCCGACGGGTGGCGTTGACGGTGTTCCTCACCGAGCAGCTCGCGCAACGTGCGTTCGCCGAAGCGTCGTTCATGCGCCGGGCCGGACATCGCGTGATCCCGAACGGCGTGGACTGCGATTTGTTCCGCCCGGACGAGGCGGCGGGGCGCGCGTTCCGGCGGCGCCACGACCTGGGCGACGGCCCGGTTCTCCTCGGCGTGGGGGCGCTGGAGATAGAGAAGCGTTGGGACCTGTTGCTCGACAGCGTCGCCCGGCTGGCGCCCGCGCCGCCGCTGGTGCTGTGCGGCACCGGCGCGCTCGAGGGATCGCTGCGAGCGCAGGCCGAGCGGCTCGGTCTGGACGTGCGGTTCGTGGGACAGCTGGACTCGGCGGAGCTCGTCGGAGCCTACAATGCGGCGACGTGCGTCGTGCACACGCGCCCCGACGAGGTGTTCGCGCTTGCGTTGATCGAAGCGCTCGCGTGCGGGCGGCCGGTGCTGGCAGCGGGCGGCGGCGGGACGCCCGAGCTCCTGGGCGCGGCCGGCGTGCTGGCACCAGCCGGGGACCCGACCGCTTTCGGCCGCCTCCTGCAGGACCTGCTGGGTGATCATGAGCGCCGGGCGGCCCTCGCGCTGGCGGCGCGACGCCGTGCGGTCGAGCGTTACTCCGTCGAGCGGATGGTTCGCGACTACGCGGAAGTCGTCGAAGCTCTCGGTGAGGGCAGGGGATAGCGCGGGTGAGTGAGCGGACCCCGGGGAAAAGTACCCAGGGTCCGCTCACCTTCATTCACCCGTCCTGGATTTCACTTGCCGTCGGTGGTCGCCGGCCGATTCTCGTCGTCAATCGGGTCGACGTCGGGCGGTGTCTGCCCACCGCCGGGGCCGAACCCGGTCCTGCCGGGGCGACTCGCGGGAAGCGTGATGGGCGCCTCGGCCACGTTGTTGTCGTAGTTGCTCTCGAAGAAGTTGTGACACATCCCCTGCGGATCCACCGGCCGGTTCTGGGCCCGGTCGAACCTGGTGCAAGGGAACGGCGGGTTCACATGGATGCGGATGATATAGTTGCCAGGCGGGACCCGCGCTTGCCCGTCGCCGCCATCCAGCACGAAATACTGCCCGCCGAGCCACTTGTAGTATTGATCCGCGCGACCGGCGCTGATTCCCTGGTTGCCCACGATCGCCGGACCGAGGGGGCCGGCGGGCCGGCCACACACGTGATACACCCAAGGACCGGGCGACTGAATCCCGCCGTTCCAGGGCACCACGTCGATCATACAAAAGCCGCGCTTCGCCGCCTGCCAGACTTTCCCTGAGACCGGGTCCACCAGCTCATAAGTGGCGTAATGCTGGAAGTGCCAGTGCTGATGACATGTGGACAGCTGGTACAGTCCATCTCCCGCTGCGACGTGCACCGCCGGGTCGCCGAGCGCGATGTCGGCGTCACCGATATTGGGTGTGTTAACGGTGAACCGGACCACCCGGTGCGGCACCGTGGGATCGAGCACGCCGCCTTCTTCCAGCGTGCACGTTCCCTCCTTGAGGATCTGATCGTACACGACCCACGACCCCTCGAGCGCTTTGCCGTCGACAATGAGATCCGGCGCACCAGCGAAGTCCCCATCGTGCGCGGCCGCGATCCGGGGCGCTGCGACGCGGCCCGAGTCGCTGGGGGTGCAGGTGGAGGCGGCGACGATCACTGCGACGGCGGCAAGCGGGGTGAAGCGCATACGGCACAGGCTCCGGTCAGGGGAGCCCGAACGTGCAACACGACACCGTGGGCGTCAAGCGCTTCTAGTGTAGACCGCCGCTGCCGAACTGCTTGACGAGGTCGTTCAGCACCGCCTTGGCGTCGCCGAACAGCATCCAGGTGTTGTCCTGCACGTACAGCTCGTTGTCGATGCCGGCAAAGCCGGGGTTTTTGCTGCGCTTGATGGCGAGCACGGTCTTGGCCTTGTCGGCGTCGATGATCGGCATGCCGTAGATGGGACTCCCCTTGGCGTAGCGCGCGGCCGGGTTCACGACGTCGTTGGCGCCGATCACCAGCGCCACGTCGCACTGCGGCATGTCGGGATTGATTTCCTCCATCTCGACGAGCGCGGTGTACGGAATGTTCGCTTCCGCGAGCAGCACGTTCATGTGGCCCGGCATCCGCCCGGCGACGGGATGGATCGCGAACTTGACCGTCACGCCCCGCTTGGTCAGCTGGTCGTACAGCTCGCGCACTTTGTGCTGGGCCTGGGCCACGGCCATCCCGTATCCCGGGATGATCACGACGAGGCTCGCCTGCTCGAGCAGCTGAGCCGCGCCCTCGACCGTCTCCTGCTTCCACGCCTTCTGCTCGCCGATCGCAGCCGTCTTTTGCACCGTGCCGAACGCGCCGAACAGCACGTTGGTGAACGATCGGTTCATGGCCCGGCACATGATGATCGAGAGGATCAGGCCGCTCGAGCCGTCGAGCGCGCCCGCGGTGACGAGCAGCTTGTTATCGAGCACGAAGCCCATGGCGACCGCCGAGAGACCGGCGTAGGAGTTCAGGATGGAAATGACGGTGGGCATGTCCGCGCCGCCGATCGGAATGATGAGCAGCACGCCGAACAGTACGGCGAGCCCGGCGATCGCGTAGAAGGCCTGGGCCGACCACGCCGCCGTCGGATGCATCACGACCACCACGCCCAGCGTCACGGCGGCCACCAGCACGCCGACGTTGCCGAAGTTCTGTCCCGGGTAGGTCACCGGCCGCTGCGGGATCCACTTGACCTCCTGCAGCTTGCCCGCGGCCATGAGGCTCCCGGTGAACGTGAGAAACCCGAGGATCACCTCGGCCACGATGGCGCTCATCCGGAAGGCGGTGAGCTGCGCCGGGTTCTCGGTCAAGCCGAGGAAGTATTCCGCCGTCCCGACCAGCCCCGCGGCGAGCCCACCGAACGCGTGCGAGAGGGCGGTTCGCTGCGGCACGGCGGTCAAGGGCACACGGGACAGGGGAACTCCCACCACGAACCCGGCCGCGATCGCCAGCACGATCCAGCCGTGGTGCACGATGGCCGGCTGGAACCAGGTCGCCAGCACGGCCACGAGCATCCCCGCGACGCCCGCGACCACGGCGTGGCGGGCGGTCTTCGGGTCGTTCATCCAGTACAGCGAGAAGATGAACAGCGCCGTCGCGAGGATGGCAGCGAGCTGGTCGACGGCGTACGTCATTGCTTCTTGAACATCTTCAGCATGCGGTCTGTGATGAGGAATCCACTGACGATGTTGGTCATGGAGGCGAACAGCGCGATGGCCCCGAGAATCCGGATGGTCTTCGGGTACTCGGCGCCCGTGACCGCGATGGATCCGACGACCGCGATCGCCGAGATCGCGTTGGTGAGCGACATGAGCGGCGTGTACAGCAGGCGGGACACCCGGCGGATCACGCCGAGGCCGATGAATGTCGCCAGCACGAACACGAACAGCATCGACCAGTAGTCCCCGGCGGCTTCGGCCGGCACGGCCTGAGCCGTCATTAAACCGTCGATCATGATTTCCGCACCTCCCCGGCGTGGGTCACGCAGGTCTCGCGTATGATCTCATCATCGAAATCCAGGACGAGTGTGCCGTCTCGGGTGACGTGCAACAGGAAGCTGGAGACGTTTTTCGCATACATCTGGCTCGCGTGCACCGGCACCGTGCTCGGCAGATTGACGGGGCCCAGGATCAGCACGCCGTGCCGCCGTACGTCGGTCCCGGCCTCCGCCAGCTCGCAGTTCCCGCCGGTCTCGACCGCCAGGTCCACGATCACCGAGCCCGGTTTCATGCCTCGGACGGCGTCGGCCGTGATCAGGATCGGCGCGCGCTTCCCGGGAATGGCCGCGGTAGTGATCACGACGTCGGCGTCCTTCACTTGCTCAGCGAGGAAGGCGAGCTCGCGGCGATGGGTTTCCTCGGACAGCTGCTTCGCATAGCCACCGGCCGCCTCGGCCTGCTCGCCGATCTGCATCGCGAGGAATTTCGCGCCCAGGCTCTCCACCTGTTCCTTTACGGCGGCACGGACGTCGAACGCCGAGACCACGGCGCCCAGGCGGCGCGCGGTGGCGATGGCCTGGAGCCCCGCCACGCCGGCGCCGAGCACCAGCACGCGGGCGGGTGACAGGGTGCCGGCCGCAGTCACGAGCATCGGGAAGAAGCGCCCGGTCGCGGCCGCGGCGAGCAGGACGGCCTTGTATCCCGCCACGGTCGCCTGGGACGACAACACGTCCATCGGCTGCGCGCGGGTGATTCGGGGGAGCAACGCCAGGCTGAACGCCGTCACCCGGCGAGCGGCCAGCTGAGACACGGTCTCCCGTTCGGCCGACGGCTGGAACAGTGCGACCAGCGCAGCGCCTTCGCGGCACAGCCGCGCCTCCCCTGCCGAGGGCGGCTGCACCTTGAGCACGATGTCGCTCCGCCCGAACACCTCGGCGGCCGTCGCGACCAGAGTCGCCCCGGCGGCGCCGAACGCGTCGTCACCGAACGACGCGGCCTCCCCGGCGCCCCGCTCGACCAGGACCGAGAAGCCGGCCTTCACGAGCCGCCCGGCGACGTCCGGCGTCAAGGCTACACGGCGCTCGTTGGCCGCGGTCTCTTTCGGGACCCCGATATTCATTCCGGCTCCTAGGAAGCAGTCGGTAAGGGGCGGTGAGAAACCCGTCACAGGCCGGTGAGAGGCCCGGGAAGGGTCCCCGCACCACCCTTCCCTGGCTTTTCACCGGCCTCTCACCGGCCGTTTACGCTTTCGGTAAGCTCCCCCGCTCCCGCACCTGTGCCAGCAGGCGTTCCGAGAAGTCGAGCCGCTCCGCGAGCTCGCCGACCTGCGACTCGAGCCCGAGCATGCGATCTTCGAGGTCCGACACTCGCCGGTCCGACGCACTGGGCCCGATCCCGGCATCGGAAACTTCCCACCGTACGACCCGCCGCCCGTCGCCATCGCGGAAATCGCCCGCCGCGACGACAACCACGTCGTACAGATACCAGATCCCCATCCCGCCGAGGGTGAGGCACATCCAAATGCCGCTCTGGGTACGGCCGGTGTAAAAACGGTGCAGGCCGAACACGCCGCCTAGGATCGCCAGCCCGAGCGTCAGCGCGCGCGAGCGCTCGGACACCGAAGCCTGCGCCGCGCCCGGCTCGGGCGGCTCCATCGACTCGTAGCGCGACAGCGAGCCGGATGTCACGTGGCGGGCCCCGAGAGTCCGGCGAGGGCCTCGAGCGCCTGCCGCGGGAGCACGCCCGCTTGCCGGCCCACTTCGCGCCCCTGCCGGAAGACGATCAGCGTCGGAATAGCGCGGATGCCGAAGCGATGCGTGGTCGCGGGGTTGCGGTCGGTGTCGAGCTTCACGACCAACACTTCGCCCTGGCGCTCGCGCGCGAAGTCGTCGAGCACGGGGGCCATGATCTTGCAGGGGCCGCACCAGTCGGCGTATCCGTCCATGACAACGGGTACTTCGGTGCCCTTGAGGACGGCATCGAGCGTCGCGTCCGTGACCGCGATGGGCCGATCGAGCAGGATCGGGCGCCCGCAGCTGCCACACTTGGGACGGTCGGTGATGCGCGTGAGATCCACCCGGTTGAGCGTGCCGCACAACGGACAGACTACCGTCGCGCGTTTACCGACCTCTGTGACCGACACGGCTCACCTCCATCGTGAATCTACTTGTCTCGTTGCACGATCGCTTCCGCCTCGATTTCCACGAGCATCTCGGGCGCCACGAGCCGGCTCACGGCCACCAGCGTAGTGGCCGGTCGGATCGCCCGGAACACTTCGCCGTGCGCCCGTCCCACGCGCTCCCAATCGGCGATGTCGGTCACGTACATGCGGGTCCGGACTACGTCGGCGAGCGACGCGCCGGCCTGGGCGAGCGCGCGCTCGATGTTCTTGAGCGCCTGGACCGCCTGCAGGTAGGCGTCCCCGATTCCGACGATCGTGCCGTCGGGCCCCGTCGCCGTCGTGCCCGCCACATGCACCGTGGATCCCACGCGGACCGCGCGCGAGTAGCCGACGACCGGCTCCCACGGCGCCCCACTCGAGATGTTTTGCCGTCGCATGTCAGCGTAACGCCGGTGCTTCGTTCTGCGTTTCGTGCGCCACGGTGTTCTTGCCGGTCTGCTTGGCCTGGTACATGAGACGGTCCGCGGCCGCGAGCAGCGCATCCACCGACTCAGGCGGCACCAGGAACGTCGCGACCCCGATGCTCGCCGTGATGCGCCAGCCGTGCGCCGGCACCACCGCAGACAGCGCCTGGCGCAGCTTCTCCGCGGTCAGCCGCGCGGCCGCCGCCCCGGCCTCGGGCAACAGCACCACGAACTGGTCGCCGCCGATCCGCGCCACCACGTCACTCGCCCGCAACACCCCCGTCAGCCCGCGGGCCACCGAGCGCAACACGGCATCGCCCGCCTCGTGGCCGAGGCGGAAGTTCACGAGCTTGAACTCGTCGAGATCGATGTAGACGACCGAGAACGCGTGCGGGTAGCGTCGTGCCCGCGCGATCTCGGCTTCGGCGAACTCGTAGAAGGCGCGGAGATTGGCGACGCCCGTGCGCTGGTCGGCCCGCGCCTGGTCCCGCTCCCGCGCCGCAGCCTCGCGCAACCGGGCCACGATGTCCGCGACGAGGGCCAGCGCCCCGAGCCGCAGCACGCCGTTCCAGTAGGGAATCGACCAGTGCGCGTAGGCGCCGTGCGTGAGGGCGTCGGAGAGGAGCCAGGCGATCGCGCCGGCGCAGGCCACGCCTAACGCGGGACCGCGACCTGCGTACCACGCCACCAGCGCCACCGGGGCGAGATAGAAGAGGAGAGGAGTGAGCTCGGGACCCGTGGCGAAGTCGACGTAGCCCAGCGCCGCCACGGCGACGAGCCCGGCGACTACAACGATCCACGGCGGCCTGTGGGCGAGCCAGGCGGCCAGGCCTCCACCGATAGGACGGGTGATGCCTACCCCCACGCGCGTCGGTCGGTCGGAAGATAACCCCCGGAGCCCGGCGACGGGCGACGGGAGTGGAGCGACCGTGCTAGCACAGGGCCATCTGGTCGGGCGGGCCCGCGGGATAGCTCAGCCGCCCGCCCGGACGCACCTGGGCGTGCGCCGACAGCCGATGCGGGTCCAGCCGCGCGGCACCGAGGATGTGGCTCACGTCCTCGCCCCGAGCGACCAACGCGTCGGCGATCAGCTGGCGGTGACAGCGCCAGGGCACGGCTTCCGCACACAGGACCGCCGTGGGTCGGGCCCGCGCGAGCTCCCGCAGCCGCGTCAACGCCTCCTCGAACCCGGACGTCTCCATGTAGTCCGCGTAGCCGCGGAAGCTGGCGCTGCGCCACGCGGTGTTGGTCGAGTCCCGTCGCGCCGTCCGGCGCCCACCGAGCTCGGGTTCGTGATGGTAGGCGACGCCGACCGCTGCGAGCGCGGCGGCGAGCGCATCGCGGGCGAAGTGCGGGTGGCGACGCGACGCCGGATATCGCCGCACGTCCACCACTTGAGTGACCCGATGGACCGCGAGCAGGTCCAGAAACTCTCCGAGCTCCCGAGTCGAGTGCCCGATCGTGTAGATCACAGCGAGAAACAAAATGTAACGGTGGGGCTGGTGGCAACCCGTGGGACGAGCGAACTTGACGATGCATCAAGCAAGGAGGATTGCATGACTGAGAAGGAGCAGTTCCTGACCCAGCTGGAGAAAGAGCTCCCGACCACGATGCGGGTGCTCAAGGCGTACCCGGCTGCGAAGGCAGACCTGAAGCCGCACGCCAAGTGTAAGTCCGCGAGAGAGCTCGCGTGGATGTTCGTGACGGAGCAAAAGGCGAGTGAGCAGGCGTTGGACGGCGGGATCGAGTTCGGCAAGATGCCCAAGGCTCCGGCGACGTTGACGGAGGTGGTCGCGGTGTACGAGCAGTCTTCCAAAGCGTTCGTGGACCGTATCCGCAAGACACCCGACACGGAGCTCAATAAGACCGTGAAGTTCTTCGTGGCGCCGAAGCAGATGGGTGATGTGCGCAAGATGGACCTGTTGTGGTTCATGCTGATGGACCAGGTGCACCACCGCGGTCAGTTCACCATCTATCTCCGCATGGCCGATGGCAAGGTCCCGTCGATCTACGGGCCGTCGGCGGACGAGCCTTGGATGTAGCACGTAGCCGGCCGGGGCCCCGCTTCGCGACAAAACGACGCAGTCGCTACGCGGGGCCCCGGGCCGGCTACGACTAGAGATTCGGCAGTCAGAACCGGATAGATCGCGGCACGGCAACGCGCTAAGTTCTCCAGCGTGGGCCGTGCCGCTGTTGTTTCCGACCTGACACCCGAGCGCCGCTGGCGCATCGTCCTGGCGCGCGATCGCCGCTACGACGGCGCGTTCGTCTATGCCGTGCACTCGACAGGAATCTATTGCCGCCCGTCCTGTCCCAGCCGGCGTCCGCGACGCGCGCAGGTCGCGTTCTTCCCGGTCCCGGAAGCAGCCGAGCTGGCGGGGTTCCGGCCCTGCCGCCGCTGCCGGCCGGGCGAGGCAGCGGCGCCGGATCCCGGGGTGCCGCTGGTGCGCACCGTGTGCCGGCTGATCGACGCGCACCCGGACCGGCCCGCGAGTCTCGCCGCCCTGAGCGCCCAGGCCGGGGTGACGTCTCATCGGCTACTGCGCACCTTCCAGCGGGTGCTAGGCATCAGCCCGCGCCAGTACCGCGACGCGCGCCGGGTCGACCGCTTCAAGACGGAGCTCCGTTCACGGGGTCGCGTGAGTCCGGCGTTGTACGAAGCGGGGTACGGCTCGACCAGCCGCGTATACGAGAAGGCGCACGCGCAGCTCGGGATGACGCCCGCGACCTACAGCCGCGGCGCACCGGGCACGCGCATCGCCTTCACCATCGTCCACTGCGGCCTCGGCCGGCTGCTCGTGGCGGCGACGCCGCGCGGGATCTGCCGCGTCAGCTTGGGGAGTGGCGCGGACGACCTCGAGGCGGGGCTCGCCGCCGAGTTCCCCGCCGCCCAGCTGCGCCGCGATCGCGGCGCGCTGGCCGCGACGGTCGCTGCCCTGCTGCGCTACCTGGACGGGCGTGCGGAGCCGCTCGACCTGCCGCTGGACGTGCGCGCCACGGCGTTCCAGCGGCGCGTGTGGGAAGCGTTGCGCCGCATCCCCTACGGCACCACACGTTCCTACACCGACATCGCACGGGCCATCGGCAAGCCGTCCGCCACTCGCGCCGTGGCGCGGGCCTGCGCCACGAACCCCGCAGCGCTCGTCATCCCCTGCCACCGGGTCGTGCGAGCGGACGGCGGCCTCGGCGGCTACCGCTGGGGGGTCGCGCGCAAGCGGGCGCTGTTGGAACAGGAGCGGGTCGGCACGGTCAAGTAGCGGTCGCGGAGACTTGTTGCCCGCTTGAGGGGCGACGTCTACGTTCCCCCGATGACGCTCTCCTCCCCGGTGTTCCGGGCCGTCGCGACCTGCGTGGTGCCCGAGGCCTCCCGGTTCGACGCCGCACAGTGGGATGAGATGGCAGCCATCGTCGCCCGGGCCATCGCCGCCCGTCCGCGCGCCATGCAGCGCCAGCTCGCCCTGTTTCTCATCCTCCTCGAATGGTTTCCACTGGTTCGCTACGGCCGCCGGCTCTCCCGACTCGATCCCGCACGACGGACGAAATTCCTCGATCGACTGCAGCGCAGCCCTTTGCTGCTCTTGCGGCGCGGATTCTGGGGCGTGCGAACCCTCGTCTTGATGGGATACTACGGGCGCCCCGCCGCCGCGGCGGAGATCGGCTATCGGGCCGACGCGCGCGGCTGGGAGGCGAGGCGGTGAGCACCTCGCGGTCTTACGACATCGTCATCATCGGCTCGGGGGCGGGCGGCGGCACCGTAGCCCAGGAGCTCGCTCCCCTGGTGCGCGACGGCGTACGCATTCTCGTGCTCGAGAAGGGTCCGCGGTTCGCGGATCAGGAGTTCACCGGTCGCGAGCTCGAGATGGCGGACGCGCTGTACCAGGACGGCGGCGCGTTCCTGACGCGCGACGGCACGATGACCCTGGCGTTCGCGTCGGCGTACGGCGGCTCGACGGTCGTGTATACGGGGACCTCGCTGACGGCGCCGCAACGCGTCATCCGCGCCTGGGGCGTCCCGGGGCTCGAGCATGCCGACCTGACCCGACGCTCGGCGAAGTACGCCGAGCAGAACAACGTGCACGCACTCGATGATCCGTTGATCAATGACAACAACCGGCTGTTCGTCGAGGGAGGACGGAAAGCCGGGTACCTGGTGGAGCAGTTCCCCGTCAACGTGAAAGGCTGTCGCGGCTCGAGCCTGTGTAATCTGGGCTGCCCCAACCAGGCGAAGCAGGGGACGAACCGGGTCCAGCTGCCGCGCGCCGAACGCGCGGGCGTGGAAGTCGTCACCCGCGCCGAGGTGTTACGCATCGAACCGGATCGAACCCTCACCGTCCGGGTCAGTCAGAAGGCCGCCGGCACCAAGGGCGCGCCTTCCGAGTGGGCGCCGGGCGACTACGCCGTGCGAGCTCGGATCGTCGTAGCGGCCGCCGGAGCCATCGGTACTTCGGCCCTGTTGCTGCGCTCCCCGCTCCCTGCTCCCCGCTCCCTCGGCCACGGCTTCACCTGCCACCCGGCGCTGATCCTGGTCGCGGAGCATCCGCGCCCGATCACGAACGACGTGGGACACCCCAAGAGCTACTTCGTCGACCATGGCGCGTCGGAGCGCTTCGTGCTCGAGACCTGCGTGTACTTTCCGTTCGTCACCGCGAAGAGCCTGACGGGCTTCGGGGCGACACACAGCGCCATCATGCACGCGTTCCCGCGGCTCCAGATGATCCTGATCCTGGCGTGCGACCACGTCGCCTCGGGCAATCGCATCGCGGTGAGTCGGACGGGGAGCCCGATCGTGCACTACCGCTTTACGCCCGAGACCATCGACGGCCTGGTGCGGGGGACCCGCGCAGCGGCCCGCATCTTCTTCGCCGCCGGGGCGCGACGCGTGCATGCGCCCGCCGACCCGCCGCTCCTCGAGATCGCCGACGCCGATCGTCTCGAAGAACGCGTGACCGCCAGCTCCTTCCGGCCCGGCATGTTGGCCGTCTCCGCCGCGCACCTCATGGGTGGCTGCGGAATGGGACGGACCGCAGCCGACTCCGTGACCGACGCCTGGGGACGCGTACACGGTCTCCCCTGGCTCCGGGTGGCGGACGCGAGCCTCTTTCCCGACTCGCTCGAGATCAACCCCTACCTGACGATCATGGGCCTCGCGGACCGCGTGGCCGAGGGGGTCCGGCGGGATCTGGCGGTCGTCCGTGACTGACCGAGTGGATGTCCTCGTGGTGGGCGGCGGGCCGGCGGGGCTCGCAACCTCGCAGCAGTTGTCACAGCACCGGGTGCCTCACCGCGTCCTCGAGCGCGGCGACGACGTCGGATACACATGGGCCAACCTGTACGACAGCCTCACGCTCCACACCGGGAAGCACATGTCGGGCCTCCCCGGCATGCCGCTCCCCCGCTCCGCCCCACTGTTCGTGCCACGAGAGGAGTTCTTGCACTATCTGCGGCGCTACGCTCGGGCCTTCGACTTACCGGTCGACACGGGGCGCCACGTCGAGCGGATGACGCGGACGGACGGCACCTGGACGGTCAGTACGAGCCGCGGCGTGCTCGCGGCGCGGGTCGTGGTGGTCGCCACGGGGATCGTGGCCAACCCCAAGACGCCGCATTTCCCTGGGCAGGACCGCTTCGCGGGTCGGATCGCGCACAGCGTGGCGTACCGGCGCCCCGACGGATACGCCGGTCGCCGAGTACTCGTGGTCGGGGTCGGAAACTCGGGGGCGGAAATCGCGAGCGAGCTCGCGCGCGCCGGCGGCAAGGTGACAGTCGCGGTGCGGTCGGGCGCGAACGTCGTGCCGCTGACGCTCCTGGGACTGCCGATCCAGTACGTGGCCCATTGGGTGCGGAAGCTGCCGCGGCGGGTGCAGGAACGGGCGATCGCGCTGGTGCAGCTCTTGACCCGGCTTCGGCGTGGGAAGCCGGTGCTCCCTCGCCCGGCGCACAGCCCCCTGGACGAGATCCCCATCATCGGCTTCCACCTCGTGGACGCGATTGCGCAACGCTTGATCGACATGCGCGTGGGCGTCGCCGAGCTGACGGTCGAGGGCGCGCGCTTCACGGACGGCACGGCGGGGCGGTTCGACGAGATCATCCTCGCCACTGGGTTCGGAGCAGCGCTCGGGTCCCTGGGTGGCCTGGTCCAAGTCGACGCCAAGGGCTTCGCGCGGCGCCGCGACCGGGTGGTGAGCGTGGATCAGCCGGGTCTGTACGTCGTAGGACACAACTACGACGCCACAGGTGGTCTATACAACATCAGCCGGGACGCGCGCCTCGCGGCCCGGCTGATCGCGGGAGAGCTGAAGCCCCGCTAAGGCGTTTCGAACTCCACCATCATGACGGGTGGCGGCAGCTCCTCGCCCTCGACCTCGAACTCGATACGGATGGCGTCGAGCGTCAGCGGGTTGGTGCTGTCGACCAGGCCTCGGCCTTCCGCCTTGACGGTCTTGCCGGCGGTGAGCGCGTCCTGGACCGCGGGGAGCCCGGTGACGTGATCGTCCCGGTCGCCTTCGCGCCCATCGAACTCCGTCCCGGCGACGATGCGGATGATGGTGCCGTCCTTGAGCGTCACGGTCTGCGCCGTCAAGTCCACCGATTGGACCACGCCCTCGAACTCGCCGACCCCCTCGAGCTCCGGGTTCTCTTGTTTGAGCTGCGTCGCGCCGTCGCTCAGGCGTAGCTCCAGACTCACACCGAGCACCTTGAGGAACCCGTCCGGCGGGGGAGTCGGGTTGGTGACCAGATTGGCGGCGGCGATGTTGAGCTTGATGACCGAATGGCTATTTCCCTCATCGAGCTTTAGGTCGGCCGCGAGGAAGGTGCCATCGTCGGGCCCCTGCGGCGTGGCGCGCGGCTGCCGCGACGCCGTCAGCGTCGGGTTGTGCCCGGCGGCGATGTCCGCCTGGACCAGCGCGACGAAATCGGCCAGCGTCAGGGCGCTCTGGGCCGCGTCGTCACCCCGATCGCCGTGCCGAATCATCGTGGTCCCGTTCGCGGCGATCTGGAGGCCGCCGACCTCCAGGGTGAACGTCGCGGTGCCCGTCGCGGATGTGACGGCGGTGACGCGACTGCGGATCTGCTCCGGGCGCGTCATCTCGCTCGATTGCTCGAGCTCGACGCGACGCGCCACCAGCGTACCGGGAATCACCCGCACCTCGACGCGCGTGGGTCCGGTCTGCAGCAAGCTCTGGGCATCGGGCAGTGAGACGGTACGGGAGAACTGAATCGAGTTGGAGCCAGGACCGCTGGGCGAATGATCGCAGGCGGCGGCGAACAGCGTCAAGAAAAGGGTCGTGCATGCCCCGATCGCCGATCTAGGGCGGCGAAGACTCGGCAGCGGCATAGGGCGTCTCCTCAGTGTTGGGTGGAGCGGCTTACTCCTAAAGACCGCCGGAAAATCGTCGCGGTAACACAGCAAGCGATCGCGCTCGACCCGGGTCGTTGCGAGGTGAGACGTCGGCTACGGGGATTGGGCCCGTTACATTGCCAATTACATGACGGGCAATCTCCAACTGGACGATCGGCTCGGCGACTTCACGGCCGACAGGCGCATCCTGACTCTGACGGGCATGGCCGCCCTGATCGGAGTGATCAGCGCCTTCGTCGCCCTGGCGCTGCTGCGGCTCATCGGGTTCTTCACCCACCTGTTCTATTACCACGCGATCGACAGTCGCCTCGTCTCGCCGGCCGACAACCGCCTGGGTGTCTGGGCGCTGTTGGTGCCCATCGTCGGAGGCCTCATCGTCGGACTCATGGCGCGGTACGGCTCCGAGCGGATCCGGGGTCACGGCATCCCGGAGGCGCTCGAGGCGATCCTCATCGGGCAGAGCCGCATGTCCGCCCGGGTTGCCGTGCTCAAGCCGCTGTCCTCCGCCATTTCCATCGGGACCGGCGGCCCGTTCGGCGCCGAGGGGCCGATCATCATGACGGGAGGGGCACTCGGCTCGCTATTCGGCCAGGCGTTCCATCTGTCGCCGGCGGAACGGAAGACCTTGCTCGTCGCGGGCGCAGCGGGTGGGATGGCCGCGGTGTTCGGCACGCCGCTGGCCGCGACGCTGCTCGCTGTGGAGCTGCTCTTGTTCGAGTGGAAGCCGCGCAGCTTCATCCCCGTGGCCTGCGCCGCGGCGGTCGCGGGCGCGTTGCGCGTGCCCCTGCTCGGCGCGGGACCCCTCTTTCCGGTGCCGCCACACGCCGCGTTGACCGCGGACGGGCTCGTCATCGCGCTCGCCCTCGGGATCGCCGCCGGCTTCGGATCGGGGCTGCTCACGTGGCTCGTGTATGCGTGCGAGGACCTGTTTCGCAAGGTTCCGATACACTGGATGTGGTGGCCCCTCCTGGGCGGCGCCGTGATCGGGCTTGGCGGTCTGCTCTATCCCCGCGCGCTGGGCGTCGGCTACGACACCATCCACGACCTCCTCACCGGGCAGCTCGTCGGCGTGGCGCTGGTCGGCTTGATGGTGACCAAGGCGGTGATCTGGGCCGTGGCCCTCGGATCGGGGACGTCGGGCGGCGTGCTCGCCCCGCTCCTCATCATGGGGGGCGCGCTCGGGGCGCTCGAGGCGCACTGGATCCCCTCGGGCGACCCCGGGCTCTGGGCCGCGCTCAGCATGGGCGCGATGATGGGCGGCACGATGCGCTCCCCGTTCACCGCCGTCGCGTTCATGGTGGAGCTCACGCACGACGTGAACGTGCTGCCGGGGCTCCTCGTCGCGTGTGTCGCCGCCGATGCCGTGACCGTGCTCCTCATGAAGCGCTCGATCCTCACCGAGAAGGTCGCGCGCCGCGGGTATCACGTGACCCGCGAGTACATCGCGAACCCCCTGCACCTCTTGCGGGTGCAAGACGTGATGGAGCCCCCGGTACTCCAAGTCGGCGCTAGGCCTCCGGCCGTGAGCTATCCCGACGAGCTCCTCGATCATGCCTTGACCAAGATGCTCGAGCACGAAGTCGACCTCTTGCCGGTCGTGAACCGGGGCGAGCCCGAGCAGGTGGTGGGGTACGTGGCGCGCGACGGGATCTTGGCGGCGTGGGTGCAGTTCGCTCGTGACGAGGGGCGGCGCGAGCCGGGCTGGCTCGCGGCGCAATTCCGCAAAGTGCGCGACCGCCCGGCGAGTTAGCGGTTCCCCGCCCCTGTGGCCGCCTCGTTGCCGGCGCGGCGGAACTTCTGATACCAGCTCATCATGTAGAGCTGGGTCCGCATGAAGTTCGACGGTTTCGATCCCGTCCCGTGGTACTCCCCGTTGAAGCGCAGCAGCGTCGTGGGCACGCGGCGGATCTTGAGCGCCGCGAAGTACGCCTCGGTCTGTGGCATCGGCGTGCGCAGGTCGAGCTCCCCGGTCATCAGGAGCGTCGGCGTCGTGACCCGCCCCACGTACATCAGAGACGAGTGCGCCAGCCACTCGTCGGGCTTGTCCCAGAACGGCTGGCGGAAGAAGCTGAACGTGAACAAGGGGATATCGGTCTGCCCCGCCATGCCGATCCAGTCGGTCACCGGGCAGCGCACGGCCGCGGCGGCGAAGCGATTGGTGTGCCCGATCACCCAGCTCGACAGGACGCCGCCGCCCGAGCATCCCCCGACGTACATCCGCGTCGTGTCCACGAACCCGCGCCCGACCACGGCGTCCACGCCCGCCATCAGGTCGTCGTAGTCGGGGCCGGGATAGTTGTGGTCGATGCCGTTGGAGAACACGTCGCCGTAGCCCGTGCTGCCGCGCGGGTTCGTGTACAGCACCACGTAGCCGTTCGCGGCGAAGTTCTGGAACGCGTAGCTGAAGCCCACGTTGTACATCGCGAACGGGCCGCCGTGAATCTCCAGGATCAACGGGTACTTCTTGTTACCATCGAACGCCGGTGGCTTGACGACCCAGCCCTGCACACGCGTCCCGCCGCTCGACGCGTACCAGACCTCCTCGACCTGGGCCAGCCGCTTGTTGGCCAGGACGTCGTCGTTCACGGCGGTGACGGGCGTGGCCTGTCCGCGCCGCAGATCGATGCGCACGACGTCGGGGCTGTGCCCGGGGTCGCTCCGCACCCCCGTGGCGACGAGCGTCCGCGCGAGCGACGCGAGCGAGACCACCTGCGCACCCTGCGTCACGTCGCGCACACCGCCCGACAGATCGGCGTAGCGAATGTTGATCGCGCCCCGGTCGGGCGCCGTGAAATACACTCCCTTGCCGTCCGGGGCCCAGCGCAGGTTGTCAGGATCGCGGTCCAGCTTGCGGGAGAGGTCCCGCATGCCTGACCCGTCGATCCCGACGGTCCACAGGTCCGCCGTGCGATGCGTCTGCTCCGAAGAGTCGGAGCCGGTGAACGCAATGGTGCGCCCGTCGGGCGACACCGTCGGGGACTCCCAGAATCCCGGCCGCGCGACGAGCGAACGGATCGCCCCACTCGCGACGTCCAGCGCGTAGATGCGCGATACCTGGTACTGCCGGTCCCAGGTGGTGTCCTGCAGGCCGTCGAACACGATCGTGCGGCCGTCGGGCGTCCAGTCGTAGCCCGCGCCGAACACCAGCCCGTCGAACCGCGCGCCCACGTTCCACCGGCCGCTCGTCAGGGCTCGTGCCGTTCCCCCGTCCGCGGGCACCGAGAAGAGGTGCGTGTAGCCCTGCCGCATGAATCCGACGCGGTCCTGGCGATAGTGCAGGTCGTCCACGACGCGCGGCGCGGCCGTCCACTTCGCGCCTTCCGGCGCCTTAGGTAGCGAGATGCTCCAGGCGGTCGAGTCGGGCACCACCATGACGAAGCTGATCGCCTTGCCGTCGGGCGACCACTTCGCGTCACCCGGCTTCTCCGCCACGCGCGTGATCTGGGACGACGCGCCTTCCGCGTCCATCCAGCGGACGAAGATCTGGGTGCCCTTAGGCTCGCCGTCCGCGAGGTAGAGGATACGCCGGCCGTCGGGCGACCAGCGCGCGTCCGACCCCTTTACCAGAAAGCGGTGGTGCGACCCGTCGACGCTCATGATCCACAGGGCCGATTCCCACTTGTCGTCGACCTTGTTCACCCAGCGGCGGGTGTAGACGATCTGCGCGCCGTCGGGGGAGATCTGCGGATCGGCGACCTGCTCCCAATCCAAATAGTGGTCGACAGTCAGCAGGGTGTCGGAAGCGGTTTCCTGGGCCGGCGCGGCCAGCGCGGCCCCCGCCAACAGCAACAGCCCCAGGCGTAACGAGCGAAGCATGGAATGTTCCTTGTGGACGGTGATCAGTACGTCAGGTCGAGGCGCGCGGTCCAATAGCGCGGCAACGGCTGCGTGAACAGGTCTTCGAACACGGCGCCTTCGGTGCCATGCGCGTTGACTTCGGGGTCGAGGCCTTTGTAGCTCGTCAGGGTCAGCAGATTGCGACCCGCCAAGGTGAAGGTCATCCCCGCCGCGCCGAGGTGACCAGCCCAGGTCGCGGGCGCGGTGAAGGCAACGGAGATCTCGCGCAGCTTGAGAAAGCTTGCGGATTCCACCCATCCAGCCGACGTGCCCGCTTGCCACGCCGCCAACGGCACCTGGTCTGCGAGAGGCGTGGAAGGATCGCTGGACGCCCGACAGCTGCCCCAGATGCACCGGGTCTCTTCCGTGCCGTTCAGCTGGCTATTCCCACCACGGTATTCCAGCAGCCCGGCGATCCGGAAGCGGCGACGCAGCGTGAGGGCGCTGCTCAGGGATGCTCCCTGCGTGGGGAAGGGTGTGCCGAGGAATCCGCGCCCGGCGGCGACATCCACCTCGTTAGGGGACACCAGCCCGTCCCCGTTCGCGTCCGCGTACCCGAGGATGGGATTCCCCGCGTAGCTGCCGAGTGGGAGACCAGATTCCGCGATCTGGAGCAGGCCGCCGCCACCGGTGAAGACAACGGTCGACACCAACCCCGACATCGCGACCCGGTTGCGATTCCCCCACGCCGACAGCCCCACGCTCCAGGCGACGTCCGGCCGCTCGACCAGGCTCGCTGCCAGAGACAACTCGATTCCCTTGTTGGTGACGGCGGCTGCGTCGAAGACGTCGAAGCCTCCGCCGGGCGTTCCCGGCAACACGAACACCGCCGCAACCACGTTCGATGTGCGCTTCCGGTAGATCGTTCCGCTGAACGAGACCCGGCCCTTGAGCAGCTCGGCATCCGCTCCAGCCTCGAGCTCGCGGCTGCGCTCAGGCCGGTGACCGACGAGCACCGCCTCGCGGCCTGCCGCGCCGTACGCCGCCCGGAGGCGCCAGCCGGTGAGGGGGAAGCCGCCGGAGGGGACTGGCCCCCGCCAGGACAATCCCAGGCTCGGGTAGACGGTTGCCGGGTCGTCCACGTGGAATCGTGTGGTCGCGTCGCGCCGCAGGCCAGCCGTGACGAACAGCCGGTCCCGCCAGGCGACCTGTTGTTGCAGCACGAGGCCGAAGGTGGACGTGACCGCGCGCAGCCGCTGCTCACGGATACTGAACGCACCCCCGAAGACGGACGCCGCGCTGTCGAACAAATCGGCGCTGTTCTTGAAGTAGTGCACCCCTACCGTGGTGCGCATTGAGAGGGACCGAGACGGCTCGAACATCCCCGTCGCGGTGACCGTACCGGTGAAACGACTGCCGCGCCGCCGGCCCTGCGCCACGGAGGAGAACGCCGGGTTCGCGTTGGGTCCCTCCCCGGGGCGCTGCACCTGACCGTCGTGCTGATCGGTGTGATCGAGACCGGCCACGGCGCGCACATTGAGCTGGGCGACGGGGCGCCACGCGGCGGCGAGACTCCCATTCACCCGTTCGACGTGCTGAGACGTAGTGATTTGGAAGAGCTCACCCGGAAGGAATGTGCCCCACCCGCCGCGAGTGGAATCGCCGCCCAGCAGACCGCTCGAGAGAATGCCGGGGCCGTTGTCGTTGCTCGGCAGGCGCAGGTTGCTCGCGAAGTAGCCCGCGTTCACCGTGAGGTCCGCGCGGTCGCCGCTCACCAGCTGTCCGCTTCCCCGCAGGTCGGTACGCTGCTGATAATTGGGGTTCAGCACGTCGGCGCGCAGACCACCCGTGGTTGCGAGCCGGGCTTGCTCTCCGCCGGGCAGCCCGTATACGCCTCCGAATCCGTCCCATTGAGCCGCAACCGAGTATCGCTTCGAGGTACTCCCACCGGACGCGCTCACGCCGTACTGCCGCAGGTATCCATGGCGGAACGGAGATGAAGCGGGAGCGGCGAGCACGTTGCCGCTGAGCAAGCGGCACCGCCCGCTGGCCACGTCGGCCGCAAAGCAGCGCGCTCCCGACGAGTCCACCGCGCGGAAGTTGCCGGGAAAATCGAGCGGCTGTGCGGCTAACCCTTGCGACGAAAACGCCCGCAGCCGGGACCGACCGGGGACTCCGCGCTTCGTCGTGATGAGCAGCACCCCGTTGGCAGCGTCCGTCCCGTACAGCGCCGTCGCCGCCGGGCCGGGCAGGATCGCGATGGTGGCGATGCGTTCCACGTCGATGTCGTCCACCCGCGAGGTCGTTTGCCCCCCGACAGGCACCAGCAGCGTCGCCGCCTCGTCGTCTGCGCGGATCCCGTCCACGTAGATCTGCGGTGCGCTCGTCCCCAAGAAGCTCGCCGCGCCACGCATCAGGATGCGCGATCCGGTCCCGAACGTTCCCGAGCTGGCGAGGACTTCCAGTCCGGGAACGCGTCCGGTGAGGAGCTCGGTCAGCGTGTGCACCGGAGATTGGCGCAGCAAAGAGTCGACATCGAGCACCGTGACTCCCGCGCCGAGCTCGGTGACCAGACGGTTGCCCGTCAAGAGCGGCGCGGTCGGCGCGGCCTGCGCGTGTGTCGTGTCCTGCTGTGCACTGAGATAAACCGCGAGTAGTGATGCGATGATCGCGAGTGACGCACTGCGGATCGGTGCCATCGACGGACCCTGCGACGGGAAGTCTCACTAAACAAACGCGCGTTGCCGCTCGTCACAAGATGGCACTGTGGCGACGCCGCAACAGTCCAACGCGCCCAGTCAGCGCGCCGCTTTCGCGCCTCCCGTCAGACTGTCCTTGACGATCTGGCCGCCCTTCATCACGAACCCGACGTGCTCGAGCACGGTCACGTCCTGCAACGGGTCGCCCATCACGCCGATCACGTCGGCGAACTTGCCCGGCTCGAGCGCGCCGACCAGATCGCGCCAGCCGAGCAGATCCGCGGCGTTGACGGTGGCCGCCTGGATCGCCTGCAGCGGCGTCGTGCCCCACCGCACCATGTGCGCGAACTGTTTTGCGTTCCAGCCGTGCGGGTACACGCCGGCATCGGTGCCGTAGGCGATCTTCACGCCCGCCTGCACTGCCTTCTTGAAGTTCTCACGCTGCTGGCGGCCCACCAAGCGCTCCTTCTCGATGATCTTCTGCGGGAAGCCGAGGCGCGTATACTCGGCGATGATGTAATCGTCGTTGTAGATGTCGGCGACGAGGTAGGTGCCATGCTCCTTCATGAGACGGATGCCTTCGTCGTCGATCAAGCTGCCATGCTCCACTGAGGCGACGCCGGCGCGCACCGCGCGCTTGATCGCCTCCGCGCCATGGGCGTGCGCCGCCACCTTGCGGCCCCACATCGCCGCCTCCTCCACGATCGCGTTCAGCTCTTCCTGCGAGTATTGCGGCGCCCCGACCGATTCCTCTTCCGAGAGCACCCCGGCGCTCGCCAGCACCTTGATGAGATCCGCGCCGTACTTCACCTCGAAGCGGATCTTCTCGCGAATCTGGTCCACGCCGTTGGCGATCCCCGAGAAGCCATCGAACCGGAGGTAGGGGGACATGCCGTTCACGTCGCCGTGTCCCCCGGTGGCGGAGAGGGGCATGGTGGACACCAGCATGCGCGGCCCCGGGATCGCACCTTCGTTGATCGCGTTGCGCAGCGCCACGTCGACGAACTCGCCGGCCCCGACGTTCCGCACCGTGGTGAACCCCGCGTCGAGCGTCCGTTTGGCGTAGATGTGCGCCCGGACGGCCTCATCGATCGGACTCATGCGGAACAGCTGCTTATAGTAATCGCCGGGGTCCGACGTGATGTGCGTGTGGCAGTCGATCAGCCCGGGCAGCACGGTGGCGTTGCGCAGGTCGATCACCCGGGCATCGCGGGGGGCGTGGCCGGCCACGGCGTCCGCGGGTCCGACCTCCTTGATGCGGTCGCCCTCGATCAGAATCGCCTGATTCGTGAGCACCGTGCCCGTGCGCACGGCAATGAGCCGCCCCGCGCGCACCAGCACGCTGGGGCGCGCGGCCCCGGAGTCCGCCTGAGCGGCGACGTCGTGTCCGGCGAGCAGGGCCGCGACGAACAGCAAGCCGACGCGCCGGGTCATCGCGCGCCTCCGATCGTCTTCTCTACGCGCTGCGCGAACACGTGCGCACCGGCCGGCGCCATGGTCCGGGCGTCCCCCTTGATCTCATAGCTGTCGGCCAGCACCGGCCTCCCGGTCGTGGTATCGAACAACTCGGCCGTGAGCAGCCACACGAGATTCGACAGGTTCGAGATGGTCCCCTTCGCCACCCAGCGGGCGCCGAGCTGCCGCGCGACGGCCACGGCGCAGGCGTTGCCGCACGGATCGCCGCCTGCCTCCGCCGCCGCGACCGCCGCCGCGACGGCGCTGGAATCGACCAGGGTCACCAGCTCGGACGCCCGCAGCGTCGCCAGCAGCTTGCTGGTCGCCGCCGCCACGACCGCCGTGTCGCTCGCTTGGAGCACGTTGGCGTGCTCGCCGTCGAACCGCAGATTCACCACCACGATCGCCGGACGCGCTCCGCCGGTCTGCCCCGACAGACGAGAACCGGCGATCGAGACCAGCATCCATAACAGGACAACACCGCCTGCACGCACGTGAATCCTCCGGGTCGTGGGATGTGCGGAACGGGTGTAATCTAGAGGTCCCTCGACCGCGACACCAATGACCTCGACTCCCCTAACGGCCAGCGATCAGCGCGCCACCGTCGTCGCGGGCTTCCTCGGCTGGACGCTCGATGCGTTCGATTTCTTCCTGGTGGTCATGACGCTGACCGCGATCGCCAAGGAATTCGGGAAGTCGGACGCCGCAATCGCGCTTTCGATCACGCTCACGCTCGCCTTCCGGCCGGTGGGCGCCTTCATCTTCGGACTGCTGGCGGATCGATACGGCCGCAAGCTGCCTCTGATGATCGACCTGGTGTTCTACTCGATGGTGGAGGTGCTCACCGGCTTCGCGCCGAACTACGCCTCCTTCCTGGTGCTGCGAGCGCTCTTCGGGATCGGGATGGGCGCCGAGTGGGGCGTGGGCGCGTCGCTGGTCATGGAGAAGGTCCCGGCCCGGTACCGGGGCGTCGTGTCGGGCTTGCTGCAGCAGGGTTACGCCCTGGGCTACCTGCTGGCAGCAGTGTGTTATCTCCTCGTCTTCCCCCACTGGGGCTGGCGACCGCTCTTCTTCATCGGGGGGCTTCCCGCGCTGCTGGCGCTGTTCGTGCGGGCGCGCGTCAAGGAGTCCGAGGTGTGGCGCGAGACGCGCCACGAGAACTGGAGCGGTTTGGGCCGGACGATCATCTCGAACTGGAAGCTGTTTCTCTACCTGACCATCCTGATGGCGATGATGAACATGGTTTCTCACGGCACCCAGGACATGTATCCCACGTTCCTCGAGCGGGACTGGGGCTTCAGTCCGACGACCCGCGCCGCGCTGACCGCGTTCTCTCAGGTAGGGGCGCTGATCGGTGGTGTGTTGTGCGGGCTCTACTCCGACCGGTTGGGGCGGCGCCGCACCATCGGGCTCGCGCTGGCCGGCGCGGTGCTGACGGTCCCAGTCTGGGCATTCGCACCGACGCTGCCCTTGCTCTGGGCCGGCGCGTTCATCATGCAGTTCTTCGTCCAGGGCGCATGGGGCGTGATCCCCGCGCACTTGAACGAGCTCTCGCCCGATCCGGTGCGAGGGTTCCTGCCGGGTTTCGCCTACCAGTTCGGCGTGGCGATCGCGAGCCAGATCCCGCACGTGCAAGCACTGTTCGCCACGCGCACGAGCTACGCACAGGCCATGGCGCTCTCCGCGGCCATCGTCTTTATCCTCGGCGCCCTGGTCGCGGGGCTCGGACCCGAGCGCCGGGGAGTGGCGTTCGGGCTACGGGTGGGAACGAGCAACGGCCCGCGCTGAGCGGGCCGTTGTCGCGGGGCGAGCGGGAAGTCAGTTCGAGTTGCCCGACGGTGACGTCCACACCGTGGTGTTCACGGTGATGTTGTCGAGAAACACAAACCCGGGGCCTACGTCCGTCCCCTCGTCGAACACGATTGCCAGGCTCGAGATCGTGGCGTTCGCGGGATCGACACCAACCGCCT
>Ga0209804_1000191_pt1 | contig 53642 bp, 41 predicted proteins | sample GraSoiAngelo_139_FD_185896 | JGI IMG/M metagenome (GOLD analysis project Ga0209804, IMG submission 185896) | Grasslands soil microbial communities from the Angelo Coastal Reserve, California, USA - 14_0929_12_20cm (SPAdes) (version 2) | ecosystem: Environmental > Terrestrial > Soil > Grasslands ... | reverse complement strand
ATACAGGTTGAGTGCCTGCTCAAGGTGTGATGCTGCGTTGCCAAGTGATTCGTCACGGGTAGATTGCTTGTGGTATGCCTTGCTTATAAACACCATAGCAATTTGCAGATGGAGGAAGTCATTTTGCGAGGTGTCGTTTTGGTGCTGGTTCATCCAATTTTCCACGACTCGGACCGCAGCATTATAGTGCCCGGATTCTTGTAGTTGAACCATGCGGGTTACAGCTTCCCCTCGGCCGCGAGGAGGTTTTTGACATGCACAAAGAGTGGAACAGATTGTGAATAAGGTCAGGCAGGTGGCTCTAGTAGCGTGGTTCATGACAGTAGGTGGTTCATCTAGAAATAGCACGGAAAACGACTTCCAGGTGGTTTGCGTGCGTCTTCGGAGTCTGGCAACCATTAGTCACAGCTTAACACGCGGCCTTGGACGTGAGACGATACCGGGCCGGGAGGATACATGGACATCTTAGCAGCCTTGAAGCGGGAAGAAACGAAGTTACAAAAGCAGGCGGACACAGTGCGTGCAGCGATAAAGATTCTAGCCGGTAGAGTAGCCGGCAGCGGTAAACGGATTGGCAGGAAGAAACGCGTGATGTCTGCAGCTACGAAAGCGAAGATTTCAAAGGCGACGAAAGCGCGGTGGGCAAAGCTTAGAGCAGCGAAGGCGAAGGGGAAACACTAGACAGGCGCGGCTGCCACACGGAGTTAACTCACCATATTGCTCCTCACCCCGCTGCAGCGTGTGCCTGATCGAGGGCAGAGCATCGAAAACGGCCAACATCTGAACGGAGGTACATACCAGACCAACACCATCGTGATTGCGAAGGGTATGCTTGCCAAAACGACAGCGCGATAGATTGTTTCCGGTTTAGCTGGCACCAATGTGCGTAGGGGTACAAACCACTTGAAAACGAACCTAAAAATTGCGTCGGGAACGATTAGGTACAAGACAACCAGAAAAGAAAGTACGAGCGCGAGCACACTGAAAAGACTACGCTGCGGCGGCAGTATTCGCCGCGCGCTTGATAATTATTTGCTCGCCGTTGGGCCCGGTCAGTGTATATGCCTGGTTCTGAGCTAGGGCAGCGACAATCTCGTCTTTCTTGGCATTGACTGTTTCCCGTAGCCAAGCAGGAACTGAGCCGTCCTGGATGAGTGCCGCCAATTCCTTTAGTGAGGTGACCATTTCTACCCTCGCTTTATGGATCCTCCTTGAAGCCCTGGGCAGCTTCTTCTATTTCTTCGATGGTGAGCGGTCTGGCGGTCATTGCGCACCGCCTTTGTCAGACGGCACAGGCTTACCGGGGAACACGTAGCCGCTGCGAATCCATTCCAATACGGTGTATCGCTGTCCGGGCTTTTTCTTCTTCGGTTTGGGTGTGGGTTTCGACTGCTTTGGGAAACAAAGTACACTGCTTGCAGCTTTCATGGGAGCTTACCCTCCTGTGTGGGTTAGGCTCCGTCGAGTGTTCTAAGCACTCGCCGGGGCCGTTCTGCTTTAGCTTATCTATAACCTCACGATGAGCAAGAATGAGCAGACTAGCGCACCGTTGAAAACGTGGGAGCCTGCCTTCCTGATAAAGTGTGAATAATCTTGAGCATGGGTGAGCAGGTTTGAGGAGTGGGCGGGCGCAGAATCCTGAAGCTAGCGCGTCTGCCAGTTCCGCCACTCGGGCACGAGTGAGAAAAGTTGGTCCTGACGGGAGCCAACTGCGCTAACGAGGCATTTTTGATTCTGCCCGCGGGCTTCTTCTTTGTCAACGAGAGCAGGGTGTTAGCGAAAAGGGAGTCAAAAACGCGGAGAATCGAGGGACGAGAGCCGTTCTAGCGTCTTTCGCCGTGCAGCAATTTTCCTGATAGATGACCCTAGAAATTTCGATTTGCAGTGCTATACTCCCCGGCTAGAAACAGCTTTACCCCTTGCTGGCCGCAGGGGCGGTCGGCAGGGTGGGCCGGTTCCATCGGGAGGTTGCCATGGAAAACACGCTTACTCCCCCAATCTTTTATCTTCTGGTTGTCTGGGGCATCGTTACCGCCGTCTTCGTTATCCTGCTGATCTGGCGCGGCGTCTTATCCAGCCACGAAGACGATCAGATCTTCCTCGACGCGGCGGAAGAACATATGGCCAGGGAGCAGCGCGAGTTGGTTGCTAAGATCACTACGCTGTCCCGTCCACTGCTCATTACCGGCGTCCTCTCGGGCATTCTTCTCTTGCTTGCCGGCGGGCTGTGGATTTATGAAGGCCTGAAGCGCAATTTCTGAAGCCTTTCGGTCCGCACGTGGCCCTTGTGGCGGCCGGCTAGAGCCCTTTTGGCTTTGTGGGTGTCCGCTGGGGTGTGGTCGAGTTTGCAGGAGTGGGCTGCAGACCCGGCGTGAGAGAAGTGTGGTTGTGCACAATGACCCACTGGTTGTTTCGTTTTTCGACCACTACGCTCATCTGACCCTGCGATTCCATCGGCTGCCCGTCTAACGTAGCCGAAAAGTCCCATTGATAGCATGCCCAGCCGGTGTTTCCATTTACCTTGATATACGTGTTCATGCGGTCCATGCGTACGCGCTGCACGCGCGCGCGTTGCTGCTGGTAAACCGCCAGGTAGTTCGCCCAGCCGATGACCGGCGGCGCCCACGAGCCGCTCACCATGGAGACATCGTCCGCGTACGTGGAATGCAGTTTTTCCACGTCACCTATCTGCCAGGCCCCCAGCATCACCGAGAGCATGAAATCAATTTGCTGCTCATCACTCATGGTAGCGAGTGTTTTTGAAGTATCTGTGGATTGCGGTTGGTCTTTTTTCTTCTTCTTTTCTTTCTGCCCTGCGGCTGGACCAATGTTTGTCATAAGAAATACGGCCGCCAATAAGACCCACTGTAATTTCAGACCGCGCTGATTTATCCCGAACTTTTTCTTCATGCGTATTGGCCCCTCTGGAGCAAGAGAATAACACGCCGGATTACAACCAACTTGTGGGCGGCGCCGTTGTGTTGCGTTGATTACTTCGCCTGCGTGGCGCTGAGGAGGTTCACAAACAGCCGGTACGCGCCCGGGACTCCTTCTGGCAATTCCCGGAAGAACGCCAGGCCGGTGTAAATATACGTGCCCTTGCCATAGCGCGCGTAGACCAGCCCTCCATCGAGGTCCGGCTCGCCAGGATCATGCATCGCCAGCAACGCCGTGTACTTCGGATCGAATTGTGTCCAGAAATAGAGGCCGCGTTCTTGCACCCAACCCTTGAAATCTTTCTGCGTGATTTTGTTCGGCGTATTGAGCAGCGGATCGTTTGGTTTCAGAAACTTCACGGGAGAATTCTCATCCGTGATGCGCGGAAGCGGCCGCGGCGCCGCTGGCGGGTCTTTCGCGGGCGGGAGCGGCGGCGAGATGAGCGCCGGATACGGAGCGGGTTCGAGTTTGTCCCAGACGAAGTCGCGGTTGTACTGCACCACGAGACTGCCCCCGTTCGAGACGTAATCGAGCAGCCGCTGATTCGCTCCCGGAAGCTCAGGGCGCAATTCGTACGCCCGTACCCCCACGACGATCGCGCGGAAGCGCGACAAATCCCCAAAGGCCAGTTCTTTTGCGTCCAGCATGTCCACCTGGAGGCCCAGCCGCCGCAGCCCCTCCGGTATCGGCTCGCCCTCCGCGGTTAGGTAACCAACGCGAAGGTTTTGCGGCACGGCGACGCTGAACGCCTGCACAACACATTGCGCCGGCTCGCTCCAGAACTCCGTCGGCAGGCTCGGCAGCGGCTCCAGCGAAAGAGTCAACCTCTCGGCATGCAGACCTCGTGAGCGGTCCGCGGCGCGTTCCGCATACGCCGTGATTTTGTAGCGCCCCGCGGCAAGTTTTTCAGGCGGCGTGGCCGTCACGCGCGCGTAGCGGTCTCCGGTCCCGCTAAATTTCAGCGCGACCGGAGCGCTGGCCTTCCATCCTTTGGGGACCACGAGCCCAACGTGCACTTGGTCTGGCTCAGTGGCATAGGAGTGCACGCGCAGCAGAACAGCAAACGGTTTTCTCGGCTTGGACAAATTCTCCAGATCTTGTTTCGGCTCTACTGCCAGCGTGTACGGGGGAACCACCAGGGGAGTCATGCGGTCCACGCGCGTCGACGTCGACCGCACGCTGGTCACTGGCGAAACCACCGTGAACGAATAGCCGTCAATCACGGCTTCCTGGCTGGCGGTCATCAGCGGCGGCGGCTCCGGCAGAATGGCCACTGCAGCCCCGTCCGGCGGGCGCGGTGGCTTTTGTTCCGTCTTGACCGGGAATCGAATCACGTTCGCGGATTCTGGTTTTTCCTCCGAGACGCTCCATTCCGACGGCAGCCTCAACGAGGGCTTCTTTAAATCCACGGAAATTCCCTCGCGGTGGCGTGCGTCCACCCGCACAGTGAAGGGTTCTCCGGGAACGATTTCACTGCGGTCGCTCACGGCTTCCACCCGCAGCCCAGCCACAAGCGCCAAGGCTGCCTCGACTTTTTCCCGCTTGCGTTCCGTGCTGCGCGCGAGCGAAAGGAGCGGCTCAGGATTATTGCCCGCAGGATTTGGCTTGGGCACTTCATGCAACTTCCGGCCGGCTTCCACCAAAGAGCTTGCCGCCGCTTTAAAGTCCAGGCGCAAAGCTTCGTCGCGCGCCTCCGCCAGGGCGGAATCCACCGCTCGCATCAGCGGATCCACGCCCATGTTCCCCTCTTCGTAATCCTCGTCCAGCGGACCGAGCGGCTGAGCGAGCATTGCCGGATTCAGCTCTTGGCCGCCCTCGCGCTTTAGCGCGACAGGACGCCGCAGGAAGGGCGAGCCAAGGAACACGGCAATTCCCTGCGAACGATGGTTGGCGAAAGCATCCAGCCCGATCTCGCGCCATGTTTTGCCATAAAGCGGCGACGTTTCATCCAGCGGAAGTACGTAGCCCTGCGGTTTTTCGCCGCGGTCCAAGTCCAGCACAACCACTGGCTTGCGATCGCCCCAAGGCAGCAATTCTTTTTTCTCCGATGCCGGCCCGTGCAGTAGGAAGGAAGGATCCGCCGCCAATTGCACGGCTTTCGGCGTGAGCAGCCCCGACGTCTGATGGTGCCCGTGTCCCGTGTGCACTCCGCCCCACCCATTGATCACCACGTTAGGGCGGAACATGCGAATCACCCGCACCATATCTTCAAGAACCTGTTCGCCCCAGATTTGTTCGGTTTCTTCCGGCGTCTTCGAGAAGCCAAAATCCTTCGCACGCGTGAAATACAATTTCACGCCGTAGCCGCGCGTGGCGGCCAGCAGTTCCTGGGTGCGAATCAATCCCAGTTGTGGCGCTTGTTCAGGCCCAAGGTCATTCTGCCCGCCCTCGCCTCGTGTCAAGGAAAGCAAAGCCACGTCTGCGTGGAGTCCTCGGGCCAGATAGGTCAGCACTGCGCCCGACTCATCGTCTGGATGCGCCGTCACGTAAAGGATTCGCGTGGTAACGCGCGCACGCTCGATCGCTTCCACCGTCTCCGGCAATCCCGGGCCGGTTCCCGGTGCTGGCGGGAATTGTGCGTAAGCGCCATTGGAAAAGGCCGTACCGGCGCCACTGGCTAGCAAGACAGCGATCGCGAATCGCTTATGTGCAGAATTCACCTGTCCCCCAAAAGAATTCAGCTTGGGATTCCCGGCTGCCGACTGTCAACCGTCGACGGCAAACTCGCAAAAGGCCATTGTCGCACTTCCCGTGCGCGGATCAGAAATGCCAGCGCACCAAGCGCAATCCCCGCAAGTCCCTTCCGCATCTGTCCTGTCTGCCAAAACAGCCAGCCCCACGCAACCATGGTCAGCACTGCCGGCACGGGATACAGCCACATCTTGAATGGCAATCGCTGCGTGCCCCGGCGTTTCCGCAGCAACATCACGCCAACCGCTTGCCCGATGAACTGCACGATCAGCCGCATGGCCAGAATTCCCCTTATGGCCTGTGACAAGGTCAGCGACATGCTGAAAATGATGGCGAGTCCAGAAAGAAACAGGAGCGATATGTGAGGGAAGTGCTTTGTGGGATGCACGCGGCCGAACACGCGGAAGAAATTCCCGTCTTGCGCCGCTGAATAGGGCACTCGCGAAGCTCCCAGCAACACCGAAAATGCCGAAGCCACGGCAATCCAAAGGATCATGGCCGTGACTACGCGCGCCGCCGCGTGCCCATACAGTCGTTCGACAAACAAACTGGCAATAAAGTCCGAAGTTTGGGCTTCCCGCCAGGGCACCACGCCCAAAATGCTTGTTTGCATGGCCAGGTAAAGGACGGCAATGCCGAGGACGGAAAGAAATATTCCTCGCGGGATGTTCCGCTCCGGATCTCTAATCTCGCTTCCGAGGTGGCAGATATTGTAGTAACCCCAGTAACTGTAAATGCTGTTCACCATCGCGGACCCCAGTCCGGCAAACCAGATCCATGAGAAACTGAATGCATTTGGTGGGAAATCGAACGCCAGCTTCGCATCGAAGTGCCGCATCCCTCCCCAAATGAGCCAGACTATCGTTCCCACCACTCCAATCCACAACAGAACGGAGATCTTGCCGATGGTCGTGATCCGGCGGTACAGCAGAAAGGCGATGAAAACGACCAAGCCTCCGGAGATGAATTTTCCCTGTCGCGTGGTCAGCGGATACAGGTATCCCGCATATTTGGCAAACCCGATCGAAGCGGAAGCCACCGAAAGCGGCGCTTGCACTAGCGTCTGCCAAACGAACAAGAACGACATCAGCCGGCCCCACTTTTCCGGACCGTACGCTTCACGCAGAAAAACGTAGGTGCCGCCGGCCTTGGGCATTGCTGCGCCCAATTCCGACCAGACAAAGGCATCCAGGGTAGCTAGTACCGCTCCCATGAGCCACGCAATGAGCGCCTGCGGGCCGCCCATCGCGCGAATCACCAAAGAGCTGACCACGAACGGACCGATGCCCACGATCTCGATCATGTTTAGCGCGACGGCCTCTTTCAGGCCTAATCCGCGCTCGAGACGGGGGCTTGCCGCCTTGTCTGTCACTTTATCGGTTGTCGTCATTAGCCCGCAGAGAATAGCAAAACCACCTCATACCGCCTAACGCTGATTCCACGGTTTGCAGCGATCTCGGGACAGCTTAAACTCGTCCAGCGCAAAGCCCGACCTTGTGCGAAACTTCTCTGGAATGAAAATCGCTAACCCCTTGGCGTCGTTTCGCAATTCCGCTGTCGCTTGCTTGTTTCTCCTGCTGTTTTCAGCCAACCCCGCCCACACTTCTCAGCTCGCCTTGCCGCCCGAAGTTCCGGCCATCCTCGAAAAAATCTACGCTTTCGATCTCGAAGACGCTTCAAAAGCCGCGAAACACCTGCAGAAAGAGCGGCCCGATGATCCGCTTGGCTATCTCTTGGAATCAGACGCACTCTGGTGGCGTTTCTGGTGTACCGCGGCCGAGTTCAAATACGGGATGAGCGATGCCCGCCGCCGCGGGAAACTTCCTGCCGATCAGCATTATTTCGAATTGGCAAGCATCGCTTCCTCGCTGGCTTCCGCCCAACTCAAGCAGAGCGAGTCCGCGGAAATGCAGTTCTACGCGGGCATGGCCGATGCTGCTGCGGCGCGCCTGTTCGCCTTACGCGGCGAAAATCGCAATACCGCCCGGTTTGGCGTCCACGCTCGCGAACATTTTCTTCGCGCCAAGACTCTCGATCCCCATCTGGCCGACGCCGATTTTGGCCTTGGCCTTTACAACTATTACGTGGACACCCTCAGCGCCTTGGCCAAAATCATGCGCTTCTTTATGGGCATTCCCGGCGGTTCGAAGCAGGAAGGCATCCGCCTGCTCGAGAACTCCATGGCCGACGGCGTGCTGACTCCCAATATCGCCCGCTTTTATCTGGCGATGAATTTGCATCGCTACGACCAGCAGTATGAGCGCGCTCTGAACGTCATCAGCCCATTGGCCGAAAAATATCCCTCGAATCCGCTCTTTCAATTGGCTCGCGGCGACCTCTTAGCCAAGCTCGGCCGCAAACAGCAGGCGCTGGTCTGCTACCGAGCTGCCGCCGCTTTGTCGGCAAGCGACCCCCATTGCCACTCGCGTATTCAGCAGTTGGTGCGCGCCGCTATCGCCGCCCTCGGCTTGCCTCTCGAACCTGAGTCTCGCTGATTCCTGCGCTGCGATTTCGGTGGTTCCTTTTCCTCCCGCGGTCTTGGCTTCCGCATTGACCTGCCCCCTTCTCGGATGGTAAGCATGTAGGGTTGCGAAAGCGCCGTGATTCCCTACTGAGCGTCCTCGAGCAAAAAAGGGCGCGAGAGGCTCAAGCAACGCGCTTTCCGAATCGGACTTGGTCAACGCTTCGCGCGGATTTGGCATCACATCCCCTCATGTGCCCGGGATTGCGGCTCCCCGCCGTTTTGCTCGGGGTGGACACGAAAAAAGGAGTGGGAATGACCCGGGTTTGGACACCAATAGCTTTCGCCCTTTTGGCGATTTTCGCGGTGGCTGGCTGCAACGACTACGGCAACACCTTTCAGAGCCCCGGCGGCGCCTCGCTGACTTTCTTGTCCCCCCCTCAAATCCCTGCTTCTACGTGCGTATCCGCATCACCGTCTTGCCCAACCTTCTTATTAACGCTCAATGGCGGCGGTTTCGTCCCCCAAACAAGAGTGCTGTGGAACGGCAAGACTTGCCCCCTCAGTACAAGCTCCGGTGCATCTACCGCTCCATGCCTAACCAACATCACGCTCGACACCAACAACAACGTTACCGTGTTAACCGCGACGATCACGGCGGCCCTACTTGCCAAGCCCGGAACGGCAACCGTCAACACCATTAATCCCAACTCCAATTACGGAACCGGCACCAACGGCCTCTCCAACCCGCTCACCTTTATCATCGACAATCCGCCCAATCCGGTTCCCACGGTCACTTCCGTTGCTCCCGCATGCGTTGTTGCCGGAAACCCTCCGGGAATTACCGTGACCGGCACGAATTTCCTTAATGGCTCTACTGACCCCACACAGGTTTCCACCGTGAATTGGACACTTGGAGGATCCCAACTCCAGCTCACAGCTCCGACAGCGTCCACTGCGACCCAAATAAACGTAACGATTCCCGCTACAAACATCAGCGCCGCAGGGAACGCTACGGTTAGCGTCTACAATCCGCCTTCCGCGCCTGTTCCAAACGTTCCTGGCAGCACCGGCAGCGGCGGCGGCACAAGCACGATCACGGCACAGACCACGGTCATGGTTCAGCCTTCGGGCGGAGCTTGTCCTGCGGCTGCCAACGGGCAGGCCGCCTCGGCAACCGCAGCCGTCGCCGAGGAAACGCCCGCTCTTAGTTTGGACGGGCGCTACGTCGCCTACACCGCGGTGCAGAGTGAACGCGCGCAAATCTTTTTGCACGACACCTGTGAAGGCGCTAGAGCAAGCTGCCAGCCGCATACTTCACTGCTTTCCGTCACCAAGGAGGGCGACGCCGCTGCCGGTGACAGCCACGCGCCTTCCATGAGTTCCGACGGCCGCTACATTGCTTTTAGCTCGGACGCAAACAATCTCGTCGAAAATGCGCCGTCGGGGCGCCAGATTTATTTGCGCGATACCTGTGCCGGTGCTGGCGACTCCTGCAAAACGTCCACGCTTCTGATTTCCACGGATTCTCGCGGCGCTTTCGTCGGCACGGAAAGTATTCTTCCTTCAATCAGCTCTTCGGGGCGCTTCGTCGCGTTTCTCACCATCACGCCGAGCCATGCGCCGAATCATTCTGCCGCGGAAGCGAAATCTTCCAGTGCTGCAACCAATAGTGGCTATCGGCAGGTATTTGTTCGCGACACTTGCGTCGGCGTTGCCAATTGCACGCCGAAGACGACGCGCATCTCTCTGCAACCTGGGGATGGAGGCGGAACCGATGCGGCGCCCGCGGGTCCCGCTCTGAGTGGCAAAGCCAAACACGTTGCGGTGACCGGCGCGAAAACCTCGACGCTCTTTACCCGCTCCGTCCCCGTGGACGACCGCGTCTTTCTGGCCATCACCAGCGACCACCGCTAATTCGTCGGTAGTCGCATTCTTTTGTCTTTTCTTTTTCTCTTTCTCCGTGCCTCTGTATTCTCCGTGTTTAATCTTTATTCTTAGGCTGTAAACTGACGGCTGTCAGCTTTCCTAGTGCCTAGCTGCTAGTAGAACCTCACCTTAATGTCCGGCCTTTTCTCCAGATGCACGGAATCGATGAACCGCACTTGCCGGTCATCAAGCGTCAGAATCATCGAGCTGGTGCGCACGCCTTCTCCGAAGAATCGCACGCCCTTCAGCAGATTGCCGTCGGTTACGCCCGTGCACGCGAACACCATCTTTTTTCCTGGCGCCAAATCCTCCGTATCGTAAATGCGCTTCGGATCCTTCACTCCCATTTTCCCCAGGCGCTCGGCGTCCTCCGGCTTGCTGATGACCAGCCGCGCCTGGATCTGCCCATTCAAACAGCGCAGCGCCGCCGCGGTCAGCACGCCTTCCGGCGCGCCGCCCGTTCCCATCACCGCGTGCACACCCGTGCCCAGGACCGCGGCGGAGATGCCCGCGGACAAGTCGCCGTCGCCGATCAACCGGATGCGCGCCCCCGCTGCGCGAATGTCGTCAATCAGTTTCTCGTGCCGCACGCGGTCCAGTACCACCACCACTAAATCCTCCACGTCGCGGTCCAGCCTCTTCGCGATGGACTTCAGGTTGTCCGCCGCGGGCGCGTCCAAATCGATCGCGCCCTTGCAGGACGGCCCGACCACAATCTTCTCCATGTACAAATCCGGCGCGTTCAGCAACCCACCGCGCTCGCTAGCCGCAAGCACGGCGATGGCGTTCGGCGCGCCCGTGGCACACAGGTTCGTGCCTTCCAGCGGGTCCACGGCGATGTCCACTTGCGGAAAAAGTGCCTTTGGCGCGTGCGTTGCGAGCCCCACTTTTTCCCCGATGTACAACATCGGCGCTTCATCGCGTTCGCCTTCTCCAATTACCACCGTCCCGTCAATTTCGACCGAGTCCATGGTTTTGCGCATGGCCTCGACGGCCACTTCGTCGGCCTTGTGACGGTCGCCGAACCCCATCGTGCGCGCGGCCGCAATCGCCGCGTTCTCCACCACGCGCAAAAAGTCCAGACTAAGCTGTTCTTCCATGCATTCCCTCTCCAGTTTGGCCTTCTAGCATCGCCGCGAACCCCTTCAGCACGCCCCGACCTGGTCGGGGCGGCGCATATCATAGGCCAACTTCCCACCCACCGTCGACAAGAGAGCGGCCCTGCGACGAACCAGCAGACATCTTTCTTGGACGACACACGGCTCCGAAGTACAATCAGCCACATTCCTGGTGTTCACTGTCCCTCAATTCCCGGCCGGAGGCACATCCGATGACGCGCCCCTTGCAATTGCATGCAGCGCCTGGTCCTATGGCCATCGACCCTGCGGACACCGCGCTCCTCGTCGTCGACCTGCAGAACGACTTCGGCGCCAAAGGCGGACTTTTCGACCACGCCGGAATTGACATTTCCATGATTCAGGCCGTCGTGCACCCCACGGCGAGTGTCTTGGCCTCGGCCCGCCGCGTCGGCATGCCCATCGTTTACCTGAAGATGGGTTTTCAGCCGGACCTGTCCGATCTCGGCTCCCCGGATTCGCCGAATCGCGTGCGGCATCTGCTCTTTGGCGTCGGAAAGCGCGCTCACGCCCCGGATGGCTCAGTGAGCCGCTTCCTCATCCGCGATACCTGGAATACGGAAATTCTTTCCGAGCTCAAACCGGAAACCGGCGACCTCGTCCTCTACAAACACCGCTTCAGCGGTTTCTATGAAACCGAATTGGAAGCCGTCTTAAAACAGCGTGGCATCAAGAATCTCATTGTCACGGGATGTACCACCAGCATATGCGTCGAGTCCACAGTCAGAGACGCCATGTTCCGCGACTATTCGTGTGTCGTCCTTTCCGATTGCACCGCGGAGCCCATTGGCTTCAACTTGCCCAGAACCAATCACGAGGCCTCACTTCTCACAATACAAACGCTGTTTGGCTGGGTCTCCACGTCGAACGATTTTCTCTCCGCTATGGAGTCCCAACCCCGAGCGGCCGCGCCATCGCAATCCTAGCCGATCCGCACCGCCAGCCACGGCTTTCTTCCAACCCCCAAGGGTCTTGCACCGCTCCGCAGGCGCCCCTTACAATTTCAACGTGTTCGACGCACATCGCTTGCTGCTCTTCATGGCCGCTGCCGTGCTTCTGGCCATCACGCCAGGCCCCGGCATTTTCTACGTCCTGGCGCGCAGCCTAGCCGGGGGAAAGCGCGAAGGCGCCCTCTCTTCCCTTGGCACATTGGTTGGCGGACTCTTCCATGTGTTTGCCGCGGCCCTGGGCCTTTCCGCGATTCTTGCCGCCTCCGCTGTGGCGTTTCACTCCGTCAAATACGCCGGCGCCGCCTATCTCGTTGTGCTCGGCATTCGCATGATCCGCACGCGCAACGCTGAAATGACCGCGGCAGCCGCGGGCGCGTCCAAAGGCGCCTTTCGTCAAGGCGTCCTCACCGAAGTCCTGAACCCCAAGACCGCGCTGTTCTTCCTCTCCTTCATTCCGCAGTTCGTTGCCCCCTCCCACGGACATGTCTTCTTGCAATTCGTCGTGCTCGGCTGCGCCTCGGTCAGCCTGAATACCGCCGCCGACCTCCTGGTCGTCACCATGGCCTCGCCTCTGGAGCGCAAGCTGAAGAACAGCATGCGCTTCCGGCGCCGCCAGCGCACCGTGTCCGGCCTTGGCATGGTTGGCCTCGGCGCCTACCTCGCCCTCGCCGATTGCAAATAAACGATTGCGGCTCCGCCCGGAAAACGCCAGATCGTCGGCGTACCGCGTGTAACACGGCCCCTGCCGACTTCGCCAACCCCGCCAAGCGGCAGGCCGCCCCATAGAAGCACAAGTTGGCAAGCGCCGGTGATGTGCACGCCCCTTGCGGCAGGTGCGGTCGGGAATAAAGATCACGGGCTTGTCGCAAACGCTGCCGGTCCGCCGCCAGCCCAGCCTCTTTCCACACGTCCGGCGGCGCCGCGTTGCGCACAGATTCCGCCGAGCAAGTCGGCAACGTCCTCCGGATAGCGCGCCGTCCGGAAAAAGGTTTGAATCCGGCCCGCACTTAAGGACGGAAAGAAATCCTGCAAATCCAGCCGCACCACGACGCGCTGGCCCACGTGCGGTGCGACAAACGTCCTGCTGGACCGACCTTTGCGAAACCCGTGCGCCCAATCGTGCACCGGAGTCTTCTCGAGAATCTCCCGCAAGATTTTTCGCTGCAATTCTTTTCAGTCGTTTCTTAGGCGCTTCAATCAGCCGAGGGTCGCCGGATTCCTTGGCCAGCACGCGATAGTGATAGTGCCTTAGCCGCGGAACATTTCTCTTGCAGCCGAGCCACTTCAGGTCCGCAAACCAATGCAGCTCGCTCACCGTCAGTCCCAGCCAATCAGCCAGCTCCCCTGTCATCGCGATCGCCGGAACGTTCCAACCCAACGCCGCTCTCGCAGGCCGCATTTGCGTCGGCTCGGCGATCCAAACGCGACGAGATGCTAGCCCTTCACGTTCCCCTGGGTAACCCCAGAGGCTCAACCGAGCCGAAGCTCGATCCAAGCCCGCTTGGAGCACCCGTCGCGGCCCGATTATACATATACAATCGCTAACCCTTTCTCACTCCAGGTCGGTCACTGGGAAAACTGCGGGCGCCTACATCCATCTTCCACTGTGGAATTCATCGGGCGCAATTGCGCGGAAGCCTTATTCTGGAAACGGCTTGGGGTCGATGCCAGGGACGAGCTTCATGGCGTTCTGGTAATAAACCTTTTTCAGGACTTCGTCGGGAACCTGGAAACCATAGATGCGCCAGAAGGCGTGGCGCGGGCGGTAGTACTCGAAATACTCGTCGCGCGTTTCGAGCGCCCGGAAATACCATTTGTATTCGTTCACATCGTAAATGTCCTTGCCCATCAGCACGCGGTCCTGATACTTCAGCAGGAAATCGTGCGCCGAATAGGGCTGGCGGCCGAGTTCGGACAGCACTGCGGCGATGTCCACGTACATATTCGGCAGGGAATCGAGCGTTTTCCCGAGCCGCTCGAGGTCGTTTCCGTGAAAGGCGAGGTGCGCGGCGATGAAATTCGTTCTCGGATGCTTGGCGAAAAGGCGATTGCGCTCGGCAATCAGCGTTTCAAACGGCGGATATCTTCCCGGCGGCCGCGCGCGCCCGGGAAACTGCTTCAGCTCGAGCCAGCGCTCGTTGTGATAGTCCCAGGGATCGAAAAACGGCGAAGGCTCGGCAATGTGAATGAGAACGGGGATGCCCAGTTCGGCGCATTTGTCCCACACGGGATCGAATTCGGGATCGTCCGCGTGGACCCGCTCTCCGTTGGCATACTTCACGTCCATGCCGAAATTCTTGAAGATTTTCAGGCCTTGCGCGCCGCTGCTCTTTACATCGTGTTCGAGCCGCGCCGCGGCGCGCTTGCCGTAACCGGGAGTGTCGATGTCGTCGTAGCTCAGGTTGGCGAAGACCACGAAGCGGTCGGGATGGCGCCCCTTCATCGTGGCTACGGTCTGCCGCAACTGCTCGCCGGTGCCGCCGCTCAGGTTCACCATGACGCGCAAGTTGATGCTGTCCATTTCTTTCGCGAGTTGGTCGGCCTGCTCTGGCGTGGGATTCCAGTGATGGCTGTGAATGTCAATGAACGGAAACTTCGCGCGCTCGATTTTGTGTTCTTTGGTGACCAGCGTTGACCTGGGCTGATACTCCTCAATGGTCGGCGTTTGCGAATACTTCTTCTGATCCTGCTGCGCCGCGCGAACACCCCCCCACGCAAGCAACACGGCAGAGATTGCAGAAGAAAGTCCAATGACAAGAATGAGGGCGCGTCTGGGTTTCATGAAACTCCGGATGGTCAAGAGTGTAAGACTCATCTTCCCACCGGAGGGTTAGCAGAAGTTTAGGAATCCTTTAGTAGTTGTCGCCGGGTCTGAAAATCACTGAGCCGATTATGCCGAATACGCACGGCTCGCTCGCGTGGGCGTATGGGTGACGGCCACAAGTCCTATGAATTGTGGTCTGCCGGCATAGTGAGGCGCGGCGCCAGTGCGTTTCATTGCCGTGTACGTACCTTTTGCTAAACGGAATACCCAGACGAAGAAGTCGACAGTTCACAGTTAGGAAAAAATTAAACACAGAGAACGCCGGTGCAGAGACCACCACATTGGGTCCGTTGCGCACCGACGGCGCGCCAATGGATCTCTTGCCACCATGCTTTGCTACCAAGGGGTCAGCGGGAGGCCAGAAATGTGCGAGGCGCTTCCTTGGACTCCACTGCGGCGCGGCAAACGTACAGAACGTCCTGCGTGTTTTTCCGCGACCTACCTTCGTAGTCGTCGTGATCTTGAGGCAGAAGATCGATGACGTGGCCGAATTCGTGGAGAAGCGCAAGGACTTGGGCGTGGAAAGAGCCGCCACGATAAGGCCCGACCTGAATCGGCCGCGAACCGCGAAAGCTGATGGGGCCGCCTTCAAAGCGATCATCGATTACGCTGGCCATCGAGAAAAAGAAGGCGCCGTTCACGTTGATGGTGACCGTCGACTGGGGTCCTGCGCCCTGCAAGACGCGGGCGACGTAGGGATTGCGGATGATGGAGATGCCCTGGGATTCCGGGCCCTTTCTGACGTAGACGTCGCCGTCCCGGTCAAGAGCGAAAGTGAGCGTTCGGAAAGTGGCGGCGGGGTCGGGATCTTTGGTGCGGTACCAGGCAGAGCAGGCGTTGTCGGATTGCAGGATCTGGAGCACTTTGTCGCGCGCGCGCAGGATGATTTGGCCGCGCTTCCCCGTGGTGTTCAGGTCGTCGCGGACGATGTCGCTGGAAGTCGAGCAGGGGTGGATCGATTGAGCTGCAAGATCACAGGGAGTGACGGGGGCAGAACGGTCCGCCAGCGACGGCGGGACACAGGAAGGTGAGCTGCCGGGCGCTGGGATATCGCCAGAGACCGCATCCAAGGAATTCACCGAATTACCCGAGCAAGTGTTAGCGGAAGAAGAAAGCGCGAGGCGGTGAACGGAACGCACTTCGGCATTCAGGAAGCGCGTTGACTGAGAAAACGTGGGTACACTGACAACGCCTGAAGCGAGAATAGCAACGACGGCCTGAGCGCTCCTGCGGGCGGTGTGCATCTGGGTCTCCTGCCCGGACCTGTAACTCACCACAGACCGCTTCGGAGATCCCCCAGGTGACCGTCAAACCGGAGGCTGCTCAAGGAGCGGTTGAACCTCGATCCGGGACTGTTTGGGAAGACGAAGCGCGGCAGAAAGAATCACCTCAAACTTTTCTGGAAAAATTGTCATGGTGGAACATGCAGAAACAGAGCCATTTCTGCCAAGCGGGCGCGACTCGGTAACTTTGTTAAATTTAGAAAACCTCCATGCGGATGCACTTGCATTGCTTCGCCCGGGGCTCTGGATAACGCCGCGCCACTACAAGAGCTGGCCTGAGGAAGGATTTGTCAGAAACGGACCATAGCGCGGCTTGACAGCGCAAGCGATGAGACCTAGGCTGCACAACTTGCCGTGGTCGGTAGAGTGCAGGCAGCGAAGGGGGACCTCATGAGAACAGGGGAAAAAGTTAGAAGAAGGACAGCGCAAACAATATTGGCTGCTCTCTTTTTCACGGCCGCTGCGTCCCAGTTTGCGCCGTCAGGACGCGCGGACACAGCAAAGTATGCCGTGTCGGTTGAGCGTGGCGCTGCCGCGAAAATGCGCGATGGGGTAACGCTCCGCGCAGATATCTACCGGCCGCAAGCGGACGGAAAGTTTCCGGTGCTGCTGGTGAGGACGCCTTACGACAAGCAGTGGATCATGAATTTCGGGCTGAAGGCGGCAGCGCGCGGCTACGTGGTGATTGCGCAGGACGTGCGCGGGCGGTTCACGTCGGAGGGAGATTGGTATCCGTTCAAAAGCGAATCGCAGGACGGCTACGACACCGTGGAATGGGCGGCGGGGCTGCCTTATTCGAATGGGAAAGTCGGGATGTTTGGCGGGTCGTACGTCGGAGCGACGCAATATCTGGCGGCGATTGCGAAGCCACCGCACCTGGCCGGGATTTGTCCAACCGTGACGGCGTCGAATTATCACGACGGGTGGACCTATCAGGGCGGCGCGTTCGAGCAGTGGTTCAACGAGTCGTGGTCCACAGGATTGGCGCTGGACACGATGCGGCGGCGCACGGAAAAAGGCATGGACGCGCTGGGAGGCAGCAAAGTGCTGCCGCTGCTTTCCTACCCGGTGCTTGAGGGTCCTTCGTCGAACGGCATCGCGACGTATTTCACGGATTGGCTGGCGCATCCGAACTACGACAATTACTGGAAGCAGATTTCGATTGAAGACCACCACGCGGATATCCAGGTACCCATTTTGGGAATTGGAGCGTGGTACGACATTTTTCTCGGAGGAACGCTGCGGAACTATGTGCGGCTAAAAAAGGAGGCAGGCACGGAAGCGGCGCGAAACGGGCAAAGATTGGAGGTCACCGTCGGCGGACACGCGGGCGGCGGAAGAAAAATTGGCGCGGTAGACTTTGGAGAAAAGCTGGAGGTGGATGGGGACGCCAGGATGCTACGGTGGTACGACTGGCTGCTGAGGGGAGAGGCCAACGGCGTTGAGAAGGAAAAGCCGGTCAAGATTTTTGTCATGGGGAAGAATGAATGGCGCGAAGAAGACGACTGGCCGCTGGCACGCGCAAAGAGCACGCGGTATTACTTGCACTCAGCGGGAGGCGCGAATGGCTTGGGAGGGAATGGTACGCTCAACAACACTGCGCCAGTTGAGGAGAAAGCCGACCAGTATGTTTACGATCCGAGCGATGCGGTGCCGACGATTGGCGGGCCGCTTTGCTGCCAGGCGCTGCCGACGGGAATCGGGCCGCAGGACCAGCGGCCGGCCGAGGAGCGTGCTGACGTTCTTGTGTACACCACGGCGGCGTTCGCGAAGGACACGGAGGTGACCGGGCCAGTTTCGCTGGACTTGTATGTGAGCAGCTCGGCGGTGGACACGGACTTCACGGGGAAGCTGGTGGACGTGGGGGCGGACGGATTTGCACAGAACCTGACGGAAGGAATTCTGCGGCTGCGCTGCCGCAATTCACAGGAAAGGCCGGAGCTGGCGAACCCGGGAGAGACCTATCACATCACCGTGGATTTGTGGGCCACGAGCAACGTGTTTCTGGCGGGACATAAGTTGCGGCTGGAGGTTTCCAGCAGCAATTACCCGCGGTTCGACCGCAACCTGAACACCGGCGAAGAGCAGGCGCGCGCAACGCGGATGATTAAAGCCACCAACGTGATTTATCACGACAAGGCGCATCCCTCGGCGCTGATCGTGCCCATCGTGCCGTGAAATGTTCCTCCGAACCTCGCGAGCAAGGAGTTGAAATCCTTACTCGGCGCGCAGGGCCTCCACGGGGTCTACGGTGGTGGCGCGGCGGGAGGGCAGATAGCTCGCTAGCCAGGCAGTCGCTAGGAGTCCGAGGGATGCCGCGGTATAGGTGATCGGGTCGACGGGTCTGACGTTGAACAGGAGCGAGGACAAAAGACGCATTGACACTATCGCCGCGAAGAGACCGCAAGCTACGCCGATGCCGGCCAGCAATAATCCGTGGCGCACGAACATACCGGTAAGACTTTGCTGTTGCGCGCCCAGGGCCATGCGGATGCCGATTTCCCTGGTGCGCTGCGACACCGAGTACGCGATCACGCCGTAGATGCCAACGACGCCGAGTAAAAGCGCCATGCTTCCCGCAACACCGAGCATGATGAGAGTAAACCAAGTGCGGGCCAGTGATCGTCCGTAGTAATACTGCACCGTGTGGACGGCCGCGAGCGGGAGATTGGGATTTACCGACCAGGCCGCGTCGCGAACATCGATGAGAAAGCTTTGCGACCCGGCGCGCGAACTGCGGATAGCGTAGGAAACCTCGCGCCGCACCGAAACATCGTCGGATTCGAAACGGTCCATGATGAGAGGCCAATACGCACACGTGGCAGCCTTCTGATTCACGCCGTCGTCATGGACGTCGCCGACGACGCCGACGATTTCGCGCCAATCATCTTTTGTGCTGACGCGAATGCGCTTGCCGAGCGCCTGAGAAGGATCGCCCCAATATTCCCGCGCGAGATTTTCCGAAACCAGAGCCACGGGAATCCTCTTGTAAGTATCAGTCCAAGTCAGGTCGCGTCCCGCAACCAACGGAGTGCCCATCGTCGCCGTAAAGCCGGGGGAGACGAACTTAAACCGGCTCAGCGGCGGAAGCTGGCCCTCGGTGTAGGTGCGGCCTTCAACAAAAACGGGATCGTGCCATCCGCCTCCGCTCATGGGGATTACCGTGCCGATGCTCGCCGAAGAGACGCCCGGAATCGCCTCGAGCCTGTGCAGGATGTCCTCTTCCATGCGCACGACGCGTTCCGGTTCTTTGACCTGCGTGTCCGGGATGGAGATGCGGAAAGTTTGCAGTCGGTCCGCTTGCGTGAAGCCGGGATTCACTTTAGTCAAGGCTCGAAACGTTCGAATCATTAGGCCCGAACAAATCAGGAGAACCAGCGCCAGCGCCACTTGCACGACGACCAGCACGCTTCGCGCCCGATGTTGTTCCCTGCTGTGACTCAGGCCGCGCGCTCCCTCCCGAATGCCGGTGGTCAGGCGCGCGCCCGCGTACTTGAAGATGGGAACGCAACAGACCACCAGGCTGGCGAGCAGCGCCGCGACCAAAGTGAATAGCAGAACGGGACCGTCAATGCCGATCTCGTGGATGCGCGGCAGTCCCGAAGGCGCTATCGCGCGCAAGACAAGCAAAGTGGCGTAAGCCAAACCAAGACCCAGCGCACCTCCCAGAAGACCAAGAGTGGTGCTTTCGAGCATCAATTCGCCGGCGATTCGGCCCCAACCTGCTCCCAGCGCAGCGCGCAAGGCCAGTTCCTGCCGCCGGCCCTCCACTCGGACGAGCAGCAGGTTCGCCACATTGGCGCAAGCAATCAGCAAGACCATGCCGATGGAACCCATCAGGACCCACAAGACATTGCCTACATTTCCCACGACATCCTGTTTCAATGGCCGGGCGTTCGGTCCGATATGCGCGTCTTCAAACAGTTTCATGCTGAATCCAGGCGGTGTTGGAAAACTGCGCATTACTATGGGAAGCATTCGCGCAATATCCGCGTTCAGTTGCGCGAGCGTGACCCCTGGTTTGAGTCGCGCAAGGCCATCGTAGCTGAAGTTGCCGAGGTTCGTTTTGTTGCGGTCAAATCGGAAGGGAATGATCAATGCGGGATCTTCCCAGTCCAAGAAATGAAAATTAGGCGGCAGCACCCCGATGATTTGCCGGCCCTTGCCGTCGACGAGGAGTGTACGTCCCACCGCGGACGCGTCGCCGCCGAACTTCCGGCGCCAATACCCGTGGGTCAGGATCACTGTTTCGGTTGTGCCCGGCAAATCGTCCTGCTTGGTGAATTCGCGTCCGAGCATTGGCTGGACGCCAAGAAGGGGAAGCGTGCCGTCGGTGACTAGAAGAGCGGAAACCTGCTCGGGTTCGGCGATCCCTGTCACACTCACAGAATCGCCCGCGTACAAACCGATGTCCTTCAAAGTCCGCCCCTGTTCACGAAAGATGAAATAATCCGAGGGCGAGAGTTCGGTTTCCTTCAGTTGGATGCCCGGGGCGGTGAGCCAGACTCCCACCAATTGGTCGGAGCCCGGATACGGTAAAGGCTTCAAGAGCACGCCTTCGAGCACGCTGAAGACCACGGTGTTTGCCCCGACTCCGGCTGCCAAAGTGATTAGGGTTATGACCGTAAACATCGGCGCGCGAACCAACCGCCGTAAGACCTGCCGCAACTGTTTGAAATTCATAAACTCACCACGCCCGGCAATGACTGTTTGCAGCCTGAACTGGGAAAACGGCTTCAATGGTCGATACGTTTGCAAAGAGCAGGAAGTTCCCCCAAACTCTCCGGAGTTGCCTGGAGCCTGGAATGATCCCATTCACTTGAGAGGTCAGCTTGCGGGGCATCCCTAAAACGGGTTCCGTGCCTGAGCTACGGCCAACTTTTAAAGTCCTGAGCTTCCCCTTGAAGATGGCGGCGATTTTTTTTTTATGACTTCGGCAATCCGTGGTGCAGGCGTGCCTGGCGAGCTCGAACCTGATCTTCGCGCGATACGGGATTCGGTGGCTTGCGTCGTGGTTTCCGGCGGCTGAACAGCGGTGACGACGGGCGGGGCGATTGAATCTCCGGATTCACCCCAGGCAATGCCACATGCGCCAGGCGACGTTTCAAACAGACTGTAGGAAGCTGATTTCATGACTTAGGTGCGCCGACGCAAAAGTGCCTGGTGATTGGTGACTCGTGACTGGGTGCGCCCTCTCCCATTGAAGCTGCGAACGGTCGGATGGTTATTGGGCCACCGAGGCAGGCGTACAAGCTAGATAGAGAATAGAAACCAACGAAAACGAAAATACGAGGCTGCCGGCCGAAACGGGTATCATTGCCGGACTGGCGGGTGGAAGTTCAGGTGCTGAGGGAGCCGAAGTGGAATGAGTCCGGAAGAAAGCAAGAAGCGCGGTGTATTCAGCATTTTGCTGGCGGTCCTGCTGCTGGCGTTGATGGCCGCGCTGGCGGGGGGCGCGGCTCTGCGCGAATCGGTCACCGTGGATGAAGTTTCCCACATCGGCGCCGGCGTCAGTTATTTGCAAAGGCGCGACCTGCGGATGAATTTCGAGCACCCACCGCTGCCAAAGATGCTGGCGGCAATTCCGGTGGTGATACGAGGAGTGCACGCGGACTACCAACATATTTCGTGGACCATCAGCGACAAATTCTTTCCCTCGTACGTGGGGCAGTGGATATTCGGGGAATGGCTGCTCGAGAAGTGGAACGAGCCGAAGACCGTGCTCAAGTGGGCGCGGTTACCCATGCTGGTGTTGATGCTGGCGCTGGGCGTGGCGATCTACGTTTGCGCGAGACGCCTGGGAGGCCCGTGGGGCGGATTGCTTTGCCTGAGCCTGTACGTGGGCACGCCAGCGTTTCTCGCTTTTGGGCCGCTCGTTCACACGGACGTGGCGTTGACGCTGTTTTCCGTGCTCACACTCTGGACCTTTGCCAAAGTATGGCAGACGGCAACGCGGCAAAACGTGCTGCTGTTTGGGTTGAGCCTTGCGGGAGCCCTACTCTCGAAATTCACGGCAGGGATTTTGTTTCTTGCCTTCGCGGCCTTCGCCCTGAGCCTGCGTTGGCGCGCGGTTCTCGGACAGCCTGCGGACCAGGCTGAGGTGCGCAAATGGCGAAGAGTGCGCTGGCGGGCAACGCTTCTGGGCACGCTGTGCGCGGCGCTGCTTGTGTACGTTTTCTACCTGGTTTTTTCCTGGCATCAACCCACCAGCGCGCTTTACCGGCTGGGAACCAGTCCGGTGGCGCTCTTTTTTCGCCGCGCGCTTATGCCTCCGCTGCTGTATCTGCGAGGAATATTTTGGGTGCTGCTCACCAGCAAGAGGCCAACATTTATTCTCGGACAAACGTATTCCCATGGCGTGTGGTTCTACTTCCCGGTTGTCTTTGGCCTGAAATCGCCGCTGGCGTTTTTGATTTTGCTATGGTTGTCTCCGCTGATTGCGATTGGCCGAAAGTGGCGCCGCGGGGAAAGCGCTCCGGTGATTTCGGAAGAGGTAGCGGTGCATTGGCGTGTTGTTTGGGTGAGCTTGCTTGTGTTTACTGGGGTCTGTGTGCTCAGTCCGCTGGACATCAGCATTCGGCACTTCAGCGTGCCCACAGTGCTGCTGATTTTGCTGCTCGCGCCATTGCCGCGGATTCTGGGTGCCGGATTGTCGTTGGGAGGGGTGGTAGTTGCAGCGCTCGCGGCCGCTTGCTTGTTCACTGTAGTGCATGCATATCCTTACTATTTTCCGTTCATCAATTTGCTGAGCATGGGGCGCCCTGCCCACACTTTGGTCAACGACTCGAACGTGGATTGGGACCAGTCGCTCCCGGAGGTGAAGCGGTTCGCGGAACAACACGGGCTCCAGAAACTTCCCTTGGACGATTACGGGTTTGCCGATCCCGCGGTGTTCGTGCCACAGGCTCAGACGTGGAGTTGCCAGAATCCAGCGCCGGAGGACGCAGGAAAGTGGGTAGCGCTTTCCGCGAACATGGTTCTGGACGGCCACAATTGCGTGTGGATTATGCAGTATCCCCATGAGAGTTTGGCCGGCGGGAGCATGTACGCGGTGCACTTGCATGACCAAATACCCGCGGCCGGGCGGCCAGGCGGACCGCCGCTGCCTTCGGCGTTTCGCACATTTGGCGGCGCACCGTTCGACGTCCAGCGGTTCTTCAAGCATCTGAACAAGCATCCGGAAGATTTTCCGGGGGCCATGGAGTGGATGCAGAGCGCATTCCAGTCCATGAGCAAGGCGCAAGGGCCTCCGCCCAAGTTTCCGTGGGAACATTAAGGGCCCCCCGCTTTTACATGCACTTATTAGGAGCGGATGAAGGCTTCAGAGGAGATCGCACCGTTGGCACGGTTGCGCCCACCTTGACACGGCCAGGTTCGCGTTGTTTACTTCGGCGCGCGAGGAGGTCCTCTGATGACACGAAAAGCGCGTTTGATTCCCTCTCTGGCCGCGGCGGTTTCTCTGACAGCAACTGCGGCATTGATTCTTGGCTCCGCCCCATTGCTGCGGGCACAAGAACCTTCCCACATACTCACGGCGATGGACGAGTTTCAGATCCAAACGCCGACGGACCCGCAAATTTCGCCCGATGGAAAGAAAATCGTTTACGTGCGGCGGTTTGCGGACGCTGCAACCGACAAACGTTATTCGAACCTGTGGATTATCAATGCCGACGGCACGGACCATCGCCCCTTGACGACTGGCAATCGAAGCGATTCTTCGCCACGCTGGTCGCCTGACGGGACACGCATCGCGTTTCTTTCCGATGCAGACGGCAAACAACAGATTTATGTTCGCTGGATGGACACCGGCCAAACGGCGCGGATCACCAACCTCGAAGATTCGCCCGAGGCCATCAACTGGTCGCCGGATGGAAAGATGCTTTCGTTCTCTGCGCTGGTTCCCGCCAAAGGTCCGCACCTCGCTGATATGCCGAGCCCACCGGCGGGCGCGAAGTGGGCGGACCCACCGAAAGCGTACGATCGGCTCGTCTATCGCTTCAACGGCGTCGGTTATCTCAAGTCGGGCTACATGCAGGTGTTCGTAGTGAGCGCAGACGGCGGTGCGCCGCGGCAAGTCACAAACGGGAATTTCGCCAATGGCGGAAATGAATGGAGCCCGGCTCGCGCGGAATGGACTCCCGACGGCAGATATCTGATTATTTCCGCAAATCGCCATCCGGAATCCGACCATGCCGCGTTTGATACGGAAGTCTACGAGTTCAGCGTCGCCGACGGCGCATTGCGCGCGCTCACAAATCGCAAAGGGCCGGACAATTCGCCCGCCGTCTCGCCGAATGGAAAGTGGATCGCTTACACCGGCTTTGACGACCGCCTGCAAGGCCACCAAACGACAAAGCTTTACCTGATGAACCGCGATGGCACCGGATCGCACGCGCTTTCCGACAAGCTCGACCGGGACATCCAGGGACCGCAATGGGCCTCCGACAATAGCGGCGTCTATTTTCAATATGACGATCAAGGTGACACCAAGATGGGCTTCTGCTCGGCCGAAGGGAACTGCAAGAAAGTCGCGGACCATCTTGCTTCGACGACCAGCGCCTATGGCGGCGGCTCGTTTTCCGTATCGCGGACAGGCTTGGTGGCTATGACTTATGGCCGGCCGGACGACCCCGGCAACGTCGCGATCGTGAATAACGGCGCGATGAAAGTGCTTACGTCCTCGAACGAAGAGCTGTTGGCGCAGAAGAAGCCCGGCCGCGTGGAGGAGATTTGGTATGAGTCCTCCAAAGACAAGCGCAAGATCCAGGGCTGGATTATTCATCCGCCGGATTTCGACGCTACGAAGAAATATCCGCTCATTCTGGAGATTCACGGCGGGCCCTTTGCGGATTACGGTGATCGCTTCGATTTTGAAAAGCAAGTGTGGGCTTCGATGGGTTACGTGGTGCTGTATACGAATCCGCGAGGCAGCACCAGCTACGGCGAGGAATTCGCCAACTTGATTCACCACGCGTATCCCGGCGACGATTTCGATGATTTGAACAGCGGGGTGGACGCCGTGGTGGCGAAAGGCTACATCGACACGAACAATCTTTTTGTGACGGGGGGAAGCGGAGGCGGCGTGCTGACCTGCTGGACCACCGAGCACACGGAACGTTTCCGCGCGGCGGCGTCGCTTTATCCGGTCATTAATTGGTACAGCTTTGTGCTGACGTCCGACATTCCGTGGGTGGCGCAGTACTGGTTTCCCGGAAATCCTTGGGACAACACGGAGCAATACTTGCAGCGCTCGCTGACGAACCTGGTGACCAAGGTCAAGACGCCGACTTTGGTGATGACCGGCGAGGCCGATTATCGCACGCCGATTTCCGAGGCGGAACAATTCTATGAGGCGCTGAAGCTGTTGAATATAGACGCGGTTCTCGTGCGCGTGCCTGAAGAACCGCATGGCATAAGTAGGCGGCCTAGCCATCATGTCGCCAAAATGCTGTACGTGGCCGGGTGGTTTGAGCAGCACAAAGCAAAATAGTGCGGAGTCTTTGCGCAAGCCTCAAAATGCGCCTCTCGTTAGAACGCGATGATGGCCGGGATTGCTCTCAACTTCTGTTGAGTCACGCGGATTTATGTTGTGTTTATGTTTCGCACTTTAGAACTAATAGGCTTCGCAAACTTACCGCAAAAACTCCCAAGCCCAGAAGAGAGAAAACGACATGCTCAAAAAAACAGTCTTGATCGGACTCATGAGTTTTGTTCTCCTGACAACGGCCTTCTTCATCGGATCGCAAACGCTCCTCGCAGCACCTGCTTCCAGCGCTTCCGGATACAAAGTGATCAAGACCGTGCCCCTGGGAGGGGAAGGCGGATGGGATTACGTGTACGTGGACAGCGGCGCGCGCCGCGTGTACATCTCGCGCGGGACACACACCGTGGTGATGGACGCGGACACGTACGCAGTCGTGGGCGACATTCCAGACACGCAAGGCGTGCACGGCATTGCCATCGCAAACGACCTCGGGCGCGGATTCACCAGCAACGGCCGCACGGACAACGTGACGATCTTCGACCTGAAGACGCTGAAGCCGATTGGCACCGTCAAGACGGACGGGAATCCAGACGCCATCGTGTACGACGCGGTGAGCAAGCGCGTGTTCACCTTTAATGGGCGAGGGAAAAACACCACCGCCATCAATGCGGCCGACGGCGCCGTTTCCGGCACGCTGGCGCTTGGCGGCAAACCCGAATTTGCGGCCGCGGATGGAAAGGGCGGCATCTTCGTAAACAACGAAGACACGTCGGAACTCATTCAGATCGATTCACAGAAAATCGCCGAAGTGCATCGCTGGCCGCTGGCGCCGTGCAAATCGCCTTCGGGGCTGTCGATGGACGTGAAGAACCGCCGGTTGTATGCCGTTTGCGACGACAAAGTCTCGGTGATCGTGAACGCGGACACGGGCAAGGTCGTGGCGACGCCGGAAATCGGCAACGGGCCGGATGCGTCCGCATTCGATCCGGGGACAAATGACTTCTTCGCTTCCTGCGGCGAAGGCGTTCTTACTGTGATCCACGAGGATTCGCCCGACAAATACACCGTGGTCGAGAATGTTCCGACCAAGCGCAGCGCACGCACGATGGGCCTGGATTTGAAGACGCACAACATTTTCATGCCGGCCGCGGATTTTGATCCGCCTGCTCCCGGAGAACGGCGGGGCAAAATGAAGGCGGATTCGTTCGTGATCGTGGTCGTTGGAAAGTAGTTTTTGCGCGAGGAGTTCTCCCTGTTTGAACTCAGCTTGTGCCAGCTGACCGCAACGCGGGCTCGCGCTGGATCCAGTTCGGCCTGCGCCTCGAGTTCTAATCCACCACCGCACCGATGCAACCAAAACAAAAAAGGAGAGCACAAGCTCTCCCCATTTTGGGTTTTTCGCGGAAAGAGGCATCTTCGCCGCGGCGGATCTTCGTTCTAGTTTAGCTAGCTCATTGTGGTCCGCTGAAAAACAAAGCGTCCCGGCGGGAGGGTGCGCCGGGACGCGTTTCGTTGGGGGTTGAGGGATTCTTAGGGCCTTGAGGGAACTCTTGAGTGCATTCGCGTAACTTTTAAAAGTCCTTTCTAGCGTGCAACGCCTAGGTTGTGCGCACCGGCAGCAAACGACATGCTGGTTCCGGCCGCCTGCGGAACCCACCACAGCTTTCGGATCCAAGGATTCTGGCTGACCATCAGGCGTTTCCCGAGGAAGTCCATGAACGCTGGGCTCACCTGCGTTGCGGCATAAATCGCGTTTGAATTGGCGAACGGTTTCATGAACGGATTCGCTTCCCGGCCGCCCCCGCTGGAGATCGCGCGGCGCGTGCTCCAGGCGTCAAACCCGGCTCCGGCGTGGCTCACGGCCATCAGGACGTACCAAGTCTTTTTTTGTCTGGGCGTCTCGCCGGGCCTTCGCGTCACCGGCCTTGCCGGTTGAAAGGGCTGCGCGGCAGAACGGAACGACGCCGGCTCGACCTCAGGGTTCACTTTCGGTTCCGGCGCGGAAGGCAAGGCGGCTGCGACAGGCGCTACTTTCGAGAGGTTGTCAGTGGCGGCTGCGGAGAGCGTCTGCCGCTCGGCATTCGCATTGGCGGCGGCAACCTTGACGGCCTTGTCGGCCGGCGGAGCCGCACACAGCAAAAGAAGTGTTGCGAGGACCATTCCCCACCTCAGTATTGGCAGTGGACCTGCACGTTCAGCCCCACTTGCAATGAGGCCACTCTACTGGCCGAAAGTGCAGCAAACACTGGGCCTTCGGTTACAGTTGAGGTGGTACGACACTCTGAACCTTTGGTTTGCGGCTGATGAGAAGAGAGTACTATTCCATATTTGCGAAACGATTTTCACATTTGCGGTAACGTGGTATCTCGAGACGAGCGCTTTCCTGGGCGAACCGACGCAGTGCCTCGTGCACAACTCTGCTATAATTCGCGCAGTCGCCCGATCACCTCGGGCCGCTCGCAACGATGCCTGGCAACGACTCCTCGGCCGCCAAGCGCGCGCTCGTCCCGCAGCGCAGCCCTCAGCCTCCTCGCTTCATCGCCATTGAAGGACCGCTGCGCGTCGGCAAAAGCACGCTCGCCCGCATCCTGGCCGAACGCCTCCACGCGCGTCGCATCTTTGATTGCGAAGACAATCCCTTCCTCGCCGACTTCTATAAGGCCAAACCCGGCGCCGCCTTTCGCGCTCAAATGTATTTCCTCATCGAGCGCCAAAAACATCTTCGCGATGGCCTCGCGGTCGAAGCACCCGGGCTTATGCTCTCCGATTTTCTGCTGGAAAAAGACCGCATCTTCGCCAATCTCAACCTCGATGACCAGGAACTCAAGGTGTACGAGCGTTACTACGAACTGCTTTCCGCCGATCTGCCCGCACCGGATCTCGTCATCTATCTCCAAGCGAACCCCGAAGTGCTGCGCGCGCGTATCGCGAAAAAAGCCTCACGCGAGGAATCGCAAATCTCCCTCGAATACATCGAGGAGGTCGCGCGCGCCTACGAACATTTCTTCTTCCGCTATTCGGCCTCGGACCTTCTGGTCATCAACACTTCGGAGATTGACTTCGTCGAGCGCAGCGACGATTTGCAGCAGCTTCTGCGCCGCCTCCAAGACCCCGTCAAGGGCACGCAATACTTCCTGCCTCTCGGCGCCTCCGAATAGAAACCAAGAGCGCCGGGCTAAAGCACGGCCCTCCACAAACCTTTGCCATTTGCCGGTTGGCTGGACGAATACCATGCAAACTACAACCGCAAAAACCTATCGGAGGAAACCGTCACTTTGTCTGGAACTGTCAACTGCGAATTGTCGACTGTCAACTTCTCCCGCTCCTCGCCCTGTTACAATAGTTCGTTTGCATTTCCCTCAGGAGACGCGCTACCCCATGTCCGCTGCAACTGCCACAAAGATCACGAAAGTCCACGCCCGCCAGGTTCTCGATTCGCGCGGCAATCCCACCGTTGAAGCCGACGTTTACGCCGGGGACGGAGTTCGGGGGCGCGCGGCGGTTCCTTCCGGCGCGTCCACGGGCGAGCATGAAGCGCTCGAGCTGCGCGACGGCGACAAGTCCAAATACCTTGGCAAGGGCGTTCTGAAAGCCGTCGGCAACGTCAACGGCGAAATCGCCAAAGCCGTGACCGGCCTCGACGCGGCGGACCAGCGCGCGCTCGACAAGAAAATGATTGAGCTCGATGGCACGCCGACGAAGTCGCGCCTCGGCGCCAACGCGATTCTCGCGGTTTCGATGGCGGCGGCGCGCACCGCTGCCGCTGCCCAGAATCTGGCGCTCTACCAATACCTGGCGCGCTATTCCTCTGACACTTCCGCGAATTTGCTGCCGTGCCCGATGATGAACATCCTGAACGGCGGCGCGCATGCCGACAGCTCGGTGGACTTCCAGGAATTTATGGTGATGCCCGTGGGCGCACCAAGTTTTTCGGAAGGATTGCGATGGGGCGTGGAAGTGTTTCAGGCGCTGAAGAGCGCGTTGAACAGGCACGGCTATTCGACGGCCGTCGGCGACGAAGGCGGCTTCGCGCCCAGCTGCAAGTCGAACGAAGAGGCGATTCAGATTGTGCTCGAAGCCATCGCCGCCGCGGGCTACAGGCCCGGCGAGCAGGTGAGCATCGCGCTCGATCCGGCGTCGAGCGAATTCTTCGACAAGGCCAGCGGCAAATACGTATTCAAGAAATCGGACAAGTCCGCGCACAACAGCGCGGAAATGGCCGCGTACTGGACAAAGTGGGTGGAGAAATATCCGATTGTGTCCATCGAAGACGGCATGGCGGAGGATGATTGGGCGGGGTGGAAATCACTGACCCAAGCGATGGGGACCAAATCCGCTACTGCGGCCACTTCGAGCGGAGCGAGAACTTCCTCTTCGTCCGCGTCTTCGGGGAAGCACATTCAATTGGTGGGCGACGATTTGTTCGTTACAAACACCGCTCGCTTGTCTCGCGGCATCAAGGAAGGCATCGCGAATGCCATTCTCATCAAGCTGAATCAAATTGGCAGCGTGACGGAAACGATGGACGCCATCGAACTGGCGCGCAAATCGGGCTACCGCTCGATTATTTCGCATCGTTCCGGCGAAACGGAAGATACGTTCATCGCGGATCTCGCTGTGGCCACCGGCGCGGGCCAGATCAAAACCGGCTCGGCCAGCCGCACCGACCGCGTCGCGAAATACAATCAGCTGCTGCGCATCGAGGAAGAGCTCGGCTCGGACGCGCGCTTCAACGGCAAAGCCGCCCTCGGCTAATCCTCGCCGTTTCTCCGCCGCAAGGAGGACGTTGAGGATCACGGAGTCCTCGTGAACTTCTTTCTGAAGATCGACTTCGGCCGCGCGATAGGAACGGATGATCTCATCCGTGCACACGCCGGTGTCGGCGGCCACGAGTTTTTTTAGAAACTCCTGCCGCGTGTTGGCGTGGGGTGTCCGTGGTTGAGTCTGTGCCGGAAGCGAGCGCGGCGGATCGCATGAATGACTTCGCTGGCTTCGGGATCTGCTTGCTTCGAATTGTACTGAGGTTCGAGCGATATTGTGAGCCTCATAGTGCGCGCGATAAAATTCAAGCACGCGCATGAGTCAGACTGCCAATTCGCCCAGTTTGGACCGCACCGTGCGAATTCGAATGGCGGTGAAGGAGGATGCCGAACCGCTGGCGCGGCTGATTAATGCGGCGTTTGTGGTGGAGCGGCCGTTCATTGAAGGAGAGCGAATCGATCCCGCCGGCGTTCGCGAGTACATGGGAAAAGGCAAATTTCTGGTTGCGGAAGACGGGCTGACCTTGCTGGATGCGTGTACGTGGAGCCGCGCGGCGAACGCGGATATCTTGGATTGCTGGGAGTTGAGCGGCGGCGGCAAGGCCAGGGCCTGGGACGAAAATTGATGGAAGCGGCGGAGAATTATTTTCGTGCGGCCGGCTGCCATGCGATGGACCTGCGGATTATCAGTCCGCGGACGCCGCTCCCTGCCTTCTATGCCCATCTGGGATATGAGCAAACCGGAACCGCGCCATTCGCTCCTGATGTTCCGGTCAAAGTGCCGTGCCATTACATCCTTATGTCGAAGACTCTCCGTGACTCGTGACTCGTGTCCACCGACGTGCGGGTCGCTGCTCCCAGGGACGCGCCTCGTCACCGCTTTCCAACACGACAGTTTTTCAGGCAGAATTACGAGCGCTCGCTCTACCTTTTTGTTTAAGGGGGAAATGTGTCTCGTCGCGCTCTGCTTGTCTCAATCTTCTGTATTTGCCTGTCCGTCGCTCCAGTTGGGAATCACGTTATCGCCGAAGAGCAGCCGCTCTACGGCTATTCCGCAGAATCCTCGCAAGCCGAACGCCAATGGGAAGAAAAGCTACGCGCCATTCCGAGTCCGGAGAATTTGCGCGCGTACATGAAGTTGCTTTCGGCGCATCCACACCACGTCGGTTCGCCTTACGACAAGCAAAATGCTGATTGGATCCTCGGAAAATTCAAAGAATTTGGGCTGGACGCGAACATCGAGCAGTTTGACGTGCTCTTTCCCACGCCGAAAGAACGCGCTGTCGAGCTTGTCGAGGGCGGGCCGAAATTTGTGGCCAAGCTGCAGGAGCCAGCCGTGGCGGTGGATCCCACTTCCGGCCAGCAATCAGAGCAGCTGCCCACATACAACGCCTATTCGATTGACGGCGACGTAACCGCGGAGCTCGTCTATGTGAACTACGGCGTCCCCGAGGACTATGAGCAACTGGAACGCATGGGCGTTTCGGTGAAGGGCAAGATTGTCATGGCACGGTATTTCCATTCATGGCGGGGCATCAAGCCGAAAGTGGCCGCCGAGCACGGAGCCGTCGGGTGCCTGATTTATTCCGATCCGCACGAAGATGGTTTCGTCCAGGGAGGGACTTTTCCCGCGGGGCCGTATCGCCCGCTCGACGGCGTGCAGCGCGGAAGCGTTGCAGACATGCCTCTTTATCCCGGCGATCCGCTGACGCCCGGAGTCGGCGCGACCAAAGGTGCGAAACGCCTGAAGGTGGAGGAAGCGCCGACAATCACAAAAATCCCGGTGTTGCCAATTTCTTATGGGGATGCGCAGCCACTGCTTGCCGCGCTTGGTGGGCGAGTCGCTCCGGAGAGCTGGCGCGGCGGGTTGGGGATTACTTATCACCTGGGACCAGGGCCGGCAAAAGTTCACCTGAAAGTGAAGTCGAATTGGGAAATCAAGCCGATTTACGACGTGATCGGGAAAATTCCGGGCTCGGTATACCCCGATGAGTGGGTAATTCGCGGGAACCACCATGACGGTTGGGTGAATGGCGCAGAGGATCCGATTGCCGGGCAGATTGCGATTCTGGAAGAGGCGCGGGCGCTGGGCGAGTTGCTGAAGGCTGGCTGGAAGCCGAAGCGCACGATTATTTATTGCGCGTGGGATGGCGAAGAACCGGGGCTACTTGGCTCGACCGAATGGGCCGAGCAGCACTACGACGAATTGCGCGCGCACGCGGTGGCGTACGTCAATTCAGACTCCAACGGGCGCGGATACTTCGAGGTGGAAGGCTCGCACACGCTCGAAAAATTCAGCAACGACGTGGCGCGCGACGTCACCGATCCGGAAACGAAACTGAGCGTGTGGAAACGCGACCAGCTTCACGAAATCGCGGAAGCGAAAACCGCGGAAAAGCGAGAAGAGATTCGCAAGCGCGCCGACCTGCGCATTCCCGCGCTGGGTTCCGGCTCCGACTACACTGCGTTTCTGCAGCACGACGGCGTGGCTTCGCTGAACTTCGGCTTTGGTGGCGAGGACCAAGGCGGCATCTACCACTCGATTTACGACGATTTTTACTGGTTCAGTCATTTCAGCGATACGGAATTTGTTTACGGGCGCGCTCTCGCTCAGGCCGGCGGGACGGCCATGATGCGGCTTGCGGATGCGGATTTGCTGCCGTTTGAATTCGGCGATTTTGCGGACACCGTCCAGATGTATCTCAAGGAATTGAAAGCCCTGGCGCAAAAATCACAGGATGACATTCGCGAACGCAACCGCGAGATTGAAGAGGGCGTCTTCCAGGCGACGAACGATCCGAGCAAGCCGCTGGTCCCACCTTTGTCAGAGACGGTGCCGCCGCACCTGAATTTTGCGCCAATGGAAAATGCCGTGGACACGCTCAACCGAAGCGCAGCCGAGTATCGCAACGCTGTGGAGCAAATAAACGCAAAGGGCAGCGCGACGCCTTCCGCCGCTTCGCTCGCGGAAGTGAACAAATTGTTGATCGAAAGTGAGCGGCGACTGACCAACGCCGAGGGCTTGCCAAACAGGTCGTGGTTCAAACATCAATTATACGCGCCGGGCTTTTACACGGGTTACGAGGTGAAGACGGTTCCGGCCGTGCGCGAAGCGATCGAACTAAAGCACTGGAAGCAGGCGGATGAAGCGATCGTGGTAGTCGCGCGCGTTCTTGAGAGTGAAGCGGCGCTGATTTCTTCTGCAGCGCAGAAGCTGGCGGTAGACAAATGAACTTCTTCAGCCGGCACGGGTGCCGTTGGGAACAGCCCGTTCGGGGACGGCGAGCGCCGGGGTGACCCCGTCGGCGCAGCCAATATCGAAAAGCATACCTTCGGAGCTTTCGCCCGCCATTTTGCGCGGCTCCGGATTCACTGCGAACAAAGCCTGTCGGCCTTCGATTTCGCGCGGATTGGAGCGCTCTTTCTTGATACCGGCGAGAATCGTGCGGGAGTGGTCGCCGAAATTCCCAGTGAGCTTCATCAGCTTATCGGAACGCGGAATTTCTTCCGCGTGCTCGATGGTGCCCACGCCAATGTCCAATGCTTCAAGCGCGGCCACGGCGACCGCAGGCTTGATGGGCGCGGGAGTGAACTGCGCCATGCGTCACCGCCGATAGTGCGCCGCGTAGGCGGGCGCCGGAATAGAAGCGTCGCAGCGCTCGTCACGAACCGGCACATCGAAGGCTAGACGCACAGGGATAACGCCGGCCCACACCGGAAGAGCGTAGTCGGTATCGTCGTCGATGGGTGGGCCGGTGCGAACCTTGGCGGAAACTTCTGTGAGCGGCAAACGCAGGATGCTTGTGGCCTTCAATTCTTGTTCGTTGGGCTGGCGCGCTTCGTACCAGCGCCCGGGGAGAATTTTTTCGGTGAAGGCATGCAAAGCTTCCAATTGTTCCTGAGGTGCATCGACGCGAGTCGCTTTTCCGAGGGCCACGACGGAACGATAATTCATCGAGTGGTTGAAGACGGACCGCGCGAGAACAAAACCGTCGGTGAGAGTGACCGTCACGCAAACGGAAATGCCTTCGCTCAAGTTGCGGAGCATGCGGCTGGCTGCGGAGCCGTGAAAATAAATGGCGTCGCCGACTCGCCCGAACAGAGTCGGAATGACGTATGGCTGGCCATCCACGGAAAAACCCACGTGGCAGACGAATCCTTCGTCGAGAATTTTGTAAATCGTTTCGCGATCATAGACACCGCGCTGGGGCTCGCGCACCACGCGCGTGTGTTCGGTCGGCGGAACTGTTTCGGGCACGATGCACCTCGTGGAGAAACGCGGCGCGGGGCCATCGCCTCGCGAGGCCCGTTTGATTTCTAGCCGGCGCCACAGCGGCATGAGTAAGTGCGCAGATGAAATCATGCTATCACGCGAGGGCTCGCAAATTAGCGCGGCTGGGAACTGGCCCAAGAGGAAGGTAGTGCCAAATTGGCAGAAGGCAAGGAGCTCGCGCAGTGCAGTCAAAAAGCTAAAGTGATGTGATTTTGTCCGCTACAACGCCAGCGACGCCTGTGAGAAACTAATGGATTCCAGAGCGAGGCAAATCCCCCACGAGATGAAGACCATGAGCACACCAGCGGTACAAGGAACAGAGAGCAGGACTTTTGATGTTGGCTGGGCGCGCGAGCAGTTTCCTTCGCTGAAATTGCAGGTGAACGGGCAGGCGGCGGCGTTTCTGGACGGGCCCGCGGGAACGCAGGTGCCGAGACAAGTGATTCAGGCGATTGAGAATTATTTTGTTAGCGCGAATGCAAACACGTGCGGCCTTTTCGAAACAAGCCGGCGAAACGACGCGATGATTGCGGCAACGCGCGCGGCCATGGGCGATTTCTTCAACTGCGACGCGAGCGAGGTCGTGTTCGGGCAGAACATGACCACGATTACGTTTGCGCTGGCGCGGGCGATCGGACGGGAATGGAGACTAGGTGATGAAATCGTCGTGACCACGCTGGACCATGACGCGAACGTGGCGCCGTGGCGAGCACTCGAGGAAAAGGGCGTCCTAGTCCGGCAGGTGGACATTCATGAAGAAGATTGCATGCTGGACTTGGATGATCTGAAAAGGAAAATCACCAAGAAGACGAAGCTAGTGGCAGTCGGCTACGCGTCCAACATGGTGGGGACAATTAATCCCATCGCGGAGATTACGAAGCTGGCGCACTCCGCAGGAGCGCTGATGTTTGTCGATGCCGTACACTTTGCTTCCCACGGGCTCATCGACGTGAAGGCGCTGGATTGCGATTTTCTGGCGTGTTCGCCATACAAATTTTTTGGCCCGCACATGGGGACACTGTACGGCAAGCGGGAACATTTGCAGAGGTTCAAGCCGTACAAGGTGCGGCCTGCGACGGATGCGATTCCGGATTGCTGGGAGACGGGGACGCAAGTTCAGGAATTGATCGCGGGAATCGGCGCCGCCGTGGATTACATCGCGGAGCTTGGTAGGCACCACGACTCAGGCGCAAGGGGTCGCCGCGCTGCTTTGCAGGCAGCGTATCGGGCTACCGTGCCCTACGAACGAACGCTGCTGACAAAATTTTTGGATGGCTTGAAGGCCATCCCGGGCGTGAAAGTTTACGGCGTCACCGATCCAAAGCGGTTTGCCGAACGCTGCGCCACGATTTCGCTGCGGATGGGGGAGCATCACCCGACCCAGATTGCGAAATTCCTTGGTGACCGCGGAATTTTCGCCTGGGACGGCAACTTCTACGCCATGAATCTTTCCGAGCGGCTCGGTGTGGAGCAAAAGGGCGGTGTCTTGCGCATTGGCCTGGTGCACTACAACACGATGGAAGAAGTTAATCGCCTGCTGAAAGCACTGAGCGAATTCGCGGCGCCTTAAGCCATCTGCGCCCCGAATTCCAAAAAGACGAATTCAACTAGTCGAAACGAGGAGCATGCCGAAACGACCGAAACCGATTGTGTTGACTGTGCTGGATGGATGGGGATACCGCCCGGAAACGGAAGGGAACGCGATCGCGCTGGCGCGGAAGCCGACCTACGACGAACTGCTTCACAGATTTCCAAACACGCTGATTCAAACTTCCGGGCCCTTCGTGGGATTGCCCGAAGGTCAAATGGGCAACAGCGAAGTAGGCCACATGAACATGGGCGCGGGACGCATCGTGCACATGGACATCACGCGCATCGATTTGATGATCGCCAACAAACAATTGCAAAACGTGCCGCTGTTTCAGCAGGCGATGGAGCGCGGGCGGCAGCGGCAATTGCATTTCCTGGGGTTGCTTAGCGACGGCGGCGTGCATTCGCACATCAACCATTTGTTCGCGCTCCTCGAGATGGCCAAGCAGCAAAAAGCGGAAAAAGTGTTTGTGCATTGCTTCATGGATGGGCGCGACACGCCGCCGAACGGCGGGCGCGATTACGTTCGGCAATTGCAGCAGAAGATGCGCGAGCTGGGCGTAGGCGAAATCGCAACGCTCGTGGGGCGTTACTATGCGATGGACCGCGACAACCGCTGGGAGCGCGTGGAAATGGCGTATCGCGCGCTGGTCCATGGAGAACCAGAAACAAAGACCAGCGATCCGGTGGCGGCGCTGCAGCGGAGTTATGAGCAAGGCGTGACGGATGAATTTGTGAAGCCGATTGTGGTGACGAAAGGCGATGGCGGTGCAGCCGTTCCCGTCGGACTGATTCGCAGCGATGACGCGGTGATTTTCTATAATTTCCGCGCAGACCGCGCACGGCAGATGACAAAAGCGCTGGCGGAACCGGGATTCGATAAGTTTGTAGACGAAAAGCGGCCGCAGAATCTTTTCTTCGTGGCGATGACGCAGTATGAAAAAACTTGGCCGTGGCTGAAATATGTGCTGGCGCCGGAGAAGCTGGAGCACATCCTGGCGCAGGTGTTCGCGGAATTGCAGTACAAGAATTTGCGCACGGCGGAAACGGAGAAGTACGCGCACGTGACCTATTTTTTCAACGGCGGCGTGGAAAAACCGTTTGGCGGGGAGGAGAGAATTCTCGTCCCGTCGCCGAAAGTGGCGACATACGATTTGAAGCCGGAAATGTCCGCGGCTGGAATCACCGACACGGTAGTGAAAACGATCGAGAAGGGCGAGTTCGACGCCATCATCATGAATTATGCGAATGCGGACATGGTGGGGCATTCGGGAAAATTGAAAGCAGCCATGAAAGCGGTGGAGGCGGTGGACGCTGGGCTGGCTCGAATTTATCAGGCGATGAAGCCGCGCGGGGGTGCATGGATTATCACCGCGGACCACGGGAATGCTGAGACGATGATCGACCCGGCGACCGGCGGAGCGCACACGTATCACACGACGAATCCCGTGCCGCTGATTTTGGTCAGCGAGGATGGCAAGTTGCGGCTGAAAAGCGGCGGGTCGCTGCGGGACATCGCGCCGACGATGCTGGGCCTGCTCGGTCAGCCGCGGCCGGCGGACATGACCGGCAACGATTTGCGGATTGTTTCCTGACCTGCCGATGATGCGCACAACACCTGCCGAGACAAAGCTGGTGATTTGCGTGTGGCACCCGTTTACGTGGTGGCGGCCACAGCCGGTCATGGGGGAGGCGATTCGAAAGCGCTGGCCGGAAATGCGCGTGGTGCATTTGCCGGATTACGACAAACTCCCCGAGGAATTGCCGGACACGGACATTTTTGTGGGCTATTCGCTGCGCGCGAAGCAATTGAAAGACGCGCGGAAGCTGAAGTGGATTCACTCTACGGCCGCAGGCGTGGCGCAATTGATGTATCCGGAGCTGCGCAACACGGGGATTCTAGTGACGAATCCAAGCGGCGTGTTTTCCGTGCCGATGGCGGAGCACACCATGGGCTTGATTTTGGCGCTGGCGCGCAATTTTCCCGATTCGGTGCGACAACAGGACCGCGGAAACTGGTCGCAACAGGAATTGTGGGACAAGCCGCAGCATTTGGCCGAGGTGAATGGGCAAGTGCTGCTCATCGTAGGTTACGGCTCGATCGGGCGGGAACTGGCGAAGCGCGCGAAGGCGTTCGAAATGCGAGTGTGGGGAGTGACGCGGTCCGGCAAAGGCGATGGCGCGCAGGTAGAGAAAATTCTTCCAGCGGCAAAATTGCAAGAGGCGCTACCGGAGGCGGATTACGTGGTGATTGCTGCGCCAGAGACGGCGGAGACTAAACATCTCATCGGAGCCGCGGAACTCGCAAAGATGAAGCGCGGAGCGCGGTTGATCAATGTGGGGCGCGGCTCGCTACTGGACGAAAAGGCGCTGATTTGCGCGCTCGAAACCGGGGTGTTGGGCGGAGCGGCAATGGATGTGGCGGAGACCGAGCCGCTGCCGGCGGAGAGTCCACTCTGGAAAACGCCGAACCTTTTTGTCACGCCCCACACGAGCGCGCTGAGCGATCGATTGTGGAAACGCCAGACCGCTCTCTTGGTGGAGCTGCTGGAGAGATGGTTCGACGGGCGAGAAATGTTTAATCGCGTGGATTTGAAGCGAGGCTACTGAGAAGAAGATAGAAAATTGAACCTGGAAATGGAGAGTTTGCGGCTGGGGTTACAAGGTTCACCAAGGCAAAAAACCGAACTGCTAAGGACTATTTTCTCTTTTCCATCTTCCATTTTTCCCTCCGCGTCAGTCGCCGACCCCGCTCTTGGTGGCTTGATAGCCCTCGCGAGCGAAAACCTGATATTTCAGCTTCTTACCTTTCTGGTCCGTGATCGTCAGAGGGCCGCCGTCGGGAGCGACGAGTTCCACTTTGACTTTGTGGAACTTGCCATCCTTTCCGCCGCTGGAAGGTGTAAAGGAAAGACTGTACTGGTGGCGGAGGAAAGCGGCGACGCTGCGGAAGATGTCAGGAATCTCGCCGTCGAACTGCGGGAACCAAGCGTATCCTCCGGTTTCCTGAGCAAACGTGCGAAGCTGATTTTCGGCTTGCAGATAATCCATGTGCGCGCCGAGATTCCCGCGCGATTCAAGAAAGTTCGTCCAGGTCTTGCCCAAGCCTACGCAAAAGACAGGCACATCGCTTCCGCGAAGCGCTTTCATCGTTTGATCAAGAGTGTGCTTGGAGAACGTGTCCACGCCGCTGGCAAGCAAGAGAACGGATTTCTTCCCTTTCACGTCCTTGAGCCGTTCGGTTGTCTCGATCAGCGCATCGAAAACGTTGGATTCGCTGAAACCGGGGAAGTAAAGGTGATAGATGGCGTTGCGGACTTCGTCCTTGTCTTGTGTGAAGTCCACCTCGATGCGGGTTTTCATGTCGAAAGTTTCGAGAGCCACCCAATCTTTTGCCTGCAGATTGGGGAACAGGGCGTCGGCCCAGTATCTGGCGTATGCGGCAAACCAGCCGTAAGCATTTCCGCTGAACTGCATCAACACGACCATGGTGATAGGCGCTTCGGTCGGCCCAAAATTGGTGATGGCTTGAGGCACGCCCTCATCGAGAACGCGGAAGTTTTCCTTTTTGAGGTTGGGAATAAGATCGCCGTGCTGCGTAGCCGCGACGACGTCGAGAGTCACAACAGGGACATCTACACTGATGCTGACGTCGGATTGCGGTGGTTGTTGCCCGGTGGGCGGAGTTTGCGGAGGCGTGGGCTTCTGTTGCTGCTGAGACGGAGGAGGCCCGCCCTGCGGGCCGGTGGCCGCCTGAGCGCGGGCAGGCTGCTCCGCGAGCGGCATGGCCACAACCAAAGCAAAGGCTAAAAGCAGCAAAACCGAAGGTTTCATCGTTCATCCCTCATTGATGACGGAAAAATGCACTACCATTCATCTTCACGCAGGGCTTGCTTCGGGCCGGCAATTGAAATTAGGCACCGCACCGGCAATGACCGGGCCGGTTCCCCATACCTGCATGTTAGTATGAAGCACTCTGGATGCAAAACGTTAGCTGCGCTGCTCTCGCCAGACAGCGGCCACATCATGGAGGAGGGTGGATTCGTGAATTGGAATCGGGTGCTGAAGATTATTGCGGGCTTGTCGGCCATGCTATGGGCGGCGAGCGTTCCGGTTGCCGCGCAAGGAGTCCCGCAGCCGGCACCCAGCCGTACGGCCCGCCAATCCTCGGTGGTTGACCCCACAGTAGCCGTTCGCACCGAAGCGGCGGCTTGGCTGGCGGACTTGATCAAGATCAACACGTCCAACCCGCCGGGAAACGAGCAGCCGGCGGCCACGTTCATCTCCCGGCTCCTCCAGAAAGAAGGAATAAAAGCGGAAGTCGTGGACGTTGCGCCGGGACGAAGCGCAGTCGTGGCGCGGTTGCGGAGTTCGGTGGTGCCGGAACCGTCGAAAGCGCTCCTGCTGGTTGCGCATCTCGATACCGTTCCCGTGGACAAGTCGCGCTGGACCGTCGATCCATTTGGCGCGGTGATTAAGGACGGCTACATGTATGGCCGGGGCGCGATCGACGACAAGGGCATGCTGGCCGCGAACCTGGCAGTGTTCATTAACCTGAAGCGGACGAACGCACACCTGAATCGCGACGTCATCTTCCTCGCGACGGCCGACGAAGAGGGGAGTGGCGACGCCAGCATCCGCACGCTCATTGCGAAATACTGGGACAAGTTTGCGGCAGGCTTTGCCATCAACGAGGGCGGCAACGTCTTTGTGAAAAAAGGCAAGGTGCAGTACATCGGCGTGCAAGCGAGCGAGAAAGTGGCCGCGAATATCGCGGTGATCGCGCGGGGAACATCAGGACATGCTTCGCAACCCACGAAAGATAATGCCGTGGTGCATCTCGCGGCTGCCGTTGCGAAGATTGGGACGTATACCGCGCCGGTGCATTTCACTGCGATAGTCCGGCGGTACTTCGAAGGCATTGCCCCGCTGGAGGATGACGAAATCTCCAAATGGATCCGTTCGATGGACACGACGGACCGCGGCGAACACGCGCAGCGTGTGGTGTCCGATGCCAGCCCGCTGTGGAATTCGATGATGCGCGATACGGTCGCGCCAACGGTGCTCTCTGCGGGTGTGGCGAACAACGTAATCCCCGCGGAAGCACGCGGGAATTTGAACGTGCGGCTGCTACCGGGAGATCCGATCGGCACGGTTGTGAATGATTTGAACAAGCTGGTGAATGATCCGGCAGTGAAACTGGAAGTACAGCCGAATGCCGGGCTGGCGGCGCCGCCGTCTTCGCTGGATTCGGATTTTTATAATGTGATTTGCCGCGTGGCCTCGCGGGAATTCGGCGGCGCGCCAGCTTTGCCTTTTCAGTCCACCTGGCTGACGGACTCGGCGCAACTTCGCCTGCACAGCGTGCAGGCTTACGGACTCGTGCCGTTTCCCCTGAACGATGAAGATTTGCGGCGCATGCACGGCGACGACGAGCGGATTCCCCTGGTGGCTTTTGACAAAGGTGTGGATGTGCTGATGAAGATCGTGACGGAGTTTGCAGTGACGCGTTATTAGGAAACGGAAAGCTGCTGGAACAATCCCAAAAGGAAAATCACTGGGCTACGGCTTCCGTAGAATAATAAAAAGCCGCGAAATTTCTCCTTGTCCTCGGAAGAAAATATGAAGTTTCGTCATTCGAAGATCGTGTGCACCATCGGGCCGGCCACCTGCTCGCCGAAAATGATCGACCGGCTATTCGCGGCGGGGATGGACGTAGCCCGCCTGAACTTCTCGCACAGTACGCATGAGGAGCACGCGCGAAGCTTCGCCATGGTTCGCGCCGCCTCGGGCAATCACGAAAAACCGGTGGCCATTCTAGCCGATCTGCAAGGGCCGAAAATCCGCACGGGAGCGCTGGCGGGCGGCGGGCCGGTCAAACTGCGTCCCGGGCAGCGTTTCATCATTACGACTGCGAAAGTCTTGGGAGATTCCACGCGGGTCAGCACGACGTTTGCGGGGCTGCCGCGGGAAGTGCATCGCGGCGACCGCGTCCTGCTATCGGACGGCCTCATCGAACTGCGCGCCGAAAAGGTCCAGGACCGTCAGGTGATTTGCGAAGTCGTTAATGGCGGCTTGCTCGGCCAGCACAAAGGCATCAATCTTCCGGGATTGCAGCTGCGCGTTCCGGCGCTGACGCCGAAAGACCGCGCTGACCTGGCGTTTGCGCTGAAGCATGGCGCCAACTACATCGCAATAAGTTTTGTGCGGCGTTCGGAGGACGTGCTGTTGGCGAAGGAACTGATTCGGCGCGCAGGTAAAAACACCCCGGTGATCGCCAAGCTGGAGAAACCGCAAGCGATCGAGAATCTGGACCTCATCCTGCGCGCGGCCGACGCCGTGATGGTCGCGCGAGGAGACTTGGGCGTGGAAATGACCCCGGAGCGCGTGCCGGTCGTGCAGAAAATGATTATCGCCAGGGCCAGGGAACTGCGGCGGCCGGTGATTACCGCGACGCAAATGCTCGAATCGATGACGGAAAATCCGCGGCCGACGCGCGCGGAAGCTTCCGACGTGGCCAACGCCATTTTTGACGGCTCGGACGCGGTGATGCTCTCTGCCGAGACAGCCACGGGAAAATATCCCGTCGAAGCCGTGAGCATGATGGCGCGGATCATCGAAGCGGCGGAGGGGAGCATCAAAGAATATCCCCGACCCGCACGACGGGAACGACTCGAAGTGCCGGGAACGGTGGCCGAGCTGATTTGCCACGCTTCGCGCGAACTGCACATGAAGGTGATCGCCGTATTCACTCACAGCGGATTCACGGCACGGCTGATCTCGCGCTACCGCCCTTTGGTGCCCATCGTCGCTTTTTCGCCCGAGCAAGAAACGCGGCGGCGCCTGGGGCTCATCTGGGGCGTGTATCCGCGAAACATTCAGGACATTCGAAAGATTGATGGACTGGCGGCAGTAGCGGAAAAGCGGCTCTTCGAAGAGCGATTGGTGCGCAAAGGCGACGTCATCGGAATCGTGGCGGGAACGCCTATGGGAATTCGCGGCACGACAAACTTCATGAAGTTTCACGTAATCGGGGGGCCAGCGTGAAAAGAGATCCGAGATCGGAGAACGGAGGTCAGAGAGGAGCATCGGTCTTAAGACTGATCTCTGGTCTCCGTTCTCCGATCACTAAATTTTCAGTTGACCCAATTGTCCGGGCGCGAGGGCGGATCCTTGCGGTGTTTGCCCAGGTAAATTTGGAAGCGCCGTTGATTGCGGCGGTGTTGCCAGTCGGAGACGCTGTTGCGCAGGCTGTGGAGAAAAGATCCGCGGCGCAGATAAACGTAGCCCACCAGCATTCCGCCGAGGTGACAAAGATGGCTTACATTATCGGCGCCCAACCCGAACGTCCCCAGAAATGTTACCACCGTCATGAGGATCACAACCGTGCGCATGCTCAAGGGCACGGGGAGCGGGAAAACATAAACGCGCCGGCCGGGAAAAAGAATGGCACACGCGACAAGGATTCCGAAAATAGCTCCGGACGCACCGATGGTAGGAATGTAGGCCGTTCTGGGAATCCCTTGACCGAAAAGCGCGGGAGCCATTTTTACGATCACGTTGACGAGTCCCGCCCCTACGCCCGTCATGAAGTAATAACGCAGGAAACGATTCCGGCCCCAAACCAGTTCTAGCTCACGGCCAAACATCCACAACGTGAACATATTCATGAGGATGTGCCAGATGCTGCCAAGGTCATGTAAGAACAAGTACGTAAAAGGCTGCCAGAGGTAAAGAATGACGCGTGCGGGAACAAGACCAAACCACTGCAGCAGTTCTCCATAAGCGGGCGGCCCGGAGAAGCGGTAGAGCAAAGCTTCGAAGATAAAAACAGCAAAATTGGCGATCAGGAGAAACTTGATGGCAGGAGTGACGTAAAAGTCGAAGCTGACGCGATGGCTCTTGATGCCGGAACGAGAATACATAGAAGAAAGTTTACGGCGCGCCGACAATTCCGTCAAAAGCGGCGGGTAGCCATCGGCAGGCCGAAGAGTTCATGAGTCAAAGAGCCAAAGAGTCGAAGGCCGAAGGAAAACTTTGAATGCTTGAATTTTCGGAATCTTGAACTTTTTGACTCTTCGACTCTCGCCTCAATCTAGCTTCTTGCGCGCAAAATAAAAAAGCGAAGCCGCAAGCAGCAGGAACATAATCAGGCCGAAGAGATTACTCGTCGCCAGGGGGCCAAAAAGCCTCGGGCCGAAAGCAAAAAGGTCTGCACGCCAGGGAAGGCGCAAAAGCGCACTAACCCAATGCGGCACGTGCGCAGGAATCTCGGGATCCTGCAGCAGGTTGATGACAATACCTAGCAAGCCGAACACCCCTCCGGCGGCAATCAATCCGCTGGAGTAAAGGGCGCCGGGACCGGCCTCGCTTTCATCCTTTTTCTTCGTGGTGGCCTCGACGAGTACACCGACCAAGCCGCCGGCAAACATGGCCGCAGTGGTTCCGAGAGAAAGATACGAGCCCACAGCAAACGCCAGGGATCGTATTCCGAGGATTTCCACCGCAATCACCAACGCGACGCCCATCAAGACAAGCCGCCAAGGCAAGCGCTGGCTGAGGATGCCGTTGATGACCGTAGCCATCAGCCGAGCCTGCGGCGCCGGCGCTTTGTCGCTACCGATTCCTTGCGCCCACTGGAGTTCAATGCGCTGGGATTCCGGATCGTACAGATACTCCCCATCGGGAACCTGGCTGGAACCGAGCGCATTGATGAGGGCGTATTTTTTCCCTGAATGCTCGAAGGTCTCTCTTTCCACTTTCACGCCGCTAGGCAAGGCCTGCAGATTAATGGGAATCCGCGTGGGAATGTATTTCTCCAGGCCTTTGTTCATCAGCCCGAGCGTTATGCCAATGGCAAAAGTAGAAACCGTCACGCCGACCAGCAGGCCCCATTGCTGGAGCACAGGCGTAGCGCCAACGAGATAGCCGGTCTTTAAATCCTGTGAAGTTGCGCCCGCGATCGCCGCAGCGATGCACACCGAGCCGCCGATAGTAAGCGCGAGGACACCGTAACTCGGCGCAGTCCATCCAGCCAGGAGAAAAATCGCGCAAGTTGCCATGAGCGTGCCAATACTCATGCCGCTGACCGGGTTGGAGGAGTTGCCGAGCAAGCCGCTGATTCGCGAAGCCACGGTGACGAAGAGAAATCCAAAGATCACCACGAGGAGGCCCGCGAGCAGATTCTGATACCACGCGGTGTGGGCGCCTTTCACGGGAGCGACGGTCAGCAGCGCGAACAGCAAGATGATGATTACCGCGGAGCCGGCAACGACCCAACTCATGGGCATGTCGCGCTCAATGCGGCTGCCGTTGATTGGCGCGGCGCCAGGCCCTTCGGCGCGGACATCCTTCAAACCCGCGCGCAATGCGGAAATGATTGTGGGCATCGTACGAATCAGCGTGATCAGTCCGGCCGCGGCCACGGCCCCCGCTGCCATCGGACGAATGTACTGACGCCACATGTCGTCGGGCGTCATCTGCGGAATCGGAATCGTGGAAGGATAAATCGGCGTGTTGCCGGCAAGCTGGCCGAAAAACTGAATTGCGGGCATTACCAAAAGCCAGGAAATCACGCCGCCTGCGAACAGAATTCCCGCGACTCTGGGGCCTATGATGTAGCCCACGCCCAAATACTCCGAAGTGATGGTGGCACGGAAAGAGGCTCCCGGGAACCAACTGGGTCGCGCTTCCGGCTGGCCGGTCCAAGCTTGGACCGTGTTCATCATGAAGGTGTACGCACCGCCGAGGCCGAGCCCCCAAAACACGCGTCCGGCGAATGAACCGCCGCGTTCGCCGGCCACGAGAACGTCGGCGCACGCGGTGCCCTCCGGAAAAGTTAGATTGCCATGTTCTTTCACAATCAGTTGGCGGCGCAGCGGAATCATGAACAGCACGCCCAGCCATCCGCCGAGCAGCGCTAGCGGGAAAATCCGCCAAAAAGTAAATTCCGAGCCGAAGCCAAGAAAAATCAGCGCTGGCAGCGTGAACATCACGCCGGCGGCCAGCGATTCCCCAGCCGAGCCTGTGGTCTGCACGATGTTGTTTTCGAGGATGGTCGAACGGCCAAACGCCCGCAGGATGCTGATCGAGAGCACGGCGATGGGGATCGAAGCGGAAACCGTGAGTCCAGCGCGCAGACCGACATAGACGCTGACCGCGCCAAAGAGCAGACCAAACAGCGCGCCGAGAATCACCGCGCGAACAGTGAATTCCTTCAAGCTTTCCGCCGCGGAGATGTACGTGCGAAATTCTCCCGGCGGCGCCGTGGAACTCCATGGCCGCTCTCGATATGCCGTCTGTTCGCTCACTCCATCCTCCTGGCCTTCGTACACTGCTTACCGCCAGCCGGCTCTTTTCTCTTGCGGTGCCTTATTGGGCTTGCCGTCCCACTGAACCTTCCAAAATAGCGCGCAACTGTGTGCCGGGATTATGCCGCAGGAAGACGAGTCGGAAAAGAGAGATTCCTTATAAATGAACGGAAATGTGCCCGTTTCCGACTGTCCGTACTATTGACTAGAGTGCCAGCGTCGCTGTATTGTGCATCGCGACGTTGAGTCAGGTCGGTAGCTCAGGTCATGGGACGGGGCTCTTTTATTTTGTGGTCGGCCGGGCGTTGCTTCGCCCGCCACCAGCCGGCGGCTCGGTTTTGTAGCGGTCCCACCGCGTTCGTTTCCAATCTTGACCACGGAGGTTCATCGTGCGTTCCAGCCGCCTTCTTTCGGTTGTGGTCATTCTGCTGGCTTCCGTTGCAGTTCTCTGCTGCGCTCCCGTTCGCGCGGGTGACGAATGGCTGCCCATTACGCTCGAAGAATTGAAGATGACCAGCGAACCGAAGGCGCCCGGCGCACCGGCAATTATCCTATATCGGCAGATCGACCGGGACGACAGCGATGCGCGGACGCCCCACGAGTACAACTACGTCCGAACAAAAATCCTCACCGAAGAAGGAAGAAAGTACGCGGACGTGGAAATCCCGTTTTTCAAAGAGAATGAGAACATCGTTAGCGTGAGAGCGCGCACCATCCGGCCCGACGGGGCCATCGTCAATTTTGACGGCAAAGTTTATGAAAAAGAGATTGTTAAAGCTCGCGGCGTCAAATTCCTTGCCAAAACGTTCACCCTCTCCGATGTGCAACCCGGGAGCATCATCGAGTATCACTACACCGTTGATTTCAAGGAATACTATGTCTTCAATTCGCATTGGACTCTCAGCGAAGAACTCTTCACCAAACTCGGCAAGTACACCTTAAAACCATATGCGCAATTCGCCCTGCAATGGACCTGGCCCAACGGCCTTCCGGAAGGCACGGCACCGCCTGCCCAGCAAAACGACGCCAGGGGTAATTTCATTCGAATGGAGGCCAGGGACATCCCTGCGTTTCAAGTCGAAGATGACATGCCCCCCGCAAATGCCATGAAATATATGGTGGATTTTATCTACGCCGACGGCGACCTCGAAAAGGACCCCGAGAAATTCTGGAAGAAGCGCGGGAAGAAGCTGTACGACCAGACCGAAGGTTTTGTGGGCAAGCGCAAGGCCATGGAGGAAGCCGTCGCGCAGATCGTTTCACCGAATGATCCACCGCAAACAAAGCTTCAGAAAATCTATGCCAAGACTCAGAGCATTAAGAACACCTCCTATCAAATTGAAAGGAGTGAGCAGGAGCAGAAGCGCTCAAAGGAAAAGGAAGTCGGCAACGTCGAAGAGGTATTGAAAAGGGGGTACGGCGACGGGGACCAAATCACCTGGCTATTTCTGGGGCTCGCGCGCGCCGCTGGTTTCGAGGCTTCCCCCGTCATTATGTCGACGAGGGAAGATCATTTCTTCCGGAAGAACCTGATGAACGGCAGGGATCTTCATACCAATATCGTACAGGTCAAACTCGACGGCAAAGAGATGTATCTCGATCCTGGCGCCGCGTTTACGCCGTTCGGAATGCTGCCTTGGACCGAGACGGAGACGCCTGGGTTGAAGCTCGACAAGGATGGCGGCACTTGGGTCACGCCGCCCTGCCCCGATAGCTCCGCCTCTAAGATCGTTCGAAAAGCAGTCATGAAGTTGAATAAAGAAGGAACGCTGGAAGGCAAGCTCACGGTGACCTTTAGCGGCCTCGAGGCTGCCTGGCGGCGGGCCAAAGAGCGCAACCAAGATGAAGTCCACAAGAAAAAAATGCTCGAGGACTATGTCCAGGAGATGGTGCCCGTCGGAATCAATGTGGAGCTTACCAGCAAGCCCGACTGGGCAAGCTCCTCGCCCGATTTCGTCGCGGAATACACGCTGGAAGTGCCCGGCTGGGTGTCCGGCGCTGGCCGGCGCGCCCTGATGCCGATGGGCTTGTTCAGTGCGCCAGAAAAGCACGTGTACGAGCACTCGACCCGCGTCCACCCTCTGTATTTTCAGTTCGCCCACCAGAAACTGGATGATATTCAGATTGAGCTTCCGCCCGGGTGGCAGGTCAGTTCTCTACCTCAACCCGTTACGCAAGACGCTAAGCTGGTCGTTTACATTTCAAAGGCGGAAAACAAAAATGGCGCGCTGCACCTGGAGCGGCACCTCACGGTGGATTTGATTTCTCTCGACCAAAAATACTACCCAACGCTTCGCAATTTCTATCAACTGGTGAAAAACGCCGATGAACAGCAAATTGTCTTGCAGCCGATGGTGGTTTCCTCGCGAAACTGAGTTTCTCGAGTCTTGGCCAAGCCTGGCCGCTTTGGCTTTCTCCCTGCTTGCCTTTGCTGCGCCCGCGCGCGCCGGTGACGCACCGGCGTGGATGCACGCTTTGATGAATGTGCTTCCGCCAGAGCATGACGAAAAAACTGACGCTGTGCTGCTGTATTCGGAGAAAGTCGTAACGGTTCAGTCCGTTGACAAAATCAAGATTACGGTTCGCGAGGCTTACAGGATTCTCCGGCCGGGCGGCCGCGAGTATGGCACGCTTGTGATTCCTTACAATTCTCACCAGAAAATCACCGCGATGCGAGGCTGGTGCATCCCGGCACAAGGCAAGGATTATGAAGTCAAAGACAAAGAGGCCATGGAGATTTCCTTACCTAAAATCGAAGGAAGCGAGCTGATCACGGATGTGAAGGACAAACTCCTTCATATTCCGGCCGCAGACCCTGGGAACATCGTGGGGTACGAATACGAAAAAGAAGATCAGCCATTCGTTCTGCAAGACATCTGGCGTTTCCAGCAAGAAAGCCCCGTCCGCGAAGCGCGGTACAGCCTCATACTTCCCTCGAGTTGGGAATACAAAGTAACATGGATGAACTATCCGGAGGTAAAGCCCGTCGAATCCGGAAACCAATCCCAGTGGGTTGTAAGCCAAATCAACGGCATTCGCCATGAAGACAGCATGCCCCCTTGGCAAGGTGTAGCCGGACAAATGATCGTTTCGTTTGTCCCTCCGGGAGGTTCGGCGCAGAGCCGTGGGTTTCAAAACTGGAAGGAAATGGGGATTTGGTATCAGGCCTTGACAAGTGGACGGCGCGATGCTTCGCCGGAACTCAAACAAAAGGTGGCATCTCTCGCTTCTTCGTCCGGGACTCTCGTCGAAAAGATGAAAGCGTTGGCAAATTTTGCGCAAAGGGACATTCGTTACGTTGCCATCGAATTGGGAATTGGCGGATGGCAGCCGCATTCGGCCGCGGAAGTATTCACACATCATTACGGCGATTGCAAAGACAAAGCGACGCTGATGGGAGCCATGCTGCACGAGATCAATATCGATTCTTATTACGTCGTCGTCAATTCCGAACGTGGTTCGGTTACTCGCGAAACTCCGGCTCACAAAGACGACTTTGACCACGTCATCATCGCCATCAAATTGCCGGACGGGATCGCGGACTCGTCCCTAATGGCCACCATGGCTCATCCAAAGCTTGGCAAACTTCTGTTCTTCGATCCCACCGACGAATTGACGCCCTTCGGTCAACTGAGCGGGGCTTTACAAGCAAACTACGGTCTTCTCGTGGCTCCGGACGGTGGCGAACTTGTGGAGTCGCCGGCATTGCCCTCGGCGATGAACGGAATACGCCGAACCGCCAAACTCTCGCTCACTCCAGCCGGCACGCTCACCGGCGACGTGCAAGAAATCCGCGTAGGCGACCGTGCCTGGGCACAACGATGGGCGCTTCGGACAGTGACCAAAGATACGGATAAGATCAAGCCGATTGAGACGCTTCTTTCGCGTTCGCTCGCAACCTTCCAAATTACCAAGGCGAGCGTGGGCAATCTTCAGTCCACCGATTTGCCGTTCATTTACAACTATTCCGTCATGGCCCAGAATTATGCGAAGACCGCGGGGAATTTGCTCCTGGTTCGGCCGCGGTTCGTCGGCAATAAGTCCAGCGATCTCTTGGAAACTAAAGAGCCCCGTAAATATCCCGTGGAGTTTGATGGGCCGTCACGGGACACCGACACATTTGAGATTGCGCTCCCGGCGGGATACGAAGTGGATGATTTACCGCCGCCCGTGGACGCGGATTGCGGCTTTGCGAGCTATCACAGCAAGACGGAAGTCAACGGGAGCACGCTGAAATACACCCGAACATTCGAAGTGAAAGAACTGAGCGTGCCGGTCAGCAAAGTGGAGGACCTGAAAAAGCTTTACCGCATTATCGCCAGCGATGAAAGAAACACAGCGGTGCTCAAGCCCGCCAGCCACTAATTGCTGATTCAACTCTGCGGCGATATCCCGGACACAAGGTTGTTCTCGGGCGAGAATCGGTCTTGGCTGAGATCTTCAGCCGAGTTTGGAAAGGCGGTCGCGGACGCGATCGCTGAGGATTTTGCCGTCGACGGTCTTGCCTTGCAGCGCGGACTTGGCGGCTTTCACCACCGCGCCCATTTGTTTCATGGAATTTGCGCCGGTTTCGGAAATCGCTTTGCTGATGGCCGCGTCCATCTCCGCTTCGCCCGCGCTGGCTGGCAGATAAGATTCAATGATTGCCAGCTCCTTCGTTTCTTTCGAGGCAAGTTCCGGGCGGTTGCCTTTGGTGAACTGCTCGATGGATTCCTTGCGCTGCTTGACGAGCGTTTGCAGGATTTGAATCGTCTCGGACTCGTCGAGTGTTCTTATTTTTTCCACTTCCTTGTGCTTGATGGCCGCCTTGATTCCGCGAAGCACGCTCAGGCGCAACCCATCTTTTGCGCGCATGGCTTCGACCAGGTCGCTTTGAATTTTCTCCGCAAGGTTCATTGATAGCTTTGTGCTCCTCCTGTCGCCTGCTCTTGCGCTCCTTCTGTTCCTGGTTCCTCGAGTCATTTCAATATAACAGAGAGTCCATTGCCATTGAGTCTGGATTGTTAGGCCGCAATGGCCTTTGTAGAGGTTTATACCGAATTGACAGTGCAGAAAGGACTCGCTAGCTTGGATCTCTTACGCTGGGGCACAAATTTGCATCCGTTTCCCCAGCACGATCGAAGAACGAGGCTGCGCTGCCGAAGAGGCGGAATGAAAGTCATCGTTGCGGACAAGATCAGTGAGCGTGGCGTGAAGCTGCTGAAAGAGCAGGACGGCTGGAATACTGTTCTGACGACAAAAGAAACACTCGAGAACGAAATTGCCGATGCGGATGCGTTGATCGTGCGCAGCGCGACGAAAGTAACCGCCGACCTGCTGGGCAAAGCGCCGAAGCTGCGCGCGGTAGGCCGCGCCGGTGTGGGCGTTGACAATATTGATTTGGAAGCAGCCACGAAGCGCGGTGTCCTGGTGATGAGCACACCCGGCGGCAATGCCGTGAGCGTTGCAGAGCACACTTTCGCGTTGCTTCTGTCACTGGCGCGGCAGGTCCCGCGTTTGGACAAAGCGATTCATGAAGGGCGGTGGGAAAAATCATCTGCTGCGGGGACCGAAGTGCGGGGAAAGACTCTGGGCCTGGTCGGACTCGGAAGAATCGGCAGTGAAGTGGCGGTGCGGGCCCAAGCTTTTGACCTGCGCGTGCTTGCTTACGATCCGTTCATCAGCGAAGCGGCGGCACGCGAAATGTCGGTTGACCTGGTGCCGCTCGAGCAACTGCTCTCGGAGAGCGATTTTGTTTCCCTGCATACGGCGCTGAGTCCGGCGACGCAGAATCTCATCAGCGCGGAAAATATCCGGAAAATGAAGAATGGCGCGCGCATCATCAACACCGCACGCGGGGAACTCGTGGATGAAACGGCGCTTGCGGAAGCGCTAAAGACTGGAAAGCTCGCCGGCGCCGCGGTGGACGTTTTTGGCGAAGAGCCACCGAAGAATTCACCGCTCGTCGGGTTGCCAAATGTGATTGCTACGCCACATGTGGCGGGCTCGACGGCCGAAGCGCAAGAAGAAGTCGGCACGCAAGTGGCGGTGCAAATTAAGGATTACCTGGCGGAAGGGATCATTCGTAACGCCGTGAATCTTCCGGCGCTGTCCGCGGACCAATACCGCCGCGCGCGGCCGTATCTGGAACTAGCGGAGCGGCTCGGGTCGCTGGTTTCGCAGGCCGCGGCTGCGCGCCCCGCGCGGATCCGGATTCGTTATGCGGGCGAGGTGGCGGAAGTAGGAACGCACCTGCTTCGTAGCGCCGTGCTAGCGGGAGTGTTGAACGCCGTGCTGGATGAGAAGGTCAATGTGGTGAACGCGCCTGCAGTGGCTGCGGCGCGCGGCTTGAGCGTTCAGGAAGAGACGCGGAGGCGGGAGCACGGCTTCCCGAACACGCTGGAAGTCTGTGTGTTGCCGGAAAAGACCGGCTCCGCGTGCGGGTTCATGGCGGAAGGAACCGTGTTCCACGACGGCTCGGCGCGTCTTTTGATGATGGAAGGCATTCCGCTGGAAGCGCAGCTTGAGGGGACGATTCTTTACTTGCGGAACCGAGACGAGCCTGGCGTCATTGGCCAGGTGGGCACGGCGCTGGGAAAACTGGGCGTGAACATTGCGACATTTGCCTTAGGTCGGCGCGAAGCGGTCAGGGGAGCAGAAGCCGCCGCGCTAGTGCGCGTGGACGGGCCGGTGTCCGCCTCGATTCTCGACCCTATCCGGGCGATTCCCGCCATCACGGAAGCCAAATTACTGCGGCTGGCCTAGCTCAAGAACTAGCCTAGTACTCTTGAAGCGCCGCGGGCTGAGGATGCAGCCTTCAAGACCCCGATTAAACCGATCTGATAAGGAATTTAAAGGATGCGAAGCATGCAAAGCAGCGCCGCTACCGTCGGCGGGAGAGCTGTGGTACTCTGAGAGTTCCACCGGGAACGAGTCCTTTGCCCGGAGTGGACCGGTCGGGGCGTAGCGCAGCCTGGCTAGCGCGCCTGGTTCGGGACCAGGAGGTCGATGGTTCAAATCCATTCGCCCCGACCA